>Ga0265760_10000006_pt1 | contig 143747 bp, 119 predicted proteins | sample NZIome_2_FD_200831 | JGI IMG/M metagenome (GOLD analysis project Ga0265760, IMG submission 200831) | Metatranscriptome of rhizosphere microbial communities from Maridalen valley, Oslo, Norway - NZI1 (Metagenome Metatranscriptome) | ecosystem: Host-associated > Plants > Roots > Rhizosphere >...
CGAGCGTGACCGGGTATTGCATTCGGTTTAAAGCTCTAAAGGATATAAACATCGATACGCTTGAAGCGGCAATACGGTATGGGCTTGCAGCTCAGAATGAAAAAGGCAAGCAGTTACCGATGTGAAGGCGCCCCAGTCAGTATACGACCTCTGGTTTGGTCAGAACAACAACATTACCTGCGGCGTCCCGCCTGAAATCAAGCCAGCCCCAACAGTCGATTAGGTTACGGCATGCCGCTTGGCTAACTAGAGACTCAAAACTCCCGGAATTGCGGGTAAATTAGCAATTCGCCATGGACAGCATCCCGAAGGAGGTCATTGGGATGGCAACAACTTGTGAAGACAAGTCTCGAGCAGTGCCAAAGGTCATTCGGAGTGGAGTGTAGTGATCGGATCGAGGCCCATGGCGCGCCGCGCAGGGACGTAACTGGCGGCGATGGCGACGGCAGTGAGCACGGCGGTGACGCCGGCGAAAATGGAGAGATCGTAGGGCGAGACACCGTAAAGCAGGCTGGCCATGAGATGAGAAACAACAAGCGCACCAACCAGGCCTACGCCCGCACCGGCGCCGGCCAGAATCAGGCCCTGGCGTAAGACCATCTTGAGGACATCGCGCCTTTGCGCACCCAGCGCGAGGCGAATGGCGATCTCGCGCGATTGCTCATTGACCAAGAAGGAGATGGTTCCGTAGATTCCAAGGCCCGCGAGCAGCAGGGCAGTTGCGGCAAACAGTGCCACCAATTCCATGGAGAACCTCCGCACAGAAAGCGAAGAGGAGAGAGCGTCGTCCAAGGTCTCTGCGCGGGAGACGGGACGAGCCGGATCGACGGCCTGGATTTGTGTGCGCACCTGCGCGGAGATCGCGGCGGGATCGACCTGTCCACGTAGGTAGAACGCAAGAAACTTGAAGGGGCGCTGGTAGATGTCGACGTACATCTGCGGAATGCCGGCGTCCGCGAGCGATTCTGTGCGTGCGTCGGCAATGATGCCGACGATGGTGGTCCACTCCGGCCTGGCACGGCCCAAACCGTCCAACAAATGGACTCGCTTGCCGACCGGATCCTGGTTGGGCCAGTAGGTGCGGGCCGCGGCCTGGTTGATGACTGCGATCAAGGGCGTCGATTCAAGGTCCTGGTCGACGAAGAGGCGTCCGCGCTGGAGAGTCATGCCCAGCACGTGGAAGTATTCGGGCGAGACGATCAATGTATCGATCAGAGGAGGCTGGCTGCTTTGCACTTCCTGGCCTTCGAGAACCAATGGAAACATCCTGCGATCGCTCTGGCCATGGCCAAGGGGAATGGCCGCCTGATCACTGACGGCCGTTTCTTCCACGCCCGGAATCGTCCGGTTGCGGCGCAGAACTTCGCGCAGCAACACGGCTTCCTGCGTGGCGGTGCGGTAAATGTCGGTTTTGGGATCGTTAGGATTCGGCAGCGAGCTCTCGATTGCCACGACTCGAGTAGGATTGAAGCCGGGTTGCACCTTGAACAAGTCCCAGAAGCTGTGCAGCAGAAGGCCGGCGGCGACCATCAGCACCAGGGAGAGGGCTAATTCACCAATCACCAGAACATGGCGCAAGCGCGAGCGCCGCCGGGAACCGTTGGAGCCACGACCTTCCTGCCGGAGCGTCTCCGTCAAATTAAGGCGGCTTGTGAGCCACGCGGGGGCAAGCCCGAAGATGGTTCCAGCGGCGACAGAGACGACGATGGCAAATGCCAGCACGCCCCAGCTGATGGATATGTCATTGAGGCGCGGCAGGCTTTCCGGAACAAATTGCAGCAGGAATTTCCTGGCGCAGAAGAGAACCGCGAAACCGGTGATGCCGCCAAGCACGAAGAGTAACAGGCTCTCGGTGAGGAGCTGACGAATGAGGCGCATTCTTGGGGCTCCCAATGCCTGGCGAACCGCCATCTCGCGTCCTCGCGTGCTGGCGCGAGCAAGCAGCAGATTGGCGACGTTGACGCAGCTGATCAGCAGGAGCAGGCCCACCGCGCCGAACAGCAGAATGAGCGATTGGCGAACGTTGCCGACAAGAGTCTCGGCCAGGGGAGTGAGGTGGATAGTCCACGCGCCTTGCGACGGATAATCCGCCGGATATTGCTTCTTCAACGATGTAACCAGGGCATCGAGGTGCGCCTGCGCGGCCTCCAGCGAGAGACCAGGCTGAAGGCGCGCGATGGTCTGGAAGGGGAAACGCGTGCCGCGCATCGGCGGCGGGGCGGGGTCGCCGAAAAATCCGCACGCCGACCACTCTTCGGAACCGCGCTCCTCGGCGGTTTGGCCCTGGTCGCGAAAGCTGGCGGGCATGACGCTAGCGCGTCACACCACTTGCGTAACTCGTCTTCGCCCTTACTAAGGAGCGGCCGGACAAGACTTTGGAATGCCTGCGCCAGCGTCGCATACGGAATGTCCCGCTTGTACTGATCGAACTTGCCAGACGCAAATAGGCCTCGCGGGGGGACGAGCGGCTTGTGAAGCTCGTTCACGACCGCGGACTTGCCGATACCGGAATATCCGGAGACGAGCACCAACTCTGGCCGGCCGCCCGCGACAACGCGATCGAACGCCGTGAGCAGGGTGTCCACCTCACGGTTTCGCCCGTACAGCTTTTCGGGAATCATGAGGCGGTCCGGTGTGTCCTGTTCTCCGAGAGGGAAATCGTCGATGGATATGCGAGACTCCCATTGCGACATGCAACGCTGTAGATCGTGTTCGACTCCCGCGGCCGTCTGATACCGCTCCTCGGGCGTCTTCGAGAGCAGCTTCATCGTAATGGCAGACACAGCCGCTGGAATGTTTCTTGACCGCTCGCTGGGTGCGGCGGGTTGTCTCGCAATATGGCTATGCACCCATTCCATCGGATCGGTTGCCGTGAACGGGAGGCTGGCGGTTAGCATCTCGTAGAACGTGACGCCAAGTGAGTACAGGTCGCTGCGGGAATCAATGGAGCGATTCACTCGTCCCGTCTGCTCTGGCGCCATGTACGCCAGCGTTCCAGCAATGAACTCTGGAGGTTCGGCCGGTTGGCGCTCGCGCGCCAGGCGCGATGCGATGCCGAAGCCGGTGAGACAAATTCGCCCAGTTGCGGAGTCCACCAGTACGTTGGCGGGTTTGATGTCCTTGTGGATTACCCCGCGTCCGTGCAGCTGACCAACTGCGCGGGATAACGCGACGGCGAGTCGGAGGAACTGTCCGATCTCCATCGGCTGCCGGACCAAGCGATCCAACGGCTCGCCTCCGGTGTAATCGACGACGAGCATCGTTTGTCCGCGCTCGCGGACCAATTGCAGCGGCAGCAATGCCCAAGCACTGTCCAGGTAGCTCTTAAGTTCGTATTCGTGCGTGAGGCGATTTACGCTATCCAGAGTCGGATGCTCAACGCCGGCAGAGACGGGTATGAATGCGTGCTTCGCGCCCTCAGCGTCATTCCGCAGTAATCTGCAGAAGACACGTCCGGCATCTCGCCAGAGCACGTCTACGGATTCGTTCTCCCAGCCCGCTCCTAACAAGACGGATGCCTTCATCTGTCCCGTCTCCTTCTGCCCACGGGTTCAAACCTTTCGTCTGGTTCGCGTTAGCGGACATGCAATGATTGGAAACGATGAAACCCCAGGTCGCGGATTTCAGCAGATTCGTCGCACAGTCTTGGACGCCGGGCTCGCTCGCCAACCCTTGTCGGCTTTAACGACCACTGGCTCGAAGCAAGAGCCAAACCCAACACCCACAGAAAGAAGAATCGCATATTCCACACGCAATGCAAAGGGCGACACCGCATCGTTGCACGAGAGTACCAGGAGTGAGTAGTTGGCCGGCTAAAGGGACTATTGTTGGACCCAGGACTATCACGCTATGTGTTTGGGCCGAACGTAAACCTCCAGTAACTCGCTGGACAGTCGCGCCTTCTGCAGATTCAATGCATACCCCTCGAAGTCACCTTCGGCCTTCACACGGCAGAGGTCGCTGCGGTCGCACAAACAACTGGGATCACCGTTGCGGCGGAATTTGAGAATTTCGTTCAGTCCGACCCGGGAAAATGAAGGTGGTCTTTCGTGTTCCGCGAGAAGCTGTTAGGATATTTCTGTGGCAAAGATCTGCGAAAGTTTTGCTGATGGTTATGCCCGGATTGGCAGAGCTCTGGATCGCCGGGAGCTCTCTGTGCTGGCTGTTTTGGAAATCGCAGAAGTGCACGGAAATGCCGAAATTTGGAGGCGGTTTGGGGGCGGTTGGGACAGGAATCGCGCTCTTTTGGGCAACCGAAGCAATTCCGTGCACGGTATGCAAATCGCGCAACGCCGCATAAACACTGGCGATTGCGCATCTCGTTGATTTGGCGAGTGGGGACGTAGTTCAGTTGGTTAGAACGCTGCCCCGTCACGGCAGCGTTCCGCTGTGTGCGGAAATCTCCTACAGTTATCTGGATTTGCTTTCGAATTTAGAATTCCCTTGACTGTTCGGCCAACCAGAGCGTCCATGTGTACTGGCTATGGTTGCGCGGACGAAAATATTGGTCCCAAAACAGATCGCCGCTGTTCGCCGAAAATCTACGTCCCAATTACGTGAGATCTGGCAAACGGTCTACCGTGGAGAGGCGCCCGCCAAGCTTCGCCGTGAATTTCTAATTGCCTTTCTCGCGTATCGAATTCAAGAACTCGAATTCGGCGGGTTGAGGCAAGAGACCAAAAAGCGTCTCCGCGAGTTGTCCAGACCATTTTCTCGTGATGCCGGGCAGCCCAATCCTCGATCAGTGATGAGGCCCGGTACCCAACTGTTCCGCGAGTGGCACGGCGAAAGACACGAAGTCTGCGTCATGGACTCCGGATTTGAGTATCGCGGCATCAGGTATAAGAGCCTTTCGCAAATCGCTCGCAAGATCACCGGTACTGCATGGTCTGGTCCCGCCTTCTTTGGACTGCGGAAAACAGGGTCGAAAACGCAGGTGGCCGCATGAGCAAGGCATCGATTCGCTGCGCCATCTATACGCGCAAATCGTCAGAAGAGGGTTTGGAGCAGTCGTTCAATTCTCTGGAAGCACAGCGGGAAGCCTGCTGCGCCTACATCCTGAGCCAAAAGCACGAAGGCTGGAAACTGATCAACACTCATTACGACGACGGAGGCTTTTCTGGCGGCAAGATGGAACGGCCTGCCCTGCAAAACCTTTTGAATGACATCCAGGCAGGAAAGGTCGATGCCGTGGTTGTCTACAAAGTCGACCGTCTGACCCGATCACTCACCGATTTCGCCAGGATCATCGAAATTTTCGATTCGCGAAAGGTCAGCTTCGTCTCTGTCACCCAGCACTTCAACACCACCACATCCATGGGGCGTCTCACCCTAAATGTGCTGCTCTCCTTCGCCCAATTCGAGCGCGAGATCACCGGCGAGCGAATCCGCGACAAGATCGCCGCCTCGAAGAAAAAGGGCATGTGGATGGGCGGCGTGGTTCCGATGGGTTATGACTGCGTCGACCATCGGCTGATCGTCAATGACGCCGAGGCTGGGACCGTTCACAAAATCTTCCAGCAGTACATTCGCTTGGGTTCAGTCAGAGAATTGAAAAAACATCTGGACCACGAAGCAATCGTAAGCAAAGTTCGGTCGAGCGAAAACGGCAAGACGTCTGGTGGTCGCCCATTCTCACGCGGCGCATTGTACTGTCTCTTGAAGAACCGCATTTACGTGGGTGAAATCCACCATCGGAATGAGATATACAGCGGCCAGCATGAGGCTATCGTTCCCCGTGAATTGTGGGACAAGGCTGTTGCGCTCTTGGCCTCGAACAACCAAGCGCATCGCAGCAAAGGAGTACGATCCAGTCAGAACCTCCTCACAGGCAAGATCTTTGATCCAAACGGTGGTCGATTCACACCGACGCACTCACTGAAACAGGGGAAGCGCTATCGCTATTACACATCCCAGGCCGTAATTGACCAGATTCATTCCAAACCGGAAATCACTCGGTTCCCAGCAGTGCAGGTGGAAAGCTTGGTCGCAGATCAAATCTTGCTGGTTTGCGCGATCCCGCAAAATGGGCATCCTCAATAGAGGATGGTCCAGTGAGAGAACGGGTCATGACGCAAGCCACGCGAGTTGCAAGCACCTGGTCGGGTCTGGGGGCTTCGAAGAGGGATGAATTCATCCGTAGCGTTGTACAGCGGGTCGTCATCGGACAAGAGTTCGTGTGGATAGACGTCGAACCACTGGCGCTGTTCACGAAGTTGCTGGGTGAGGAGGCGGCTTCCGCACTCGCCTTGAATGAGCCAGAAAACCCGCTTAGAATGACCGCCTCATTCAAGGCGATCCGCAGACGAGGCGAGATTCAGGTTGTCTCAGACAGCAATGGCGAATCCAGCGAAGACATGTGCATCCCATCACTGATGACGGCTATGGCTCGCGCGCACGACTGGCGAGAGCGGATCGTCGCAGGCGAAATCCCATCACTCCAGCAAATCTCGCAGGAAACCAACCTCACACCGAAATATGTGCGGCGATTGTTCCGGTGTGCCAACCTGTCGCCCAAAGTCACGGAAGCCATCCTGTCAGGAACTCAACGGATGGACCTCAAGCTATCTGAACTGCTGCGAGGCGTGCCTCTGGATTGGGCTGAGCAAAAACATTTCCTGCGGCACCCCGCCTAAATCCAAGCCCATCAGTCGACTCTCTCGATTCAACATCGAGCCCAAATTCGTTCACTAATGGCGCAAGGCACGGAATTTCAAAAAGTTCACTGGCAATTTTGCTGTAGAGAAAATCAGAGCGAAATCAGATATTCGCAAACCCAGAAGGGACGTCGGCTATAATATGTGGGTCTAGAATGGGCTATTTTGGCGCATCTATGGCAGATTTTTCCACCAACGAACCGTGCACATAATCCATTAGGAAACGCTATATTTCGGTGTCTATTCAAGAGGAGGAGGACATGAGGCGAGTCTTGAGCATATTGCTCCGTCAGTGTGGGTTTGTTGTTTCGTTGCTATTCGCGTTTGTCGTTCCCGGCGTACATGGCCAAGACAATAAGATGGAAAGAATTATTTCTGAAATGCAGCCAACAATTGTTCAAATTGTGTGTGAAGGCAGCGACCAAGCGACTCCACTTGTAGGTACGGGGTTCTTTGTCAACGATTCGGCCTACCTTCTAACTGCTGCCCACGTCGTAAATCCGCCACCGCCAGCGTCATGCCGTCTTTTATACGATCAAATGGGAATTCCGGACGAAGCTGACGAGAATGGAACGCTGATTCACCTGTCTCAGGGAACTCCGGTCATGGTTGTTGACCTAGACGCAATACATGATGTTGCGCTGTTAAAAATGGAAAAGAATCCATTTCGCGGTGAACTTATACCGCTAGCGGGAATTGCCAGACCGAATGATAAGGTTCAAATGGTGGAGGCAGTCCCCAAGGTCGCAAGGCTTGGATATTCCGAAGTACCTCTTGGTCGTTCCGTTGCTGTATCCGGCTACCCGTTATTCAGCAGCCCACTCATGCTCACCCAATCTGGGCTTGTCGCGGGTATAGATTATCTTACGAATGATGTGAATGGCGTACCTGTAAAAGGCTTACCGATCGAATGGTTAGCCATAGATGTGTCGGCCCATCCTGGCAACAGTGGCGGACCTGTTTATGAAACGCAAACAGGCGCAGTCATAGGCATCTGCCGTTCCCGGTGGTTTCTTCCAGCGACATGGGGATCTAATGGTCAGCCTGTGACGATAGCGAAAGATAAAACGGACGATAGCGTTCTGGTACAAGCCGGCGTGACGATGGTCATACCTATAAAATATGCGATAGAATTATTGAATAAGGACAAGGTGTCTTATACAGCCGCATGGGGCGGCAGGGACAAATAAAGCTATTGCGGTGGTATTGCCGCAAGCATATGGTGAATCGGTTGTAGTGCTCCCTCAAAAGAGGGCGGTCGGGATCTCGGAATTAGTACAGATCTGATATCGGATAGCCAAGTTTTGATCAAAGATTTTTCTTTCGGAGGTCTGTGGGGAGAAAGCCATCGATCTCCTCGTCCGAAAAAGTGAAATGGCCGCTCTTGAGCGTTTTGTCGGCAACGGCATATGCCTCGGGCGATGTATCGGGTGCGAATTTGTACACGGCGGTCAATTGGCGCGTGAGCATATCGAGCTGTCCTTGCGCATCCGGTGGAGGCGCTCCGCCCTGGCATGAGCCGATGAATAGAAGGAACTGATCTCGAATCCAAAGCAATTCTTTCGCGGTGATGCGATGTTTCGCTTCTTTGGATGCCGGGTCGGCGCTGGCCTGCCATACGGCGAAGCACACGGCCGCCGCTGCGGAGATTGCGGTGAGAATCAATGCCCAAAGCGGCTTCAATGATGCGGAAATCACGGCGAATACGGTTGTCATTCCGGTGAGCGCAATATTCACGCGGTTCATCCAGCAGACCTTGCCGCTCCAGATCTCACGCTCCTTTTCATGTACTTTGTGGCTGTAGATAACGCGGCCGTAAAGTTCGCGCGCTGTGGCGAGGATCAGCACCACGTCTTGGTTCAAGCGCGCTGCCCTGCCAAGAAGCTAAGGTCGAGAAAGCTGTTGCCCCAATCGATATGAAACTGCGATCCAAAGATTTTCTGCCATTCGGATGAGGCGTTAAAGGCATCATCCCGATGCTCGTAATTGCAGGCCTTGGCGGCGTCGTTGTAGGCGCTCTGACATTTGCTCTGCCGAACATCGCCCAGCGGAATCCATTCGTTAATGCCCGCAGGCTTGGCGCTGCCATTGACATAGTGCGAGAGGAACCCGAAAAAATCCTGCCCAAGGTAATCGTGATAGCTGTAGCCGATACCGTCGGCGCGGTTCGCCCATTGACTGACGAACACGCTCGCGGCGACTTCAAGGCAGATCGATTTCAGTTCGATGTTGCACTCGCGCTTCCACGCCTTCAGCATTTTGATGAGGTCGCTTGCCTTACCCCCACTTACGCATCGACGGACTTAAGCCAGTTGTATTCGGCAACCGGGCTGGACAACCGCCAGCTTCCACCCTCGCCGGTGTGCGCTGTCAGGTAAGAACCCATGTTCGGACCGCTGACGTAACGGAATGCCGGCACGATATCGACGCTGCAAGTCTCAAATGGAGCGACGATCACCTACCCGTTCGCGGAAAGATCCGTGTTTGGGAACGTGACGAGGAGCGCCCGCTTCACTTCCTGGAGGCTTCTGCGCTGTGCCAGCCTCTCGCCCGAGGTCACCGAGGCGATTCTCTCCGGGCGACAGCGGATGAACCTCAAGCTCTCTGACTTGCTGCGCGGCGTACCTCTGGATTGGTCAGAACAAGAACATTACCTGCGTCGCCCCGCCTGAAATCAAGCCACGCCCAACAGTCAATTCTCTCCGGCCAATGCAGAGCCCGAGTTCGCCAGGAATGCCGCAGACGCGCTTCTTCAAAAAGGTCACTGGCAATTTCGCTGTAGAGAAAACCGGTGCGAAATCCGCCATTCGCAAACCAGAGACTGCCATGTATCGCTGTCTGCAAGCACAAAACGCGCTGTTTTGGCGCATTTATGGCGTGTATTGGGGTTTTCTCGGTTACTGAAGAAACATTAACGACTTGGTGGCGGAGGGGGTGGGATTCGAACCCACGAGACCCTTTTGAGGTCTAACGGTTTTCAAGACCGCCGGTTTCAACCGCTCACCCACCCCTCCGCAGGCTGAGAGCTCTACAGACATTATAATGTTTCCAACGAGCGTATGGGAATCGTCAGTTTTCTTGTTGCCGGCGAGCCTCGTGTGATGGAGCACTTATAACGTCAGGTGCAAGCGCAATCAAAAGAGAAGCCCAAAATGCGCGTCAGGAAGACGAACTGGTGACGTCAGCGCGCTGGGGAGGAGCCGTCGCGGAAAAATCCACGCCCCAAAAGTGAGGCGCCGGAGAAATAAATTCCACGCCCACGCGCTGGCCTTGCTTGGATACTTCTCCCAGATAATTGACGCGGCACTCCTGTTCTTCTTCCGTCTCCGGGTTATAAAGGATCAGCATGGCGTCGATCTCGACGCTCTCGTTCAGATAAAGCAAGCCGCCTTGCGCCTGAATCATGATGGTGCGCGCTCGCTCGCGAAACCGCTCTTCCGCGGAATTCATTCCACGAACGAGCAGAGAGATGCGAGCGAAGCGGCGCGAATTCCCGCGCCACGCTGAAGGAATCGAGGGGAGAGCCTCCGGTAACATGATTCCCATATTCAGGCATTCCAGGGACGCGCGTCAACCCGCGGCGGCTTCGCATTGCCCTTGCCGACACTCTCCGCATTCCGTACAATCGAAGACGGGTTTGGGCGTAATATTGCACCGCATTTCGATTCGTCCCGAATAGCCACTTCATAGCAGATCAAAGGCGGACCATGGACCTCATCGCATACATCAATGAACGTCAGGACAGCCATCTCGAGGAGTTGAAGGAATTCCTGCGCATACCCAGTGTCAGCACGAAGAGTGAACATAAAAATGACGTCGAGCAGGCTGCGCAGTGGGTGGCCGGTCGCTTGCGCGCGGCGGGACTTGAAAATGTGGAGATCACACCCACCGAGATGCATCCCATCGTCTATGGGGAATCGCTGAAAGCTCCCGGAAAGCCCACGCTGCTGATCTATGGGCACTATGACGTCCAGCCGGCCGAGCCTTTGGATTTGTGGACGTCCCCGGCATTCGAACCCGAAGTACGCAAAGGAAATTTGTATGGCCGCGGCACTGCCGACGACAAAGGCCAGACGCACATCCATTTGAAGGCGCTTGAATCCTTGATGCGCGTATACGGAAAGCTGCCCATAAATGTGAAGGTGATGATCGAAGGTGAGGAAGAAGTGGGCAGCCCCAGCCTGGGAAAGTTCCTGACCAAGAATCGCAAGAAACTGTCTGCGGACGCACTCGTCCTTTCCGACACCAGCATGCTGGCCCCGGGCGTGCCCAGCATCACCTATGGCCTTCGAGGGTTGAGTTACTACCAGATTGAAATCAAGGGAGCGGCGCAGGATTTGCATTCCGGCGTTTTCGGCGGCTCCGCGCCCAATCCCCTGACGATTCTTTGCGAGATATTCGCAAAACTTCATGACAAGAATGGCCGCGTTGCGGTGCCCGGTTTCTACAAGGATGTAGTGGTGCCCTCGAAGAGCGAACGCAAAGCGCTCAATTCCCTCCCATGGAAGGAAAAGGATTTTCGCAGGACCGTCGGCTCGCCCGGGCTGGTCGGCGAAAAAGGATTTACCATTGTGGAGCGCCTGTGGTGCCGGCCCACGCTGGAAGTGAACGGAATCTGGGGCGGTTATATCGGCGAAGGCGCCAAGACTGTCATCCCCGCGAAAGCCTGGGCGAAATTTTCGTGCCGGCTGGTTCCCAACCAGGATCCCGAGAAAATCACGCGCTTGGTGGAAAAACACATCCGCAGCCTCGTGCCCAAATCGGTAACGTGCGAACTTGAAGTACTGAGCACAGGCAAGCCGTGGGTTGCGCCTTACACCCACCCGATATTCCAAACCGCGCGACAGGCGCTCGAGGAAGGATTCGGGAAGAAAGCTGTTTTCATCCGCGAAGGCGGGTCGATTCCATTGGTCACGCAGATTTATGACACGTTCAAAGTTCCCTGTGTTCTGTTGGGTTTTGGCCTGCCCGATGAAAACGCGCATGCACCCGATGAGCACCTGAATCTGGAAAATTATTTCGGCGGTATTCGGTCAGCCGCGCTGTTCTATCAAAATCTTGGGGCAGCCTAAGCCGAGCGCCAAAGTTGCTGAACTGGAAAATACGCGTTTATCAGGCATTTTTTGATGGTTTATGCTTGCAGAATCGCGCGGGTGCGGATATAGTGCCCGCGGTGCCCTGAAAACACACAACGGGGACCTGAGAGGGAGGAACGGAGAAAATCGATGGCAAATCCGATGAGCAAGTCCAAGATCGTCACGCATCTCGCCGAGAAGGTCGGTCTCACCAAAAAACAAGTGGCGCTTTTTTTCGATGAGCTTTTCAAGCTCGCCGTGAAGGAAGCGAAAGGCCCGGGAAAGTTTGTGATTCCCGGCATAGGACGCGCAGTGAAAGCGCATCGCAAAGCCCGTATGGGACGCAATCCCGCCACTGGCGAAGCGATCAAAATCAAAGCTAAGACGGTTGTGCGGCTGCGTGCCGCCAAGGCATTCAAAGACGCCATCCTGAAATAACGCGCGGAGTTTATGGGGGGCCCTCGTGCCTCCCGGGCAGTCGCGCCCGGGAAAGCTCGGGGGCTTTGTCTTTATGCTTCAGAACCCGTGGCGCGTTCGCCCGGTTTCAGCAGGCGGTCGTAAATCCACAATAGCAATGCCGTTGCCACGCCGATTCCGCTGATCACCCACCATGCCCGATTGGGTTGGTGCATAACTTCGCCAAAATGGTGAATCACGGTGCCTCCCAGCCACCCGCCCAGCAATGAACCGATGCCGATAGGCAGGAAGGCAAAGCCCATATACGTGCCCTGCTGGCCCGCAGGCGCCAGGCGCGAGATATATTCGTAGTAGCGTGGCGCCTGAATCATTTCTCCGAGTGCAACCACCAGAATTGACGCCACCGCCGCCCACAAGGCAGGATGGGCCGACACAATCAGCCATGCCAGGCTCGAAATCAACGTACCGATGGTGATGGCGCGAAAGGCGGGAATTTTTCGCGTCAAATAATTAATCACCACCTGAAAAAATATTACGGCTGTCGCGTCGGTCATTAGAATCATTTCCACGTCGGCCTTGGGGTTGATGTAGCCGTGGATATAGATGGGCAGCATGATGAATTCCTGCCAGAACACGATCCAGTAGCCGGTGAAAATCAGCAGAAATGCCATGAATCGCGGATTGGTCGTCACCGTCCAGAAATTTCGCGAAGCTTCGGAGAAGCTCGGAGCGGGGGCGTCGCCGGCGCGTCGAGGCTCGCGAAAGAAAATCAGCACGCCGAAGAACATCACGAAAACGCACAGAGCCGACATGCGGAACACGTTCTCGACGCTTAGGCGCTGGTGTACATACGAAGCGACGAAGGGGCCGGCAGCGCCTCCTATATTGACGATCGTGTAATAAATGGAATAGCCGATCGAGCGAACATTCTCCGACGATGCGCGCGCGGTGGTTCCCACCACAGCCGGTTTCACCATTGCGATGCCCAGAGCAGGCAGGGCCAACACCACGGCCACCAGAGCAAACAGCGGCACGGCGTTGCGCAGCGGCATCATCCATCCCGACCCCAGCGAACCAATCAGGAAATATGCGCAGGTAAGAATCAGGTACGCGAGAGACAGCGCGCGCCGGAATCCCAGCCGGTCGGCCACCGCGCCTCCGAATATCGCCAGAAACCACACCAGCCCGCCGAAGAACCCCGTCAACGCGCCGGTTTGCTGCGTGGAAAAATTCAACCGCTCATGCAGATAGTTGGCGAGTGAAGCAAACGCGGCGTAATACGCCAGCCGCTCGAATAGCTCGCTGACATTGGCCACCCAGAACGGCCGCTCAAAGCCCGTGCGGATTTCTTCGAGTCTCTCCTTGAATCCCATTGCTCCTCCGCTCCCCGCAGAATTGTAGCGGAATTGCGCTCACGATGCGCTGTTTCTTCGACGCAGTAAAAGTAAATCTCCGAAACTTAAGATGTGACCGATCGGCCGCGTCCGCCATCGAAATAGAGCCGTAGGTTTTCAGGCATTGCAGCGCTGTGCTAAGATTTCGTTTTCGGTGGCCCGCTTGCCGGCCGGTTCCCCATGTCCAACACGATGATGAAGGCCCTGCGCAAGTCACGCCCGGAGAAGGGCGCGCAACTGGAACGAGTTCCCGCGCCCATTGCTGGTCCGGGCGAAGTGCTGGTGCGCGTCCTGGCAGCCTCCATCTGCGGAACGGACTTGCATATTTACGAATGGGACCGCTGGTCTCAGTCGCGCATCCATCCGCCGATGACGTTTGGCCACGAATTTTGCGGCGTCATCGAAAAAATTGGTCCGGATGTGGATGTGGCGTCCCTCCACGAGGGCGATCTCGTCAGCGCGGAGATGCACATAGCTGACGGCACCTGCCGTCCGTGTCGCATGGGCCAGCCGCATCTTTGCCAGAATGTGAAAGTCGTGGGAATTGACGTGGACGGTTGCTTCGCGGAATTTGTGAAACTGCCCGCGAAAAATATTTGGAAGATTCATCCCTCCATCCCCGAGCATTATGCCGCCATCATGGACCCGCTGGGGAACGCGGTGCATAGCGTTCTTGCAGGACCCATCGCGGGACAGACTGCGGTGGTCACGGGCTGCGGCCCCATTGGGCTGATGACCATTACGGTAGCCAAAGCCTGCGGCTGCTCCATACTTTTTGCCACGGAAGTGAACGAGCATCGTCGTGCCCTCGCGCTCCAGATGGGCGCCGATGAAGCGATTGACCCATCGGCTGGAGATGCCGTGAAACATATTCTCGAAGCCACGGGCGGCGCGGGCGTGGACGTGCTGCTGGAAATGAGCGGCAATCCAGCCGCAATCCGCCAGGGATTTCAGGTGTTACGGCCGGGCGGCCGCGCATCGCTGCTGGGATTGCCGTCAAAACCCGTGGAATTCGATCTGATCAATGACGTGATCTTCAAAGGCGCCACCGTGCACGGCATCTACGGACGAAAAATGTTTGAAACCTGGGTGCAGATGGACGAATTGCTGCGCGCCGGCAAATTGAATCTGGAGCCTCTTTTCCGCGAACGCTTTCCGCTGGACCGTTTCGAGGATGCGTTCGCGCTTCTCAGTTCCGGGCAGGCGAGCAAAGTACTTTTCTATCCGGATGGCGGCATCCGCTAGGCCGTCGGCATCAAAAAGATGGTTTCTCGAATCGCCGCGCGGTTTGCGCCCGTTAATTTTCACGATGAAAATCTCAAGGTACAACATAGTGGAGGCAGGATGACCACGGCAACGCGTCCGCAATTGCAATATCTTCACGACGCCCTGGAAGATCTCAAGGCCAAGCATCTGTATTTCAACCTCAAGATTCTGGAAGGCGAGCAAAAGCCTGTCGCGAACTTCAACGGCAAGGAAGTCATCAACCTCAGTTCCAACAATTACCTAGGCCTGACCACAAACAAGGCTCTGCGCCGCGCGGCAATTGAAGCCACGCGCAACTTCGGCGTGGGTTCCGGCGCCGTTCGAACCATCGCCGGCACCATGAAAATGCACATGGATCTGGAAGAGCAGATTGCGCGCTTTAAGGATACGGAAGCCTGCGTCGTGTTTCAGTCCGGATTTGCGGCCAATGCCGGCACCGTTTCCGCCATCCTCGGCAAGGAAGACCTCATCATTTCCGACGAGCTAAATCACGCTTCCATTATCGACGGTGCGCGTCTGTCGAAGGGCGCCATCAAGGTATTTCGTCACAAAGACATGGAAGATTGCGAGCGCATCCTGAAGGAGACCGAAAACTGGCCCGGCAAAAAACTGCTCATCACCGACGGCGTTTTTTCAATGGATGGAGACATCGCGCCGTTGCCGCAACTCTGCAGTCTCGCCGAAAAATATAATTGCATCATGATGGTGGACGACGCGCACGCCAGCGGCGTGCTGGGCCGCAATGGCCGCGGCACGGTTGACCATCTGGGCTGCCATGGGCGCGTGGATATCCAGGTAGGCACGCTGAGCAAGGCTGTCGGGTCGCTGGGGGGATACATCTGCGGCTCGCGAGATCTGATTGAATTTTTGTATCAGCGCGGACGCCCCTTCCTGTTTTCCACTTCGCATCCGCCGTCGGTTGTAGCCACCTGCCAGGCGGCGTTCACACTGCTGGATTCGCCGGAAGGGGAAAAGTTAATCCGAAAATTGTGGAGCAATACGAAATTTTTCAAGCGCGGCCTTAAGAAACTCGGGTTCGATACAGGCGCCAGTCAGACGCCGATTACTCCCATCATGGTGGGTGACGCCGAGAAATGCTTTGAGTTCTCCCGGCGGCTTTTCGATGCGGGGGTCTTCGGCGTCGCTCTCGGTTTTCCCACCGTACCGCAGGGAAAGGCGCGCATCCGTACAATTGTCACCGCAACGCATAAGCGGGCTGACCTGGCCAAGGCGCTGGAAATCTTGGGCAAGATCGGACGCGAACTCGGAATTATCGAAGGTTAAAGGGCGCTTCCCAATCGATGGCCGATCGCGGCAAGCGCCCATTCTGCTATCTTCAGGACACAGCTACTGCACGTCGAAAGTTGCGGAAGAGTGCCACCGAGATTGCGCCTATTCCCCAGACCAATACGATCAGAGTGAACCAACCGCCCACGTAGGGAATCATCGCGAGTCCCTGAATAATCAGCAGTCCCAGCGCCATTCGACCTAATAAGGCTCCGAAACTCACTGCCCGCCCCATCAGCGTTTCTCCGATAATTTCGCCCACGAAAATCTGGGCGCTATAGAGCGCGGCGATATAAAGAAATATCGTCAGGATGGCCAGCGGAATTCCCACCAGCGTAATGCAGGCAATTACGGAGACGATCGGGACACCGAATAAAACAAGTATGCCGATAAGTGACACGGATTGGCGGCCGGCACGCGTGATGCGATCAAACATCGTCGGAAATAGAGCCAACAGTACCAGGCCAAGTACAAACGCCGCGCCCCAGAGGAGCACCCGATGCGCGTAGAACCTATGTCCACGATAGCGGGTCTTCTCATGCGCGTATTTGAACTGGACGGGGCTGCCGAGCTTCGCTGTGGGAGAAATCTGAGGCTGCTCCCCTCCGCGAATTTTGGTTGTACCAAGAATCTCCGCGCGAGGGCCGATGGTTGCACGCTGGAGCGCCAGAGTCACATTGCCGCCCACCGTGCCGTCAATTTCGGTGCTTTTCGTTCCCGCCAGCAGGTTGCGGCCAATGGCGCCGCTCAGGATTGCGTCGTTGGCGCCGAGAATCAGTCCCCATCCGATTTTTCCCCCGGGATCGAGCTGAAACGTTTCACAACCCGCCGTCACGTTGCGTCCGATATTGCCGGAGATCGTGGTGAACTGGCTGTAACTGCGCACATTTCCGTCCACCTGGCCGGTGATGCGCAGGCTTCGCGCAAACACGATGACGTCTCCTTCCACGTGGCCCGTGATGCTCATATCCTGCACCAGGGCGATCACGTCGCCTTGCACCGTCCCGTCAATATGCGCGAAGTTGGCGGAGATGATGGCGTCGCTGTGCAGTGTTTCATCGGCTGGCAGCGTGTACTCTTCCACGCCGTGAATGGTCACCTCAACCGAAGGAACCGGGCCGGCCTGATTCTGTGCCGTCAGGGTGATACTGCTCGGAGAATTTTCCGCGGAAGATTGCGGCGTTCCGGCGCTGGCCGCGGGCATCAGGCTCAACGCACAGATCACTCCGCCCAGGACCATTCCAGCCCCCGTCCGGGAGCGCCAGTTTCGCCGCGTGAACCATCCGACAACCGCCAGCAGCACGGCCAAAGTGATAAATTCGCCCAGGTTTCTCATGGAGTCCCATCCTTTCCAAAATGCACCGCGAAAAACAAGAATCGTGAGGAGATTATTGCTGTTCAGTCCGGCATTGCTTATCTGCTGCTGCCACGGCGCAATCAATCCATCCCATAGCGTATAAGCGCCGCCAATCGCCAGTCCAAACGCCGCAATCCATCCCCAGGGCGTATGCGCACGGGCAGGCGCAGCCATCACGCGCGCGGGAACCGGTTCAGATTCCTCGGCCATTGCCGCCCGCATCCAGCCGCTTTCTTTTTCCAGTGCCCGGAGCAACGTGCCGCATGCCGCGCATTCCCCGGCGTGAAGCAATAAATCGCGAGAGCGGTCTGCTTCAAGCTGTCCATCCAGATACAGCATGCAGGCCATTTCATCGAAATGGTTCATGCCTTGCCTCCAGCGGCGGATTGCAGATCCCCACCCGCCGTCGCCGATATAATTTCGCGAAGCTGATGCCGCGCGCGAAGCAGCAGGACGCCCACAAACGTGCGCCTCACACCCAGTGTATCCGCGATTTCGTCATAGCTCATTTCCGAATAATAGCGCAGCACCAGTGCCATGCGCGCCCGCGCCGGCATCTTCTCCAATGCGGAGCGAAGCTGGTGGTTTGTGCTGTCCGTCATTAGCCGTTCCAGTTGCCCAGGGTCCGGATGCGCAAGCGGCATATCGTCCACGTCTCCTGTTTCCAAATCCTGCCGCACGCGGCGTCGCCTCAGGATGTCCCAGCAATGATTTGCCGACACGGTATAAAGCCAGGCGCTGAACGGCCGGGTGGCGTCATACTGACCCAACTTTTCCCGCACCTTGATGAAAATCTCGGCCGTGGCGTCCTCCGCGTCTTCTCGCGTGGGCATCGAACGGCGGCAAAAGCGAAAAATGGCGGGCGCATATTGGCGATAAAGGTGTCCCCAAGCCTCGGGGTCGCCCTCCCTGGCCGCTGCTAGGACTTCCGTCACCAGGACTTCGTTCATGCTGTTTGACGCTTTGCGATGCTCCATTAGTTAGTACGCAGGGAAGCGGTACGGAATTTCATTGCTTGCGGCGGCGGCCCATCACCGGCAACGGCCGCTTCGAGCGCCCCCAGCCTAGCAAATGTCCGGATTTCGATAAAGAAGACAGTTGGGACTGCGTGCAATCCTGATTGGTGGCTATGCTTCGACGGCGGCAATGGAGCGACCCTCAGCCGGAACTCTCAGCGGTTACTTAGAAAAGCTCGAGAATTTCTTCGTAGCGCTTGAACGGCGGAATCAGGTAAGCGCCGGCAAGTTCGGTCCGCGCCCAATCGAGCATGTTGCGTGCCAGGGCGAAGCCGCAATCGCGCGCGCCAGCTCCCGCCGCTTCCATTTGCTTCAGAGTAGGCTCGGGAATCACGATGCCGGGCACTTCGTTGTTTAGCCGTAGCGCCTGTTTGAAGCTGGTGAGCGGCCAGAGACCGGCCAGAATCGGGATGGGCGGCTTGCGGCCAAATCGTTTCACGAAGTCATGCCAGTGCTCAGGATCGAATATCGGCTGGGTCATTGCAAAATGAGCGCCCGCGGCAACCTTGGCTTCGAAGCGTTCGATTTCCAAGTCCAGATCTTCCGCCACCGGATTCAGCGCCACGCCAATCGTAAAATTCGTCGCGCCTCCCAGCTGTTTTCCGGCCCAGTCCGTTCCCTGATTCAATCGCGACATCACTTTTACCAACCCGATGGAATCCACTTCATATACACCGCTGGTTTCCGGGTGGTCGCCAAACGAAGGTGGATCGCCGGTGATTGCCAGAACGTTGCGTACCCCGCCGATAGTCCACGCGCCCAAAAGTACCGCCTGCAATCCAATGATATTGGCATCGCGAGTGGTGAGATGCGGAACTGTTTCAATGCCGCGAGCTTCCAGCGCCCCCGCCAGCATCAGCGCATCCATGCCTACGCGCGCCAGCGTGCCGCTATTGATGTCGATGGCATCCACCTGGCCGGAATCCATCACACGGCGCACCTGTTCGACAATGCGGTCGATGGAGACGCCTTTGGGCGGATCAATTTCGACGGAAACCGCAAATTTGCCGGCCGTGATTTTCTGCCACAAGCCGCTCTGAGGAGCGCGCGCCGCGGGCTCTTGCCCGGATTCGTGCGCAGGTGCAATGCGTTCGCGGACCACTGCGGACGTGCGAGCCGGCTCCGGCGCAAGTTTTTTCGCGGCTGCGGCTATGGCCCGAATATGCTCCGGCGTAGTGCCGCAACATCCGCCCAGAATGCGAACGCCCAGCGCCGCCGCCTCGCGAGCAAAAGCCGCGAAATATTCAGGCGACGATCGCGGATAGACGATACGGTCGCCCACGCGTTTGGGGAATCCCGCATTGGGCATGGCGCTGAGAGGCACCCCGGCGGCTGCGAACTCTTGCAGAATAGGCAGCAGGGATTGCGGTCCAATAGTGCAATTCGCGCCGATGGCTTGAATGTTTTTCTCCGCCAGTGCTCGCCAGGCGTCAAGCGGCCTGGTGCCGTCAAACGCCGTGCCTTCCTCGGAAAAAGTAAGCTGCGCCACCACCGGCAGTTGCGAAAAGGAGCGAATCGCATCCACCGCGGCCAGCAGTTCTTCCAAATCCGTAAAAGTTTCCAGAATGAAAAAATCCACGCCGCGTTCTTCCAGCGCTCCAGCTTGCTCGCGGAAAATTTCCCGCAACTCCTCGGCGGGCACTTCTTGACCGCGCCGTTGAATTCCCAGCGGACCAATCGAGCCGGCAATAAACACTTCGTGAGGGGCGGCCTCGCGAGCCTCGCGCGCGATTTTCACGCCGCGATGATTCAACGAAGCAACGCGATCCCCAAGACCGTTGGCGGCAAGCTTGATGCGGTTCGCGCCGAACGTGTTCGTCTCGATGATCTGCGCTCCCGCTTCAATATATTTTTGATGGATGCCGAAAACGATTTCCGGATGGGTCACGTTCAGTTCGTCGAGCGATCGCTGCGGACCCAAAACTTCGTACAGCATCGAGCCCATCGCCCCATCGGCGACGAGCACCTGCTCGCGAAGTCGGCTCTGAAATTCTTCAATTTTCATTGTGTATTTCTGCCGTTCAGACGGACGCGCACCGTCATCGCACTTGCTCGACGAGGCCCGCGATGGTTCCCATCAAGTCGAACTTGGTGAGAATCTCGAATTCGCCCGGCTGCATTTCCACGAAGACGGCCGGCCCAGAGTGGCTGAGCGAATAGGTCAACCGCTCGACGGGAGCATCCTTCGGAAAAACGGGCAACGGCTCGCCCATCACTTCGCGGATAACAAGTTTGCGCAGATCCTTTCCCTGCAGCGCGAGGTTTAAAATTTGATCTTCATAAATCGTGCCCACGGGATTCTCTTCTTCGAAGACGGGCAATTGGGAAATATCCTGCGTCTGCATGGTGTGCAGCGCGTGGAAAACAGTCTGGTACGGCCGCGCCATCAGCAGTTCGCGAACCTCGCCGCTGCGTGCCCGGCGCTTCGCCAGCACAACGTCGGCTACCGTCAACGTCATCGCGGAATCGGCATATCCGTGGTCGCGCATCCAGCCGTCATTGTAGATTTTGCTCAGGTAACGCATGCCCGAATCCGGCAATATGGCCACAATGAAGTCGCCCTTCTTGCAGCGATGCGCCACCTGCAACGCCGCCGAAACGCACCCGCCCCCTGAACCGCCCGTGAAAATTCCCTCCAGACGCGCCAATCGCCGCGCCCACACAAAGCATTCTTCGTCGGTTACCTGAATGGCGTCGTCTATCAGCTTGAAATCCATCGTCGTGGGAAAGAAATCCTCTCCAAATCCCTCCACCACGTACGTTCCGGCTTTCCCCACTTTTCCCGTCTTGAAGAATTCGTAGAAAAGCGATCCGACCGGATCCACGCCAATCACCTTCACAGCGGGATTTTGTTCCTTCAGATAGCGAGCAGTCCCGCTGATTGTGCCGCCGGTTCCCATGCAGCAAACGAAATGGGTAATCCGCCCTTCGCTGTCTTTCCATATTTCCGGGCCCGTGGTGCGATAGTGAGCCTCCGGATTCATGGGATTATCGTACTGGTTGGGATAAAAGGAGTTGGGAATTTCTCGCGCCAACTTTCTCGCCACGGAATAGTAACTTCGCGGATCGTCCGGCTCCACGGCGGTGGGGCAGACGATCACTTCCGCGCCGAACGCCTTCAATAGATCGACTTTTTCCTTCGATTGCTTGTCGGTGATGGTGAAGACGGCTTTGTAGCCGCGCACCGCCGCCACCAGCGCCAGGCCCATGCCCGTATTGCCGCTGGTTGCCTCGATGATGGTCCCGCCGGGCTTCAGCAGACCGCGGCGTTCGGCATCATCGATCATGGATGTCCCGATGCGGTCCTTCACCGAGCCGCCCGGATTCATATAATCGGCTTTGACGTAGACTTCGGCTTCCGTATCCCGCGCGACGCGATTCAGCCGCACGATGGGCGTATTGCCGAACGCTTCGAGAATATTATTGCAACGCATGAGCGAGCCTCTTCTCCGCCACTCCCCAATGAATCGAGTGTTAACAGACTACGGACTTTGGCCAAGCATGTCCAGCCGCTTCCCCCCGCGCAATTAAGAATTCACAGCAGCACGGGTTGCAACTCGCTCACCTAAATTTCACTTCGGTCATCCCGAGCCATCGCCCCGAGCTTGCCGAGGGGCGCCGTAAGGCGAGGGACCTGCTTTTTCTTTCTACACTCGCGCAAGGTTTCTCGTTCGGCGAAAGAATTCACATCAGCATCGGTTGCAATTTTTATTTTGCGGGCTAGGATAAGTTGTGGCTATAGGTTCCAACCGCGACTACAAAAGGCCGGTCCGCACGCAATCAGGCGAACTTCGTCTCGCGGGGCTTGCCGCATCTAGCAAATCTGCCCGGGCAGCCGTCCAATTTTGCGACCCAGCTGCTACAATCGCCGAAAATATGACCGCGTTTCAGCCAGTCGCGGAAGAATGCCAAGTGACACTTGAAGCACAAAAAAGAAAGCGCGCTCCAGAGTTTCCAGCCGGGACAAAAGAGTTTTTACCCGGGACACGCGAACGAGTAGAAATTCGCACAACTTGCATGGAATCAATCACATCACACTCTCCAAGGTGGGACAAAATCGCATGTTCTCAAAATGCCCTACTTTGGTGCATCCAATACTTAAAGTATCACTTTAACATCCTCATTCTTGAGGTGCCTGGAGGTGGCGCTTGAATCCGCGACATTCAGCTTGCGCACAAAATGTCTTTCTATATCGCGCCAGCGGCCTGTCCTGAGTGACTTGGCGAAGGGCGCGGCGTCTTCCCTGCCCCCGAAAAGCTTCTCCGCACCGCGGCACCTTTCCAGCCGGGGCGTCCGCAATTCGCGCAACATTTGGTACAATCATGCAGCGGCCGCACGAGCGCGCGACAAGATCTATCGCGTGGCCCGCGCGCAACAAGCCGGCAAAGAATTACGGAGGGTCACATGGAACATTCACAAGGTAAGAAGTGCGCGCATCCCATTTGTTCATGCATCGTCACGTCCGGACAATACTGCAGCACGGAATGCTCGGCCATGGAGAAAACGCCCGACATCGACTGCGCCTGCGAACATCCGGCCTGCAAGGGCAGAACCAGCGAATAACCGTTGACGCGGTTGGCAGCCGCTCGCTGCTTTGCCGAATTGCCGTTATTTAGGAGCCGAATCAGAGTCCATTATTCACTAAAAAACGGGAGAGACCGCGACGCTCCGAATCTCTCCCGCTCTGATTTTGCTCCGCGGGCTACGCGCATTGCTTACGTCCCGCTTGGATTCTGCACCAGACGTATCGGTATCGTGGAAGCCCCAGGAACAGCGGCGGGGCCACGAAGGTCGCGACGAGCCCGAACTCCGCAACCTCCGCGCCCCTTCCCGTCACTGGACCGGAGCCCCATCCGCTGCGCCTGGATTTCCCCAGCGTTTTTCGCATTGGCCTCGCCTTTCCACTCCCTCATGCCTGCGGTTACAACTCTCCAGGCCTGAAGTTTCTCAAGCGGGGTCTGACTGCGCTCAGCCGTCCGGCGGCTGGGCCGTCCGGACAGCTTCACTTTTTAAGTTTTGGAAAGGTGCTTGTACAAACTGCTGTAGAAATACTAATCGGTAATTTTATTCCGTCAAGTACCAATACGCACAGTACTCGCAGGAATATATGCGTCGAAAAGTATTGCCTTCTAAGTACCCCAACCCTCTCGCTCGCCCGCGAACGTGCCGCCATGTTTCCGTGATCAAATTTATTTCATGATAGACTGCGCCGAGCCGCGACGCCGGCTAGGGGGGCTGCATGTCCGCGCGCGAAATCGTTCCCGAAATTCCAGACGATCGATTCCGGATTCTGGGGATGTGTTGGATGGTTTACGGAATCATACGGCTGATCGTCGCGGTTTGGCTTGTGTCGGTCAGCGGTATCGCTACCGTGATGTTCGGTACTCTGCTGAATCGCGTGCCCAATCCATTCACCCTGATGAGTGCCTTCCATTTCATTTATGCTGCGAACATATTTCTGTCGGCTCTCTGCGGCCTTTTTGGTATTTTGGGCGGGTTAGCATTGCTGGCTGCCGCAAGACGACCGGGAAGGAAGCTTACACTCGTCGCGGGATTTCTGGCCTTGACGAATATTCCGGTGGGAATGACGCTAGGAATTTATACGCTGATCGTCTTGCTCCCTGCGAGGACAAACCCGTTGGTGGGCCGATCCGCATAAGCGCCGGCCGAGAATTAAATTGCCCGGCTTCACAATTACCGCAATTGAACTCAATTCGTCAGGCCAACGTCCTCCGCATTGTATCTGCCGACATTTGAAAAGCACGCATCTGCGCTACTCTTCGTTGTGCGTTTCGGTCGGAGCGACTGGCGATGATTCGAGAACGAGAGGAGCCAATCCGGCGTCGCGAAGTTGCTTGTTGAAAGCCGGCAATTCCACCGTGCTCCACTGATTCCAGCGGACCATCACGTCGCTGAAATCGTGTTTCAGGGACACCAGCGCTTTCAATTGCGAGTCCGTCGGCGCGGCATCGGCATTATCGACCATTCCGTATAGAGCGGCGAGCTGCCCATTTACCTGGCTCAGAGTTGGCGGCGGAGTAACGCTATTTGATGCTGCCGTCGGCGCTGATTTTTGAGCTTCGACGATCGGCTTCAATTGGGATTGCAATGCCGTGGCAGCGTGAGCGACCAGACTGGCCGCCCGACCGGACGGCTCGTCAATCAGCTTTTGCAGCGCGGCATCGAGAGCCTTGGCCGTCGCAGCCGCATCGAATCCGGCATTCATCATCTGGGCCAAATCCAGTTCTGCTTGGAATTGCGCTTCGAGACCAGCTTGCGGCGTGGCGACGCGCGGGTCCATCTTCACTTCGAGCGGGGCATCGTAGCTATGCCCGTCCACGGTGAGCCTCGCGGTGTATTGACCCGGCGTCGCGCGCGGGCCAAGCGGATGCGCGAGTGTGTCGTAAGGAATTGCGCCAATCGGATATTCGTATTCCTCGGTTTTCGGAGTGGGGTAATGCAAATCCCAGAGCCAGCGGTGCATCCCCTCGACCACCGAGAGAGATTTGAACGGGCGCAGCCAGTAGAGCGGAACGCCAACGGTCTTTTCCATTTCCGCCTGTGTCATCGGGGGCTTGTCATCGCTTGAATAATGGCGGACTAGCTCGCCTTTTTCATCCAGAATATCGAGGGTGACCGCGCCGGTCGCGGGTTGGGCGAGAAAATAATCAATCGTAGCCGCAGCGGGCGGATTCCGGCCCGTAGGCTCATCGGGAGGCAGCGGAGTATCAGTGTTGGTATCCCGGCGAACGCGCCAAGCAAGCGCAGGTTTGAAGAGAACAACATTGGTGCGCGCCACCTCGGAAGTAACCTGACGCAACGGCGTGATGTCATCGAGAATCCAGAACGAGCGGCCATGCGTGGCGACGATCAAGTCGTCATCGTGAATCCAAAGATCACGCATCGAGACGTGCGGCAGGTTCAGTTGCAGCGACTGCCAGTCCTCGCCATCGTCAAACGAAACCCAGACAGCCTTTTCCGTACCGGCAAAAAGCATCCCCTTGCGGACGGAATCTTCGCGCACAGTATCGACAGGGGCGTTATCGGGCAAGCCGTTGATGATGGATTGCCACGTTTTGCCGCCATCGTGCGTGCGATAGAGGAACGGATGCAGGTCGCCAATGCGGAAGCGGCTGACCGAAGCGTAGGCCGTCTGTTCGTCGAAATGGGATGCGCTGATCTGCGTAACTTTGCTCCACGGAATCAGCGCGGGAGGCGTGATGTCTTTCCAGCTCCTCCCGCCATCGCGAGTAATCCAAATCAGGCCGTCGTCCGTGCCCGCCCAAATGGTTTTCGCATCGCGGAAGGAAAGGGCGAGGGCATAAATCGCGCCGCGATGTTTGTCGGCATTGTCCTTCGCCGCAAGATTCCCGAGGCTGGCGGGCATGCCCGGATGCGGACGCGTCAAATCGGGACTGATAACTTGCCAGGAATTTCCGCCATCGGTGGTCTGGAAAAGCACGTTGGCCGCGTAGTAGAGCAAATGCGGATCAACGGGTGAAAAAACGATTGGCTCGGTGCGATCGGTGCGATATTTCGGATCTCGCAAGGCGAGCGGTGTCACGTCCTGAACCTGGCCGGTAATCCAGTCGAATTTGCTCACTTCGGAGCGTCCGGCGCCGTAGACGGTGTTGGGATGAAGCGGATCGGGCGCCACATAGCCGTATTCAATCACGCCGACGGGATGCCAGTCGCGAAACGTAATTTCGCCGTCATTGCCCCGGCTGGAAATTCCCACGGAGCCGCTTTCCTGTTGTCCGCCGTAAACGCGATAGGGAAATTGATTGTCAGTAATGGCATGGTACAACTGCGCGGTGGGCTGGTTGTACCAGGAACTCCATGTTGCGCCGCGATTGGCGCTCACGAGCGCGCCCTGATCGCCCACCAGCAGGATGACGTCGGGATTGTTAGGATTAATCCAAATGTTTTGGTAATCATCGCCACCGGGAGCACCACGTAAAGCCGTCCATGTTTTACCGCCGTCAATTGAGCGCCACGTAACGATGCTGACGCTGTAAATCACGTCGGGATTTTTCGGGTCCACTTTTGGCACGGGCAGGTCGCCGCCACCGATGCGTTCCGCCGGACGCGGATCGCTGGTTACCTGATACCAGTCGCCACCCGCATCGTCGGAACGATAAATTCCCAGTCCCGCGCCGGAAGCATATCCGCCTGTCTCTCGCGGCGTGGCAATCGTGGCATACAGACGATTCGGTTCACTAGGCGAAATTGCCACATAAGCTTGAACGATTTGGCTGGGAAGGCCCTTGCTGAGTTGCTGCCACGTGGTGCCGCCATCGGTGGACTTGAAAATTCCGCCAACAGGAGCGCCGTAGGAGTTGCCGTCTTCCCACGGTCCCTGGCGGGCTTGCCAGAGCGTTGCGTAGACAATGTTCGGCGCGGACGGATCGATCTCGACGTCGGAGCTACCGGTATTTTCATCCTTGTAGAGAACGCGGTCCCAATTCTTGCCGCCGTCAGTGGATCGAAAAATGCCGCGTTCGGGATTGGGTCCATAGGGATGGCCCAGCACCGCGGCGAAAAGCCGATTGGGATCATGCGGATCAACTGCGAGATCCGGAATTTGTTGGGCATTATCGAGAGTGCCATGCAGGTGAGTCCACGTTTTTCCCGCGTCCGTGGATTTGTAAATGCCGTCGCCGATGGAAAGGTCGGGGCGCTCAAGCCCTTCGCCGCTGGCGACATAAATTATATTGTGATCGGAAGGCGCAACGGCGATTGCCCCGATCGATTGGGTCGGCTCATCGTCGAAAATCGGATTCCATGTGCGGCCATAGTCATCGGACTTCCACACTCCGCCATTCCCCTGGCCGACATAAAAAACATTGGGCTGATCCGGCACTCCGGCGAGCGCGCGGGCGCGGCCTCCGCGATACGGCCCAATCATGCGCCAGTGCAATTCCTGATAGGTGTCCGGCGGAATCTGCTGCGCCTTGCAGATGGGCGTTGAATAGAGAGCGGAAAAACACGCGAGCGATGCGACAAAAAATCGTAGGAGTTTCACGATACGGGACCTCGACCCCAGTTAATCTTACCTAAAATGTCTACTTTATCATCCTGATGCAGACTGCCCGCTGATCCAATACGGGATTAGGTGGTGTTGACGCGGCTTCAATTCGACTGAAGGAGCGATTATATCTCCATCCGGCTGCAGTCAGGGGCCGGACTTTCAAGGTAATATAAGAAGGGAATAAATTATGAGAAAACAAATCTTAGAGAACACCATCTTCATTGCCATCACGCTTCTAGTTGTCGCGGTAGGATTCTCTTTTTTCCGGGAATTGCCGGCCAATGCAGCTGTAAACAACGCGACTCAGCGAACCGGAGGCGGGAGTGCCATCTCAGCAGGCGAGGACGACCAGGGAAATAATCGCGCCCGGCAGCCTGAAGGCAATGGCCCTGGAGCAATGCATTATTTTGTCGATCCCAATAACGGCAATGATGCCTGGTCGGGGACGCTTGCGACACCGAGTGCCTCAAAAACAGACGGCCCGCTGGCGACATTGAATGCCGCGCGCCTGGCGGTGGAAAAAGCTGCTCGCCACGGAGGTTCCGCGCCTGTTACCGTCATGCTTGAAAGCGGAACTTATTATGTGCCCTCGACTGTGCAGTTTTCTTCGGCCGATAGCGGAACGAATTCGGCGCCTGTAATTTATGAGAACTATCGCGGAGCCACGCCGATTATTTCCGGCGGAATGCACGTGACCGGCTGGCGGAATATCGCGGGCCAATCCATTTGCGCCGGGAATTCAAACTGCTGGCAGGTCAAGCTGCCGGCATCAGCCCGATACTTCGAGAGCCTTTTTTATAATGGCGAGCGTCGCTTCCGGCCGCGCGTGGGCGCCACGGCGTCAAACTTACTCGGTCAATTCTATAAGAATGCGAATTCGGAAAATACCTATAGCGACTTCCAATATTCCACGGGGGATCCGATCAGCGCGTCATGGAGGAATCTGAACGATCCATATCCGGCTGGAGATATAGAGGTCTACGATTTTGAAAAGTGGTCAATCGACGTGCAGAGGATAAGGAACATTAACGCCGGGAACCAGAGCATAAGTCTCACGGGCAGCACCCAAACTGACCGCAAAAACCATGGCTATCTGCCTCACCACCGTTATCTCATCGAAAATGTTAAAGACCTGCTGAAATATCCCGGCCAGTGGTTTTTGGATCGCTCAACGTCGCCATGGACTTTGACCTACCTTGCGAAGAGCGGAGAAAATCCGAATTCCGACACGGTGATCATTCCGCAACTTTCCCAGGTGATCGTCGCACAAGGGCTGCAATGGGTGACATTCCAGGGCATCCAATTCATGCAAGATAACTACACCGTTCCGACCGGCGGATACAAATCGGTGCAGCTTGATCCGGCTATCACCGCCATGGTGGATTGCCAAAATTGCGAGAATATTACTTTCACAAACGACACGTTCGCGCACACGACGGGCGTCGGCCTTGCCTTCGTCGGAAATTCCAGCAAGGTTACCATTAAAGACGATTTGTTTTACGATATTGGGGCATCGGGAATCAGATTGGGAGAGAGGCCTTCGCCCCGAGACACGGATGCAACTGTTCCCCATAACATTCTGCTTACCCGCAACACGCTTACCGGCGTAGCCCGGACATTCCCCAGCAACGATTGCGTCGAGACCGGCGATATTCACGATGTTACTTTTTCCAGTAACACATGCACCGATTCCTATCATATGGGCTTTGAGATTTGCGAGCCTTTACCGCTGGCTTGCGGCGGTGGAGAGGACTCCAACGGAGCTTTTAACCTCACGATTGAAAATAATGACGTATGGAATTTGATGCAGGGCATAACCAGTGACGGCGCATGTTATTACGCCCAGACCCAGGGCATAAGGGGAGAAGCGAAAGGAAACAAGATGATTCACAACCGGTGCCACGATGTTTCCGATGATTCGGCACTCGATCCGGACGGATATGGCGGCAACGGCCTCTATTTGGACAACACAACGGGGGGCTGGGATGTGGAACAGAATCTAGTTTATCGCGTCAGCGGCGTCGCCTTTAACATGACCGATGGACCGAAAGTAAGCGGCGAACCCAATGTATATAAAAACAATATCGGAGCATATTTCAGAAAAGCCCTCGTCGGCGTGAACTGCACGACGGAGCCGGTGCAACAATTTGTTTTTGCGAATAACATCGCGTATTTTGATCGAAGCCTGCGGTCCGATCCCAGAACAACCATGCAAAAACGGCCGATATATTTCGGAGGCGGCAACCCAACGCTTAAGCAGGACTTTGCGCACAATAATTATTACAATTCCACCGAGGATTTCGCGAGCGACCCGAAGACCTTCGGCTATTTCGCGAACAACCAGTGTGGCGGGAAAATTACCGTTCTCAATTTCGCCGGATGGCAACAGATCGGAGAGGATTCGGGAAGCGTAGTTCAAAACCCCCGGTTCATTAAGCCGAGCTGTACATATTCAACCGCGGCAGCATGCGCGGCGGATCCGAAGCAAGACGATTACTCCTTTTCAGGGGCCGCGCCCAACGGCTTCCGTTCATTCAGTATGCAGTTTGGAAACACCAATGCCGTCTCCATTCCGCGAGTGGAAGCTTCATTCCCCACCGCTCCCTTCAGTCCCGCGACGGATTTTTAGTTTAGGACTTCGGTAGGCTCCCCCTATTCGCCGCAGTTGCAGGAGGAAACCGGTGAGCGTAAGCTGCTAGCGTTCAATGGGCAGGGTTGAAGACTTTTGCCGCAGCAGCCTTTCAGCGCGTGATTATTGCGCGCAAAAAATGGATGAACATCGCGGCTGAACGTCTGGGTCAACAAGGGGGAATGAAATGCGCAAATTTGTAGCTCTACTGGCTGTTTATTGCCTAATTTTTGTGCCGATGCTGGAATCGTCCGCGTTTTCCGGATCGTTTGCGGCCAGTGGCGCTGTGCTTCAAGACGACGCCTCATACGAGCTATTTTCGTCCGAACAGCTGGACAACTTGTTGGCGCCCATCGCGCTTTATCCGGACCCTCTGCTGGCTCAGGTTCTGCTGGCTTCCACTTTCGTGGATCAAGTTCAAGAGGCAGCGGCCTACTTGCGCGCCGATAATAATAATGGCCCCGACTCGATTGCCGACCAATCATGGGATGTGGCCGTCAAAGCCGTGGCACATTATCCCTCTGTCCTGTACATGATGGCCGACTCGATCGATTGGACGACTTCGGTTGGTCAGGCGTATGTAACCCAATCCACGGACGTGATGTCGTCCGTGCAGCGGTTGCGCGCGCTGGCCAATTCGCAGGGCAATCTGGTCACCACGCCGCAGCAGCAAGTCATCGTGGATCCGGGATACATCCAGATTGTCCCAGCCCAGCCGGCGGTAATCTATGTTCCGGTTTACAACCCGGCTGTCGTATACGTCAGCCGTCCTCCGTCCGTGGGAGTTGCTCTGATTTCCTTTGGCGCCGGCTTGGCCATCGGAGCATGGCTGAACAACACAGTCAATTGGCATTCTCATAGAATTTACTATCACGGATGGCACGGCGGCGGCTGGATCGGGCGCTCGCGTTCTTCAGTGCATATAACTAATGTCTACGTGAACAACACGTATAACAATGTGACGATCAACAACAATGTCATACGACGCAATGTGAATTACACGTCAATTGACCGCTACAACAGCATTCATCGCAATGTGAACTACAACAACCTGAATCGCAACAACGCCATTCCTCCGGCGAAGCGCGTACCTCTGAAACCTGCACCTACGCCGCGTCCGACTCCCGGCGTTCGCCCGACTCCATTGCCAACGCCGAAACCAACGCCTACTCCACGCCCAACGCCGAAACCAGCACCTACTCCACGTCCGACTCCTGGCGTTCGCCCTGCGCCAACGCCGAAACCAACGCCTACTCCACGCCCGACTCCCGGCGTTCGTCCTGGGCCAGCACCTGCGCCCAAACCAGCGCCTACTCCACGGCCGACTCCTGGCGTTCGTCCTGCGCCAGCACCGAAACCGACGCCTAGACCAACACCCGGGCCAACGCCGAAACCAGCACCGACTCCCGGTGTTCGCCCTGCGCCAACGCCGAAACCAGCACCGACTCCCGGTGTTCGCCCATCACCAACGCCGAAACCAACACCGACGCGAGGGCCCAATTCACGCCCAACGCCTGGCGTTCGCCCTGCGCCGGCACCTGCGCCCAAACCAGCACCAAGTCAACGTCCCACTTCCGGCGTTCGCCCTGCGCCGGCACCGAAGCCTGCGCCCGCTGCGCGTCCTGCGCCCAAGCCTGCGCCCGCTGCGCGTCCCGCGCCCAAGCCTGCGCCTCGTACCAATAATGCTCAGCCTCCAAACTAAGGAATCTGCACGCTGTGAATGTTGGCGCTGGCGGGACAGGGAGTTCGGGGATCGTCAAATTGCATTAAAAGCTGCTCGCGAGCGTTATGTCGCGGGCAGCTTTTTATTTACGGAGCAAGTGGAAGTGAAAACAATCGAGGCTTATCGTTTCAGTCCTATCGATCCAAGACACGGCGGCCGGCGGCACACGTCGGTACGCATTCCACGAAACCTTCGGGTATTCCCACAACTAGGGCTGCTTGGAAACCCACTTTACTGACTTTTGATGCGCTTCCTGCGAAGCTTGAAACGCCTTGGCAGCGTGTTCCATCGCTCGTTTGGATTGTTCGTGACCGCTTAAATGATCTTCCTTTCCGTGGTGTGCGGCTGCTGCGCGATGTGCGTGCGCGGCCTGCTCATGAAATTCCGCCGCGATTCTATGTGCATCGTATGGCATGGCATTCCTCCTCCCCACCATTGTATCGCCGCGCTTGGACGATTTCACTATAGCGAGCACTATATAGGAATCGAGGTCGTCGATGAACAGCGTACGAATTGGAGAGAAGAACCACCAGATGCTCCGGAGCGACGGCTTCATCACCGCACGTCTCTCTAAATTAAACCATAGGAGAATATAGACAATGTCACACCATTACTCCGGCCCCAACATCGGATTTCCGCGCGGCGACGCGCGACTCGATTTGACCGATCTGTATGCATTTCCCAAGCCGGGAGATCCGGCCAAGTCGATCTTCATCATGAACTTTCATCCGTCCGTTAGCCTTCAACCGCAGGCGCCCACAACTTCCGAGCCCTTCGCGCCCGAGGCGCGGTACCAGTTGCTGATCGATACGGACGGCGATGATGTCGCCAATATCAGTTACGACGTGCGCTTCTCATCATTTGAGGGCGGCAAACAGAGCGCGACGCTGCGCCGGATTGAGGGCGCACAGGGCGCCGAATCAGGCGCGGGTGGGAAGGTTATCGCTGAGGGGGTGCCGGTCTCAACCGGGCGCGAGGCACATGCGACCCAGGCCGGTGACCACCGGTTCTTTGCCGGTTGGCGCAGCGATCCTTTTTTCTTCGACGTACTTGGCGTGCTCAACAATTTCCAGTTCACCACTGGCGATTTCTTTGCCGACAAAGATATTTGCAGCATCGTGCTGGAAGTGCCCAACTCGCAGCTTGGGCCGAAAGCCATTGGCATATGGGCCCGCACACTAATTCCCGCGGATGGTGCGGGCGGCTGGGTACAGGCGGATCGCGGCGCCCGCCCCAACCAGACTCCCTTTCTTTCCGGCGACCACAACGATGCCTACCTCGCCGCCGAGCCAGCGGATGACGCGCGCTTCGTTCCTGTCTTCGCCCACTCTCTGGAACACACGGGCGGCTACACACCCGAATCAGCAAAACAGGCGGCAGCAAAACTGCTGCCCGACATTTTGCACTACGACCCCAAACGCCCCGCGCGCTTCCCCGACAACGGTCGCGCGCTGAACGACGACGTTTCCGACATCTTCCTTGGCATTCTCACCAACGGAAAGGTCACCGCAGATAAAGTCGGTCCGCACAACGATCTTCTTGCTGAATTTCCCTACCTCGGCCCACCGCACACGACCCGAGACAAATAACGGACTTTCAGTTCACTCTCTGCGGGCATCCAGCGTGAACACCGTGGAAATCTTCGGTATAAAGTGAAGGCCAACGCAGGCGCTGGCTCTGCTATAATCACGCGCCATGTCCGCTCCGGTTTTCGAGCAGCCGCGCTATATCGCCCTGGAGGGACCGATTCGCGTCGGGAAGTCCACACTGGCGCGCATCCTTGCCGAGCAGCTCCATGCCCGCAACGTATGGGACTGCAATGACAATCCATTTTTGGGCGATTTTTACGAAGAGAAACCCGGCGCGGCTCTCCGCACCCAGATGCATTTTCTATTCGAGCGCTATCGGCGGCTGGCCGAACTCGATTTACAGAAGGTTGCGGGACCGATTGTGAGCGATTTCGTTTTTCAGAAGGACAAGATTTTCGCTTACGTCAATCTCGACAACGAAGAATTGAAACTTTACGAACGATATTACGAGTTTTTCGCGGCATCCTTGCCCGTGCCCGACCTGGTCATTTATCTACAAGCCAAGCCCGACGTACTTCGCGCGCGAATTCACAAAAAAGGCCAGCGTCAGGAGGCCCATATTTCCGGAGAATACCTGGCCACCATCGCGCAGGCATACGAGCATTTCTTTTTTCGCTATTCCGCTTCCAATCTGCTGGTGGTGGATACGTCGGAAATCGATTTCGTTGAGCGCAATGAGGATTTGCAGGAACTTCTCCGCCGGCTTCGCCAGCCTGTTAAAGGGACGCAGTATTATCTGCCGCTGGGTCCTTCCTGAGTTCCATGGCTGCCCGAAGGCACGTGGCGGGCGGTTACTGTGGAAAATGACGACGCAGAAAAGTCAGAATTGTTTTCCACGATTTGAGTTGGGCCCGGGCGTTTGCGACAGGGTTTCCTCCCAGCAGAATTTCTCCCGGCACTCCAGGATGACTAGTACGCACGACCGTGGCGGGCGAATACGGACCGCGAAATGAATGTCCCGCGCTCTCGCACTCAAGATGCTCGAATGGGTACGAAAAGTGGTTCGCAGCCAGCCGCTCCGTGATCATGTGCGCCATCTCTCCGGAAGGCCAGACATGGTCATCGCCGCCGGAAATCAGCAACACCGGCCCACGGATTTTCTCCACGGGGATCAGCGCTCGCCCGATGGCCTCGTGATTGCGGAGCGCCAAATCATAGAGCGGCCGGAAGGCTATGAGCTGCGACGTAAGCAGACGGAACAAGCTTTCCCATCGGAAACGCGTCATTGGTAAGGGAGCATAAGGCAGCGGACGTTCGTGGTGGGTCCAGGACGCGGCTGCTCCCTTTCCGAATCCTTGCCAATGCACACCGCTGGGGGCAATTCCAATCACTGCGCGAATTTCCGGAAAAGTTGCGCCCAACAGCACCGCTAGTTCGGCACCCTTGGACGATCCCATCACTGCGATCTGATCTGTTCGCACTCGCTCCTGCCGGCGCAGCCATGCGATAGCGGTAGCGAAATACTCCAATGGAATCATGCGCAGACTTCTCGGTAGAGGCGGAATTCCGAAGAAGGCCAGCGCGAGAGTCACATAGCCATGAGAACTGAGCACGGCCGCTTTTTCCCAGTCCAGGCCGCCTCCACTGCCACCCAACACAATCACCGCGGGTCGCGCGTCCCCCCCGGAGGGAACAAAAAGCCGTGCGACGAGGCCTTCCTCGCGCACATCGCGCACCTCTGTTCCCGGCGCGATATAATTACGTTCCAGCCGCGCCGATGCCGTCTTGCCGTGCGATGCTTTTATTTCCAGATCAATCACGGCCGACGCTGACTCTTTCTTCACAAACGAAGACGGAGGGCCACTTCTTGCCGAATCGAGCGCCATGGACCAGAACAACCCCATGCCGTCTATGCTGCTATACGTCCCCGCGACAGGCGCTTGGCTAGCCAAATCAATGCAGCCATCACCATCTGCCGCGAATACGGCATGCGATTCCCAAAGCCGTTTGCGGTCGTCCCGCATGCGGGCATGAATTTCGGCGCGTTCGCCCGCACGCAGGCCCGCCGCGCGAATCTCAACGGGTTGATCCGCCATTCCCGCCACGGGTGTAACTTGAAGAGTGAGCGCTGGTTCCTTCATTTGGGCACACTAAGAGTCTTCGGGATTTGCCCATGTAAGGCAATCTGTTTCTGGAAACTATTCCGCCGGACCTGTGAACAGAATCGCAGACTATTTCCATGCCTGACTTTGAGAAGAATGTGGGATACTCCGATTTCGCATTGACGATTCGCATGAAATCATGAAGCCTCGGCCGGCCTGGCGCGAACCCTTCACGTTGGCGGATGGCCTGAATCACGTGCAAGAATAATCGCGCAGTCCTGACAAGCAAGGGAGATACGCCATGGAACATTGGTCGCGTCGCCGTTTTTGCGCCACAACGCTGGCAGGAGGCTTGGCTGCCGGCGCGGATAAATTGCTGGGAGCGGATCATCCGCTGAAATCCGGCGCTTTGGCCGCGGATGCGAAATTGTCCACGGCATCGCCACGTCCCGTGATTATCTGTGCCGCGAACGGTTTTCATTGGCTGGATGGCGGCATGAACATTCTGCGGCAGGGTGGCGGGCCGCTTGATGCCGTGCTCGCCGTGGTCAATAAGGTTGAAGATGATCCCAACGATACTTCGGTCGGGTACGGTGGCCTTCCCAATGAGGACGGCGTAGTTGAACTGGACGCCAGCGTGATGGATGGACCCACGCGCAAGGCCGGCGCGGTCGCGGCAATCCAGAAAATCAAGAATCCTTCACTGGTGGCTCGCGCGGTGATGGAGCGCACAAGCCACATCTTCCTCGTGGGCGAGGGCGCGTTGCGATACGCCGTGGACGAGGGTTTTCAGACGATGGATTTGATCACGGAAAAATCCCGCACCGCATGGCTTGCATGGAAGGCGGCAACTTCAGAGAATTGGCGGCCGGGTCTTGACAGCCCCGAATGGAAACAAAAAGTGGATGCCGTTCTCAACACACCGGAAAAACGGTCATGGCGCGAATGGGTGTATGAAGTTGTAAGCCGCCCTCCCTGGGGAACCATCAACTGCCTTGCCGTAACCGAGAAGGGAGACATGGCGGGCACCACGACCACGTCCGGCTTGGCCTGGAAAATTGCCGGACGTGCCGGAGATTCTCCCCTGATTGGTGCGGGACTTTATCTGGACAACGATATTGGCGGAGCCGGCTCGACGGGACGCGGCGAGGAAAATATTAAGATTTGCGGCGGCCATACCATAGTCGAATTGATGCGTGGGGGAATGTCGCCCACGGACGCCTGCCTGGAAGCCTTGCGGCGCGTGGTGCGCAACTACGAGTTCGACAAATCGCGATTGAAGCAATTCCATCTTCTTTTTTACGCGCTGAATAAGGATGGCCGGCATGGGAGCGCCTCGCTGTGGGCCTACCACAGTGGCGGCAAGCGCCACGTGTACGCCGTCCACGACGGCACCGAAGCGAAATTACTGCCCTGCACGCCGCTGTTTGACGAGGCGGGTGGCGATTACTAGGACCGGCCGGTGGAATTTGAGGAAGCAGCGGCGCGGCGGCGTTTTCTACCATGGATACAGCAAATGTGGTCATCGTCGGCGGCGGCGTGGTTGGTTGCGCCGTGGCGATGGCGCTGGCCGCGGAATGGGAAAATATTTTTCTCCTCGAAGCCCTGCCGCGCGTGGGCATGGCCGCCAGTTCGCGCAATAGCGGAGTCATCCATTCAGGGATTTACTACCCTCCCGGCTCACTCAAGGCCCGCCATTGCGTGCGCGGCAATCAACTCGCTTATGAATTTTGTGCCGCGCACGGTGTTCCCCATCGGCGTGTGGGAAAGATTGTAGTTGCCGCGGAACCGTCGCAGGAAAGTCAGCTCGAAGAGTTGGAAGAGCGTGGCAGGGCCAATGGAGTGGAAGGATTACGTCTTCTGGATCGAGCCGGATTGCATGCGCGCGAACCATACGTGGCGGGCTGCGCGGCTCTGGAGGTTCCCAGCACGGGAATCGTGGCCAGCGAAGAGTTGGTGAAAGCATGTGCGCGCGTCGCGACGGAGCGCGGAGCCAGTCTGGTGACAAACGCTCGCGTCAATCGCCTACATCCCACCGCAGCGGGAATTCGCGTCAGCAGCACGGCGGGTGAAATCGAAGCACGTTGCGTTGTGAATAGCGCCGGACTATTTGCCGACGAAGTGGCGGCCATGCTCGGTTCCCCGCTCGCGATGCATCGCATCTATCCCGTGCGCGGAGAATATTGCGAACTGGTGCGTTCGAAGTCACATTTGGTTCGCGGGCTTGTCTATCCGCTACCCGATTCCAACAGTCTCAGCCTCGGCTGCCACTTGACGCGCACCATGGGAGACACGGTTCTCGCCGGACCCACCGCTCATCACGTCATCGACAAGAGCGATTACGAGAGTGATCGCGAGCCGGTGGATAGCTTCGTCCGACGCATACAGCCTCTTCTGCCAGGCATTACGGCAGACGATTTGCGCCCTGCCTATTCCGGCATTCGCGCCACGCTCGTGCCACCCGGCGGAAAAGGGCCCGCGGATTTCATCATCGAGCGAGACCCGCAATTTCCTCGCGCTATACATTTGATGGGGATTGACTCGCCGGGGTTGACGTCCGCGCTTTCCATCGCCGAGCAGGTAAACCAAATTGTGAAGGAAGTGCTCGAATAACCGAAAAGCAGCCTAATGAGCCAGATCGGATGCAAAAACCAGGGACACGCCCTGGGCGTGCATCCGCGGCAGCGCCTCACGCAAGGCCGCTACCGTTTCCGGATGCGGATGGCCGATGGCAATAGCCCAGCCGTCGCGATGGGCATCCTTCTGGGCCTGTGAGAGCTGCGCCAGCACTGCTTCGCGAGTGGGAACGTCATCCAAAAACACTTTGCGGAACGAGGCGGGCACACCATCCTGTTCCGCCGTCTTGTAGGCTACTGTCTGCGCTGACGTCCGGCTATCAATAAAAAACAGCCGCCGAGCGCGCAAAATGGGCATCAGCTCAGCCATTAACTGCGGATCGGACGTGGCGCGCGAGCCTTCGTGATTATTTACGCCGGCTGCGAAAGGTACCGTATCCAACATTCCTGAAAGCGCCTGTTGCACATCAGGGCCGCTCATGCCCGGACGCAGTTCAATCGCCTCCTGCTGCACCGTGCTGCTATCTGGTTGCATGGGCATGTGGAGCAGCACCTGAAAGCCTCGCTGATGCGCTTCTTCGGCAATTTCCCGCGAAAGGGGCAGATGGGGAATCACGGTGACGGTGAGCGGATGAGGAAGCGAAAGCACTGCATTGTCGGCGCTGCGATCATAGCCGAGGTCATCGATAATGATGGCAAGCCGAGGTCCGTTTGCCGCCGGGGGAATGCTAACTACCGCCCGTGGCGGCGGCGTGGCGGAGGGCAGCAAAATTCGTATCACCTGGGTTGGGACGCCGGCTCGTTCGTATCTCCAACGGACCACGCCGGCGGCCGTCACCTCCGGCGTGCGTACCATGCCGTACTGCCGGGCCACATCGTCCAGCGCCTGGTCCACCGCCGTCCTTGACGGAATATCCGCCAGCTTTATCGTAATAACTTCGATGCTGCTCGGCGCGTGTTCTTCCGGAATGGTGGGCAGCGACTCGGAACTCAAAGTGACCTGTACGCCCCGTCCACCGGCTTTTTCCACAGTCGCCACCATTTCCTGCGTGATGTGGTGCGAGTCCGGCCCGGCGGGTTTGCGATTACAGGCTGTGCCGGCAAGAAGAAAAACGAACAGGAGGAAGAGCGGCCATGACGCCTTGGCAACGGATCGCCGCGCCGACACCACGGGGTGAAAACCTAGCACGGTGGTTCTAAGCAGCCTTTTTCGCGGGCTCCGCGGGAGCGGAAAGCAGTTCGACCGCCTTCTTTACGAAGGGATCATCGGCCAACGGGCCAGCCTTCCCAGCTTCATAATTTTTCAGCCAGGTCAGATCGTCGGCCAGAAGATGCAGGGGAGTCGACGGGACAACACCATCGTTCACAATCGATTTCCCGGCGGGCGTGTAATACATGGCAGTGGTCAGAATCAGCGCGGAGCCATCGTCAAGATCGATCCATTTTTGCTGAGAAGCATTGCCGAACGTGCGCACACCCACAGTTTCGCCACGATGGTTGCCCGACAGTGCACCCGCCAAAATTTCCGCGGGGCCGGCCGTGCTGTTTGAGATCAGCGCCACCACGGGATGCTTCCAGACAACTTTCGCGGGATCAGCGGAAAATGTTTGCTCCGCCACCGTCTGCCCTTTCAGCGTTGCAATCGTTCCGGAAGAGACAAAAAGTTGCGCCGCATCAATGCCTTCCTGGTCATCACCGGCGGCGCAATTGCGCAGATCCAGAACCAGCTTGGTCGCTCCCGCATGGTCCAAATCAGCCAGCTTTGCGGCGAGCTCCTTGGCCGTGCCCGCGTTCATGGCGGACATACGCAAGTAAGCGATGTTGTCGGCCAATTGATCTTGCACAACGTGCGATGGCGTCAGTTTCGCCAGCGTAATTTCAGCTTCATCCGGCTGCAATTTCTCAGGCCGCACGATGCTGACCTTCACTTTGTCGCCCGGTTCACCGCTCAACAGCACTTCCGCCTGTCCTATGGACATCTGATCGGTGGAAAAGTCTCCGATGGCTTCCAGTATGTCTCCCTGGCGCAATCCGGCCTTTTCCGCCGGGCTATCCGGGAACACGGAAACCAAAATGATATAGCCGAAGCGCCTCGAGGCAACCACGCCCGCCTGCCCTGGACGTTCCTTAGCTGCATTCTTCTTGTAGTCCGCATATTCCAATGCGCTGAGGTAGCTCGATTGCGGATCCAGGGAATCCAGCAGCCCGTGCAGCGCTCCAGCGGTCACGGCGTGAAGGTTGGGATCCTCGACATAATCGTGCTGGATGTGCTCCAGCACTTCGCTGTAGACCGTCAATACGTGGTAGCTCTTGTCGTCGTTCGTTTTGGCCAGCAAATGGCCCACGGCAACATAGCCGAACACCAGCACCGAAAGGAGCAGCACGATTCTGCGCGTTACGCGGTTCATGGAATTCCTCTTAAGGCGCAACCCTCTTACAGACGGCAAGGGATTGCCTTGATAAAAGGTAATTGTACCATCTACCTGCTTTGGACTCGCCCCCCGTGTGATGGAAAGCAGAGCGGGAGAACCGTATGGTTCGTCTATTTCGCGGCGAAACTGTGTTCCCCGCTTGCGGGCGAAGCGGCAACGCCTTCTTCGGCAATAAGCGCCTTGGTTATATATGTTTGGGAGATCCGGTCATGCCAGGTAAGGCCATCCTCGTCCCAAAGCGCCCAAAAGAATCCCAGGAATAGCGTCCCGCCGGAGAGCAGGTAGCCGATACTGCGCCACACCAGAGGGCTGGTTTCCGCAATGTCGCCATCAATCTGCACCACCATCAGGCCGCTGAGCAACATGCCCGGCGTGGCTCCGCCAAAAACCGTGAATAGAGAGAAATAAGACACATAGAGCAGCAAGAAAGACGCTCCGAAGATTCCGGCATCCAGTTTTGTGAGGTTCAGATGGCCTCCGACTGCGCGGAAGAAGAAAAGAAATCCGCCATAAACGACAGCCAGAAAAAAGAAATCGGTCAATCCGGCTGAGAGGCGCTCGCTGATCGTGGCGGCCGGCGCCAGCCTCGTTTCCGGGTGCAGGCGCTCCTCGGGCAGCGTGAAGCTGAGGCTGGATTGCTCGACGGCAATTTCAATCCGCTCCGTGAGGTTTCCGCGCTTTGGCCGCGCAGCGTGAGGTAACGGCATTCGCTCGACGGATAATCGTTGAATCGGCGGTGCCGGCTCATGCGGCAGTTCGATGAACGGCAGCGCGGATTGGAAATCGCCGTCGGCGGAATCGTGATGTCTCCGGCGATAGGCTTCCAGCTTTCGCGCAACCTCCCGCCGCCACGGCGGATCGTCGAAAGAGCCCGCGAGGGCAGGCACGAGTTCCGGCTCCATTTCGCCGGAGAGTGGTGAGTCGCAGAAAGCGCAAACTTCTAAATCATTGCGGCATATCGAGCCGCACTGAGGACAACTTTGAGCCATAGGTCCGTTTTGCGCTGCGGACGCCCTTCGGACAGGCATTGCCATTTTACATCGCCCTGCATTTTTGGCAACCTGTCCGCTTTTCTTCCAAGTGGCCGAAACGCCAACAGGATCGAAACGACAAGCTCCGTCGTCTCCGGAAAGTACCAGACCGATTCTCCTGTTTCCCGCATTGCGGCAGCTATCAGTGGCATGCTAGGCTCAATTTCGCTTGCCGCACAATTGCATCGCATGAACCCGCCACTTCGCAGGCCTAAGCCGTTCCCGTCATTGCTCCGAATGCTTCTTGCAGGGGGCATGCTGGCAGTTTGCATCGCTGGGGACTCGAGCGCCACGCTGGCACAAAATCAAGTGAAAGAGCCAGGGGGGGTGGCTACTCTGGAAGCCGAACAACAGCGGCAAACGGGCAAAATCTTTTATGCCGATGGGAGCGTGGACATCGTATATCAGGACAAACGCCTTCGCGGCGATCACGCGGAATACAACGACGACACTCACATCGCCGTCATCCATGGAAATGTTCAATTCGATTATCAGTCGGAACACCTGGAAGCAAGCGATGGCGTTTACAATCTCGAAACGGGAGTGGGGACATTTCAGAATGTGCATGGCAGCGTCGCGATTCAGCGCCGGCCCAATCCCAATCTGCTCATCAGCCAGAACCCGATTTCCTTCACGGCTCGTGTGGTGCATCGGATTACGGAAGACACATACACCTTGGAGGACGCGGAAATCACGGTGTGTGATCCGAAAAAGCCCACCTGGAAATTCCACGCCCGCCGGGCCACGCTGCACGTCGAAAAAACTTTGCGAATGGAAGGGGCAACGTTCCATTTGGTTTCGGTTCCGCTGATCTACCTTCCCTACGCAACCGCTCCGGCGGGCCGCAAAGTGCGCCAGTCGGGCTTTCTGATTCCGGACATCGCGGAAACTTCCATCAAGGGCCTCGTCCTGGGCGATTCCTACTACTGGGCGCCCACGGAATGGATGGACGCCACGGTGGGCGGGGCTTGGCTCAGCAAGCGCGGTTTCAGCCAGAATGACGCTCTCCGCATGCGTCCTTCCGACAACTCCCACTTCGAATTCACTTTCTATGGAGTCGATGACCGCGGGTTGGACGGCCAAAAGCCCGAAGGCGGCCATGAATTTCACATGGGAGGGGACACTCTTCTTCCGCACGGCTGGCGAGCCGTCGCGGATTTGAACGATCTCAGCTCGCTCACTTTTCAGTTGGTGTTTTCCGAAACGTTCACGCAGGCTGTGAATTCGGAAATTCACAACACAGCTTTCCTGACCAATAATTTCCGCGGGTTTAGCGTGAATGTCGCGGCATTGGGCTATGAAAATTTCTTTTCCGCCTCGCCGCAGACGCAGATCACCCTGCGCAGTGCGCCCGAAGCTCAAATCGGCATGGTGGACCAATCGCCCTGGTCACGGCTGCCGGTCTATTTCGGCTTCGATTCGTTCGCGGACGCTGTGTCGCGAAACGACAACTCGACCCCCTCGTTCAGCACGCCCGATTTCGTGGCGAGGTATGAAGTCGCTCCGAGCGTTACCATCCCGATGCACCTGGGATGGTGGCTGGGAATCACGCCATCTTTCACTTTCCGATCCACCTACTATGGCGGCCAAGTCCTCCAGGGCGAGTTCGCCGGCACTCCTTTCACCCGCACCACGGAGGAATTCTCCGTGGACGTGCGGCCTCCGGCCTTGGAAAAGGTGTGGAGCGCGCGTGGAAAAAAGTGGAAGCATACGATCGAGCCGCAACTCGATTACCATCTCGTGGACGGTGTCACCGATTTTGTCCGCATTCCGCTGTTCGACGAAGATGACACACTGACGAATACCAATGATCTGCAATACGGCATCACTCAGCGCCTCTTTGGCCGCGACGGCGACTCCCAGGCCGACGAATTGGTGAGCTGGAGCGTTGTTCAAAAATATTTCTTTGATCCCACATTTGCAGGAGCGCTTCAGCCCGGCCAGCGTAATGTTTTTCAGGCGCTGGATTCTCTTACGCCGTTTGCTTTTGCCAACGCCGAGCGGAGTTTTTCGCCCGTCATCAGTGATCTGCGCGTCACTCCCGGGGGAAAGTTCGACGCGCAATTCCGCGCGGATTATGATCCGAAGCGCGGCCAGTTCACCGCGTTGGGAGTTCTGCTGAAGCTCAAGCCTCGCGGGGAGTCCTTCCTCACTCTGGCGGATTTCTCCACCATCAATATCCCCTCTTCCGGAACTTTGCTCGACACTTCCGAACCGTCGCCTCAGCCATCACCGCTGCCGTTGCTGCTTCCTCCGCGCTCCAACCAGATTCGTGCTCTGGTCGGATACGGCGACCTCAATCGGCGCGGATGGAATGGCGACGTGGGGTTCAGCTACGACGTCACCGAGGGAATTTTTCAGAATCAGGTGGTCCAGGTTTCCTACAACGGTTCCTGCTGCGGCATAGGGCTCGAGTACAGGCGTTTTGAGCTGGGAAATATTCGCGTGGAAAATCAGTTTCGCATCGTATTGCTGATTGCGAATATTGGTTCGGCCGGAAACCTTCGCCGCCAGGAAAAGATTTACTAGGGAGAAAGTCCTGGCACGTCACGCAGAAGAACAACTGGAATTCCTGACCATCGCGGATGCCGCGCGCCTGCTGCAGCGCCGCAAAATTTCACCCGTGGAACTAACCGAAATCGCGCTCGCCCGGATCGAGCGACTGAATCCCAGTCTTCTTGCGTATCTGACCATTCTTCCTGATCAGGCCCTCGCGGCCGCCCATCAAACCGAGCGCAATATTTTTCGCGGCCGGTATCGCGGTCCGTTACACGGAATCCCAATTTGCTTAAAGGACAACATTCAGAGTCGTGGCGTGCGCACTACCGCCGGCTCCCGCATCCTTAAAGATTTCGTGCCTGATTCGGATTCAGTTGTGGCTCACCGCTTACGCCAAGCGGGCGCTATTTTGTTGGGAAAGACCAATCTCCACGAATTTGCGTACGGGATCACCAACATTAATCCCCACTACGGCTGGGTGCGAAATCCATGGGACACGACGAAAATCTCCGGAGGTTCCAGCGGAGGCTCCGCCGCGGCATTGGCGGCCGGATTGGCGTATGGCTCGATTGGCACGGATACCGGCGGCTCGATTCGTACGCCATCCGCGTGGTGCGGAGTGGTGGGACTGAAACCTTCCTACGGCCGCATTAGCATGCAAGGGATTATTCCACTGGCGCCCAGCCTTGACCATGCCGGTCCCATGGGACGTTGCGTGGAGGATGTCGCTTTGCTTCTGGAAGCGGTGGCTCGACCAGATGCACTGAACTCGGGGACACGCAAGACCCCGGCATCGCCCTATTCACGATTATTAAAACGTCCGATTCGCGGCATGCGACTCGGATGGCCCGTGCGCGGTTGCTTTGAGAACACATCGCCGCAAGTGCAGGAAGCTGTTTCCAAAGCCGCGCGCGTGCTGCGTTCCCAGGGTGCAACTCTCCGTGAGATTTCGCTCGACGGAGCGGAAGCCGCGCTTCAGCCGGCAAATACCGTCGCAGGCGCCGAGGCCGCCGCTTACCACACTGCCGCCGGCTATTACCCGGCGCACAGCCGCGAATATGGCGCTGATGTGCGCGCCCGTTTGCGAGCGACGGTCAAAATTTCAGCGGTGGAGTATCTTCTGGCGTTGCGGGCGCGCGATTCGCTTCTGCGCATTTTTGAACGTGCTTTCCAGGCCGTGGATGCGATTCTGATTCCTACACTGCCCTTGGTCGCCCCTGCGCCGGATACTGAAACCGTGCAGCTCGGCGGACATCGGGAATCGCTTCGCGAGGCCGTCTTGCGCTTCTCCCGGCCGGCAAATTTCACCGGTCATCCCGCCATCTCCGTACCTTGCGGAATGACTCGCGAAGGGCTTCCCATCGGCCTGCAAATCATCGCGCCGCACTGGCAGGAGGCTCGCATTTTGCGTATCGCCTATCACTACGAACAGGCGACAAATTGGCATCACATGCATCCTGCCCTGTAGAATGAAATGCGCGAAGCGATTGAGCATCTTGCGCGTCTAAGATAGGGAAGGATAAATCTTCGAAAGCGAAAGTACACACGTTAAGCGCCGGAGCCGGCCAAGTCAGATTCAGCGCCACACAACGCCCGCTCGGAAATAGGAGAAGGTCTCTAGGACATCATGAGCTTGTCTGCTTTCGCGGCGTTCCTCGCCGGCTTGGTTTCGTTTCTTTCTCCATGCGTTTTGCCGCTGGTGCCGGGCTATATTTCGATGCTTTCGGGACTGGGCGTGGAGGAGTTGCGCGCAGGGCGAACGCCACGCGGCCAACTGCTCTTTTCCGCGCTGGCTTTCGTTTTTGGCTTTTCGATTGTTTTTATTACCTTTGGTGCATCAGCCAGCGCCGTGGGCTCTTTCCTCCTGCGCAATCGCACAATGCTGGCTCCCGTAGCCGGCGCCCTGATTTTGCTTTTTGGATTGCATCTTGTGGGAGCTCTCGCCCGCATCTCGATTCGTTTGGGCCTTTTGATCGGAGCCTTGCTCGTGGCCCTGAGCGCCGTCCTGTTCTTTATCCATGGCGCCTCTCCGGCATGGAAATTGGCTCCCATACAGGCTCTGGCGATCTCCCTGATATTTTTCGCCGGTCCAACTCTTTCGCGTTGGCTGAATCGTGACCTGCATTTTCGTAACCTCGGCGGCAAACCCGGCGCGCTGAGCGGCTTTCTGATGGGATTCGCATTTGCCTTCGGCTGGACGCCCTGCATCGGGCCAATCCTGGCCGGCGTTCTGACCTTGGCTGCGACGAAAGAATCGATCGGCCAGGGAATCTTTTTGCTCTCGCTCTATTCCGCGGGCTTGGCCATTCCCTTCCTGATCACCGCGCTGGCCATGAGCAGCTTTCTGCGCTTTTACCAGCGCTTCCGGCGGCACGTCCATGCCGTCGAAATATTCAGCGGAGTGCTCCTACTTTTTATGGGGAGCTTGATTTTCCTGAATCGGCTTACCTGGCTTTCCGGCAAGCTCGGTTTTCTAAATCGTTTCGTATTGTGACGGGAGTTCGAATGAGAAAATTTTCTCTGTCCGCTTTGCTGATTGTGCTGGCTTTCGCATTGGGCACGGTGCACTGCAATTCGCGCAAAGCTTCTTCAAGTGCTTCCTCGTCGTCGTCCGCTTCTTCTTCGGCGCCCCTTAGTGCACCGGACGTTACCTTCAAAGACCTTCAGGGCCAGGACATGGCTTTTTCCAGCCTGAAGGGAAAAGTAGTGCTGGTGAACTTCTGGGCCACCTGGTGCGAACCCTGCCAGGTTGAAATCCCCTGGATGATCGGTTTCCAGCAGAAATACGGTCCCAAGGGGTTCACGCTGCTGGGCGTGGCCATGGATGACGAGGGCGCCAGCGTTGTGGCCCCATTTGTGCAGAACAAGCTTTTCGATGTGGACGGCGCAAAATTGAAAATGAATTATCCCATCGTTATAGGCAGTGACGACATCGCCCAGAAATTCGGCGGCTTGTTCGGTCTCCCCACAAGCGTTCTCGTCTCTCGCGATGGAAAAATGGTAAAGCGCTATCTCGGCTTGGTCAATGAAGGCGATTTATCCAAGGCCATCGAAGGTCAGCTGTAAACTGGGGCGCAGCTTGTTCCCTTAGACGTCTCGCGCTACGCTGAACGACATGGAAGAGCACGGCTTTCAAAAACGTTGCGACGCAGCGCTCGAAGGACTGCGCCGGAAGCTTTCAGATCTCGGCGAAACGCACGGATTTGACGTGGAAGGCGGAAGCGGCAAGCTGGAAGTGCTTTTTGATGATGACGCCGGCACGCGCTTTATCATTAGCCCCAACAGTCCAGTGCGGCAGATTTGGATATCGGCGCTATCCACCAGTTTTAAGATGAGTTGGTCAGATGCGGCGGGCGCATTCGTGCTGGAGAAGACAGGAGAAACGTTGGAACTGTTGATGAGCCGAATTCTAACTCAACAGCTTGGAATTCCAGTTACCCTCCCATGACTCGCGTCAGGACCAAATCGCGAAACTTTTGCGGCGCGCGGTTATGCGCAGCGCTCGTGCTGTTGTTTGTGGTGACGGTCGCTCCACGTGGCCTTTCGGCGCGGCAGGAAGCGCCGGTGCATCCCGATAGCGCCGCGTCCCCGGGCATGGCTCCCAAAGGCGTTGCAAATGTTCAGTGGTACGTTTCCCGGGAGCCTGTCCCGCTCAACAGTGATTTTGCGATTGCAGCAGTAGTGGAAATTTCCGCCGCTTACCACATGAATGCGCACAAGGTCTCGGATGAATTCCTGATCCCCACCACGCTGACCGCCGAGCTTCCCGCCGGAATTCATCAGGTCAACATTCTCTATCCGCCGGGCAAGCTCCTGAAGTTCGCTTTTTCGCCCACGCCGCTGAATGTCTATCAAGGCAAAGTGACGATTCTGTTGAAGCTCAGGGCGGCGGCTGATGCCAAGATTGGACCTGTGGAATTTCCCCTCACGCTGCGTTATCAGGCATGCAATGAGAGCACGTGTTTCCCGCCGGTCAAGGTCCCGCTGCGTGCATCGGTGAAAGTGGCAGACGCTGGCGCGCCATCCCGGGCAATGCACCCGGAAATTTTTGCGAAACAACAATAGTGAAGGTTTGCTGAATGCGATCAGTGCGCGGAGGCTGCTGGAACAGCGCGGCGGAGCCGGTCAATTACACGCTCGCGGCCCAGCACAATCATGGTTTCGAATAGAGGCGGCGCCACCGCCCGCCCCACCAACGCCACGCGAGTCGCATTGATCAGCAGCCCCGCCTTTACGCCTGCCTCGGCGGCCAGATTGCGCAAAGCATGGTCGCACGCGTCGTGCTCCCAACTTGGAAGCTTTTCCAATGCGTCAGCCAATCGCGCCAGTAAATCCGGGATTCGCTCGTCTTTCCAGAATTTTTCCTTGGCTGCTTCGTCGTAACCAAAATCGTCGCTGAAAAACCCCCGCGCCCAGGTACTGAAATCGGGCAAAAGACGTATACGCGGACGAAGCAGGTCCACGGCGTGCGCGAACCAGTCGTGCTCAGCTGCGCCCCATTCTTCGCGCCACAATTCGGAACGCCGCAGCTCCGTCTCGACAAACGGCAGCAACTCCGACACCGGAATTTTTTGCAGGTACTCTGTGTTGAACCATTCCAGCTTGGCGCGGTCGAATACTCCATTGGTGCGGCTCACGCCGTCCAGCGAAAACCGTGTCACCAGTTCCGGCGTGCGCAGGAATTGTGAATCATCTCCGGGAGACCAGCCCAGCAGCGCCAAGAAATTGCGGAAAGCCTCGGGAAGAAATCCTTCTTCTTGATAGAAGCCGACGCTGGTAGCGCCGTGGCGCTTGGAGAGTCTTGTGCGATCAGGACCCAAAATTAGCGGCACATGTGCGAAGATCGGGGGCGTTGCGCCAAGCGCGCGATAGAGCAGCGCCTGTTTGGGTGTATTGGAGAGATGGTCAGCCCCGCGAATGATATGCGTGATGCGCATATCAATGTCGTCCACCACCACGCTTAACTGATACGTTGGCAGTCCGCTGGAGCGCAATAGCACAAAATCCTCGATTTCGGCGTTCTGCACTTCGCGAGGTCCGAAAACCGCGTCATCGAACTTCGTGACTCCATCCCGCGGAGCGGCAAACCGGACGGCATGCGGTTCGCCTTGTTTCTCCCGATCCGCTTTTTCGACGGCCGAAAGGTCACGGCATGCGCAAGCGGGCGCGCGACCCGCTTTTGGGGTCTCCGCGTCGCCTTCGTCCTCTGTCACAGAATCCGCGCCGGCGTAGGAGCCGGCCTTGCAATAACAAAAGTATGCAGCTCCAGCATCCAGCAATCGCTGGGCGGCGCTGCGATACAACTCCAGCCGCTGCGATTGAAAATAGGGACCTTCGTCCCAGTCCAGCCCAAGCCAGCGGAGGCTCTCTAGAATCCCGTCGGTCAGCTCCGGACGGTTTCGCTCCACATCTGTATCCTCAATGCGCAGCAACAACGTGCCGCCCTCATGCCGCGCGAAGAGCCAATTGAAGAGCGCCGTTCGCGCTCCTCCTACGTGCAAATAACCAGTAGGTGATGGCGCAAAGCGAACCCTGGGTTTATCGGAAGAAATCTGATTCATGCTTTCGGGAGGTCCCGGAAACTTCGATGGTAGCCGAACTTCTTCAGAAAAGCGAACGGGCGCCTTTACGCGCGTCCGATGTCCCAATAGAAACAGTGCGGAAAGAAGTACCATTGACCACGTCGGTTTCAATGATTATAGTCCGCTGGGCTAGGAATGCGAGCAGGCGGCAGGGTTCTATTACACCTAAGGTACTATATAGCAAGTAGTTATAGAGATGCCGCCACCCTCGACGCATGCGTGGCTCGCCACTGAATTCCACGGAATTTCAGGCAGATTATCGCCTTAGCTCGCTAGGATAGCTGGATGCCGATCTCCCAATCCGCGATAGGAGACACGCTGGCAATCGCAGCTCTGCTGCTGGCGGCTTTCTTCGTTTATGTCTTTTATCAAAAGAAACATGTTTATTTACTCGCGTGGGCGCTCGCGTGGCTGGTTCTTTTGCTGGTAGAAGCCCGGCCGCTTTATCCAGCGAGCTGGTTTTCCAGCAGAACGGCGGGGAGTCTTCAGGAATGGCTTCTGTTTATCGCTGCCTTGGGATTCCTCAGGGGTGCGCGTTTATATACGCACGCGCCCTTGCGCACGCGCTGGCTCTTGGCAGCTGCGGCCGTTGCGGGGTTCTGGACGCTTTTTCTGCGGATGGGATGGTTCGATATTCCTTTGCGATTGGCGGTCCTTTTCACTTTCGCATTCGCGGCAAGGGAACTTTTTAAGGAAGGCAGAAAGCAGCAATCGCGAGCCGATGCCTTGCTGGCTCTCTGCTTCGCGGCTTGGGGTATTCTTTTATTTTTGCAGCCGTTTCGGATGCACATCGCTCTGGTCGGTGAAATTGACCTGCGCTTTGCGATCCTCCTTGCTCAACTTTTTGCCGCCGTGTTGATGGTGGTTGTAACTTACGAAGAAGAGCGGAGAGGATTGGAAGGGAACATTCTCGCGCTCTCGAATCTGAACCTCGCGGCCTCCACTTTCGCTGGAGGCGAAATTCAACGAATGCTGGGCTACGCTCTCGATCGCGTCCTTTCGCTGACCCGGCTTCCCGCCGGGTTGCTATGCCTGCATTATGGGGACAGCAAGGGACCGAAGGTCATCGCTTCCTCAGGAGTCACCCAAGGATTCTGTGCGGCTATGCAAGCTGCGGATTTGGATGAATATACGTTGCGACTGGTGGCACGCCTGGGAGGTTTGGTTGTGCTTCGCGATCTCTCTCGCGAGTCCTCTTGGGAAGCGCTGGATCGCGAAGCGTCCTTCCACCAGGTTCGGCAGCTTCTCTTGGCACAAGGAGTGCACACCGCCGTAGGCATCAGTCTGCAATCGAAGGAGCAAGTATTTGGCGTAATGCTCCTGGGCACGCCGCATAAGCGGCATCTCACCCCTCCCGAACTTCGGCTGCTTCTGGCCCTCGGTCAGCAAATCGGGCTGGCCGTCGAAAACAGCTATCTGATTCAGCAGACGGCCCGGCGAAGCGAGGAAATGCATACGCTGAACGAAATCGGCCGTGCCCTGAGTGCCACCTTACAAGCGGAGGCGATATTCGACAAAATCTGGGACGAAGTGTCGCGCCTCTTCGAAGGCGCTGAATTCTATATTGCTCTCTATGACTCAACTCGTCGAGAAATTGATCTGGTGCTCGAGATACGCAACGGAGAACGCCAGCCCAAGCGCCGTCTCCCCACGGGAAACCACCTAATCGAATACATCATTCGCTCCGGCCAGCCGCTCCTGATTCGGGAGCGATTCGAACAGGAGGCGGCACAACTGCGCGTTCGCCCACGCGAAGGTGCCGGAAGCTATTGCGGCGTCCCTCTGCTTCTTAATGAGCAGGCCATCGGAGCTTTGTGCTTATTTGACTCGAAAGAGGGTGCGTTTGACGAAGGACAGCTTGAACTTCTTCGCGTGCTGGCCAACGAGGCCAGCATTGCCCTGCAAAATGCCAGACTCTTCGAGGAGCAGGAAAGGAAGTCCCGGCAACTGGCTTTGGTGAATACCGTGTCCCGCCAAGCCATCTCAACAATGAATCCGGAAGAACTTCTGGCGAACATCACCGTGGCCCTGGAAGAGGGTCTTCCTTATGACCACATCGGAATCGCTCTGCTCGACGAGGCGCAGCAGGAACTTGTGGTGAGGGCCGAAGCTGGTACACGACGCGGCGCCATTGACCGGCGCAGAGAACTGGGAGACGGATTGGCGGGCCGCGCAGCGCTATCCGGTGAATTGGAGACCTTGGAAAGCGATGAATCCCCCGGCAACCAAACCATGCTCGCAGACTCGCTGAGCGCCGTGGCCCTTCCGATAAACTATGCGCAGCGTTTGCTGGGCGTTCTCTACGTGGAAGCGGCCATTCCTTGGGAATTTTCGCAGGACGAATTGCGCTTGCTGGGCACAACTGCGGACTTGCTGGCTATCGGACTGCACAACGCCTTTACACTGCAGAAAGCCCAGGAACAAGCCATCACCGACGGCCTTACCGGAGCGAAGACACATCGCTATCTAATGGAAGCCCTCACGGCCGAATGGAAACGTTCCGCACGCGCCAGCCGCCCATTTTCCATCGTTATGCTCGATCTGGATCATTTCAAATTTGTGAATGATACCCATGGCCACCTTGCGGGCGACGTCGTGCTCCAGGTAGTCGCGCGGATTCTCGAGCAAAACTGCCGTCGTTCGGACGTCGTGTCGCGTTACGGCGGGGATGAATTTGTGATTCTGATGCCGGAAACCGCCTTTGACCAGGCTCGCCAAATCTCCACCAAGTTGCGCGCTTGGATTGGCGGCGACCGCACGCTTCGCGAAAAAAATGTCACTGCCAGCTTTGGTATCGCGAGTTTTCCGCTTCAAGCTTCCAATCCTCAGCAGCTTATTCAATTGGCGGACGCGGCAATGTACGCGTCGAAACATAAAGGGGGAAACGCGGTCTCGAGTCTGCAAGATCTTCCGGGCCACGAGCCTGTCCCGGAGCACCCCGAGGCGTCAGAATCGAATGTGGATATCGCGCCAAGCAGTGTGACGCTGGGACCGGTGGCGTTCGCAATGGTCCGGCAGGAAATCGGCCAAATTTCGCGTTCCATTTCTCCTGCTGTTGTCGAGAATACCGTTTTTCAGGTATCGGCGGTTTTGCGGGAAAAGCTGACCTCCTTGATTATGAACCTCGAAGCCATGGACCCGCTCCTTCGAGGCCACTCGCAGCGCGTCGCCGCCTATGTGCTTCCGGTAGCCATATCTTTAGGGCTGGATGCCACGGAAACCAATGAAGTTTACACTGCCGCCTTGCTCCATGACATCGGAATGCTGGGAATCTCGGAAGATGTGTGGCGCAAGCCCGACTCTCTAACACCCGAAGAGCATAGGATTATAAAGACGCACGTTTCACTCGGCTGCGCTCTGCTTTCAGGAGCTTATGGGCTGGAAGGCGTCATAAAGATTATTCACTCGCATCATGAATTTACCGACGGTTCAGGCTACCCGGAAGGTTTGCGTGGCGAGCAGATTCCTCTAGGCTCGCGCTTGATTGCCGTTTGTGAAGCCTATGATGCCATGACCACCACATATCCTTACGCCCCGGCGCGCGATCCTGAATGGGCCTCGGCGGAACTCGAGCGTTGCGCGGGGAACCAGTTTGATGCCCAGATTGTCAGGGCGTTTCTCGATTCCGTTCATCGCGATCTTCTCGCCGACGCGAGTTTTCGTCTTCAGGTAGCTGCCTCGGAAAAAACGAATCTTACCGCTCGTTAGAAACGCCGCCCGCTTGGCGTCCTCGCGCATCGAGTCTGTCTGAAAGCCCCGCGTGGAAATAAATATGAAAACTTGGCGGCCTGCAAGATATCCCCGCCCGAAGACGTTGGCACAGGCCATATCTAAAGTAGGACTTGTCAGGTGAGCACGCTGTTGCATACAATCACATTCTCGCTCCTAATGTCAGGGAACAAAATGATCAGAAGAATCGCCGCAAAGATTACGGGAGTGGCCAGTTACGTCCCCCCCCGCGTAGTGACCAACCACGACCTGGAAAAGATCGTGGACACCACGGACGAGTGGATTCGCACCAGAACCGGCATTCGCGAACGCCACTACGCGGAGCCCGGCGTCGGCGCTTCGCATCTGGGGGCAGAAGCGGCTCAGCGGCTGCTGCGAGAGAAGCAGATTTCGCCCGATGAAATAGAAATGATCATCGTGGCCACCGTTACGCCGGACATGATGTTCCCCGCCACTGCATGTCTTATACAAGATCGCATCGGAGCCACCCACGCGTGGGGATTCGATGTTTCGGCCGCCTGCGCGGGATTGCTTTACGCGCTCACCGTGGGCGCTCAGTTTGTGGGCGCCGGGACCCACCGTAAAGTCCTGGTGATCGGCTCCGACGTGATGACCTCGATTCTGGATTTCCAGGACCGCGCCACATGCGTGCTGTTCGGCGACGGCGCGGGCGCGATTCTTCTCGAGCCCACGGAACCCGGCGAGGATGGGATTTTGGATTTTCATCACAACATCGACGGCTCCGGCGGCCAAAATCTGTACATGCCGGCCGGTGGTTCGCTGCATCCGGCGTCTCACGAGACCGTCGACCAGCGGATGCATTTCGTAAAGCAGGAAGGGCAGCAGGTATTCAAGTATGCAGTCCGCCGAATGTGCGAGGTATCCTCCGAGCTTCTCGCGCGCAATGGCCTCACCAGTGATGCTCTGGACCTGGTAGTTCCCCATCAGGCAAATATGCGCGTCATTCGCGCCATGCAGGATCGCCTGAGCCTGGATAATTCCAAGGTAATAGTCAATATTGACCGCTACGGAAACACCACGGCCGGCACGATTCCAATTGGTCTTGGCGAAGCGATTGAACAGAAACGAGTGAAAAAAGGGGATTTGGTTCTTCTAGTTGCCGTCGGTGCTGGATTTACATCCGGCGGTATTCTGCTGCGCTGGGCTGTCTGACTTATCACTGGCGCAACCATGCGCCTTCACTGACGGATTATTTCCTCGCTTAAATTCCTAAGAAGTCCTCCCAAAGCTTCGGCAGGAAGACTTGGCTCCCGGTGTCACTCAGGCATTCTCCCTCGGATGCGGGGAAAGCTAAGGCGGGGAACGCCGGAATGGTCCGGCGTTCCCCGCACAGCGTTTACGGAGTTGTGAATATTGCGATGTCGGCATTCGTGAAGGTTGGTTGCATGGTCAGCATCACGAATTGATTTGGCGAAACGAGATAGAACGTAGCCGGCGTGCCGTTTCCGAATCCCGGCGAGTCAGCTACCGTCATCGTCCCACGGCCGGAGGCATCCGCGGTTGTGTACGTCCCTCCACCGATGGACAAGTGGATGGGCCCCGACTTTGCATCATTGACATCTTGTTCGCCGGTAAACGTAGGGTTCGCCATCACCAGTGTAATTGCGGTGATTGGTACGGGGGCGGTTTCAGTTCCAATGGGCACTGGCGCAATCGTGCCGCCAAAGTAGCTGGCATTATTAGGACCGCCCAGCACTGTGCCTGTCTGCGGTTGCAGCGTTCCGAATAGGCTGAAGTTCCCGTTGATGCTCGTAGCGTCCAGAACGAATCCGGTGTTCTGAGCCGTCAGATAAAACACGCCTTGGAAATTATACTGCGTGGGCGTCGTGGCCACCGGAATGGTCATGGTGCCGCGGCCGTTCGAGGCAATGGTTCCCAGTGAGCCGTTGGTCAATGGCTGGGCAAAGAGCAGCGCGCCGCTCAACCCGCTGTCATTGAAATCGTATTCGCCCGTCAGAGTGGCGGAGTTGGCCACAACTTGTCCAACAAATCCCACCGCACCGCCCGTGTCAACCCCATACAGCGCCATAACGCTGGCGCCGGAGAAGCTGCCGTCGCCATAACTGCCCGGATTCACTTGTGTCTGCATGGTTCCGGTAAACAGAGGCAGGCTGCCGCCTTCTCCCTCCTGCATGATGTAAGAGAAGGTGTTGTTCACCACGTAGTAGGCGAAGTTGACGGGATTCGCGGTGATTGTGAATGATCCGGTGCCCCGACCTGTGGTGGGGTCCGGCGCCGTGAACGAGCCGGTGAGGGACTGGTTCTCCATAAACACGCCTTCCAAATTTAAATCCGCAGCCGTATCCGTCAGATCGCCCGAAGATTCCATCGTAAAGCGCCCCACCTCTCCGGAACGCTGGTTACCAGGCTGTTGATTGCTCACCAGCCCGAAAGCGTAATCGCCCGCCACGGCTGCCAAGGAGAAATCGGTGGAGGTCACTGACTGGAAAGTTCCGATTCCAAAAGAAATCGCAGAGCCTGTGTTATAGAGCATGATGGATCCGCTGGTTGAAGCTGCGCTGATGGAATAAGCAAACGTATCGGTTCCTCCACCCGCATAGGTCACGGTTATTTCCCCGGTGTTTCCACCCGGCTGTGCGAAATAGGTCCCCGACGTAATCACGTTCTGTGTCGTGGTTCCATTGGCGTTGACATCATCCGCGCCACCCGTGATGTTGCCGGTTCCGTCAGCTGTGAACGTCCCAATATATCCGGCAGAGACGGGAGCATCGGGCGGCGTGTCCACGAAATCCAAACCGTAAATCTGGAAAGCATATTGGCCGCTCAGTACCGCCGGCGCAGCTACGGTCAAAGCAAAGGTTTGCTGTGTCGTTTCTTGAGGGTTGCCCGAGTCGGCAGCCGCAATAGTGAACGAGTACGTAGCCGGCGCTGTCGGTGTGCCGCTAATCACGCCCGCAGAGGAAAGAGCCAGGCCTGCCGGGAGTATGCTGCCCGTTTGAAGCGACCAGGTGTAAGGCGGTGTTCCGCCGGTGGCCGTGAGCTGATAGCTATAGGGGACGTTTTGGATGCCCCCGGGCAACGTGGCGGGGCTTGTAATGGTCAATGGGCCGCCCGAAATCGTAATCGAAAGATTCGCGGTTCCCGTCAGAGCGGGAGTGCTCGAATCCGTGACCGTAACGGTAAAAGCGAAAGTCCCTCCGGTTGTGGGCGTTCCGGAAATTACTCCTGCTGCACTCAACGCAAGCCCGTTCGGTAGTGTGCCGCTAGTGACTGCAAACGTGTACGGAGCCTTGCCGCCAGTCGCCGTGAGCGTCTGGTTATAGGCAGTTCCAACCGTTCCCCCCGGCAGCGTCGCCGGCGTTATCGTGAGGCTGCTAATCGTGATTGAAAGATTGGCTGTGGCCTTCTGAGCTGGGCTGCTCGAATCAGTTACGGTAACAGTGAAAGGGAAAGTGCCCCCGGCTGTGGGCGTGCCGGTAATGGCGCCGGTGGTGGCATTAAGGGAAAGCCCGCCAGGCAAAGTGCCGGTGGTAACGGCGAAAGTGTACGGGGTTATGCCGCCAGTGGCCACGATAGTCTGGCTATAGGCGGTTCCAACCGCACCCGCCGGCAGGCTCGTCGTGCTGATTATCAGCGTCGAAGCTGCGTTATTTATCTTGATGGAGAGATTGGCTGTCGCCGTCTTCGGCGCGGCCTCCGAATCCGTCACTTGGACGGTGAAACTCGATGTGCCCGAGGTCGTGGGCGTGCCGGAAATGGCTCCCGCGGTGCTGAGCGTCAGCCCGGTGGGCAGAGTCCCACTAGTAACCTTGAAGGTATAAGGGGCCGTTCCGCCCGTTGCAGTAAGCGTGGCGCTATAGGCTGTCCCTACCGTCCCGGCCGGAAGGCTCGTTGTCGAAATGCTGGGCGCGGTGGGAGTAGTGCTTCCACTGCCGCCGCCGCATGCGGCCAGAAATCCGCAAAGAATTACGACCGCAAAAATTGCCACGAAACGAGCCGAAGCTTTCATGTTCTCTCCATTAGGTGTGAATTCGCGAATGTGTCGCGCCATGCGCAACCATTATTTCCGAATATGCTGCTGAACCTGCCCGTCCTGAACGTATCGCCGAAATTTGGCATACGCAAGGGCAAATCGACGGGGCGTTTCACCGTAGCAACCCTTAAAATGCTTATTACCTGACGCATCTCAATGCTTTTAAGTTTCACGCGGGAACATAACCCGCCGCTGGCTGGGATTGCGCGAGATCTGCGGGTGCCCCCCGACGCCACAAGAAACCGAGCAGGCAACATTCAAGTGTACCTTAATGGCATCGGTAAGTCTCCGACAATAAGGCAAACCCCGTATGAACCAAAAAGTTTTCTCGTAGCCCGTTTTTCATGCAAAAAACATAGGGCTCTGTATCAAGTTGGCACCGACACTGTGACATTTTGTGTCATGTCGTCATCAATGTCAGAACTATCCGGCTAGTCCCGGTTCTGGTACCTTTCTTCTGAATTCAGGAGGCACTTGTGAGGCGAAATGTTCTGAGGCGGACCGCTGCGGTTATTTTTGGCATGTCATTTCTATTGTCTGCGGGACGCGTGTTCGCCCAGCAGAAAAATTCAAATGCCGAGCCGCAGATTCGCGCGCTGCTTGACCAACAAGCCGCCGCATGGAATCGCGGCGACCTCTCCGCATTCATGGCGGGCTATTGGCATTCCAGTGAAACCACGTTCGCCGGTCCGAGCGGAATCCAGCGCGGTTACGATGCCGTCTTGGAACGCTATCGCCATGCTTATCCTGACCGCACAGCAATGGGCCAATTGACCTTCAGCGATCTGGAAATTCACATGCTGTCGCCGGAGGCTGCGTTCGTCCTGGGCCGTTGGCAATTGAAGCGGGCCAATGACACGCCGGGCGGCGTCTTCACGCTTATTCTGTGCCGCTTGCCCGAAGGCTGGCGCATTATCCACGATCACACCAGTTCTTTCGTTCCTCCGCCGAGCACACCCTCGCAGCACTGATAAGAAGCTGTTAATTTCGCGGCTTGGCCGGCGGTACAATCAACACGCTATCGAAGCCGCCCAGCCCATTCAAGACCTTGCGCGGATTCACCGGATCGGCAAGCCAATGCTCGTCGTCCAGCAGGAACCGGTAAGCATATTTTCCCGGCGGCAATGGCGCGCGCGCAGCGTGCCACACGCCGGGATTCACTTGTTGAGCGAGCAATCCCGGCGGCCGCCACGCTTCCCAATTCCCCACCACCTGCACTTTCGCTGCTTGCCGGTCATGCAGCAGAAACGAAATACCCGTCCCGGAAACTTGGGGCGAAATGGCTTGCCCGCCGCGGTCATGCCGAGCGTCCAGCGCCAGCGCAACGGCAATGCCTGCGTCCAACGCCCCCGCGCCCTGCCGCTCGCGTGGCGCTCCGGATACCGGACGCGCCGCGGCTTGTAAAAGTTCTCGAATCTCCAGCGGAGTGAGTTCCGAATTTGCTTCGAGCATGCACGCGACCACGCTGGCCACAATCGGCGCTGCAAAACTGGTTCCCTCGACGTGTTGATAGTAGGGGGTCACAAGTTTCAGTTCCGCAATCTTGCCGTCAACCGTCGTATCGCCGAGCGCCCGTCGCGCGAAAACATCCGCCGCTTCTTTGGCTATGCCGGAGCCGGGCAAAACCGGAGCCGCGATCCACAGGCTCGGAGCCACGAGTTCAGGTTTGAACCCGCCGTGACTGCTGGTCCCGTAGCTGCTGTGCCATAACGATGTTGCGGGATCGTCGAGGACGTTGTGATCGTCAATCCCTCCCACGGTGATGGCCTGAGGCGCCGTCGCCGGCGGAAATAATTGCCGCTGCCCATCATTGCCCGCCGCCACAATCACCGTCACTCCAGCTCGCACCAATTCACTCACCGCATCTTCTACAGCGTCGCCATCCGGCTGATGCGGCGGATCGCCTCCCACCGAAATACTTACAACGCGGATTTGGAAAGCTCGCCGGTTCTTGAGCAGCCATCGCAGCGCGCGGGCAATGCTGGCGTTGTGAATATGCCCGTCCGTTCCCGCCACCTGCACGAGCACAAGTTTGGCTTCGCTGGCCAAACCGCGATAAAGCCCGTGACTCAACCACCCATTTCCCGCCGCGGCGCTGCTGGTCATCATTCCGTGCCATTGCACCGGTTGCTTAGCATCCCATCCGGGCCACTTCGGTTTTTCGCGCGTGCCGAAGCGCCGATGGCGAATCACTCGTCCACTGGCATCCGCCCATCCGGCGATGCGATTGCGCGGCTGCACCAAGTCCGGATGGGGATAAAACGCGGCGTCAATCATGGCCATGGTGACGCCACGCCCGCGGAATCGAGGATCGGCGTGCATGCGCAATGGAGTGGGCAATGCGCCGAACGCTGCCTCCGCATCGAGCGGCCAGACACTTTGGATTTCTTCGTGCAGCGCGGCGTCGCCGTGCTCCAGCAGAGTTTGCAGAAGCGCCTGCTGCACGCAAGCGGGGCATGCGCCGTGATTTGGTTCCCATTTAGGATGGTCGCGCTCGATGCGCTTGGCGACCTCCGCGGGCAGCCATCCCGCCTCTCGCAATAGAGTGGAACGCGACGCCGCTCCGCACAGCGGACATGCGGACGCTGCGCCCGGAGAAACTTTGTGGTGTGGATTTTTCAGTATTTTCATATGCTGGGCACGGACATGGAGAGGCACGTCCCGAGAAAATAATATTTCGGCGACCGCTGCCCCTATGCAGCACATCGCTTTCCATTCCCCACAGAGCCAATCTGAATTGCCACGCCTGGGAGAATGTTCAGTGTACCGGCCATACGGAATTCTTTCAAAACAATGCCGCCATTGTAACTTCCCGCATCCCCGGCGAGGCCATGGCAGTGCTGCCGGGCGCAATCTACATCTTTTCAAGCACCGGCTTGACGCGCCTTGTAAAAGCCAATTCTCTTCTGCTGTCCGTGAATGCTAGCATCGTGGGGATGCATTCCAGCCTGTCGGCGGCGAATCTTTCGGAAGCCAAAGTTCTGGCCGCGCTGCTGATTTTCCTGGTCAGCTATCTGGTCTTTGCGGTGGGAAGGTTGCCGGGCCTGAAGATTGACAGGCCGGGCGCGGCGATTATCGGCGCGGTCCTGATGGTGGCGCTGGGCATTGTTCCCGCCCAGAGCACATTTCAATTCATTGATTTCAGCACGCTCGTCCTGCTGTTTTGCATGATGCTGGTGGTCAGCAATCTCCGTATGGCGGGTTTTTTCGATTGGAGCGCGGGATTCTTCCTCCGCCGCTTGCGCCGTGCGCAACTCCTCCCCGCGATAATTTTTATCAGCGGATTTCTCTCCGCGTTTTTCGTCAACGACATCATCTGCCTCGCCATGGTTCCACTGGTCTTGGTGGCTACGCGCCGCATGGGCTTGCGTCCCGAACGCTACCTGCTGGCCGTGGCCACTGCATCGAACATCGGCAGTGTGGCTACCATTACCGGCAACCCCCAGAACATCCTCATCGGCTCTTTCTCCGGCATTCGATTTTTCGATTTTCTAACTCATCTTGCCCCCGTCGCGATCGTGGGCTTACTCGTGGACTGGGCGGTGCTGCACTGGCTTGATCGCCGGCAGGACGTGCCGGTATCCCAGGCAGAAGAAGCGCTTCCGGCATTGCCGCTCGTTCGCGGTCCCCTGATCAAAAGCGCATTGGTCGCTGTGTTCATTGTCGTCGGCTTCCTCGCGGGTATTCCTCCTGCCATGGTGGCGGCCATTGGCGCCGCAATCCTGCTGGTCACTCGCCGGGGCGATCCGCGCAATGTGTACAAGGAAGTGAATTGGGGGTTACTGGTGCTTTTCAGCGGCCTTTTCATCATCGTGGGCGGCGCGCAGCAGGCGGGACTGGCGGGACACTTCCTGGTGCTGGGCCAAAAGATGCGTTTGACCAGTCCCGCCGTTTTCGTGGCATTCACGGCCGTATTGGGCAACATTGTAAGCAATGTCCCCGCCGTGATGTTGCTGCGCCCGATTGTTCCAGCTCTCGGCAATCCTCACCAGATGTGGCTTCTGTTAGCCATGGCCAGCACTCTGGCCGGCAATTTGACGATAACCGGCTCCCTGGCCAATATTATTGTGATCGAAACTGCGGGTCCCGAGGCGCACATCAGTTTTCGCGATTATTTCCGGGTCGGGTTGCCCATCACGGTGTTGACGCTTGTGCTGGGCACTGCGTGGCTTTGGTGGATACGTTAGTGTTGCGACCATCTTGCCCGGCGTGGATGCGGCCAAGCTCTCGTGCGGGCAGTTCGTGAGGAAGTGATTTTTTCAACCGAGGCGACTATGAACGAAATGCAGCGCATTGAGGATTTGCTGAAGCGCGCCCATGGCGGCGACGCGTGGCACGGGCCGTCCGTCCAAGATGTTCTTCGCGGAGTAAACGCCAAACTTGCCGCCAGTCGTCCACCGGCTGGATTGCACACTATCTGGGAAATTGTGCTGCATCTTATCGCATGGAACCGCGCCGTATTCGATCGCGTTCAGGGGAAACGCGTCCGGTTAAACAAAACCCAGGATTGGCCGCCCATGCCTGCTCCATCCGCGGCTGCATGGCATGATTCGCTTGCGCAACTGGAACTCAGCCACCGCCAACTGCGGAGCGCCATACACCGGCTTCCCGATCGCGACCTCACCCGCAAGACCGGGTCACGACGCCGCGACACCGTTTACGAAAATCTGCTGGGAACCGCTCAGCATTACACGTACCACGCCGGGCAGATTATGCTGCTGAAGCGCATCGCTGAATCGCACAGCTAACCGCCAGTGTGCCGTGCATATAAATTATGGAAATGAAAATAAAACATTAGGCGGGCGATTTCTCGGCCTGCTTTCCCTCGCGAATGGCGCGCTCGTATATTTTCATCAGGGAAACATACTTGCACTCGGCGGTATATTTGGCTTCATATTCCGCGCGCGCTGTCATCCCGAATGCTTCCATTTCCGACGGATGATCCCACGCCCATAGCACCTTGGCAGCCAAGTCATCGGGATTTTCGGGCTTGAACTGAAGACCTGTCTCGCCCTCTCTTATGAGTTCCGCCACCGAGCCCAGCGCCGAGCCAACCACCGGAACGGCGCAGGCAAACGCCTCCGCCACAACAACGGGAAAATTCTCGTAGCACTCGCTGGGCAGCACCATAAATCGCGCTCCCTTGGTGGCTACCAGCACCTCAGCGCGGCTCAGCCGTCCTTCGAATGAAACATTCGTGAGGCCATTCCGCAGAGCATCCGCTTCGAGTTCTGCGCGCAGAGGCCCATCGCCGAGTATCCGCAATGGCACTGGATTCTTCATGCGCTCCCACGCCTTCAGCATTGTGCGAACTCCCTTCTCCGGCGCAATTCGTCCCACATATAGCGCGTAGTCGCCATGGCCTGTGCGCGGACCGGGATCGGGAGCGACAAAATTCGGACTGACGACAATTTTCTCCGCCGGCAGTCCTCCTTCGAGAAACTTACCGCGAGCGAACTCCGACAGCGCAATATAAACCGTAATCCGATTGCGCCAGGTTCCCAACGCTCGATGCACGGCCAGCATTGTGGCAATCACGGCCGTGGCGCCTCGGCTGTCGTGATAACACCCGTGGACCACTCCCGGCCAAGCCAGCGGCTTGCCCATGCACTCTTCGCACAGGCCCGTCTGGCGGACAAACGGTCCCGCGGGGCACATGATGCGATAGTTATGCAAAGTCTGAACGACGGGCACCCCTTCCTCTTTGCATACCCAGTAAATCGACGGAGAGATTAGCGGAAAAGTGTTGTGGCAATGGACAACGTCAGGATGCTCGCGGCGGATGATCTCCCTGACGTTTGTGGTTGTGCGCCCTGACCAAATCGTCTGGCTGGCCAGCGCCAACTGATTCATGCCTTCGATGCGGCGGTTATCCTCGACGTATTCCGCAATCTCGTGGCCGCGCTCGGTCAGCAGCTCTTTTTCAGCGCCGAAGACGGCATCTTCACCGCCGAAGTGGGCGTAATGGTCGTGTACCAGCAGGATTTTGGGCTTCACGATGACTTAAGGCATACTCGCACACTTCCGAATTGTCGGCAAAATGAACCGAAGCCCTGTGTTCCGCCATCTTTTGGAAAACTTGCTCCAGTGGTTCCCAGAGGCCCCACTTGTCGATTTCCCAGGAATGTCCCCATAGATGGAAAACCCCGCCCGTCCGTTCCGCCTCGCACATAAACCACTCCGAGGTTTCCACCCAATTGCTCCCCTTGCTGCGAAGAAAATTCAGGAGATTGATAACGGCTTTGCGCTTGCCGATATTCCTCAGATAGTTCTTGCGCGAATGTTCATAAGCCTGCATGGTGGTGGGCATTACGAGAACGCCATCCTGCATTCTTGGAAACGCCACGGACAGCAATTCCACCGTGCGTGCGGCGAGAAACCCCGCGTCGCGAACAAACCTCAACTGGCTTGGCTTGAAATATCCTCTGGGAAAACAGAACATGCGGCAGGGCTTGCCAGTTAAATCCTCGAATATTTTTTTCGGCGCCGTGATTTCCATTTCCGCCGCGGAATCCGGCAGCCCATCGATTTCCGCGTGGTGAACGGTATGCGCGCCAATGTCAAACGCCGCGCTCAGAGAGCGAATTGCCGCGCGGTCCATCACCGGCCGCTTTGGATTTTCCAGCGGAATATAGAACGTCCCCGGTATGCCGTATTTCGCCAGCAGCTCCGCCAGGCGCTTGTCCAACGGGTGACCGTCGTCCCAACTGGTGGTAAACCACGCTTTCTTGCCGTTCTCGATGCTCACCACCGGACTATATCATTCCAACTGTCACGGATAAAAAGTTGCCGCCGCGCTAATAAACAGTGATGCGATCCGGCGCAACTAGCGGAGTGCATTGTGGCGCGGCCATCCCGGTGACTTGCCTCGTTTCGCCAGCCGGCGTCCATTGCTTCGGTGTGCGATGGAGCCGCGCGTATAATTCTTCCAGCGCCGGAGAAATTGCCCTGGAAACATATAGATGACTAAGCTCGACGAGAAAACGATTCTCCGGCGGATAATCCGCAGCTTCTCCGGCATTGTGCTCCCACGAACGACGCCTCAAATTCGCGCGGGGATTGGCGATGACGCGGCGCTCTTAAGTTTTAAGAGCGCCGGTGACTTAGCCTTGAGCACCGACTGGTTCCTTGAAGGAGTTCATTTTCTGCGCAAGCTGCATTCGCCCGAATCCGTCGGCTACAAAGCTTTGGCCCGCGCGGTCAGCGACTTGGCGGCCATGGGAGCGCGTCCGCATAGCTTTCTGTTGGCGCTGGCATTGCCCGACACGCACACTGGGAAATGGCTTAGCCGCTTTTTGATTGGACTGCGACGAGCAGCGGAAACATTTCGAGTGCGGCTGATTGGCGGAGACACCACGCGAAATTCCTCCATCGTTGCGCAGATTACCGTGATGGGAATACTGCCGTCCGGCGGCGCGGTTATGCGCTCCGGGGCCAAGCCGGGAGATTTTATTTTTGTGACAGGACAGCTTGGCGCTGCAGAACTGGGGTTGCGAATTCTGCCCTACTGGCCGGGCACTCCGCTGACGCGCCCCTCCCTGCGGCATCCCCTGCTCTCCGCGCAAATGTTTCCGCGGCCGCCCGTTGAGTTCGCGCAACGCGTTGCCCGCCGGTCGCTGGTCACGGCGATGATGGATCTTTCCGACGGTCTTTCCACCGACATCGCTCGTCTTTGCGAAGCCGGCTGCGTCGGGGCGCGAATTGATCTGTCGCGGCTTCCGATCGTGCGGATACCACGCATACCCTGCGCGAAAAAGGAAAATGCCGTCGAACTGGCGTTTCACGGCGGAGACGATTATGGATTGCTGTTCACGATGCCAAAATCGCGAATGCGCGAATTGAAGACGTTGCAGCGCGGGGAACGTGTAACGTGCATCGGCGAAATTACGCGCGAGCGAAAAATCGTCACCATGGACTCGCAGGGACGCATTCATCCGCTGATTTCCGAAGGTTGGGACCCGTTTCGTCGCACGCGCCTGAAACGCTGAAGCAATGCGGCCTGCTTGCACCGCCGCAGTCGCCACGCTTCACAACATTCGATTTAATGCGCTTTGTGAGGAGGCTGAGCCGCGGGCTTTCCAGGCGGAGTAGCAGGAACCGCGACCGGCCCAGGTTTGTTCGCGGACGCGCCGCTCGGCAATCCCTGTTCGGCGGCGTCGGAGGGAGGCGCGGCGTCGGGCGTATCCACTTGCACTGTGTGCGTGACGGCGACTTTTTCCAGCGGCACCACGTTTGGAAATTCTTCCGCGGGCGCTCCCTGCAATGCACCCTGCATGAATTCAATCCAGAGGGGCAGTGCCGCCGCCGCGCCGGTTTCCTTTTTACCCAGCGAGACGCGCTTGTCGTCATTGCCAACCCAGACGCCCGCCGTCAGCGAAGGAGTGAATCCTATATACCAGGCATCCGTGAAATCATTCGTAGTGCCTGTTTTGCCGGCAGTGGGGCGTTGCAGTACTTTGGCTTTTACGCCGGTGCCGAACTGAACCACGTCCTCGAGCATCGCGACCATCGTCCGGGCAACATCGGGATCGGTGACGTCAGTCACTTTCGGGCGGGCTTCTTCCAGAAGTGCGCCATCGTATGCCGTGACGCGGCGAATCATGTGCGGCTCAATGTGAATGCCGTCGTCGGGAAATACGCTGAACGCGGAAGTGTGTTCCATCAACGTCAAATCGGCGGCGCCCAATGCCAGCGGTAGATAAGGAGGCAGGGGGCTGGTGATTCCGAATTTACGCGCGGTGTCAATCATGTTGGAAATGCCGACTTTCGCCAGCAATCTCACGGCCGGAATATTGCGCGAATCGGCCAGTGCGCGCCGCAGCGTGATGCGTCCCTCGAATTTATCGTCGTAATTGTGCGGCGAGTAAACTTGCCCGCCGCTTTCCACCGAAAAAGGTGCGTCGAGAACCGTATCGAAAGGCGTCATACCCTGTTCCAACGCCGTGGTGTAGACATACACCTTGAAAGAGCTCCCGGTCTGACGCATGGCTTGTGTGGCGCGGTTGAATTTAGATTCGTCGAAGCTATAGCCGCCCACCATGGCCTTGATCTCGCCGGTGGAATTTTCAATCGCCACCAATGCGGCTTGCGCGGCAGGATGCTGTTCGAGTTGCACCTTGGCCGTATTTCCCGAAATTTCCTGTAACTTAACCATCGGCAGATCGCCTACACGCAAAAGTTGCGAAGCCGAGGATTTGCCCGTCCAGGAAAAATCCGAAGGCGATAACGTGGCGTGATAGGAGCCGATTTTCAATGTTGCATCGGGATCGCTCACGGAGGTGACCAGCGCGGTGACGTAGTCTCCCGCCTGCATCGAATTTCGCCAGTCGTCCGCCTGATAAGTTTCCAGAGACACCGGTTGGCCATCGAAAATATTAGGCAGATGGCCGCGCCAGCCGTGTCGCCGGTCGTAAGTGTGCAGCCCGTCAAGCACGGCGCGATCCGCCGCCTTCTGCATTTTTACATTCAGCGTGGTATAGACCCGCAATCCCTGCTGGTGGACTGCTTCTGTGCCGTATGTCCGTTCCAGGTATTGGCGGACTTCCTCGAGGAAATAAGGCGCCAACCCGTAATGTCCGTTGGAAAGATGCAGGTTCAGCGGCTCGCGCATCGCGGCTTCGGCTTGCGCGTCGGTAATTTTTCCGTAGTGCGCGAGGCGAGACAGCACCAGATTGCGCCGCGCCAGCGCTTTTTCGGGATGTAGCAGCGGTGAATAGCTGGGGCCGCGGATAATTCCGGCCAACAATGCCGCCTGGGCTATCGTGAGCTGGCCCACGGGCTTGCTGAAATAGAATTCGGAAGCCGACTCGAAACCGTAATTCCCGTGGCCCAAATAAATCTGGTTCACGTACATTGTAAAAATCTGGGGCTTGCTGTAGTGGCGCTCGATCTGGATGGCGAGCAGCGTCTCCTGCGTTTTCCGGCGGAAGCTGCGGTCGGAACGGTTAAGAAACAATCCGCCAGCAAGCTGCATCGTCAACGTGCTGGCACCCTGGCTGATGCGATGGGAACTGACGTTGCGCCAGGCGGCTTCCACCACGCGTGGCAGGTCTACTCCCCAATGTTCTTCGAAATGCTGGTCCTCGGTTATAAGAATGGCATCCCGGAGCAGCTTGGGAACCTGGTCATAAGTGAGCAGGACGCGGCGCTGGAGCGAAAAGCCGCCAATGGGCTGGCCGTCGTCCGCATAAACTTCGCTGACGACGTTCGGGCGGTAATTCTCCAGCTCGGCAATTTGCGGCAGATTGCTGGCGTAGACGAAAAGAAGCCCGGCGCCGGCACCGAAAGCAATCGCCAGCAGAAGCGCCAGCGAAAAAGCCAGACGGCTGAAGACGCGGCCACCGTCAAAACGCACCGGAGATAAAATCACGCGCTGCATCGGAGACGATTGTAGCGCATCCTTTCGGCGCGCGGCGCGCGGGACGGAGATCAGGATTCGTCAGGAATAATGGCGTCGGCTTCGATCTCGATCAGCATGTCCGGCGAAACCAGGCGGCGGACTTCCACCATTGTGGATGCTGGACGAATCTCCGCAAATACTTCTCCGTGTACTCGGCCGGCAATTTCCCAATCGTCAATGTTGGTGAGGAAGATTCGCGTGCGCACCACGTGTTCGAGTCGCGCGCCGGCCTTTTCCAGGGCTGACTGAATATTACGCAGCGTTTGCCGCGTTTGCGCACGCACATCGCCCACTCCGACGATGTTCCCGCTTGCGTCCGTGGCCGTGGTGCCCGCCACATACACATGCAGCCCCACGCGCACGGCGCGCGAATAGCCGACAATCGGCTCCCATGGAGCGCCGCTGCTGATGTTTTCCCGTTTCATGTGTCACCTGAATGCACCAAGGTAGGGCATTTTGAGAACATGCGATTTTGTCCCACCTTCGAGAGTGTGATGTGATTGATTCCATGCAAGTTAAGAGAATTTCTACTCGTTCGCGTGTCCCGGGTAAAAACTCTTTTGTCCCGGCTGGAAATCGTGAAATTCGGGCTTTGCTTTGACCCTTCAAATATAGCTTCAAGTTTCTCCGCGCCGAGCTGAAATGCCTCTCTGCTCGGCTGAAACGCCGGCATATTTTCGGCGGTTGTGGCACCTCGCTCGCAGAATTGGACGGCTGCCCGGGCAGATTTGCCAGATGCGGCAAGCCGCCGACTGCTCCATGCGAAGTTCTCCTGTTTGCCGGCGGACCGGCCTCTTGTAGTCGCAGTTGGAACCTATAGCCACAACTTATCCTAGCCCGCAAAATAAAAATTGCAACCGCTGCTGCTGTGAATTCTTGGCGACGGAATGTAAGCGAACGATTCTGCGAGCGGATGCATACTGCCGCGCTGAGAACTTGGGAAAAGGCCGCGCCCTTCGCCAAGGCACTCAGGACAGGCCGCTGGCGCGATATAGGAAAAGTTTGTCGAAGGCGGCGGGGATGCGGTTATTTTGGAGATGTTTGCATGGGCGAGAGTTCGAAGACCACGCCGCCACCGTTGGGGCCGCCGGCGCTGGCCTCGCCGTAGAGATTGCCGCGGCTGTCGATAGTGGGAGCGGTGTTCGGCGTGATCCCGTCCGTGCCCACGAATGTATGCAGCACCTGGTAGACCCACTGGCTGTTGGCTTGCGGCTTCATGCCATACACGGTGCCGCATTCGCAGGAAGACGAGCCGCCTTCAGCCGTGACTCCAAACAGATTGCCGCGCGCGTCCGAGGACACACCGCCCACTGGTACGATGCCCTGCGTGGCATTCGCGCCGAAATCATAGAGAACTTGCTCGTTCACCGTCTTGCCGCCTCCGCGCGATAACCCAAACACAGTGCCACAGCCGCCAAAGCAATATGAGCCGCCGGCTTGCGTGGCGCTGTAGAGCCGCCCATCGTGCAGAGTAGCTCCTTCGGGTCCAGCGCCATCAGCGTCTCCCTGAAATACGTACAGCACAGCCTCTTTCCATTGGCCGTCTAGCTGGGGATGCAGAACGAATTCCTGGCCGCAACCGATAAGACCACAATTCGAAGCTGCACCTCCCGATACGCCGTATAAATTGCCTTTGGCATCCGATGTCAGGCCGCCGGTTGGGTCGGTTCCATCGGCGCAATTGGGCAGGCTGCAGAAGGTGTAGAGTAAATTGAAGGTCCATCCGCTCAACCCCGGGGTCAATTGAAAAGCGGTTATACGGTCCTCTCCGTACAGAATTCCGCCAGGCCCCAGTGTCGGCGCGGCACCAGGGAGGCCGCCATCGGCGCAATCCGGCAGTGAGCAAAAGTTGTACAAAATGTTTTCGGTCCATTGTCCGTTGGCTTCCGGCGAAAGCTCAAACACTATGCCCGAGTCATTAAGGCCGCCCCAGGTCGTGGTTCCGTACAAATTTCCGGAACTGTCTATGACCAACCCCACGGGATTCCCTCCGTCCTGCGGAAAGCTGGGGAAGTTGTGCAGGATGGTTTCGGTCCATTGGCCGTTGACGCCCGGCGTAAGCTCGAATACCGTGCCTACATTGTAGGTTCCGCCAATGTAGGTTACCCCGTAAATGTTACCTTGCCGATCGAAGGCCATGCGCCCTACGGGGCTCACGCCGTCCTGGCCCGATCCGAAGGCATGCAGGATTTGGTATTGATATTGCGCCTGGGCAGCAGCGGGCCTGGGAAGCACCCATCCAACTGCTGCGCAAAGGAGTGCCAGTCCTGCTATCCAACGCATAATTCGTGAACCCACAAAACCTCCGTTTCTGGCGCGAGTGCTATCGAGTGCTATTTGGAGGGTTGCGTCAGCGGCGAGAGTTCATAAACGACGCCGCCTCCGTATTGACCGGCATAAGCGGTCACTCCAAACAGATCGTTTTTGGAATCAACCAGAATAGCGCCGTCGGGCTGAGCCCCATCCGGACCGGTGAATGCGTGCAACACCTGATAGGCCCACTGACCGTTCCCCTTCGGCCTCATCCCGTATACCACTCCGCATCCGCAGGATGGAGACCCACCCATGCCCACTACTCCGAACAAATCTCCCCGCCTGTTAAATGTCGGAACAACCGTCGGGGTGACCCCCTGCGCCCCGCCCTTACCGCCAAAGCTCCAGATGGTTTGCTCGTTGGCCATTTGGCCGGACCCACGCGTCAATTCAAAGACCGTGCCGCAGCCAGCCATATTCGGACAGAGTTCCCCTCCACCACCGGCGACTCCGTATAATGCTCCATCGCGGGCTGCGAATCCTCCCTGCGGATTCGCGCCATCCTGATTAGACTCTTCCTGGAATACATGCAAGACAAGTTCTTCGTACTGACCATTCGGCTGCTTCTGCAGTTCATAGGCCACTCCACAACCGAGATTGTTATGCGGGCAATTTCCTCCGATAGTAGTCGTGCCGTAGAGGTTACCCGTTTTGTCGAGAAGCACCGCGCCGGAAGGCTCCTCCCCATCGGGGCAATTCATCCCCGTATCGCAAAACATGTAGAGGACATTGAGCGTCCAGCCATTAGAACCGGGCGTCAATGCGTAGATTTCTTTTCCTCCGACGCCGTACAGAATGCCTCCCGGCCCAATCGTTGGAGTCTGGGAGGCAATGCCGTCGGCGCAATTCAACAGTGAGCAGAATCGGTAGATAATATTTTCTGTCCATCCACCGTTGCTGCCTGGGGACAGTTCAAGAATCAGACCGCAGATGTTCAATTCGCAGTATTGGCCGCCGCCGCCGAATCCAGTTGTAACATACAAGTTTCCGGCACCGTCTATTGCTATCCCGATAGGCTCGTATCCGTCGGGGGGGCCAGTGAAACTGTAGAGTATTGCCTCCGTCCATTGTCCGCTGCCTGCCGGCGACAATTCGTACACTGTCCCAAAGTTGTCGGCTCCGCCAAAGTCGGTGATGCCGTACAGATTTCCCTTGCTGTCCATGACCAGCCCGGCGCCTGGGTCAAAACCATCTCCCGCAGCCCCAAAGGAATGCAAGACTTGAAATTGATACTGGACTTGCGCAGCAGCGGGCCTGGGAAACGCGCATCCAACTGCTGCGCAAAGGAGTGAAACTCCTGCTATGCAACGCACAATTCGTTTAGCCATGTTTTGAGCTCCGGACCTGTGACTGCTGTGGAGACGCTACACCCAATTGCTATGCAAGACAATTTTTTTCGAGGCGGCCCGAGCAATCAGGAGTAAAGATACCAGGGAACGGTGATGATGGTGACCTGCGGGTTGCCTTTTAGAAGCAGCAAGCCTTTCAGGATTTCGGCGCGGTTGCCGGCCAGCAGGCGGAAGTACCAGCGGCTCTCGACCAGTTGGGGAACGACGACGGCAATTTTGCGCTGAGGATTTGCGGCGGCCAGCTCGAGGACATAATCCACGATGGGCGAGACGACCATGCGATAGGGGGACTTCAAAATTACCAGTTTGGGGGGAGGCAATCCCGATTGGCGCGCGGGCGCGGCGACAAATTCATTCCATTGAGAATCGAGACCCGGCTTTTCGTCCTCAAGCCCGACATGCACAGCTTGAATCTCCGGGGATATGGACATGGCGAAGAGGAGGGCGTGCATGACGGGTTGTCCCCATTCTTCCACTGGAACCACGACAAGCGGCGGCTGCGGATGGGCGGCGTCGAGCGGAGAGGTGTTGCACTCCAATTGGCGGCAGACGTTGTCGAAGTGGCGGCGCACCGCCATCATCAGCGCCAGCAGCGCGGGAATCAGCAGGACGGTGATCCAGGCGCCCTCGACAAACTTGGCGACAAGAACTACGAGGACGGTGATGCCCGTGGCGACGGCGCCCAGTTCATTGACGAAAATGCTGCGAGCGGCGCCGCGACCTTTCACTCGCCGCCAGTGGGCGACCATTCCGGCTTGCGAAAGAGTGAAAGCCAGAAAAGCGCCGACGGCGTAGAGAGGAATCAGCCGGTTCGTGACGCCGCGAAAAAGAACCAGAAGCGCGCCAGCGAGCAGAGCAAGAAAATATACGCCCTCGGAGTAAACGAGGCGGCGTCCACGGATGCTGAAGGAATAGGGCAGAAAACCGTCGAGAGCAATAGCGCGGCAAAGGCGCGGAAAGTCGGCAAAGGCAGTATTGGCGGACAGGGCGAGAACAACCAAAACCGCGCCGATGGTGACGAAGTAAAACACGCCGCGTCCGGCGACGGCAGCTACCAGGATAGAAATGACGCTCTGATAGCCGGACTGACCGGGATCGGTGGCGGCGACATGGTAAGCACGAATGAGGTAGGCGATGCCGGCCAGCAGAACCATCAAGAGCGCAATGATGATGGTCAACGCGCGGCGGGCTGTGTTGACGGCAGGCTCGCGAAATGCGCGGACACCGTTGCTGACGGCTTCGACGCCGGTCATGGCCGTGCAGCCGCTGGCGAAAGACTGCAAAATCAGCCAGACACTGACGGCTGCGACAGCCGGCACGGCAGGAGGAGGAATAGCCACGGGAACGGGATGACCTCCGGCGACGACGGACTTGAAGACGCCGAAAACGATGGTGGCCAGCAACGTCGCCAGAAAAATATACGTGGGGACCATGAAAACAATTCCCGTCTGCCGCAAGCCGCGGAGATTGATAAACGTGATAAAGACGAGGATCAGCAGGCAGAGCCCCACGGTGTGCGGAAGCAGGCTGGGGACGGCGGAAACCAGCGCGCCGACCCCGGCGGAAATGCCCACGGCAACGGTGAGAATGTAGTCAATCATCAGTGCCGCCGCAGCCAGCAGACCGGCATGGACGCCGAGATTTTCGCTGGCGACGGTGTAAGAGCCTCCGCCTCCGGGATAGGCGGCGATGGTCTGGCGATAGGAAAAGTAAACGATGCCCAGCAGTACGATGATGCTGGCGCTGATGGGGAGAATGTAGGCGACGCCGGCGGCGCCCAACGGGATCAATAGAGTAAGGGCGGCCTCGGGACCGTAGGCAGCGGAACTGAGCGCGTCGAGACCGAAGATGGGGACGCCAGTGACCGATCCGACTTGTTCGGCGCGATCTTCGCTGGTGGCCAAGGGACGGCCGAAAAGTAGGTCGAGAATGGCCATGTCGCATCAGCCGCGCGATGCGGTGGTTTTAGTTGAAAGAAGGGCTACGGCGCGAATAAATGGTATCCAGTTCAGGATTTGTGTTCTCGTTCCTTCTCTTCCTTGCTGATGGTTTCCAGCAGGGTTTTCATGTCCTCGGCATGTTCTTCCTCGTTGCCGAGGATGGATTCCATCATGCGGCGGGTGGTGATGTCGCCGTCGCCGAGGTAGCGAATAATTTCGGTGTAGGACTCGACGGCGATGCGCTCGGCGATCAAATCCTCGCGAATCATGTCGATGAGCGTCTCGCCCTCCACGTATTCGGAATGGCTGCGGGTGAGGATGCCTTCGGGACTGAAGTTGGGATCGCCATCGAGCTGGGTAATACGCTCGGCGATGCGGTCGGCATGGCCCTGCTCTTCATTGGCATGCTCGAGGAATTCCTCGGCGACAGCCTGGGAATGAATGCCCTTAGCCATGTAGTGATGACGCTTGTAGCGCAGGACGCAGACGATCTCGGTGGCCAGCGCCTCATTGAGAAGGCGGAGGACGGTCTTGCGGTCGCCTTTGTAGTCGTCGGTGACCGCGCCTTCCATGATGTGTTTGCGAGCGCGCCGGCGAAGCTCTTCGATGTCGGTCAGAAACCGGCCCTTTTTGTTATCGGGCTTTGGCTGAGGAGCGGATGGTTTCATGGATAATCTCCCTTCGTGTTTAAATACGAAAATTTTTCCCGCGCCCAGACGGCGCAACAGAGGAAATCATACAACATTTTGCGTGAAATGCGACTGGGCTATCGGGCCGTGGTCTGGAGAGCGATGCCTTCGATTACTCCGCCTAGGGCCGCGCCGATTTGAAGAATGCCGGGAGGGTAGGTGCGATAGGAATGCTCCGGCAGCGCTGGATGGCTGATTTTTGCGAGCATCTCGATACCGAAGCCACGGAGAGGAAGCGTCTGCGCGCCGGGGAAGGACGCCAAGAGGCGGGAATTGTATTCCGGACCGGTGAAGAATACGACGACTTGCGGCTGGGCGGCGCAAATCTCGTCGGGCAGGACGTTAAATGCCGAGCAGATTCTCTCTTCCAGCGGCGGAGCCGGGCGGCGGCCGCGTTGAGCCATCTTGATCAGATAATTTTTCAGGAAACCGTTCTCCGGGCCGTCCGGATTGAGGCGGCGATAGAGACGACGTGATGCGCGGGAGAATGAACCGAGTTGAAATGAGCCGAGGCGTGGGCCGCTGACGGGAAATTTCCGCTGCGCGTCCTGCAAGGTCTCCACGCGGATTTCTGCATTAGGATTCCATGCCGGATAGCCTCGTCGCGGTTGCCGTCCCACGGTCATCAGCCTGACAGCGGATGGAAAATAGGCGGGATCGGAAAGGTCCAGGAGGTGGGGGCCGGACAATTCCGACGCTTCGGGGCAATCCGCCAGCACCGCTTGCAGGCGGGGCAGGGCGCGTTCGTAGACTTCCGTGAGTTGATCCTGGGGCAGCATGTGGGACGGCCGTTCAGGTGTTAAGGGCGCGGCGCATTTTCTTGTAGCGATTGCTGAACTGCTCCTGATTCACGACTTCGATTTTGGCAGGGACCTTAAACGACTCGAGACGCGCGCGGCAAAATTCGCGAATCCGGCGCTTTAGGACGGCGGAATCTTCTTCCGCGAGCAAGTTGACCCGCGCCACAACAATGGAGCCGGTGATAGGATTGGCTTCCCCGGTCACAGTGGCGTCCTTCACATTGGAAATCTGCAGGAGAATGTTTTCCACTTCCGCGGGATAGACTTTTTTGCCGCCGACGTTAATAATCTCCGACCGGCGGCCAAGGAAGCGCACGTATTCGCCGTCGGTTTCGACCATGTCCTGGGTGTCGAACCAGCCTTCCGCGTCAAACGGCGAGGGAGCGTTGAGATACCCCAGCATGGCCGAGCGCGCGCGGATGCGGAGCGTGCCATCTTCCACCTTGGTTTCGAAACCCTCGCCACCGACTTTCACCCAGAGCGAATCCGAGCTTTGGCTCTTGGCGCGCAGAATTCCCAACTCCGACAATCCGTAAGTTTGCTGAATTCGCGCGTGGGGACAAATCTCGCGGATGCGGTTCAGCGTGGTTTGGGGCATCAACTCAGTGCCGTAGGTGATCAACTGCAGCGAAGCAAGATCGTGGCGGCGATAGGCTTCACTGATCAAGAGCAAATTCAGGAACGTGGGCGAGGCGGGAAGCAATTCCACTTTGTGGCGTTCGATGACGGCGCAGATGCGGTCGGGATCGCGGTCGTGGGAGCAGATTACGGTGCCGCCGCTGGAAAGCACGGAGAGCAAAGTATTGATGCCGCCGATGTGGTCAATCATAAGGAATGTTAATGTGACCATCGGCCGGCGCGGTTTCCGGAATTTCTCCAGCAGGCGATGAAAATCGTGAAGTGCCGCCTTGCTTTTGCCGGTGGAACCCGAGCTGAAGAGCACCAGGCCTGGCGCATTTTCGCGAATCAGGCTCAGCGTGAGTTCATTGGACGGCCGGCGGGAAAAGCTTTCGAAACGGGTGGCGCCTTGGGCATTGGGCATGACCGCGACTTGTACTTCGGCGATCTCAAGAAATTCCGCCTCTTGCGCAGCCACGCTGGGCGAAAGCGGAACGACGATCGCACCCAGGTCTATGAGCGAAAGAAGCGCGGCAATGGCGCGGGGAGTGTAATCGCCGCGCAATGCAACCACAGTGCCGGACGCGACGCCATTAGCGTTCCAACTTTTATCCCACGCGGCAATTTCTTCGAGCAGCCACGCGTAGCTGAACGTACGATCTTCGTGGATCATCATCGCGTGGCGAGGGTGCTCTTCGAAGGCGTGATACAGCCAGCTCAATCGAGATGTCATCCAGCGCCGCCGAGATAAACCACCTGGCCGGTGACGTAGGAACTTTCAGGGCGGAGAAAAAATTCGATGACATTCATCACGTCTTCCGGCGTTCCCTTTCGCTTGATGGCCAGACGGCCTATCAAGCGGGAGATGGCTTCCTCCGGAACGCCGCGAATCAGGTTAGTGTCCACGGGCGACGGCCCCACGGCGTTCACGGTGATTCCAAATTCCGCGAATTCGTAGGCCAAAACGCGCGTCATGGATTCGACTGCGCTTTTACTGGCGGCATAGATGGCCTCGCCTTCGAGGCGAAGCGGCACGGCGACGGTGGTGACGTTGACGATGCGTCCAAAGCCGGACTTGCGCATCGATTTGGCGGCTTCACGGGCAACCAGAAACGCCCCGCAGAAATTCGTGCGCATCACCCGCTCGACGGTAGCGAAGGGAACCAGAAGGGAATGGTTCATGGAAGCGATGCCGGCGTTGTTGATGACGGCGTCGAGCGTTTCGGCGTCCTTGCGGATGCGGCGAAACAATTCGCTGACTGCTTTTTCGTCGCCCACGTCGGCTTGCACGTGAGTATAGGCATCATGGTGCCAGGTGGCGGGTTGGCGGCTGCATCCGAAAACACGATAGCCCATGGCCAGCAGGCGGCGAGCCATAAATTCGCCGAGGCCGGTTCGGCTGCCGGTAACCAGCGCGGTAAGTTTTCGGTCTTCGTTCATTATTAGTTCCCGGCGGCGGGGCTACACAGCTTCACAATATAATCGGCGAGCGAGCCGACAGTGCGGAAGGGACTTTGCTTTTCGGACATGGCGCGATCGTCGGCAATGGTGATTGCCAAATCGTAACGGTCATTAATTTGCTGCTCGACCTCGACAATTAGAGAGACCAGCCCAGTGGAGTCGAGCAGGCTCTGTCCGCCCAGGAGACGCCAATTTTCGTCCACTGTCGCGGAGGACTGCTCGGGCCGCACTTCCTTCAGTGCCTGGCCAATCAACTCAATTGCTTCTTCGCGCCGCATCGAAACTCCCTTTTTGCATTGATATTCTTTTGTGCCGATTCCTATTTTCGTTTCACCGGACGTAGACCGGCGAGAAAACTGTCATACGGCGTTTCCAGCGTCAGCGGGACTGTGGCGGTCGCCAGCACGGCGGCTTTTTCATTGCCGACAAGTGCGTGAGCGGGAACGTCTGACATTACGACTGATGAAGCAGTGATGACCGCGCCTTCGCCGATGGTGAGCGTCTTTCCCGGCGAAGCCGCCACGACACAATTTGCACCCACAAATGCGTTCTTGCCGATTACGATGCGGCCCGGCCCGCGTGTGTGCGCGATGAGAATGGAGCGAAGGCAAATCTGCGCGCCATCGTGCAATTCGATGCATTCGGGATATTCGTTTTCAATATAGACATCATCGCCTATAAAAACACGCCCGTGAATTTTAACTCCGCGAAGTTTGTGCAGAAAGGGACGCAGAGAGAGTGCTCCAGGCGCAAATCGCGCCCATATTCCCAGCACACGATTGACGCCGCGCCTTAGGACAGACTTCTTCATAGTTATAGGGTGACGCGATCCAAGAGGCTCACGTGGCCTTTCTTGCCAGCGAACCTTTCCCCGTGGCGGAGTCCTGTGTCGCGGCAACGCCGCCTCCGCCTCCGGTGACTTTCAAACCATGCATCAGTCTGCGCGCGATGCGGAGCACGCCGGGATGCCGAGCCAGAGTATTGTCCCTGAATTCAGATAGCCCACGGCGCAGCGCCACATTAAGATTGTATGCCATTGGCGCACGACCGGCCGGTATGGCGCGCCGAGGACGGTCCACGATTTCTATTTTCCGCGTTTGGCCCGGATTGCATTGCACTTCGAGTCGAAGGAATCCGCCTTCGAAGCGAAACGCGACGGGGCTTCCATCCACCGAGACGGATTGAATGACGGAGGGATCCGGTTCCTGTCTGGCAAGCAGAAAGCGGCGCGCGGCAGAGTCGACATTCCGCAGTTGGAATGTACGGGTAAAAAACTGGATCTCGATTGAATCCTCGGAGATGTACCTCATCCAACAACTGCGTTCCAACTGGGAGGTGAGCGACGGCCAGGACAGGCGCGGGTCGAGTTTTTGCAATTCCGCCACGAACGCTTCCAGCTTTCCGCAGCCGTCGCGGAAAAATTCGTGATGCTCCACCACAAAAACCGGCCTGCCGATAAAAATATCAAAGGCGAAGTCAATCAAGCGGCGGGGATAGCGCCGCTGAAAGATCGGAAATCCTCCAAAACGGGTGATGGCCGGACGAAGAAAATCGCCGAGTGTGAGTGGTGCGCCGTTATCGTCGATAGGAAAGCAGGAAGTGTTGATGGCGGCCAGATAATTATTGTCGCGGAGAGCGGCGATGGCCGCGGTGGAAAATAGGCCCTGCGGAAAAATCATCACGCGATCGAACGGCACGGCGGTCCGCTGGCGGTGCTGCTCCATTCTTACCAACGCCAGAGCCGATTTTCGGACGAGGATTGCTTCGTCGTCGGTGGCGAATTCCCTGTTTGTGTGATCGCAACCGTGAATACAGAGAGAAAAGTTTTCCCTCGCGGCGACGAGAGGCGACGCCGCCTGCGCGGAAGTGCGCTTGTAGTTCCAGGGGATGAACGCAATCGATGTGGCGTAGTGCGCAGCGCCCATCGACTCCAGCAGGGCTTTGTAATCGAGGAAGCCGTATTTGTCGGTGAGCAACGGGTCATCAATTAAAATTCGCGCGGTAGGTTCGGGACCGTGCCAGCGGCTTTTTCCGAAACAATGATTCAGAAAAAGCAGAACAGGGATCACCTGCGGGAAAAAGTCCTCAATGCCGCTTCGCGGTGTCAGCGGCTCACTAACGTCCGGCAGCGCGGAATCAGCGAGGAGGAAAATTTCGCAGGATGCCCGCTTCAATTGGAGGAACATCGGCTGGCCATTGACGCGCATGATGGGCTCAATCACCGAAGAATTTGCGCCGAGGGCAAACGCCAGCGTTAGAGCTCGTCGCGTCGCGGAGAAACTAAGTCCGGCAAACTGGCGGCTAAACATTGCTCCGGATTGCGGGAAATCGAAAATGTCTTCTGCTTTTTCTGTCACGGCCACGTTGCGGACAGCACCGGATGTAAGGCTCGCAATAGCGCGGTCTTGCGGCGATGAGTTCTCGGCCGCGCCGCGACCGCTCCCATAGTTGCCGCTGTTCCGAACATGATCGCAGCAAAAGACAAGCAATTGCGCGCAGTTTTCGTCCAGGAAGCGCAGCGCGGCAGCGGGTTGTGACGAAGATTCCAGCAACGAGGCCAGCGTTTCATCGCTCATTGCAATGCAGCGCTGAGAATGCGGAGATTCAGCGGAGAACAATCCGGGAAGAGCGACGTCGTCCACCGCGCATGTTTTCGTGGGGACGCCCATCCAGGCCGCAAATTTCAAAATGCGTTGTTCCTGTGCCGATGGCGTAGAGCCTGACAGCAGGGTGAAATGTTTCATCTAGCGCATTTTCGCTTGCTGAAGCGCCAAAGACAATGATTTTCCCGGCACAGCACGCGATGGGGGACTTGTTTGCCGCGCGAAGAATTAGTGGTGAGAGCTGCCGAGTTCGCGAACGATGTCGTTGACGAAGGATTTTGCATCGCCAAAGAGCATAAGAGTTTTGTCGAGGTAATAAAGCGGATTGTCGATGCCGGCGAAGCCGGGACTCATGCCGCGTTTGACGACCATGACGGTGCGAGCTTTGTCCACATCCAGAATGGGCATACCGAAGATGGGACTCGAAGCATCGGAGCGCGCGGCGGGATTGGTGACATCATTGGCGCCGATGATGAGAGCGACGTCAGTTTGCGGAAATTCGGGATTGGCTTCATCCATGTCGAGGAGCTTGTCGTAGGGAATGTCGGCTTCGGCGAGCAGGACGTTCATGTGGCCGGGCATGCGGCCGGCCACGGGATGAATTCCAAACTTTACGTCCACGCCGCGCTTGGTGAGCGCGTCATAAAGTTCGCGAACTTTGTGCTGCGCCTGCGCCACAGCCATGCCGTATCCCGGAACGATGATGACTTTGCCGGCGGCGGCGAGGATTCCGGCGGCTTCCTCGGCGGAAGCGCTTTTTACGGGCAGTTCTTCGTGCGCCGCAGCTCCGGCGGGCTGTACTTCTCCAAAAGCTCCGAAAAGCACGTTGGAAAACGAGCGGTTCATGGCCTTGGACATATTCACGGAGAGAATGAATCCGGAAGCGCCGTCGAGCGCGCCGGCAATGATCAGCAGCTTGCTATCGAGGACAAAGCCCATGGCCGCAGCGGAAAGGCCGGCGTAGGAATTCATCAGTGAAATCACCGTGGGCATGTCCGCGCCGCCGATGGGAACAATCATCATCACGCCGAAGACCAGCGGAATTCCGACCATGAACGGAAAAAGATGCTTCATCTCCGGATGGAGGACCAGCGCGACGGCAATGGCAACGGAAATAGCCAGCAGACCGAGGTTGACGAAGTTCTGGCCTTTGTAAGTAATAGGGCGCTGCGGCAAAATTTCCTGGAGTTTTCCCGCAGCCATCAAGCTGCCGGTAAACGTGAGCGAGCCCAGAATTACTTCCATGGAAAGAACGGACATCGTAAACGGAGAAATCGTGGGGGCCTGAAGATAGAACTCAGCGGTGCCTACCAGGGTGACGCAAAGCGCGCCGAAAGCGTGGCTGAGAGCGGTTCGCTGCGGCACGGCGGTCATTTGAACCAAGCCCAGAGGCACACCGAGGATGGAGCCGAGGACCAGGCCGATGGCGATCCAGCGATAGTCCACGATGCCGTGATTCAGCAGCGTTCCGCCGACGGCCAGCAGCATACCCACTTCGCCGGCCCAGACGCCGCGCCGCGCGGTGGCCGGCGAACTCAGCCATTTCAGCGCCAGGATGAAAAGAGCCGTGGCGACGAGATAAGTGACTTCGATGATTGTGTTGGCTGCGAGCGCGGTCATGTTTTGCGGGCGGGACTTCTCTTGAACATTTTCAACATCCGGTCGGTGATCAAAAAGCCGCCGACGGCATTGCTGGTGGCGGCGATGATAGCGATAGTGCCGAGGATGGTGGCCAGCCGGCCATGTCCTTCACCGGCGAGAATGATGGCGCCGACGACCGAGATGGCGTCAAGGGCATTCGTCAGCGACATCAACGGCGTATGCAGCATCGGCGACACGCGGCGAATGACCTCAAATCCGATGAAGGCCGCGAGCATAAAAACGTAAAGGCTGGTAATGAGGTCTGACTTCATCGCGGCTCCATGGGCGCAGCCTGCAACGCCGGCAGGGAAAAAGCTTCGCGCACGCGCGGGTTGACGATTTCTCCGCCGCGCGTCACCAGAGTGCCGCGGACGATTTCATCCTCGAGGTTCAGTTGCATTTTTCCATCCTTGACGAGATGAAGGAGAAACGCCGTCACGTTGCGGGCATACATTTGGCTGGCATGATAGGGCATGGTGCTGGCGAGGTTGAACCAGCCGATGATGGTGACGCCGTGCTCAACGATTTTTTCTCCGGATTTTGTGAGCTCGCAATTTCCACCGCGCTCGGCGGCGATATCCACAATCACCGAGCCCGGAGCCATTCCCGCGACCATGTCGGCGGTGACCAGGATGGGAGATTTTTTGCCTGGAATGACAGCAGAAGTAATCACCACATCGCTTCCGGCGATGGTTTTCGCGAGCAGCTCGCGCTGACGGCGGTAAAAACTTTCGTCCTGCGCCCTGGCATAGCCACCGGCATCCTGCGCGTCTTTAGCTTCGATCTCGAGTTCGACAAAACGCGCACCGAGGCTTTGAACCTGCTCCTTGGCGGCGGGACGCACATCGTAAGCGGAAACAACGGCTCCAAGGCGGCGCGCCGTGGCGATGGCCTGCAAACCGGCGACCCCCACGCCGACCACCAAGACGCGCGCGGGAGTGATGGTTCCGGCGGCGGTGGTCAACATGGGGAAAAGCCGCGGCAAAGTGTCGGCGGCGATCAGAACGGCTTTATAGCCGCAGATGGTGCCCATCGAGGAAAGCGCGTCCATACTTTGCGCGCGGGTGGTGCGCGGCATCAACTCGACGGAAAAGGACGTAACTCCGGCTGAGGCGATTTCCTGGACGGTCTTCAGGCTGCCGAAAGGACGAAGAAATCCGATGAGAACCTGATTGGGATGGAAGAGCGGCAGGTCAGCGTCGCCGGTTTTGTCGTTCGAACCGTGGGAAAGCACCTGAATGATAATGTCGGCCAGACGAAAAACTTCGGCTCGCGATGGAATGAGCTTTGCGCCCTTCTCCGCGTATTGGGCGTCGGGAAAGCCGGCTTCGATGCCGGCCCCGCTTTCCACGATCACTTCCAGGCCGGCTTTGGCGAGCAGGGGCACGGTGGCGGGAACAAGAGCAACGCGACGCTCGCCGGGGAACGTCTCGCGAGGAATGCCGACGATCATGAACGCTTTTCCATTAAATGCAGCCTGAGTGCGTGTTCATAGAACCGCGCCATTGATGACAGACCCGCGGGCGTAGTAAAAGCGCCGGGCGTTTGCCGGAAAGCTGGTGGGGCGAAAAAATTGCAGTCCCATGCATCGGGTGGAGTGAAGGTTGGAAAAGCCATCAATGTGCGCTGGACCTCGAGCCGGAACCAATCAAGCATTCTAGCGGCATTTTGGAAAAAGTCTATGGCTGGTTCGCGCGCCCGGCATTGATGCGGCTAAGAAACGACTAACTTGGGGGATGTACCGGCGGCATTCAAAATTTCACACTGCGGAGAGTTTCGACGCTACAATCTCAGTTGTTCGCCCGTATAAACACTCGAAGGAGAAGCGCGCATGCAATGTCCACACATGAAGGAAATACAGAATGTGAAGCCGAGTTCCAAAGGTTGCGATGAATGCCTGAAAATGGGCGATACCTGGGTTCATCTGCGACTATGCCTGGAATGCGGGCACGTGGGTTGCTGCGATTCGTCGAAGAACCGCCACGCCACAAAGCATTTCCATGCGACCAAGCATCCCATCGTGCGCTCGTTTGAACCGGGCGAAGACTGGGGATGGTGCTACATCGACGAAATCATGCTGGATCTTCCGGCGTCCCGGTGAAGGCACGGGAACGCGAGGTACGGTCAGCTGGTGGATCAGGTTGCGATATTTGTGTTGTAAACAATTTCGATACCTACAGCCTCATCCATTAGGCCATCTCCTGAAGACTCGAAATCCAAGCGATTCTATAATTTTCTATTTTCCTTGGTGAAATTCACCGCCGGTCGCGCGAATCTCAAAGTACGCCCCAACACAAGCTGTGAATCATTGCTCCTCTTCCAGCGAATCCACTATACTTCCAGTGGAGAAGTACGAGCACCCCGGGCGCGTGAGCATGCGCGCCAAACAACCCTGATATGAGCGATCTTTCTGAACGGATTACCAAGAAGCTGACGGACGAAATTAAGGAGCTTGAGCGGGAGCTCCACGAGGAGCTTCCCAAAGAGCTGAAGAAGGCGCGCGCGCACGGCGACCTCTCCGAGAACGCCGAGTATAAGTATGCCAAGGAGCGGCAGTCATTCGTCTCGGCGCGACTGGGGCAACTACATCAGCGCATGGCCAGCGTGATGATGATGAGCGTGGGAACGCTGCCGCACGATTGCGCGGCGTATGGCTCGCGGGTGTGGCTGCGTGACCTGGCGAAAGGCGGCAAAGTGGAGTACAAGCTGGTGACGTCGGAAGAAGCGGACGCGGCAAAGGGGCTGATCTCGACGAATTCGCCGATCGGCCGGGCGCTGCTGGGGAAAAAGCCCGGCGATGAAGTGAGCGTGCAGACTCCAGCGGGATTGAAGGAATTTGAAGTGGTGAAGCTGTCGACGGTTTACGACGAGGAAGAGGCGTAGGATTTTGGATACGGGAATTTATGTAGGTTTTGAAGTGTTGCGCGGACCGGGTAGAGGCCGGAAGAGCGCAGTCCAAATCAGCAGCTTTGTTCGCAATTTGCGAACAGCAGGTCCCCCGCCGAAGCACGCACACAACGCGCAATGGCTCGGGATGACCTGTCAGCTTAATTTAACAGCAGATCAATTGAGCCTCTCAGCAGAATCTTTTCCGGGAGGCGGCGCGTGAATTTGAAATCGCGGGCGCTGCGCACTTACCACAGGCTGGCGGATCACGTAATCGGCGCGGTGGCGGCGACCGGCATTTACCCCGGAGTGCTGACCGCGGGAAGCGTGGCGGCCTATCTTTGCGCCTGCATATTTTTTGCGATGGGACGCTTTCCTGCCGCGGGAGCGGTGATGATCGCGGGCGGTGTATGCGATTTGCTCGATGGTCCGGTGGCGGCCCGGCAGCGGCGTCTGACGCTTTTCGCACATTTTCTGGATTCCATATTGGATCGTTACGCTGACCTGATTGTCTTCGTCGGGCTGCTGATTTATTTTGCGCGGGTGAATCGTTTTCTTGATGCCATCGTGGCGGGCGCGGCGATGGCTGGAGCAGTCCTGGTGAGTTATTCGCAGGCACGGGCCGAGTCGCTGATTGAAAGCTGCAACGTAGGATTTTGGCGGCGTCCGGAGCGCGTGATTCTGCTGATCGGATGTGCGCTGGCGAACCATGTAATGCTGGCGCTGTGGATTCTGGCCATCGGCGCGAACATCACAGTCATTCATCGAATTCTATATACATGGAAGCAGACGAAACGTCCTTCGAGCAGCGCCCAGGATTCCCCTTTGGCGGAAGCTCCAGCATTCAGCCGCAGCGCGGGATCAGGGGGCTGAGGATTGTTCTTCGGGAGTAACTTGTTCCCCTCACGGTTTTTACCTTGATTCCGTCGCTAATCGTCCACGGCGGCGCGTGGGATATTCCCGCCGAAGCCGTTTCGGATTGCCGCGCGGGGCTTCAAGCCGCGCTGAGGGCCGGGTGGGCAGTTTTGACGGCTGGAGGAAGCGCTCTCGATGCGGTCGAAAGCGCGATTGTCGAGCTAGAGGAAGCGTCTGCCTTCGACGCCGGCATCGGCTCGCACCTGAATCGCGATGGGCATGTGCAACTCGACGCGATCCTGATGGAAGGCGCATCACTCAAGGCAGGCGCAGTCGCCGCAACGGAGCATATTCGCAATCCCATTCGCCTTGCCCGCCGCGTATTGGAAAACAGCGAACATATGATGCTGGTGGGGGCGGGGGCGGAACAGTTTGCGAAGGAACAGGGATTTCCGCTGTGCTCGCCCGAGGAATTGATTCTGGAGCGCGAGCGCATTGCCTGGGGGCGCTGCGTTGAAGGCAATCACCTTTCGGAATTTCATTTTAGCCATCAACACGGAACCGTGGGCGCGGTAGCGATGGATACCAACGGACGAATTGCCGCGGGAACTTCGACGGGGGGAACCTGCTGCAAGTTTCCCGGGCGCGTGGGCGATTCGCCTTTGATCGGGTGCGGTTGCTATGCCGATGCCGAGGCTGGTGGCGTCTCGACGACTGGCTGGGGCGAGGCCATCATGAAAATCGTGATGGCGAAGACGGCAGCGGAATTATTGCGCGCGGGAAAATCGCCGCAGGAAGCAGCGCGAGCATGCGTTGAGCTGCTCTCGCGACGCGCGAAAGGTTTTGGCGGGCTGATTCTGCTGGATCGGCAGGGGCAGGCGGGATTCGCATTCAATACTCCGCATATGGCCTTCGGATACTCAGCCGCCGGCGGCAAATTCAGCGTGCAGCCGTAAATCGTGCAGCCGCAAATTGATTAGCCAACACAATTGCCGGGGGAAGCGCCTGCAATCCAAACCGACCCTTCATAGCGTACGCATCCTTGGAAGAGCTGCTGAATCCAATAGAGCGGTAGCAGCCAGGCGGTACAGAGGGTGGTGGCGGCGATGATGAAACGATTCGGTTTATATCCTTACCTAGTGGGATTTCTGCTGGTGATGGGCGTGTTTCTGGTGTTCCGTTCCGCGCACGGGCAGCTTCCCTCATATGCACCGGCTTCCGCCACTCCTGCATCCAAAGGCGCGCAAACCGCGGTATTTTCCGGCGGCTGCTTTTGGGGAGTGGATGGCGTTTTCAAGCATGTGAAAGGCGTTACCAGCGTCGTGTCGGGATTTTCCGGCGGTTCGTCGGCGGACGCGCATTATGAAATTGTGAGCACGGGCGAAACGGGACACGCCGAGTCCGTGGACATTACATTCGATCCGGCGCAAATTTCCTACGCGCAGTTGCTGCGTGTATTTTTCTCAGTGGCGCATGATCCCACGGAGTTGAATCGTCAGGGGCCGGACCAGGGCACGCAATACCGCTCCGCGATTTTCTACGTGGGTGATGAGCAAAAACAGATTGCGTTCGCCTATATTGACCAGCTCAATAAAGCGCATGTCTTCTCGGGGCCTATCGTGACGCAGGTGGTTCCTTACGTGCATTTTTATCCCGCCGAGGAATATCACCAGAATTTTTTGGAGCGGCACCCGGAAAATCCTTACATCGTTTTCAACGATCTGCCGAAGATTCATGTGTTGAAGACGCAATTCCCAGACCTCTATAAGCCATAACGCGCGGCGCACAGCGTCGGCTGGAATCCATCGTTACGCCGCGGTGGGCAGTGCGATTATTTCACCGTCTCAAATTTACCCTCTGCATTACGCCGGTATCGGGCGCTATTACGGTATTTTGTGTATTGACAGCGAAGCGCGGGAGTACTAACGTCGCGCTCTGCGTCCCTTCCCCGCTGTCGGGCTGTGCCGCGGCAACAAATCACACTTAAAGACCTCAAGGAGATGAAAATGAAAAAACTTTTTTTACTGGCGGCTGCGATAGCCCTGTTGGGTGCAATCGTTGCGCTATCCCCCGCACCGGCATTGGCCCAGGGCGGCCATTATGTGGTGACAAATAACGATCCGGCTGCTGCCGCAAACTCAGCGACAATTTTCAAGGTGGAAAATATGGGCCTCACTGTCGACAAGGTTTTGCAAACCGGAGGAAACGGCGGAGGCGGCGGCGATTTTGCGGTTACCCGCGTCATCATCGAGGGAAGCGGCGCGGATCAGTGTCTATTTGTTGGGGACGCCGGAACCAGCGACATCGCGGGCTTCACGCTTCCGGCGCTGACGAAAACCGGCAATTTTACTGACCCGGACGGCAACAGCAATGCCTTTTTCTCCAGCCTGGGCCTGACTGCGCGAGGCAAGCTGCTTTTTGCAGCGTACGGAGTATCGATAAATATTGGCGTGTTTGAGATTGAACCCGGCTGCGTGTTGAAGCTGTTGGGCACGTACGCTACTCCTTTCCCAGGGTTGGGCATGAGAGTAACCCCGAATGGAAAAACTCTCGTAGTCGGGTACGGAAGTCCGGTGGACTCGTTTTCGATCAGCTCGAAGGGAGTGCTGACGGAGAACGGCCCATACAATTCCATTGCCGGCGCCGGAGTGGATATTACGTCAGACGGCAAACTCGCTATTTTCGGCGATATCACGGGTGGTACCACGCAGGTTGAAATTTATCCTATCAATCCCAACGGAACGCTGGGCGCGGAAACGAGCCTGGGCGGGGACGGTAGCTTGGGCGCGGGACAGGATTCCAGCTATGTGTGGCTTAGTCCGAACGAGAAGTTTCTTTACGTGAGCAATAATCTTTCCAAGGAGGTTACGTCGCTCGGATTCACCGAGAGTCCGCTGGGACTTTCCTATGTCGGCATCACAACGCTGGCTGACTCCGGCTCAATTATTTCTATCGGGGGACTTACGACAGCGTCCTCTTCCGGCAATGGCGGAGGAATTTACGTGGCTGAGTTCAGTTCTCCGAACGGGCTCGTCGGGCTGCTGAAAATCAATTCCGACGGAACCACAACGGAAGTATCGGGCTCTCCTTACAACAACGGAGAGAGTTCCGCGCTGCTTTCGCTGGCGGCTTTTCCCCAGCGACCGTTCTAGTCATCGCTGTTAATGCGGTGGGCCTTCACGCGGGCGGCAGGGATTCGCTAGCCCTGCTCGTCCGCGGAAGGTCCGTAGATCGAAGGAACCGGCACATTGTTGAGCCGCAGGTAGACGCTAAGCTGGCCGCGGTGATGGATCAAGTGACTCAGAATCATGGCGCGCATTACGCCCGCGCGAGGCAGCGCGAAAATCACTTGTTGACCCCTCTTGAGCGACCAGGGTTCGCGAAGGGCTTCGTCGGTCGCCGCGGTCAGCGCCTCGCGCATCTGCTTCACGTTGCCATCGAAATATTCCACCAGCTCCTTATTGGTTTTGAATTCAGGTGGATTGTACGCATTTTCAGGCGCACCCAGGTCGAATTCCGGCGTGGTCATCACGGCGGGTGCGAAGCTTGGCAGTTGAGCCACATGGATTGCAAGCTGTCCCATGGTCATGGACCTGTCATGCGGTTTCCAGGTTAGTTTATCCATGGGGACGCGTTCCAACATGCGCCTCGTGGTCGCTGCCTCGTGATCAAGTTCGCCCAAGAATGCCTGATTGATTCCCATTGTTGCTCCCTTTGCCGCGCATGATTGCCGCTTGCACGTTCTTTTCTTTGGATGCGCGAAGGCATATTAACGTACCTGCCGGCGGAATGTGCGTCAAGCGCTGGTCCGGCACCGCCGGCCGGGAACCCTCCCGCAACCTGTCAAGAATATTGAAGGCGGGCGAGTGCTGTGCTAGCATCCCCGTTTTCACCACGGTATGCCGTCGTTGTGGGATCGCGCCACTGGAATACAGCGGCGACGCGAGGCAGGCACGCCGTACGGGGGAGCCATGAAAAATTATGAGACGAAGGATATTCGCAACGTCGGCATTGTGGGCCACGGCGACACCGGAAAGACCCAGTTGGTGTCGTCGATGCTGTTTGCGGCGGCCATGACGCCGCGGCTGGGGAAAGTCGGCGAGGGCAACACCGTCACTGACTGGGACGAAGAAGAGATCGCGCGCAAAATTTCCATTCAGACCGGCCTGGCGCACGCGGAATGGACGCCGGCCGGGCAAACCGAAAAGATCAAAATTAATTTCCTCGATACTCCCGGCTACAGCACGTTTATCAATGATGCGAAGGCCACGCTGATTGCTGCCGATGCGGCGTTGATCGTGGTGGACGCGGCTGCCGGCGTGCAGGTGATGACCGAAAAGGTGTGGGACTATTGCGGGGAATACGAATTGCCGTGCGCGTTCGTCTTGAACTGGATGGACCGCGAGTTGGCAAGCTTTGAACGCTCGCTGACTTCGGTGCAGGAAATCTTCGGCCGCGGCGTGGTGGCGGTGCAATTGCCCATCGGCGTGGAAAAGCATTTTCGCGGCATAGTTGATTTGGTGTCCATGCAAGCGCTGATCTATGCGCCGGACGGCGACGGAAAGGCCAAGATCGAAGAAATTCCCGAGGATATGGCCGAAGCGGCAAAAGCAGCTCATGAAGCGTTGGTGGAATTGGTCGCCGAAGGCGATGACGCGCTAATGGAAGAGTTTTTTGAGGAGGGTACCCTCCCGGTACAGGATTTGCAGAAGGGATTGCGTGGCGCAGTGCAGGCGCGCCGGCTGCAACCCGTATTGCTGAGTTCCGCGCTGCACAATATCGGAAGTGACGCCATCCTGAACTTCATCGCGGATATTTTGCCCGCGCCTCATGCGCGCGAAGTATTCGCCGGGCACACACAAGCCGGGCGGCAAGGAGACGAAGTACGGCGGAAAATCGCCGACGGCGAGAAGCTGGCAATCTTCACCTACAAAACGCTGGCCGATCCTTTCGCGGGACGCGTGACGTACTTCAAAGTTCTCAGCGGCGTTCTGAAAAATGACGCACACTTGATCAATTTCAACCGGTCCGGTGAGGAACGATTCCAGCACATCCAGATAATGCAGGGGAAAACGGCGGTACCTGTTGCGGAATTGCATGCCGGCGACCTCGGCGCGGTTGCCAAGCTCAAAGACACACTCACAGGCGATACGCTGGGGGACAAAACCGCACCGATTTTTCATCCGCAGGCGCGGCTGCCTGAACCTCTGATCACATTCGCGATCGAGCCCAAGACGCGGGCGGACGAAGATAAAATCGGCCAGGCAATTCACCGCATTCTGGAGGAAGATCCGACGCTGCGTTTTTCGCGCGATCCGCAAACCAAGGAGTTCCTGCTTTCCGGGTCGGGACAGCAGCACATCGAAGTCATCGTGGCGAAGCTGCATAAGCGGTATCACGTGGACCTGACGCTGAAACCGCCCAAGGTCCCTTATCGCGAAACCATTCGCGGCAAGGCGGACGCGGAAGGAAAACACAAGAAGCAATCCGGAGGACATGGGCAGTATGGCGTGTGCCGCATCCGGATGGAACCGCTGCCACGCGGCGGAGGCGTGGAATTCGTGGACGACGTTTTTGGAGGCGCGATTCCCAAGAACTGGATTCCCTCCGTGGAAAAGGGAATTCGCGACACTGCCGAGCGCGGCTACCTCGCGGGGTTTCCCATGGTGGATTTCCGCGCAACGCTTTACGACGGCAAATACCACGATGTGGATAGTTCGGATATGGCGTTCAAAATTGCGGGGTCATTGGCGTTCAAGGAGGCCATGAAGCAGGCGCGGCCGGCCTTGCTGGAGCCGGTGATGAAAGTGGAAGTCTATGCGCCGGACCAATATTCCGGCGATTTGATGGGAAACCTCAGCTCGCGCAGAGGGCATATCAGCGGCAGCGAAGCTCGCGGGCACACCGTGCTGGTGCGCGCCGAAGTCCCCATGTCTGAAATGTTGAGCTATGCCAACGAACTGATCTCGATGACACAGGGACGCGGCAGCTATTCAATGGAGTTTTCGCATTACGGTATCGTGCCCAACGAAATCGCGGAAAAAGTGATTGCGGCGCACAAGCCGCACGCTGTCGCGGAAGAAGAGGAAGGCTAGACGCTAGAAGTTCGGTTGCGCCGAAAACCGTTTTCAGCGGGTGAAGGCGATGATTCCCGAGCGGATCAGCAGCAGCGAGCTAGTCCCCACGATCAGCCACAAAATCACGCCTTGAAGCAAGGGGCGCACGCCAACTTCCTTGATCGTTTTGCGGGACAGGCCGGTACCGATCAAGAAGAGTGTCGCGGTCAGCCCTAGTTTTCCGAGTTCGCTGAGTGACTTGGCGATATTCGAAAAGCCCGGCAGATAGCTGTTGGCCACGGCCGCAAGACAGAAAAGGAGAATGAACCACGGAAGTTTTACCTTCGAATGACTCTTTTTTAGCGCGGCAACGCCCAGTGCAACGGGAATGATCCACAGGGCGCGGGCAAGTTTCACAGTTGTGCCAATCACCAGCGCCAGAGAACCATAACGGGCGGCCGCACCGACCACGGAGCTGGTGTCGTGGATGGCGAGAGCAGCCCACAGCCCAAATTGTGTCTGCGAAAGATGGAGTCGCCAGCCGATCAATGGAAAAATCAGCAGCGCAATGGAATTGAGAATGAAAACCGTGCCCATGGCCACGGCAATGTCGTTGTCACCCGCCTGAAGAATCGGAGCAACCGCCGCGATGGCGCTCCCTCCGCAAATTGCCGTCCCTGTGGTAATCAGGAAAGAAGAGTTGTTGCGTACTTGAAGGAGTTTACCGATCGCCAGGCCCAGCGCCAGGGAAAATCCGATGCTTAGAGCGGTATAGAAGAAACCGCTGCGGCCTACGCGCACCACCTCGCCGATATTCATTCCAAAGCCGAGGCCGACGACGGAAGCCTTCAGCAGGAACGATGCGAGTTTTCTGCTGTCTCCATGATAGGGATGGATAAACGTGAGGCCGTAGACGATGCCGGCGGTTAATGCAATCGGCGGGGAAATGAATCCGCTGGCGGAAATAATCAGGCCAACGAAAAACAGAGCTTTCGTGTCGACTTTCTTCATGCTCGCCCTGCAAGACTAGCAGGGTTCGCATTTTTTTCGAAGCGGGATACGGTGGAGCATTGCGCTCCGTGGCGTGTCCAGGGACACATCAGAGGCCAGCCGGGGCCGTTGCCGGGAAAATGGCGAACCCACTCTGGCGAACGGCGCGAGGATCAGGCACCCATCCACTATCGCACCTCGTGGTACCGATGGTTACCGACTTGAAGCCGGTCTATTGTTCGAGCGAAGCCGACATCGTAATTTCGGCTTTCAAGAGCCGCGATATGGGGCAGTTTGCTTTCGCCGAAGCGGCGGCTGTGTCGAAAGCTTCGCGGGTCGCACCCGGGATGCGCGCCTTCACGTCCAGATGAATTTTTGTGATGGTAAAGCCGGCTTCGAGTTTCTCGAGAGTGACCGCGGCCACGGTGGTCAGGCGTTCCGGCGTCAAGCCGGCTCCGGTAAGCTGTCCGGAAAGCGCCATTGTGAAACAGCCGGCATGGGCCGCAGCGATCAATTCTTCCGGGTTTGTGCCTTTCTCACTTTCAAAACGAGTGCGAAAAGAATATGGAGTGGCGGAAAGCGCACCGCTCTCCGTTGAAATTGTTCCCTTGCCGTCTTTTAGATTTCCTTGCCAGACAGCACTAGCTTTTCTTTCCATGGAATTGGTCTCCTCGAGTTTGGCCGCAGCGCGTAACAAATATTGGACGCGCGTGTGATGGAGGGAGATTCGAGCCCACGTTCAGTTAGATCGGGATGACCTATCAGTACGTTGGCGACAAATTATCCGGAAAACGGTTCGCGCGTTAGCGAGCCGTGCGGAGCGGCGCGCAGATATTGCACCGGCCAAGTGGCGGAATAGCCGAGTTCGCGCGCAGCTCGCAAAGGCCAATAGGGATCGCGCAAAAATTCGCGCGCCAGAAAGACCATATCCGCCTGTCCGCTGCGGATGATGTGATCGGCCTGCGCGGGCGAGGTGATCATTCCCACGCCGCCGGTGACAATGCCTGCTTCCCGGCGAATGCGCTCAGCAAATTCGACTTGATACCCCGGCCCGGCGGGAATGGGAGCGCTGGGAAGATTGCCGCCCGAGGAGCAATCGATCAAATCCACGCCAAGTTCACGCAGACGGCGCGCCAAAGAGATGGAGTCCTCGATCTGCCAGCCGTCCGGCACCCATTCCGTGGAGGAAATGCGGACGAACATCGGCACGCGGTCGCCGCAACGGTTGCGAACCGCCGCAACAACCTCGCGGACGACGCGAATGCGATTGTCGAAGCTGCCGCCATATTCGTCGGTGCGAAAATTGCTGAGGGGCGAGAGGAATTCGAACAACAAATAGCCGTGCGCGGCGTGAATTTCCAGAATCTGGAAACCCGCGTCGACGGCCCGGCCCGCGGCCTGCGCGAAAGCGTCCACCACATGGCGAATTCCGGCGGTCGTGAGTTCATCCGGGACGATATATTTATCATTAAACGCGACGGGACTGGGCCCATATACGGGCTGCCAGCCGCCTTCCGCCACGGACACAGCTTCGGCCGTCATCCACGGCGGTCGGGTGCTGGCCTTGCGTCCCGCATGCGCGAGTTGTATGCCGGCGGCAGCGCCTTGCGCGTTGATGAAACGCACAACCGGCGCGAGCCTGTCGGCATGTGCGTCGCTCCAGATGCCCAGGTCTTGCGGGCTGATGCGCCCTTCGGGCAGCACGGCCGCAGACTCGGTCAATACCAGACCCGCACCGCCAACCGCTCGACTGCCCAGGTGGACGAAGTGCCAGTCATTGGCGAAACCGTTTTCGCAGGAGTATTCGCACATGGGCGAAACCACAATGCGATTGGGAAGCTTGAGACCACGGAACGAAATGGGATCGAAGAGGTGGGGCATGAAGTTCCTAAGCCTCGAGGAGGCCTTCAAAGATGCGGACTGCGGCGCCGCTCACGCAGGGAGTGAGGCGGTCGTCTTCTGCTTTCACTTCCACGCGAATTTGACTGGGGCGGCCCATCTCGACGCCTTGCAGGATGGAAAGTGGCCGTGCGGCAGGAAGATAGCCGTGCTTTACCAGGTAAGCGCCCAGAGAGCCGGCGGCGGAGCCCGTCGCGGGGTCTTCGTAAATTTCCCACGGCAACATGCCGCGAGTGAAAGCTCGCCACGTACCGTCGAGCGCGAAGCAGTAAGCCATGGTGCCGTCGCGGCCCAGCAGTTTGTGAAGTGCGCGAACATCCATTCGAATGCGTTTTAGGGCGGCGCGCCCGCGCAAGGGCACCATCAGGTTGGGAATGCCGGTGGAAACGAATTCGAGAGGATAGGAAGGCTCGATATCCGCTGTAGTCAGGCCCAGAGTGGCGGCAAGTTCGGCGCGGGAAAAGCGAGCGCGACGGAAACGCGCCGGACGCTGCGTCATGATGACGCGCTCGGGCCGGCCTTCCGCAAACTGGATGGCGACAGGAAGAATTCCAGCGCCCGTCTGCTGCAAAATATGAACCGCGCCTTCCTGCGCGGGCACTACGCCGAGTTCCGCCAGCAAGAACCATGTGCCGATAACAGGGTGCCCGGCCAGCGGCAGTTCCTGCCGCGTGGTAAAGATGCGCAGCCGCGCCAATGCGCGGTTGCTGGTGGGGCGCTGGACGAAGACCGTTTCGGCCAGATTCATTTCGCGAGCAATCGCCTGCATGCGCGGCACCGAAAGGCCGTCGCCGTCGGTGACCACGGCCAGCGGATTGCCGGCAAACGGTCGCGTGGTGAATACATCCAATTGGTAGAGGCGGCGCTTCATAATCCTTCCGTCATTGTGATTGGTTTCAGATTTTCGTCCAGAGCCAAAATGGTAAGCGTTCCTTCTACAGTGCGCGGACTGCCGCGCTGAGCCGGTCCAGGATGCTTCGCGTGGAGTCGGATTGATTGGTTTCGACGTAAATTCTCAGCAGCGCTTCGGTCCCGCTGGCCCGCGCCAGCACCCAGCCAATATCGCCGAGGTAAAGTTTGGTGCCGTCCAGGTTCTCGCGGCGAACCACAGGCCAGTCAAGCAGGCGCGGGAGTGTCTCGTCGGACAACCATGCGAGCGCCTTTTCCTTTTGGCCGGCGCGAAGTTCCAGGTCAACGCGTCCATAGTGGTGCTCGCCAAACTCCGCGTGTAACATGCTGACAAGTTCGCCCAAGCGCTTTCCGTGCCAGGCCATCACCTCCGCCAGCAACAGAGCGTTGACCGTGAAGTCGCGCTCCGGGAGATGAAGCCTTGTGCCGATGCCGCCACTTTCCTCACCGCCGATCAGAGCGTCACGTTCAAGCATCACATCGCAAATATATTTGAAGCCAATGGGCGTCTCCCACACTTCGCGGCCGAAGCGCGCGGCGATTTTGTCCACCATTTTGGTGGTGGAGAAACTCTTGGCCACGCCGCCTTGCAAATTGCGTGTTCCCGCCAGGTGCCACAGAAGAAGCGAAAAAATCTGATGCGGATTGATGAAGGTTCCGTCGGGATCCATGGCGCCGATGCGGTCTCCGTCGCCATCAGCGCAGAAACCCGCATCGAATTCGCTGCCGCGAATCGCCTGGCGCAATGCTTCCACGTGCGGTTCAATCGGCTCAGGATTTACGCCGCCGAAAAGCGGGTCGTGGTTGCCGCGGATTTCGCGGCAGGGGACGCCATTTCGGGAAAATAGTTCGCAGAGCAAGCCGCGGGCCGCGCCGTACATCGAGTCCGCCATAAAGCGGAAATTCGAGGCGCGAATGCGATCCCAGTCCACCAGTTTTTCGAGTGTTGCGAGATAGGGGGCGCGGACATCCAGCGGCTGGATTAAATCAGCGCGCGGAGGAAGCGAAGGCATTCCATCGCGAAGCACTTTGCCGAGTTCGTCTTCGATGCGCGCCACGATTGCGGGAGATGCAACGCTGCCGTAACTGGCTTTGAACTTCATGCCATTCCAGCGATAGGGATTATGGCTTGCAGTGATAACGATGCCGCCGGCGGCTTTACGCTGCCGAACCAGAAGCGAAATCGCAGGCGTTGGGCATGCCGAGTCCGCGAGCCAAACAGGAATGCCGGTCATGCTGACGGCTTCGGCGGTCACGCGGGCAAATCGCTCGGAATTGAAGCGAGTGTCGTAGCCGATGATTACGCCGCTCTGCGCGTTTTCCGCGCGGATGACATAGCGCGCGATGGCGTACGCAACTTTGCGCACGTTCTCATAGGTGAAATCCTCGGCGATGACGCCGCGCCAGCCGTCGGTGCCAAATAGCAGTTTATCCACGACTAGGAAGTATAGGCGAAGGCGAGCAAGCGGAAAAGGAGCAGCCGCCAAGGACCCTTAGAGCAAGGTCCGCAGGTTTCGCTCTTCCAGCCACTTCACGATTTTGCCAACGTCCTGGGCGCGGTTGCGAAAGCAAAGCAGAATGGCGTCTTCGGTTTCCACCAGGATCAGGTCGCGCACACCAATGGCGGCGACAAGTTTTTTCGGACTCCAGATGAAATTGCCGGCAGTGTCCAGGCCCATGAAGGGGCCGGCAGTCACGTCCGCCCCAGGCTTTTTGGCCAGCAGATCGTAGACGGCGGACCATGAGCCGAGATCATTCCAGCCCATTTCCGCGGGAAGCACCACCACCTTATAGCGCCGCGCTAGTGCATCGTTCCGCGTAGCGCGCTCCATCACGGCATAGTCGACGGAGATATTTTCGAGACGCGGATAATGGCGGCGCACCGCGCGGTCGTAACCGGGCTTACCGATCAGCGATGAAATTTCGGCCAGAGAAGCGCGCGTGGCGGGAAGAAAAGCCGCCAGGCATTCGAGAAATGTGGAAACACGCCAGAAAAACATGCCCGCATTCCAGTAATAGCGTCCTGAAGCGACATACCGGCGAGCGACGTCAACGGGAGGTTTTTCCGTGAAACGCCGCACTTCATACACGGGAGTTCCGCCAGGGCGGCTGAGCGGAGTTCGTGCTCGTTCAACGTATCCGAAACCGGTTTCGGGGTGAGTGGGTGGAATGCCCATCATGACAAGCGTCCCAGGTTCCTTCGCCACCTCAAGCGCGGTCTGAAGGATGCGGCGAAACTTCACGCCATTGGTGATGTAGTGGTCCGCGGGCAGCACGGCCATCAGCGCGTCACCCTGCTGGTGTGCCAGATGGACTGCTGCTAATCCGATCGCGGCGGCCGTATTGCGTCCCGCGGGTTCAGCGAGTAACTGGCCAATCGGAAGCCCGCGAAGCTGCTGTCGAACCGATACCGCCTGCTCGCTATTCGTTACCACCATGAAGCGTTTTGGAGGGAAGGCGGGGGAAAGGCGCTCCCAAGTTTGCCGGAGCATGGTTTCCTCGCCGACGATGCTTAGAAGCTGTTTTGGAGTGCGTGCACGGCTGCGTGGCCAGAAGCGCGTGCCTCGTCCGCCGGCGAGCAGAACCGCAAACGCGGGCAGATTTTCTTTTTTCATGGATACACCAGGCGAGATAAGTCAGATTCGGCGACACCTTGCTCAGTCAGACACCGAGCAAAATCATCGAGCGTCCCAGGCACGTAGGTCCGCAAAAGCGAAGTGGCGCTTTCCGGAGAAATTGCGTATGTCGCCAGAGCAGCGGGAACCAACCAGACCTCCGCGGCGGCATAGGGGAGCGATTGTCCGCCGGCTTCCAATGCTCCCGATCCGTGCAGAACAATTAACAAATCAAAATGGTCGCGAGAAGCGGTGCAGACAATACGTTCAGAAAATTCCCACTTTTCGGCGGCAAAATACCGGCAAGCCATGTAGAAAGTTTTTTCCACCGCGCCACGGGATAGGTGCGCGGGCTGCAATTTTACGCCGCGTTGCTCGCCGAAATTCATCACTGCCAAAGCCTTTTCGAGATGCAGCGGACGAAGCCGGCCGTGGGCGTCAACGCGATTGTAATCGTAGACTCGATAGGTAATGTCGGAATTTTGCTGAATTTCGCACAGGACCACTCCCGGGCTGATGGTATGCACGGTGCCGCCGGGTACAAAAATTGCGTCGCCGGTCTGTATGGGTACATATTCCAGGCTGTTTTCCGGGGTGCCGTCGGCCACGGCACGGCGAAAAGACGATGGCGTGGTGCCGGATTTGAAATTTACCAATGCACCGGCCCCGGGTTGTGCCGCGAGCGCGTACCACATTTCCGTTTTGCCTGTGCCGCCGGCTTCCGCTTCCTGCGCGCGGGCGTAGTCGTCATGCGGATGGACCTGGACGGAAAGTTTCTCTCCCGGGAAAAGAAATTTTACCAGCAAGGGAAATTGGCAATTGGATTCGGCCGTTTGTCCCTTCCATTCCGGCGGCATGGTTGGCCACGCCTCGGCCAAAGTCTTACCGATAAACGGACCCGTGGCGAACCGGCAGTCGTTGCCGGTCATCCAAACTTCGCCCATGGTTTCCGCGAGGCCGGATTTCTCCGGAAATAGCGGAGCCAGCGAGCGCACACCCCAAATTCGCGGAACAAAGCGAGGTTCGAGGCGCGCGGGAAATAATGTCACGAAGCCGCTGCCGTTTCCGCAAAAAATTTGGCTATCCTGCGAAGACCTTCGTCGATGCGATCCAGCGAGGTGGCGTAGGAGATACGAATGTAACCGGGAGCGCCAAACGCTTCGCCGGGCACGACGGCGACATGCTCCTTTTCCAAAAGCTGCGCGGCGAAGGAACACGTGTCCGGAGAATTTGGAATTGACTGTTTCCCCGCGCGCAGTGCACCGTGCACATCGGGGAAGGCATAAAATGCGCCTCGTGGCGTAGCGCAGGTAATTCCCGGAATGGCGCGCAAACCCTCGAGCACGCGCTTGCGGCGGCGTTCATATTCGGCGAGCATCACACCCACAGAGTCCAATGGGCCGCGCAGCGCTTCCAATGCCGCATATTGCGCGATGGAATTGGGATTGGAAGTGGTCTGGCTCTGCAGCTTGAGCATGGCGCTTACGAGTTCCGCGGGCGCGAGGGCATAACCCATGCGCCAGCCGGTCATAGCAAACGTTTTTGAAAGCGATCCCACGACGACAACGTGCTCTTTCGCGCCGGGCTGGCTGGCCACAGAGAACGGTTTTACTCCGCCGTATACGAAATGCGAATAGCATTCGTCCGAGAGCAGCCAAATTTTATGGCGGCGGCAAACGTCCAGTATGCGCTCAAACTCGTCCGGTGGAATCACCATGCCGGTGGGATTGTTGGGCGAGTTCACAATCAACATGCGTGTGCGCGGAGTAATCAGCTTTTCAACCGCGGCTGCGCGCAGGCAGAAGTCGTCCGCCGGCTGCGTGGGGACCAGAACCATTGAGCCGCCGGCATATTTGACGATGTCGGGATAGCTTACCCAGTAAGGAGAGGGGACAATTACTTCATCGCCAGGATTGATGAGCGAACAAATGGCATTGAAGATGGCGTGCTTGCCGCCGGTGGAAACGATGCATTCGTTGGGCTGATAATTGCTGCCAAGCTGCGATGCGTGCCAGGCGCAGACGGCTTCCCGCAGCGGCATAATACCGGCAACGGCGGTGTATTTGGTGCGATTTTCTTCCAGCGCGCGGACAGCGGCGCGCTTTATATGTTCAGGGGTCTGGAAATCAGGCTGGCCCGCGCCGAAATCCACCACGTCGCAGCCGCGCGCGGTCAAGCGTTCCGCAGCCATGCTGACGGCCACAACCGAAGAAACGTCGATGCGTTGCACTCGATCTGAGAGCTGCATGGGATTCAATTTCTCCAAAATCTATTCTAGCCGACTTTCCTCCGCAGGCGCTCTTCCACCATTGCAGGCACCAAATCTTTTACCGGACCGCCAAGCCTTGATATTTCTCGCACGAGGCGCGAGCTCAAATAGCTATAGGCTTCCGCGGGCATCATAAAAATGGTTTCGATTTCAGGAACGAGCTTGCGATTCATTAAAGCCATCTGCAATTCATATTCATAGTCGGAAATGGCGCGTATTCCGCGCAAAACCACTTGAGCGTGTTTTTGCCGCGCATAATCCATTAACAGCCCGTCGAACACATCCACCACCACGTTGGAATGGTGGCGGGTTACTTCCGTCAGCATCTCAACGCGCTCTTGCACGCTGAAGAGCGGTTCCTTTTCCTGATTTCGCAGGACCGCAACGACCAAATTCCCGAAAATTTTCGCGCCACGATCGATGAGATCCAGGTGGCCGTTGGTTACGGGATCAAAAGAGCCAGGATAAATTGCCGTGACGTTCTGCACGTGTCCGCCTCGGCGGCCATTTTAGCGCAGAAGCGGCGGACGGAGTTACCATCAGTTTCTTGCGGACTCATTCCCACGCAAAGCACCGTGAATAGGCTGTGCTAAGAAGCTGGCAGTGACTTCACATTCGCCCATCCGCCTGAACAAACAGACTGAGTCGCCCAGGGAAGGCTACAGGCCTAGTAGAGTGGGGAATGGCGAACGGGATCTGATTTCAATTGTCCATAAGTCATTGTCTTTAATAGGCTTATTGATATTTATAGGCTATTGACGATAGGAGCAAATGTCGATATAATACAAATGCGACCAGAACGGTCGTATTTGAAATGTTTAAGATATCGAAAAAAGCTGATTACGCCTTGATAGCGCTGAAGCATTTGGCGACACATAGCCGGGATGGTGTGTCCTTGAGCGCCTGCGATATTGCGGAGTTTTACGGCATTTCGGCGACGCTGATGGCGAAGGTGCTCCAGCGTCTGGCTCGCGAGGGCTTGCTGGCGGCGAGGCATGGTTCCACCGGCGGCTATACATTGTCGCGCGATCCGGGAACCATTACGGCGCTACAGGCGATTGCGGCAATTGACGGGCCGGTGTCCATTACGTCGTGTGTGACGCACCGCGGCGAATGCGGTCAGGTTGGCACCTGCACCGTTCGCGAGCCGCTACGCCGCGTCAATAACAGCATTTTGGATGTACTAGGTCGCGTGACCATTTCGCAAATGACGGATGATCGCGCAGCATCGCAGGTGGTGGAATTACGAGTTTAGGAGAACCAGGAATGGCTATTAAGCTGCCGATTTACATGGACAATCACGCGACCACGCCGGTGGACCCGCGCGTGCTGGATGCGATGATTCCGTATTTCACGGAGAAATTTGGCAACTCGGCGAGCCGCAATCACGCGTTCGGATGGGCGGCGGAAGAGGCTGTCGAGAATGCGCGCGCGCAGATTGCCAAGCTGATCAACGCAACGCCGAAAGAGATTATTTTCACCAGCGGCGCGACGGAGTCAAACAATCTGGCGATCAAGGGCGTCGCCGAGATGTATCGCGAGAAGGGCAATCACATTATTACGCAAGTGACCGAGCACAAGGCGGTGCTGGATACCTGCAAACGGCTGGAAAAGTATGGTTATCAGGTCACTTATTTGCCCGTCGAAAAGGACGGCCGCATCAACCTGGATGACTTGCGGCGTGCGATTACGCCGAAGACCATCCTGATTAGCATCATGTACGCAAACAACGAAATCGCGGTGCTGCAGCCCATTGAGGAAATTGGAAAGATTGCCAAAGAGAAGGGCATCCTGTTTCACGTGGACGGCGTGCAAGCGGTTGGGAAAGTGCCGGTTGACGTGCAGCGCGACAACATCGACCTGCTTTCCATCACTGCGCATAAAATTTACGGACCCAAGGGCATCGGCGCGCTGTACGTGCGGCGGCGCAATCCACGTGTGCAACTTAGCGCCGTGATTGACGGCGGCGGGCACGAGCGCGGAATGCGCTCCGGCACATTGAACGTCCCCGGCATCGTGGGATTGGGCAAGGCGTGTGAAATCTGCCAGAAGGAAATGGCGACGGAGACCGAGCGGCTGCGCGGATTACGCGAGCGCTTGACGGAAAAGATCATGGGGCAATTGGACGAGACGTTTATTAACGGCTCGATGACGAACCGCTTGCCGCACAGCATCAATATCAGCTTTGCTTACGTCGAGGGCGAATCCCTGCTGATGGGCATCAATGACATTGCCGTTTCCAGCGGTTCAGCCTGCACTTCGGCCACTCTGGAACCCAGTTACGTTCTTAAAGCTTTGGGAGTCGGCGAAGATTTGGCTCACACGTCCATTCGTTTCGGGCTGGGGCGGTTTAATACCGAGGAAGAAGTGGACTACGTCGCGGCGCGCGTGGTGGAGACGGTGAAGCGGCTGCGCGAGCTTTCACCGCTTTATGAAATGGCTAAGGAAGGCGTGGACCTGAGCAAGATGAATTGGAAGGCGTAGCGGAAGGACTGCAACGATTTTGCAACGGAGGAAACGAGATGGCATACAGCGACAAGGTAATTGAGCATTACAACAATCCCCGCAACGTCGGCTCGCTCGACAAGAACGACTCGAAAGTGGGCACGGGTTTGGTGGGCGCGCCGGAATGCGGCGATGTGATGAAGCTGCAGATGAAGATTGACCCGGAAACCCGCGTCATTCAGGAAGCCAAATTCAAGACGTTTGGATGCGGCTCCGCGATTGCCAGCTCATCGCTGGCGACGGAATGGGTGCGCGGCAAGACGGTGGAAGAGGCGCTGGCGATCAAAAATACGGACATCGTCCGCGAACTAGCGCTGCCGCCGGTGAAGATTCACTGCTCCGTTCTGGCCGAAGACGCGATTAAAGCCGCGATCACGGACTGGAAGACGAAGCAGGGCGAAGCTTCCGAGTCGGCGCAGCATCAACCGGCTACGGCGTCGGCTCATTAGGACGAAAGCAGTCGTCGCGACGCGGTTTTGCATGCCGCGTCCAGGCGCGAGAAACGATCATGATCCATTTGACGGAAAAAGCCGCGGGAAAAATCCAGGAACTGCTGTCACGCGACGGTGTCACCGCGGACACAGGCGGATTGCGCGTGGGCGTGCAAGGCGGCGGCTGCTCGGGCCTGACGTACGCGATGCGGCTCGAAACACAGGCGCGGGATCGCGACAAGGTGTTCGAGGAGTACGGCGCGCGTCTCTTCGTAGATCCCAAGAGCTACTTGTACCTGAACGACACGACCCTGGACTATCAGGAAGACCTGATGCGGCAAGGCTTCGTGTTTCACAATCCCGCCGCCACCCGTAGCTGCGGTTGCGGCAGTTCGTTTACCGCCTGAGCATTCTGAATTCATCGCGGCCGTTGCGGCCCGCGCAGTGCTTTCCAAGATGAGAACGCAGCCTAAGAAATGAAAATATGAGTGTCGAGCCACAGACTGCCCAAACGTCCGCACCCTGCTGGAGTTGTCGGGCTGATGTTCACGGCGGGCACTTCTGTCCTTCGTGCGGGCGCATTCAAGCTCTGTCGGAGGGCGCGAGCTATTTCACGTTTTTCGACCTTCCGCCACGTCTGCTGCTGGATGAAGCCGCTCTGGAGCGGAAGTTCCTGCAACTGAGCTGGAAATTGCATCCCGATAATTTCGTGCGCGCGTCTGAGTTCGAGCGAACGCTGTCGCTGGATCGCGCATCGCAATTGAATGACGCGTACCGTACACTGCGCGAGCCGATTACCCGGATTGAATACCTGCTGACGCATCGAGGCGTGCGCAAAGACGGCGCTACGAAGCAGCAAGCGCCCGCGGAATTGCTGGAAGAGGTTTTTGAACTGAACGAGTCACTGGATGAAATGCGCAGCGCCCGCGCCGAGGGCGGAAGCGTCACCGATTTGCAGCAACGACTGGTTGCAGCACAAAAAGGCTTTCAAGGAAAGCTTGACGACGTGGATGCGGAATTAAGGCAAGCCGCCGCGGAATGGGACAAGTTATTTGAAACCCAAGCCGCAGAGGGCAGCGGCGGTGGGGCGGCTCCGCGTGAGGCGTTAATGAAGCGCATGAATGAAATTTTGAATCGCCGATCTTATATTCGAAATCTCGTGAATACGGTGCAAAATGAGCTGGCACAGGCCTGAGCAGGATTGAGGAGAAATGGGACGCATCGTTGGAATTGACCTGGGGACCACGTATAGCTTGATTGCTTATGTGGACCCGGAAACTGGAAAGCCGCGCTGTATAGCGGGGCCTTATGGCAGCACGCTCTGCCCCTCGGTGGTGAGCGTGGATGCGGACGGCACCGTGACGGCGGGGGAGGCCGCGCGGCGGCGCTTGCTGACTCAGCCGGAGCATTCCATCTATTCCGTGAAGCGGCTGATGGGGCGCGGGTCCGATGACATCGAGGAGGAGCTGAAGCACTTTCCATTTCATATTGACGCCTCGAGCGGCAACGTGATCCGCGTGAAGCTGGGAGAAAAGGTGTTCAGCCCGCCGGAAATTTCCGCGTATATTCTTCGCGAGCTGAAATCCTGGGCGGATAATTTTTTCGGCGAGGCGGTGGAGCGCGCCGTGATTACGGTGCCCGCGCATTTCAATGATGCGCAGCGCCAAGCCACGAAGGATGCCGGCCGCCTGGCAGGACTGGAAGTGGTGCGGCTGGTGAATGAGCCCACGGCAGCGGCGCTGGCTTATGGACTCCACAAACAGCAGCGAGGCCGCGTGGCCGTTTACGATTTTGGCGGTGGAACATTCGACATTTCAATTCTCAAACTGATATCCACCAGCGAGGGCGACATCTACCAGGTGCTCTCCACCAACGGCGATACGCACCTGGGCGGGGACGATATCGACAATGCGCTGCTGGCCATGGCGCGCGAAGAAATTCGCGCACAACACCGCGTGTCTCTCGATAATGCTCCTGAAGCTCTTCAGAATTTGCGGAAGGCGCTGATTGCGGCGAAACATGAACTTTCCTCCGCAGGCTCCGCCACGGTGAGATGGACATTGCCGGGCGGCGGCCTCTATGTTCGGGAGCTGCACCGCAAGGAGTTTGACGAACTGATTCGCCCGATCATCGCGCGCACAATGGCTCCCGTAAAATTGGCGATGAAGGACGCAAAGTTCGCGCCGTCTGATATTGAAGAAGTGGTTTTGGTGGGAGGCTCGACGCGAATTCCCCAGGTGCGCGAGACCGTGGCGGAATATTTCGGCCGCGCGCCGCATTGCGAGTTGAATCCCGACGAAGTGGTGGCGTTGGGCGCCGCCGTCCAGGCAAATATCCTGGAATCAGGCGTAACGTCGATGCTTTTGCTGGACGTGACGCCGCTTTCGCTGGGCATTGAGACCATGGGCGGAGTGGTGGCAAAAATCATTCCGCGAAATTCGACGATTCCCGCCAGCGCCCAGGAAATGTTCACGACTGGCGTCGAAAATCAAACGGCGATTGATCTCCACGTCCTGCAAGGCGAGCGGGAACTGGCCGGCGATTGCCGGTCGCTGGCGCGCTTCCAACTGCGCATACCGCCGGGGCCGGCGGGGCTGGCGCGCATCGAAGTGAAATTCCTGATTGATGCGAACGGCATCCTGCAGGTGACGGCGCGCGATCAGCGCACCGGCGGCGAACACAGCATTGAAGTGCAACCCAGCTATGGCCTCGGCGATGAGGAAATCGAGCGCATGCTGGAGGAGTCCATCGAATTCGCGGAGCAGGATTTCTCGCAGCGGCAACTCATCGAAGCGCGGAATGAAGGCGAATCCCTCCTGCAAGCGACGGAAAGAACGCTTCAGGGCGAGGAAGCGCGTGAATTGGACGCCGCCGAGCGCGGACAGATTCATTCCATTGCCACGCAATTGCGAGCGGCGATGGCCGGGACGGATTACAAACTCGTGCGCGCGCGTATTGATGAATTGAATCAGGTCACTCTGCACCTGGCGGAACTTGTGATGGATCATGCCGTGCAGGCCGCCGTGCAGGGCAAACGCGTGGACGAGGCCTGAGCGGAAGGAGGCAAAATGGGCGGCCGAAATCCATATATCGAACAAGCCGAGTTCAAGCCGGCCACCAGGAAATTCCAGGTGACCTTCGTGAAAGAAGGCAAGACCGTCGAAGTGGATCCGGAGAAAATTCCGTACGACCACAACGGCCTTCCCGGCAGCATTTTGGATATTGCCTTGGGCGCAAAGGTCCCGCTGGACCATGCCTGCGGCGGAGTGAATGCCTGTTCCACGTGCCATGTGATTGTCCATGAGGGACTGGAATCGTGCAATGAAGCCACGGAAGCGGAATACGACGAGCTCGATATGGCGCCGGGCGTAACGCAGAAATCGCGGCTAGGGTGCCAGTGCGTTCCGGACGGCACTGCCGACATCGTGGTGGAAGTTCCCGACTGGAACAAGAATTATGCGCGCGAGGCGGAACACTAGTCCGCACGATCGCGCCTCATTTTGACCGGATTGGAGGCCAAGGGATGCCTGAAACATTCGATTGGGATAATGTGGAAGAAATCGGCATAAGGCTTTCGGAGAAATACCCGGACACGGATCCTCTGACGGTGCGTTTTACCGATCTACATTCGTGGGTAACACAGCTCGAAGGATTCGTTGGCGATCCGAAGCTATCCAACGAAGGCAAGCTCGAGGCTATCCAGATGGCCTGGCATGAAGAATTTCAAGATCGTGCGTGACGGGGAGGGCAAAATGGATCATCGCTATCCAATCGGGAACTTCAAATACGAAGGACCAGGCACGGAGCAGCAGCGCCAGCAACTTATAAGCGCGGTGGCGGAAGCACCCGCAGGCCTGCGCGCGGCCGTGGAAGGCTTGGACGTTACGCAATTGAATACGCCTTATCGCGAGGGTGGGTGGACGGTCCGGCAGGTAATCCATCACCTTCCGGATAGCCACATGAACGGCTATATTCGCATGAAGCTGGCGCTGACCGAATCCAAGCCGGTGATTAAGCCTTACGAGGAAGCACTTTGGGCCAAGATGCCTGACGTTTTCGCAACGCCGCCGGAAGTTTCGCTGGCGCTCTTCGATGCGCTGCAGGCGCGCTGGAATGTTTTCCTGCGCACGCTAGCGCCCGCGGATTTTGCGCTTACATTCAGCCATCCCGAGCGCGGGGTGATGACCGTGGACGAAACCCTGGCGCTCTATGCATGGCACGGGCGCCATCATGTCGCACATATCACGGCGCTGCGAGATCGCATGGGATGGAAGGGCGCGGCGCACTAGGCGGCCTGCTTGTCATTTCAACACCCTTCCTGAATAATAGTAGGAATTGCGCCGGGCTTCCGCTCGCGCGCTGCGTGGCGCCATGGTGCAATGGTTAGCACATCGCCCTTTCAAGGCGGTAATACGGGTTCGACTCCCGTTGGCGCTACCAAACCTTCTTTTGGGATGTATTCTAGGACAACTCGTAGAAAATCAAATTAGTTTCGGCGATTCGATAAGCGCCGTCTTCAAGCTGCACTCCGCGAGGAAAAAAGAACCCGCTGTTGTCGCTCCGCAGCGATAGTATGAAACTTCCTTTCGTCCTATGAGCGTTACTAGACGGCCGCTGTGCGCGAAGTGTGCAATCAGGTGCGTGATATTGCCCAATATCGAGGAAGTTAGTTGGTGAGGCCCACCAGGCGGCGATAGACATGCTGCGCACGTTACTGCAGCACGATGAAAGGCACATTGCTGGTGAGCGTGCCGCTGGGCAATTGCACTTGGACTTTGCCGGTGGCGGCGCCTGAGGGCACTTTCGCTTCGATGAAAGTTTTCGAGACGACGCGAAAAGCGGTCTCCGTGCCGTTGAACGTGACGCTGGTCGCGCCGGTCAAATCCGTGCCGAGAATCCCGACTTTCGCACCGACTTTGCCCGCCGCCGGATTTGTATTCACAAACGGACCTAGACCCATGGACAAGCCGAAGACTGTGCCATCGTTCGCTCCTTCATCGGTGGTTCCGTAGAATGCTCCATTGGTGTTCTGGATCGGGGCCACAGAAGATCCGCCGCTGGTGTCGTCAAAGTTGTGCAGCGTTGTGAGCGTGCCGCTCGGAGTGATTCTAAAAAGTGTGCCACAGCTAAGAAACGGGCCACAGTAGTTGGGTCCGCCAGCAGCGGTTGTTCCGTAGAAATTGCCATCGGTACCCTGAACCAGCCCCGCTTCGGGCAAATTGCCGTCCACGCAGAGGCCGTGAGCGATGCGCGAGCAAAACGCAAAGAGCGTCGTCAACGCCCCGCCAGGGGTCATTTCAAAGACTGTGCCCCCGTCATAGGCTCCGTTCCAGTAAGTCGTACCGTAAAAGTTCCCATTGGCTGCTTGGACCAAGCCATTAGGCCCGGAGCCGTCCGCGCAATTTTCCTCCGAGCAAAAGTTATGCAGCGTTGTCAGCAGACCGCTCGACGTGATTTTGAAGACCGTGCCATCACCATTGACCCCGCCAACGCTCGTCGCTCCGTAGAAGGCACCATCGGTACCCTCGACCATGCTAGCTGTGGGATTCTCGCCGTCCGCACAGCGGACCAGAGAGCAAAACGAGTACAGTGTTGTCAGCGCGCCATTCGCCGTGATCCTGAAGACCGTGCCACAACCATAGCCGCAGGATTTGTTCATCCCACCAGCACTCGTTGTTCCATAGAAATTACCATCGGTCCCTTGGATCAGACTTGCCCACGGCTGTGAGCCATCCATGCAGCCGCTTTGCGAACAAAAGCGATAAAGCGTGGCCAGGTTCCCATTCGGGCTGATTCTAAAGACAGTGCCATAGTTATTGATCCCGTCTCCGCTCGTTGTTCCATATAAACTGCCATCTACCGCCTGGATCGGGGCCGCCCTGGGCGTGTAGCCGTCCGTGCAAGGAGCGCCTTGCGAGCAGAAGCTGTAGATGGTGGTAAGTATGCCGCCCGGCGTCATCTTAAAGACCGTGCCACAGCCGTGTGAATATCCGCAACTGATAGTGCCTCCATTCAGGGTTGCTCCGTACAGGTAGCCATCCGCGGTTTGAACCAGGCCATCGGGATATGCGCCGTCCGTTCCATTAAAAAAATGCAACAACCGGAACTTCGGAAAAACCGAGGTGCTGGCTACGGCAGCCCAAACCAGGAGGATTATGCCCGCTATCGCCGCCCGGTGGGATTTATCCATGTTTGCCTCCTCTTCGATTGCGTGTTTACAACGAACCTATCGCAGCACGATAAACGGTACATTACTAGAAAGCGTGCCGTTGGGTAATTGGACTTCGACTGTGCCGGTGGCGGCGGCTGAGGGAACCGTCGCGATAATAAGGGTTTTGGATTTCACGGTAAACTGCGCGGCGGTGCCGTCAAACGTGACGCTGGTCGCACCGGTAAGACTGGTTCCTAGAATTCTGATTTTTGCGCCGATTTTGCCGGCCGCTGGATCTGCTCTTACAAAAGGTTGCAGGCCAACCGAAAGCCTGAATACAGTTCCGCAACCCGCGTCGGCGGCCCAGTCGCAGGATGGTGAATCGTTGGCACCACCGGTTAGGGTGATTCCGTAGAAGTTTCCGTCCGTACCCTGCATGATTGCCATGGGGTAGGATCCATCTGGACAGCCGCTCTGGACACAAAAGCTGTGAAGAGTTGTCAGAATGCCGTCTGATGTGATTTGGAAAATAGTGCCGCAGCCGTTGTCGCAGTTATTGTCGGCGCCTCCATGACCGGTTGTGCCGTAGAAGTTTCCGTCGGTACCAAGAGTTAACGGGGAAGGACCCGAGCCGTCCGGGCAATCGGCTTGCGAGCAGAATTTGTAAAGAATCGTCAGCCCGCCTTCAGGAGTGATTTTGAAAACAGTTCCCGCGTTGTTGTTGCCTCCTTCTGACGTGGTCCCATAAAAGTCACCATTGGAAAATTCGACCAGGGGGCCTTGGGGGTCTCCTTCAACGTTGGCCAATACCTCCAGCGAGCCTTGGGGGTTGACCTTGAAGACTTCGCCATTTGCTGCCGCGCCATAAAAGTATCCATCGGTTCCCAAGGCAAGTTGTGATGGACCCGGACCAGTCGTCCCGCCAAAGTCGTAGATCGAGGTAATCATGCCCTGCGTTGTAATTTTGTAGATGACTCCACACCCAAGGTCATCACATCCGCTGCCGCCGTAGCCGGTCGTCCCATAGTAATCGCTATCTACGCCCTCGGCCACCCCCCGACGGGGACGACCCATTCGAGCACGTGGGGTCTCCATTTCCGCAGAATGTATAGAGGGTGGTCAATGAACCGCTCAGAGTTAATTTGAAGACGGTTCCACAGCAATAATCTCCTTCTCCGCCCCATTTCGTGGTTCCGTAAAGGTTCGAATCGCTGCCCAGAATGACTCCGGACTGTGGACCCGATCCATCGGGACACTGCGGGTTTCCGGTTGCGCAGAAGGAGTAGAGACTCGCAAAGGTCCCGCCGTGGGAAATTTTGAATGCTGTGCCGCAACCGAGAGCTCCATCGATAGACGAACAACCGGTCCCGCCGCCCCAGGTTGTTGTCCCGTACAGATCCCCATCCGCGGCTTGGGCAAGCGTCCCTTGGGGCGCGTAGCCATCAGTGCTGTCAAAGCTGTGAAGCGTGAGGAACTGTGGAGATGCGAAACCCGCCGTGGTGCTTCGTAACGGCGCGGGCGAAGGCAACAACAAGAAAAAAACAGAGCACAATTCCACTATCCAGATGGACATTTTCATAAAACCCTCCTGGCCTTGTGGTTCTGCATTTCTAAAACCTCAGTGCAGAACGATGAACGGCACATTGCTGGTGAGCGTGCCACTGGGCGTCATCACCTGGACGACGCCGGTGGTGGCGCCGGAGGGGAGCGTGGCGTCGATCAGGGAGCTTGAAACCACGTTGAAGACAGCCGCTGTGCCATTAAAAGTGACGCTGGTCGCTTCGGTGAGGTCCGTGCCGAGAATTCCGATTCTTGCTCCAATCTTGCCGAAGCCAGGCAAAGTGCTTACAAACGGGCTCAGCCCCGTGGACAGGCCGAATACCGTGCCGACATCATTAGCCCCACCCAGATTCGTTGTTCCATAGAAGGTTCCGTCCGTATCCTGGAAAAGTTCGGCGTAAGGTTGCTCGCCGTCCGCGCCATCGAAGCTATGCAAAACGGTGAGGCCGCCGCCGTTCGGCGCGAATTGATAGATGGTGCCATCGTTATCAGCTCCGCCATGCGTTGTAGTGCCATAGAAGTTCCCATCGGTAGCCTGGATCAGTGCCCCGACAGGATGCTTGCCGTCCGCGCAGACGGGTTGAGAACAAAAACTGTAGAGCGTTGTGATGGTGCCGCCCGGGGTGATTCCGAAAATCGTTCCGGAACTGCTAGTACCACCCCCATCCGTTGTTCCATAAAGATTTCCGTCGGCGCCTTGCACCAGACCGGCTGACGGATGGGAGCCGTCCGTCCCGTTGAAACTGTGCAGCCTGGTCACAGTGCCGCTGGAAGTCATCTCGAAGACCGTGCCCAGGTTGTGAGTGCCGCCGCTCTGCGTTGTGCCAAAGAAGTTGCCGTTCGTGGCGAGAAGCAGAGCGCCGGAGGGGGAATCGCCGTCTTTCTTGTTGAAGCTGTGCAACGTGGTCACTTTACCGCCGAGAGTGATTTGGAAAACGGTGCCGTAGCCGCTCGCCCCTCCGCTTTGTGTTGTACCGTAGAAGCTGCCATCGACGCCCAAAGTTAGACCTCCGTAGGGAGTGGCGCCATCCGTACTGTTGAAACTATGCAACGTCGTTAGCTTGCCGGTGAAGGTAATGTTGAAGAACGTGCCGACACTGTTGGCGCCATCCTCGCTTGATGTGCCGTAGAAGCTTCCATGGTTGCCCTGGACAAGCCTTCCGAACGGGTTGCTGCCCTCGGTGGCGTCGAAACTGTGCAACGACGTCAGAGTCCCGCCGGTTGAGATATTGAAAACCGTGCCCAAATTCTTGCTTCCGCCGGCAAATGTTGTTCCATAAAGGTTTCCGTCGCTGCCCTGCAGTAACCCTGCATAAGGATTGGCTCCGTCGGTGCCGTTGAAGCTGTGCAGCGAAGTGAATGTCTGAGCGGGCAAAGCAATTGCCGTCACAGACCACAATAAAAACACGGCGCACATCTTCATCGCCCAGTTGCAGTTAAAGTTTTCCATGTTTCCTCCTCGCCCTTGGGCGTCGGCCTTCAAGTGTGATTGCGGATAAGTCAGTGCGGAAAACGTACTCCCAGCCGTTGCGCTTTGTCAATGCTGACTGCGGGCTAAATAGCACGCGCGAGCGTGTGCGATTTAAAGAGCGGACCTCCGAGGCTCAACCTGGATGCTTGTGTCTAGTGCAGCACATAAAAGGGAACGTTGCTGGAAAGCGTACCGCTGGGCAATTGTACTTGGACCTTCCCGGTCGTTGCGCCCGAAGGCACCTTAGCTTCAATGAGGGAACTCGAAATCACGCGAAAGGCGGTCGCGGTTCCGTTGAATGTGACGCTGGTCGCGCCTGTGAGGTCGGTGCCGAGGATCCCAATCGTCGCGCCCACCTTGCCGGCAGCTGGATTGATTTTCACGAACGAGCCTAGCCCCACCGTCAAGCTGAAGGCTGTTCCGACTCCCACAGACCCTCCAAAGTATGTCGTGCCGTAAAACGCTCCATCCGTGCCTTGAACCAGCGCCGCTTCAGGTGCGTCGCCGTCAGGACATGTCGGGTAATGTCCCTGGGAGCAAAAATTGTAGAGCGTCGTGAAGGCACCGTCGGGAGTAATCCGGAAAGCTGTGCCTCCCGCTATGCTGGTGCCGCCGTTGCCTGTTGTCCCGTAGAAGTTTCCGTCAGTGCCGAGGACAAGCGCTGAAGGATACTGCCCATCGGCTCCATCAAAATCATGCAAAGTGGTCAATTGACCGCCGGGTGTAATTGTAAAAACCGTGCCGCAACCAGACTCACAATCCCCGCCGGATCCACCGGCAGAGGTGCTGCCGTAGAAATTTCCATCATTCCCTTGCACGAGTTTCGACATCGGATTGCCGCCATCTGTGCCATCAAACAGATGCAGGGTGGTTAGCGTGCCACTGGGAGTAATGCTGAAGACCGTCCCGCAGGTAAGGCCCTGGCAACCGTTGCTCCCGCCAAAATAAGTGGTCCCGTAAAAATTCCCATCGGTGCCGAGCGTAAGTCCCGCTTCCGGAATGTAGCCATCCGCACAGTCCCTTTTCGAACAAAACCTGTAAAGCGTGGTTAGGCTGCCATCTGCCATGATTTTGAATATTGTCCCGCAGCCGAAATAGCCATCGCAATTCTTCAGGCCGCCCGCCGCCGTCGTGCCGTAAAGGTTGCCGTCCATACCTTGAATGAGTTCTGCCTCAGGCGCAGCGCCGTCTGTGCAGCCGGTTCGGGAACAAAATTCGTAGAAGGTTGCAAACGTACCGGTGGAAGTAATCTTGTAAAGCGTCCCGCAACTTCCTCCAAACGCGCAGGAGTTGTTCGTTCCGCCGTCAGGCGTGGCGCCATAAAAGTATCCGTCGGTGCCCTGCACAAGCCCTGAATATGGCGTGGCCCCATCCGTGCCATCGAAGAGGTGTAAAGCGTACAATGCACCGCTCGAAGTAATCTTGAAGACGCTCCCATAACCGCCCGGATTTCCACAGGCGGCCGTCGTTCCATAAAAATCACCATCGGCGCCCTGAACCAAAGGGGCGTCCGGTTCGCACCCATACGGATTGCTAAAGCTCTGCAGCGTGGTGAGGGTCTGAGCGTGCAAAGCAGCCACTGCCGCAAACCACAGAAGCAGAATGGCACATACTTTCGCGCGCCAAGTTAGTTTGCTCATAGCCGCCTCCTCGGTGCTGGGTGATCGTGCAGCATGTTCAATTCAGCACGACGAAGGGCACATTGCTAAAAAGCGTGCCGCTTGGCAGTTTCACTTGCACGGTTCCAGTCGTCGCGCCGGACGGCACTTTTGCTTCGATGAAAGTTTTCGAGACGACGCGGAATGCGGTTTGCGTTCCGTTAAATGTGACGCTGGTCGCGCCCGTCAAGTCCGGGCCGAGGATCCCGACGTTCGCTCCCACCTTGCCGGTGGCAGGATTTGTTCTCACGAATGGGCCGAGGCCCACGGACAAGCTGAAGACCGTGCCGCAGCCAGGATCTCCACATTCTCCACCATACTGGGTCGTCCCGTAGAAAACCCCATCAGTATCTTGAACCAATCCCGCGTATGGCTGGGCGCCGTCCGTGCAAGTGCGCTGCAAACAAAAAGTATAAAGTGTTGTCAGGGTGCCGCTCTGGGTGATTTGGAAGATAGTCCCACAGCCTTCAGTCCCAGCGATGGTTCGACAATCAGTGCCCCCGCCAAACTGTGCTGTGCCGTAAAGCTTTCCGTTGCCGGCCAAAGTCAGCGAAGATGTGGGGCCTGCCCCGTCCAGGCATTTTTGGTGAACGTATTGCGAACAAAAACTGTAGAGCGTGGCCAGCTTGCCATTTACTGTGATGCGAAAGACCGTGCCCTCGCCGTTGGTCCCGCCTCCGTATGTCGTCCCGTAGAACTTTCCATCGGCAGCTTGGACCAGCGCCGCTTCTGGGTATTGGCCGTCCATGTGCTCGAAACTGTGCAGAGTGGTTAGCGCGCCTCCTGCTGTAACGCTGAAAACCGTACCGCACCGATAACTACATGAGTCGCTGGTCCCGCCACCATAGGTCGTCCCGTAGAACTTCCCATCAGTGCCCTGTATTAACCCCACGAACGGGTAGGCACCGTCTGTGCACTCCGATTGCGAGCAAAAAGAGTACAACGTTGTCAGCGTCCCCGTGGAAGTGATGCTGAAGACTGTGCCCCCGCGATTTGCCCCGCCGCTCTCTGTTGTTCCGTAAAACTTTCCATCGGTACCCTGCACGAGTTCCCCTTGGGGAAAGTATCCGTCTGGGCAATCGCTCTGGGAACAAAAATTGTAGAGTGTTGTCAGCGCGGCATTGGAAGCAATGCTGAATACCGTGCCGTTGCCGTTGGCCCCGCCATAATATGTTGTCCCGTAAAACTTTCCATCAGTGCCTTGAATCAGCCCCGCGAAGGGTACGGCGCCGTCAGTGCCGTCGAAGCTGTGCACGGTCGTCAGAGTGCCGCGTATGTTAAGGCCAAAGACGGTGCCATCATAGTTGGTTCCACCCCCGGAGGTTGTCCCGTAGAGCGCCCCACCGCTGCCCTGCACTAACCTCGCGTAAGGGGCAAAGCCGTCCGCGACTCCAAAGTTGTGCACTGTCGTGAATATTGGGCGGGGTGAGGAGATGCCAGGAGCTCGCGGTGGGGCGGGCAGCGCTACCGCAGTCGCGGCGAGAAACAGAGATAGAATGCAGGCTTTTTTCAATACGCTAAATTTGTTCATATTGCCGCCTTTTCGGCTCGCGGTCTTAATTGAGGACTACACCCACGGCTGGTCGAGCCGCGCTGGACAAATATTGCTCTCGGCCAAACCGTCCGTCAAGATAAAACGCATCGCGACAGCCCATCTTCCCAGAGTCCTTCGGCGCTGGCACGGAGAGGCACTTGGGCGCTCGCGACTTGAGCAACTCGCTCGTTCCCTGGACTTCAAATTGCAGCCGTGAACAATTCAGCGTGATGTAAACTGTGGTCGATCAGGATGCCAAAATGGAAATCCTGATTGATGACATCTTCAAATACCTTTGAAGGCTGTCCATACCGTTGCGGATCTCAAATAAAGCTTGGCTGTCGGAATCGCCGCAGTCGTTCGGCTCGGCTGGAAAGCGGCAGAGTTCGTCCACATGCTCATTTACCCACGCACACCTTGGCATTGAACGGTCAGGCAGATAGACATTGCCAGGTTCCATACACGGCTGGATGTTGTCAAAAGGGATTCTGTGCATGTTCTTGGCTGACTTGGCGTGCGTAGATCGCCGCCATGGGCGCCACGCTCCGCAGTAAATCCATATTTTTCAGCCAAGCGAGGATTTGGTTCCCGACTGGTGAGGGTTAGGCTATCAAACATTCCCTTTGAGTTCGGTCGGTTCTTTTCCTAATTTATAAAAATTGAATTTGTTTCGACGGTTCGATCGAGCGGCGAGGGGGCGAACAATTTACCCCCAGCGTTCTACCGAAATGCATCTGCGCCGGCTTCCGCGACAGTGTGGTCTTGCTTGCCGCTTCCGCCGCTAACGCCGATCGCTCCGACGACCTTTCCATCACGCTTCAGCGGAATTCCGCCGGCGAAGATCATCACCCGGGCATGATTGGACACGTGAATGCCAAAAAATTGATCTCCCGATTGAGAATTGCTCGCCAGGTCTTTCGTGGCCACATCAAAAGCTCGGGACGTAAACGCCTTATTCAAGGCGATATCGATGCTTCCGAGCCATGCTCCATCCATCCGGATCTGTGCGACGAGATTCGCCCCTGCGTCCACCACGGCGATATTCATGGGCTGGCCTATTTCAATGGCCTTTTTTTCTGCCGCATCGATGATGCGGCGCGCTTCGGCAAGTGTGGGCATTTCATCCCTCCCTTTTCTGACGGCGACGAAAATAAATACGCATTATAAAGTGTACAGGAAAGCTCAGCTGCGGCTGGTCATATTTAGGGCGTGCTTCGTTTCACACAGACGCCCTCGTCACTGGTGCGACAAACGGTCAGCAGCGACACAGGTTGGGCGCAACTCTTGCGGTCTTTCGGATGTGACGACCAGCATCAGCTTTTAGTGCTGAAGCAAGCTCCATGCGTTCAAGCAGCGGAAATCGCGACCCGTTATCAAGCAACTTCACAACCGCCTCGACCTTAGACAGAGGCGACAAACGCCGCTCATGTTCTTCTGCGCCATTTTACTCGACGAGCCTTATACGGATTGTACAATTAAGGTGATTGCTGACCAACGTGCAATCGAGGTGAAGTAGCTGGGCAGCAGGGTGTCCGCTGACCGATACTCACTCCCTAGGAGGGGAAGGACTCGCCAAAACAATCGGCGGCAGGCTACGCACGTTAAGATCGCGCTGAGGATTAGGTATTTCTATGCCGTGTTCGCTAAAGGCGCGCAAAATCTCGAGATAGAGATCGCTTTTCAGCTTGTGCGGCCAAGTGGGCGGGATGGTGGCCCATATGCGAAGCTGGAGGGTGATGCTGTTGGGGGCAAAATCGGTGACCAAGGCTTCCGGTCCCGGGTCTTGTAACACGCCGGTATGTTGACGGGCGGTTTCCACGAGGATTTCCTGGGCCTTGGCGACATCTGAGTCGTAGGAAATTCCCACGTTGATCGAAAAGCGGACGCTGCGATCGTTGGCGGTCCAGTTGGTGACGCGCGAATTCACAAATTCGGAATTGGGAACAATGATGATTTGGTTCTCTGCCGTACGAATCCATGTACTGCGGCCGCCGATGCGCAATACTTCTCCAAGAGTGCCGCCGACCTCGACGACGTCCCCAAGCTTGATGGGACGCTCGAGCAAAATCACGACACCGGAAATAAAATTCGCAAATATGCTTTGGAGACCGAAGCCGATGCCGATTCCCAGTGTGCCGCCCACCACCAGCAGGCTCCGCAGGTTTAGTCCCACACTATCCAGTCCAATAAGGAGCCCGGTGGCGAACACCAAATAACGGAACATGCGGGCGACCGCGAACCTCTCACCTTGATCGATTGACGGGATGGCCCGTAGACGACTGTACAAAAAGCGCGCGAAAAGACGCGCCAAAAACCACAACACGGCGACAAATATGATGCACTTGGTGATGAATAGGGCGTTGACATCCACCTTGCCGAGCTGGAACAGGGGCCATTGCAGAACGGTTCGCACGTGGTCGCCCAGCAAATCAAAAAGGGAGCCGGCGCGAGGTTTCCAGGGATTCGGCAGCAACACGCCCCGTCTTTGCAGCGATGAAGCGATGTCCATTCTCATTGCACGTTCCCCTTGGCCGTCAAAGTATGTCAGGCAGCATACATCGCAGTTGCAGTGAGCACGTCCGGAATATTACCGTTTGCTCAGTCGAACCTTCCGGTCCATATCATTTCTTGCCAGGGCCAGGAGTTGCGGCAAAGTTATAATACAACTGACGGCCTTCGGAAGAGCATTGATGGAATCAACTACACCATCCAAGCTGATTCACGATTCAGAGTGCGGCCGAAGAATCGACGCCCTCAGCCGTCCAACCAGCTACGCCACGCACGGGGCGGCCATGGAGCCACGCGTGCCACTCTGGTACACCATTCCTTTGCTGAGTCATTTGGTCATCCGGCCGAGTCCTCTTCCTTCCTAAATCGCAAGGAATCATAGCAAGTCAGCGAAGTCATTGGTGCCCCAGGTGCAGGTAGTACCGGGGAGTTCCGGCATGCTCCCCGCTTGCTGACAGTGCAGCCGCCCGTGAAATGACCATTAACAACAAACGCAAGATTTGCCTCCACCGACATAGTTCGCGCTCGCGGGGATTTACGCTGGTGGAAATGGTCACGGTAGTTGCGGTGATTTTCATCGTGGGCGCGATGGCCCTCCTGCATCTCCAACCGCTGCTGGTTGCCCAAGAAGCCAATACGGCGATGGACCAGGTATTGGATCATCTGCGATATGCGAGAGAAACAGCGATTGCGCAACGCCGCAACGTTCAGGTGCAGTTTCTGGGAACCAACGTGATGCAGCTGACACGCTACGAATATAACGGCTCAACCACGATTTTGATCACCCTTCTGCTGCAAAACCCAATTCAGTACACAACCTTTCCGTCATTGCCGGACACGCCTGACGGGTTTGGTAACGCCAACCCTATTTATTTCGAAGGAGTGGCCACTGGGCCGCCCGTGATGCTATTTCAGAGCGACGGAACGTTTGTGGACAATGCGGGAAATCTTGTGAACGGCACAGTTTTTCTGGGTTTTCCCGGTAATTCAGGCACGGCACGGGCAATCACCATTCTGGGAGCCACGGGCCGTATTCGCGCTTATCACGCTTCGGGAAGTATGTGGGCGCAATGAGAGAAAACATCAAACGCGGTGCGCCTGACAGCTTGAGGAGCTGGCGCGGATTCACGCTGCTGGAAACGATGGTGGCGCTGAGCATTCTTCTGGGCGGCTTGCTGAGTGTTGCTTACCTGCTGGGCGCGAGCCTGAACTATATGAGCATTTCGCAGAGTGAATTCATCTGCCAGCAAAAAGCATCGGAGGCGGTAGAAAGCATTTTCACCGCGCGTAATACACAACTGATCAGTTGGCCGCAGATTGATAACGTCAGCAACGGAGGAATCTTTACTGACGGGCCGCAACCTCTGCTGGACCCCGGACCGGATGGAATTGTGGGCACGGCGGACGATAACGCCGCGCTTCCTGATGCCATCATCGGACCGGGCCCGGACGGAATACTGGGCACGGCGGACGACACGCAAATCGTTCTCTCGAATTTCACCCGGCAGATCGTCATTCAGGATAACTTGTTCAACAATCCGAACCTGAAGCAGATCACCGTCACTGTTGTTTACAAGGTGGGAGCTTATCAGCGTACTTACACGCTGGTGAGCTATATCTCGGCCTATTCGTGATCTCTCGATGAGAAAACAACACGGATTCACGCTGATGGAGTTGATGGTGGCCATGGCCATTCTGCTGACGATTCTTGCCCTCACGCTCGCTTCCCTTTCACAGACATTCCGCGCCAATCAAGGCGTTACCGAAATGGCAGACCTAGAAGAAAACCTGCGCGCCTCGATGACCTTTATGACCCGCGATTTGATCCAAACCGGAGAAGGCATTCCCACCGGAGGTGTTCCAATCCCTTACGGACCCGGCTTGCTGGCCATCAATCGACCAAGCCCCGTGGGGATAAAATCTGTATTTCCGAGCACCTACGCAACGATTCCGGCTGTCACGCCCGGCGCGGGGCTAGGCCCGAATATTCTGCGCCTGACCGACACAATCACCGTCCTTTATGCGGACAATACCTACCCTCTCCAACAATATCCCATCGTCAGTACTGCCAGTTCGACCACCACCGCCTGCGCGGGTGCAATACAAGCGAAGAGCGGCACGCTGACCATCACATTCGCCCTCAGTTGCGCCAATATCAGCCTGGAAACAATCCCCATTAGGGCCGGGGACTTGATCATGCTGACAAATGCCCAAGGCTATGCGCTGCAGACTGTGACTGGTGTCACCACTTCCAGCAACACGTTGGTTTTCGCGCCAAGCGATGCGTTCAGCCTAAACGGCAATGACAATCCAACGGGAAGTCCGCAGGGCACACTCGGCACGATAGAAGTTCCTGCCTTCTCCGGAAAGTTTCCACCGACCACAGCAACACGTGTTTGGATGATTTCTTACTTCCTGAACAACGTCATCGGATCGACCGGCCCCGTGTTGATGCGCCAAGTGAATATGGATACGCCGCAAATCGTCGGACAGGTGATTGAAGACATGCACATTACCTACGACGTAGTGGATGGAGCCACAAATCCAAGCAACGTGAACCAACCCGTCCTGCCGGACACACCTGGGCAAATCCGCAAGGTGAATTTGTTTCTTGCGGGGCGGGGAGAATATCCCTACAGCCAGTCGAATACGTATTTTAGAAGCAACCTGCAGACGCAGGTGAGCCTGCGCAGCCTCGCATTTATACAAGAGTATAAGTAGCCATCCATGGAGACGCACATGAACCAATCGCCACGCACAAAAGCCGCTATTTTTCGAAGCAGGGGGCAATCCGGCGTAGCTCTGATTACTGTGCTGCTCATTCTCCTGCTGGTCTCTTCGGTAATTGTAGGCATCTACTGGCTTACCATGACCGACCAACAACTTGGCGGCAACGCGGGCAACAGGCAAACGGCTTTTTATGGTGCGGAAGCCGGAATGGAAAAACTCACGGCCGATCTGAGCACACTTTTTGCCAGTAATTATTCTCCTACAGCCGCACAGGTGAATGCGCTGATGACGACGCCCCCGGCGATTTCGGGCGTGCAGTATCTTGCGCCCAACGGCTCCTCCGGCTACCTGATTACATTCAACCCGGATAGCAACGGCAATCCTTTGGCAACCACCAGCACGATTCAGTCCGGTCCGTATCAGGGGCTCGTCGGCCTTGTAACTCCATATAATCTGACCGTGACGGCGCGCACGCAATACAGCTCCGAAGTGAAGCTGGCCAGGACCACGGAAACCGTGGGGATTCCTGTCTTCCAGTTTGGCGTGTTTTCGCAAACGGACCTCAGTTTTTTCGCGGGACCAAATTTTAATTTCGGTGGGCGCGTTCACACCAATGGCAACCTCTGGCTGGGAGAAGGCGATGGAAACACTTTGACGCTTGCCAGCAAGACTACGGCCGTGGGCGAGGTCATCCGCACAAACCTCAGCAACAGCTGGCCGCTCACCAGCAACTACAACGGCGTGGTGCAAATTGCCATTGTGCCCGGCGGGACGAGTTACGTAACACAAGGAATGAATCAGGGTAGTTTGGTGAAGAGCCTGCTCTCGGCAACCAATGAGCCGGCATGGACACAATTTTCGCTGGGCACCTCCAACGGAATGGAATTGAATTATGTGACAGGCGTGACGCCCCTCACTCTTGCCATCGCCATGCCTTCGCTGGGAGGATTCCCTATTGATCTGATCCGCAGGCCGGTGCAGGGCGAGGATGCCAGCAATCCCGCCAAGCTCGGCGAACGCTACTATGCTCAAGCCAGTCTGCGTATTCAACTATCCGACAATCCGGCTGACATCACGAGCCTGCCGTGCCGTCCGGCCGGCGGCGCGCCAATTCCCCTGAATCAACTGGCCCAATCGCCGCCAAACAAGACGCAGACGTGGTATACCGGGGGCATTCCACTGGCGGCTTCCAATTCTTCTTCCCCCACGAGCTATTCATCGTCCGACGGCTACTGGTTTCCTCAAGGCACGGCCATCATCACGGGCTATATCGAGATTGATGCGCAGACGTCTTATGGCGTCCCGTGCGGCACCTGGCAGGACGTGACGAAGGAAATTCTCAATCTGGGTGTCGCAGCGAAAAATTTGAATCCTGTGCCTACGGGAACCAGGGCGAGAAATTATCCGATTCCTCCGACTCTGGCGAATCCCCCATTGCCGGCATCGCAAATTTCAGCTAACCCCGGCCTCTGCACGGATCCGAGCACCAACGCGGTTATTCGTTTCGAACATGTTCGTGATAACCCCTCGACGACGACAACGGGAGGATGCGGAGGAACGCCGACCTCACCTTACGATTACTGGCCCAGCGCTTTATTCGATGCGCGCGAAGGCAATTTGCGCGATGGCTGTCCCACGAATTCCAATCCCTGCACGGCGAATCCAACTCCTGCGGGCGTTATGTATTATGTCGAGTTGGACGTCGCCAACCTGGGAAAATGGTTTCAGGGCACAATCGGCAGTAGCGGTCCTCTAACCAAAGATCCGAACAATGCGCCAAATGACTTCGTTGTTTATTTTTCCGATCGGCGCACGAATTATTTCACCGGCTCCACTGTAAGTGGTTGGCCGCCGCTTTCTCCCTCCGGAAAAGAGTCCGGGGAATATGGCGCGGATGACTTTGTGAATCCCGGCAGTGCTTATGGATGCCCAAACCTGAGCCTGGATACAGGTGAAGACCTTGATTCCGTGGGCGCGCTTTTCAATTACGGTCAGGCGCCTTTCCCTTATGCAACATATGCTTTCCCCCCGACATATCCTTTGGCTTTTCTCAAAAATGCGCCGGCGCTGACGGCTGATCCCAACTGCTCCGTCGCCTCGTCCATCGCATGGCCGGGAATGTTTTACGCGCAGGCGGCGGACGCGCGCGAAAATCCGCCGCTCTTCTTCCGCCGCGCCTTGAAACTGGTGAACGCCAGCATCGTGAACATGGGTATGTGCCCCGGCGGGGTAAATTGCGGGCTGACGATTGTCGCGGAAAATCCTATATACGTGCAGGGCGATTACAACGCGCCCGCGGGCAGCTTTACATCGCCGTACGGCGCGGCATCCATTGTCGCCGACGCTATCACGCTCCTCTCCGATGCCTGGAACGATGTCAATTCTTTCGCGTTTCCCTATAACCCCGGCAACCGGCAGGCTTCGAATACCAGCTATCGCTTCGGCGCCGAGGCCGGAAAGGGGATTTCGTTTCCGCAACCGTCGGGTACGCCGCAGGATTTCGGGACTGATGGTGGAGTGCATAATTTCATGCGTTTCCTGGAGGGCTGGGGTGGAATTTTCAATTTCCGCGGCTCTCTTGTGAGCCTTTACTATAACCGCCAGGCAGTGGGCACCTATAAGTGCTGCACCACTGTCTATTCTCCACCGACACGCACCGACAACTTCGACACGGATTTCCTCACTCCCGCGCTGCTGCCGCCGCGCACGCCCATGTTCCGCGACGTGGATACAACTGGTTTTACGCAGCTCTTATTCCCGAATCAGTAGCGGCGTTAGGGCGAAGAAGCCGGCTGAAAACGGGCGCTTAGGTTGGTATCCGCCGGCGGAGGCGTGCAGAAAAAGACGCCACCTATATTGCATAAGCCCGCTGTCACGTTGGCGAATTGCTCCGGTGCAAGCGGACCAATCAACGGTTCTGCATAAATATTGTAATTGCGGTTCAGGGGAAGATGCTGAAGTGCATAGAACCCGTCGAATATCAGGATGCCCGTGGCGGGCGAACAGCTCCAGCCCCCCAGCGTGGCTGCAAGGATTTCACCGGTGACTGCATCGGCCGCAACAACCTGTGCGCTGATCACACCGCTTACCGCAACACCCGGTGAAGACAAGGGCAAGGCCGCCAGTTCAAAGGGATTGGCAGGGAGAAGATGCCCACTGACGATTCCGATATCCATGGTATCGGAGCCGTCGGCGTATAGCGTGCGCAGTCCCGCCCGATCATCGTCGGCCAGGGGTGCGTCGGGAGTCAGATTAGTGGGCCGGATTCCGAGATAAGTTCCGGGCGGCGGGGGAAAAGGGAACATCGCCGAGCGCCACAATCCCGAATAGTCCAGCCCAAGCTGGCTGCCGATTTCGTGAATCAAAAGGGATTCCAGGTCGTAAGACCCCGAAGATTGCGGGAGCGCCCCCGGCGTGGCAAAGGTCACCTGGCCCGTCGGGCAAAACAAAATATCAGCATCCAGAATCTGACCCGCGAAAACAGACGGCCCGGCTTCACCAACCATGATGCCGGGCGCGTCCACGGCAATAACTTCAGTGAAGGAAAGAACACCCGTGACGAAAGCATCGCTCGATTGGCTGAAGCAGATGGTATTGATTCCGTCCACATTGTCCATGGCGTCATCGGTGCATGCATTTTGAACTGTTGTCTGTTGAATGGGAGTGAAAGCATGGGGATAGGAATTGCTGTTGATGAAAGTGCCGGTCACGCCCGCCCAGGTATCGTAAGACTGCAGAATCGTATCCTGAATCTCCGATAATTGATCAGGGCTTCCGAATTCAGACACGGTGATTATCGTGGGCGGATAGAGCAGTTCAGTGCTCCAGCGTCGCGAAATTGACGCGCCGTTCATCAGGTCCTGCATAATCGGCAGAGGGCAGCCGCCGGAGGCAGGCGTAACATAATCCATCGTGTAGGCGTGCGCGGAAGGCGCGGAGGCGATCCATGCGGAAAGGAAAATCGCTAGGCACTTCGCGATTGCTTTTTTCATCGTAAATCTCCGGAGGACAAGGCGGCTTGACGCACTTGCGCCCTTAATTCAGCCACGGGCATCGCTTTTATGGAATCGGCGGCGTTATTTTTGGAATTGGCCTTTGACGAATCACCCGATGCGATGTCTGGCGTGGCGATTTCTTCGTCCTTGGAGTTATAGCGAATACGAAATGTTCCTTCTCCCCATGCGGTGATGGACCAATTTCCGGTATGTGTGCGTTCCAGAAATAGCACCACTTCTTCGCCGGCGTGGAAACGCGGCGCGCCCAGAACCAAGCGAATCGCGTGACCGGCGCGCCCGCCGGGGAGTCGCACCTGGACATGCGAGGACGGCTGACCCTTCCACGATTCCTCGACGTCAAAATCGGTAACCGTCCAGATTCCGGCGCTTCCTGCCGGGGCCAGCTCATCCGAATTATTATCTCGACAGCGGGCGCGAACCACCCATTGCGCGGAATGGGTTAGGCGCGCCAGGGACATTCGCTCCAGCGTGGTGCCGGCGCTGGGAAACGCTACCAGGTAAATCGTTGCAAGGATAATCAATCTTTTGCGCATTTTTATTGCACCTCCAGTAGGCCGCTGGCCACCACGGCATCGTTTTCAATCGTGGTGACAAAAAGGGAACGCAATCCCGGCAATGTTCCGCTGGAAATCGTGAGATCCAATTCGACGGTGTTCTCCAAGAATCCCGTCAAATTTGAAGCGGAAATATTGATGTCCGAAGGCCCTGTAAACTGAAACGTCATGCTGGCGTCAAGCCCGTTGCCCTGGACGCAAAGACTGACAACTTCCGTGCCGCTCAAGGGAGGTACCACGGTGATTGCGGATTGCTGCAATGTGCAGTTTATGTCGCCGCCATTGTCCTGAAGCGGACCCGCGAAATTAATGGTCAGCGCGCCCGGAGTGATGCCCGCAGTGGTGGGGTCCACAACCGCGAAGTCCTGCTGAGCCGCGAAGGGAATGCCGCTATTCAGGGAAATCTCATTCTTGGATGACGCGAACGGAATCAACACCAGAGGCGCAGGATTGGATAGCGGCCCCGGCGTGCCGGGGTTTTGAACCTGAACAGTCAGCGTCCCGGGCTGATTTACATCCGTCGAGAGGAGCGTAATCGCGCATTCGGTGGAGTTAGGGCAGTAAGCACCGCGCGAGTTTCCGTTAATGAGAATCGCGGAAGCGCCCAGCCCGCTGCCCGCGATAAAATTCTGCCCGACGACCGTAAGTTGAAATCCGTAGGGAATTCCGGCCGTGGCGCTGGAAGGAAGCAATGTCTGAATGACAGCCCCGCTGGTGAGCGCAACCGCGGCGGTGGTTGTCAGATTGGGCTGCGCAACGCTGGTGGCCGTCACGTAAATAACATTCGGCGAGGGCGTGAGCTGAGGGGCATTATAGAAACCTTGCGCGCTTATCGTCCCGCAGGTTGCGGACGTGCATTGGCCGATGGAAGGGGAAGAAAGACTCCAAGTGACGGCGGTACTGCCACCGCCGAGGGCGGCCGTGAATTGCACTGTGCTGTGCGGCTGGCCTTGCGGAGCGAGGAATGCATAAGGCGGCGTGACGGTTAATCCTGCCAGCGGCGAGGAAAACAAGGTAGCGCTTGCCGAAGCGCTTCGCGTGGGGTCGGCCATACTGGTGGCGGTCACCATGACTGGGCTCATGGGAGGGAAGACCGGTGGAGCGAGATAATCCACGCTGCCCGTATATTCAACGGAGGGTGGCATGCACGGATTGCTCCCCGTTATGCAAATGAAGCCCACGGAGAGATCGCCATTGGCCGCGCCGTTCACAGCCCACCTTACCGCCGCGTTATTGGAATTTTGAACGCCGGGAGTAAACGTGGCGCGCTGCCCCAATGCAACCGAAGCTGTCGCAGGACTAATGGTTACGTGGATGTTGCTCGTAATTGTGACGCTTGCGGAAGCAAATTGCGAAGGGGCAAGGACGCTGATGGCCTGAATGATAACGGGATTTTGCGGCGGAATAGCGCTGGGCGCAGTGTAAGCGGCGGTATCGCCGCCCGACGGCGTGATCGTTCCGTATACCGAATTTCCTCCCTGAATTCCTTCAACATTCCAAATAATTTCGGTTCCGGGCAGCACGCAGAGACTGGCCGTGAAAGACTGCATCGTGCCGAACATCACCGTGGCGTTCGCCGGAATGATGCTGTTTGGCTTGCTGCACGCAATTGTCACGGTGGCCGTCGCGGAACGGGAAACATCCGCCACGCTTGTGGTGGTGACGCTGACATTCGCCGGTGAAGGCGGTGCTGCGGGAGCGGTATAAGCGGCAGCGCCGGCGTCCGTACTGAAAATCGTGCCGACGATGGAATTTCCGCCCGCGATTCCATTCACGCTCCACGTCAGGCCCGTTGCGGGGTTGCCCTTACCGCTGATGACGGCTGCGAATGCCTGCGTGCCGCCGGGCGCGGTGATGGCACTTCCGGGCGTGATGCTCACCATTACGTCGCTCTGAATCGTGACTGTCGCGGTGGCCGTTGCGGAGGAATCCGCTGCGCTCACGGCCGTCACGGTGACGCTAGGTGACGACGGCATTATGGATGGGGCGGTGTACGTCGCCGTCTCACCGTTGCCGGCCGTTATGATGCCGACTGTCGCGTTTCCTCCAGGGACTCCGTTCACGCTCCAATCAAGTGCCGTGTTTGAGGTGCCTGCAACCGTGGCGCTGAATGGCTGGCTCTCGCCTAAAAATGGCGACGCGTGCGCAGGAGAAACGCTGACGGAAATGCCCGGGGGCTGGCCTCCGCCTCCCCCGCCTGAGCCCCCAGACCCACCATTTCCAACGCCGCCGCCTGATCCTCCGCCGCCGCAACCGGCCTGCAGCAACAGCAGAAACACGGCTACGAAAGTAAAGCCGCCCTTTGTAGAGCGGTTCATGTTCCGTAATGTTGCCTTTTCAGTGTTCATGTCTGCCGGCGCCACAGTTCCCTGCCGGATTGCAGCGGCGTGGGCGTTAAAGCATGTTTCATTCCAGAGCACCGGGCATTGCGAGGTTCGTGCGACAGAGGCCGACATTGATGCGGCTTGCGCGGAGAAGTTTAATGATTAGTGACACTTGTGAGGTGGTGGATGCCAGCGGGGGTTGGAAACCATGGTAAACGCTCAGAGTGATTCAACATTCTTATATGTTTCATAAGGGAACAGAGACCACGGATTTTCCCGATTTGGTTTTGTGAGCAGCTTTGCAGGAGTAAAAGTCGGCTGCAATACAACGGTTGACTCCGCTCCGAAGAAAACGAATAATTCAACCATGGAATCCGCACCGCCGCCACGCCGCATCAAGAGTTATTCCGCAGCAACGGGCTATGTCTATCAGTACCATTTTCATCAGGTGCAGCCGGCTCGCCGCGGCCTCTCCTTCGGCAATGAGTACACTTACCTGGTAAGCGCCGACCGGAAGACATCGTTTCCCTTGCGCATTCTGGTCCTTCGCAGCGCCATGGAGCGCTGGGCGCGCGCGAATGACCGCCCCCTGACCGGCACGGAAGAGTATGCAGCCGCCAAGATGCGGCTCTTCCAGGCGTTTGACCAGACCGCGGACCTATCGGCAAATCACGCCGAGCTTGTTGTGGACGATTCCAATCTTGCGGAGTTGTTGGCGCAATTGGATATTGCGTAGGCTTCTCGTGCGGACCGGAACTCCGTCTGATGGGGCTGCCGAAGGAAGCAGGATCGATCCGCGATTTAGTTAGAAATGTTTGAATTCAAATAAAAACGGACGGCCCGTAAAGACCGCCCGTAATAACCTCTCCAAGTTTGGACGTATCTTCCTGGTGGAAATTCCTACAAGACAGCTTCGCTCCAATTTTCGAGCGACGACTTGATTCGCCCGAGGAATTGATGCGAAACGGCGCCATCCACGACGCGATGATCGTAACTCATCGTGAGATAAACCATCGAGCGTATGGCAATGGCGTCATTGATGACCACGGCGCGTTTCTGGATTGAGCCGATGCCCAGAATAGCCACGTTCGGCTGGTTGATGATGGGCAGACCCATCAGTCCGCCGAAGCTGCCCGGATTGGTGATGGCGAATGTGCTTTCCTGCACTTCTTCGGGTTTCAACTTCTTCGTGCGGGCGCGTTCGGCGAGGTCGTTCAATCCCCGTGCGATGCCCAGGAAATTTTTCTCCTCGGCATTTTTGATCACTGGAACGATCAAGCCCCAATCCAGCGCCACGGCGATGCCGATATTGCATTCGCGGTGATAGACGATATTGGTGCCATCCACCGAGGCATTCACCGTCGGGAAAGCCCGCAGCGCCTCGACCACCGCGCGAATGAAGAACGGCATGAAGGTCAGCTTGGTCCCGCTGGCCTGCTCGAATTCCTGTTTGGCCTTGGCGCGAATGCCGGCGATGCGCGTCATGTCCACTTCTTCCACGGAATACACATGCGGAGAAACGCGCTGCGACATCACCATATGCTCGGCGATGCGCTGGCGCATCACGGACATCGGCTCAACATCGTAATTGCCGAAATAAATACGTTCGCGGGGCACGGCCGTTTCCAGTTGCGCGTGCGCCTGTACGCCGCCGGCAGCCGGAGGAGGAGGGGGTGCGGAACGAGCAGCGCCGGCGGGACTCGACTTCTGCGCTTCCACTGCGGCGAAAATGTCCTTTTTGCTGACGCGACCGCCCGCGCCGGTGCCCGTCACCTGCGAAAGGTCAATGGAATGTTCGCCGGCTACTTTGCGCACCAGCGGGGAACTGCGAATTTTTTCCGGCGAAGCAGAAGCGACTGCCGCCGAAGAAGCAGCCTTTGGCGCCGTGGCATCTGACTTGGCGGACGACGGAGCAGCCGATGCGGCTTGCTTGGATGCGGCAGCTTCAGCATCCTTCAACGGCGCGGGCGAGCCCGCGGATGATTCCGGCGTCGGAGTGCCTTCCGGTTGCGGCTCAGTTCCGGCGGGCGCAACAGTTGGCTTAGCGCCGGATGCGGGCGCGGGAGCGGATGCAGCCGCGCCTTCCACGTCAATCACGCCGACCACGGTCTGAATGGGAACTGTCTGGCCTTCATTGACCTTAATTTCGCGGAGCACGCCCGCGGCCGGCGAGGGAATCTCGGCGTCCACCTTGTCCGTGGAAATCTCAAAGAGCGGCTCATCGCGCTCCACTTTTTCGCCTGGCTTCTTCAGCCATTTCGTGATGGTGCCTTCAAAAATGCTTTCCCCCATCTGGGGCATGATTACATCGGTCGGCATCGGCTTCTCCTCAATCCTTTCGCAGGTCCTAGTATCGCGCCAAATCGCGCGCGGCGCGAACCACGTCCGCGACGCCGGGCAAAAAGCGCTCTTCGAGTGGCGGCGAATAGGGCACAGGCGTATCGAGCGACGTGACGCGCTGGATGGGGCCGTCCAAATCCTCGAATGCGCCTTCGCAGACCAGCGCCGCGATCTCCCCGGCGATACCGCCGGTGCGCGTGTCTTCATGAACGATCAATAGCTTATTTGTCTTCCGCACGGAAGCCAGGATGGTTTCTTTGTCCAGCGGCATCAGCGAACGCAGATCAATCACTTCCGCGGAAACGCCTTCCTTGGCGAGTTCCACCGCCGCTTCCAACGACGTGTGCATCATGGCCGCGTACGAAATTATGGTTAGATCGGTCCCTTCGCGCCGGACAACGGCTTTGCCCAGCGGAACAGTGTATTCGCCGGCGGGCAATTCCTCTTTTATGCGGCGATAGAGAAACTTATGCTCCAGGAACAGCACAGGATTATTGTCGCGGATTGCCGATTTCAGCAGGCCCTTCGCGTCGTAGGGCGTCGAGGGATACACAACTTTTAGTCCCGGCGTGTGCGCGTAATACATTTCGGGATTTGCGGAATGAAACGGCCCGCCGTGCACGCCGCCGCCGGAAGGTCCGCGCACCACCATCGGCACAGGAGCGCCCCAGCGGTAATGCGACTTGGCCACGAAATTGGTCATCTGATTAAACGCGCAGGCCAGAAAATCAATGAACTGCATTTCCGCCACGGGTCGCAGTCCCATATAGCCCATGCCCACGGCCGCGCCAATGATGGCGGATTCGCTGATGGGAGTATCCATCACGCGTTCCCAGCCGAAGCGCTCCAGCAATCCTTCGGTAACTTTGAACGCGCCGCCGTAAACGCTGATATCCTCGCCGATCATCACGACCGCCGGGTCGCGCTCCATTTCCTCGAAGAGCGCCTGGCGGATGGCTTCCAACATGGTGACTTCGGCCATTAGCTCCTCCTCCCGCGCGCAGGAGTTTTCGCGCTGGTGCGTTTGCGTTCATCGCTGCGAGTGCTCAACTGGCCGCCGCCTTTTCCGTCGCCGCTTTTCGGGGGAATTGCAGACTTCCCAGCCTGCGCCTTCGCGGCATCTTCGATTACTGGTGCGCTTTCGCCGTCTTCGAGCGCGCCAAAGTCCTCGACGCTCCAGGCGGCCTCGACACCGCAATTCGGAGGGGTCACTTGCGCGATGGGGCGCTCCCATTGCGCTTTAATTTCGTGGCATCCGTCGCAAAAAACTCCTTCCTCTGCCAGTTCCGCGGGCGGCAGGGGCGAGTCTTCCGCGAATTTCTGGTCTTCGTCCAATTCGCGCTCGATGCGCGCGTCGATTTCCGACTTTTTCTTTCCGTCCCACAGCTTGTTGTCCGTCAGATATTTTTCGTAACGCGCCAGCGGGTCGCGGCCTTCCCAATATTCTTTCATCGGCTTGGGGACATATTCAGCGGGATCGTGCTGTGCGTGGCCTTTCATGCGATGGGTCTTCACTTCGATAAGATACGGCCCGCGGCCCGCGCGGCAATTCTCCACCGCTTCCTTAGCGGCTTCATAGACGGCGATCACGTCATTTCCGTCCGCAATCAGGCTGCGAATGCCATACGCCTTGGCCCTTTCGGCCAGATTGCGTATCGGCACTTGCCGCTTCACCGGTGTCGAGTACGCCCATTGATTATTTTCCACCACGCATACCAGCGGCGCGCGCTGCACCGCCGCGAAATTCATCCCTTCGTGAAAGACGCCCGTGGACGTGCCTCCATCGCCAATCCACGTCATGGCCACGATCTTTTGGCCCAGATAGCGCCCGGCAATCGCCACGCCAGCCATCACGGGAATTAGGTCTCCCAGCATGGAGATGGGCGACACGATGTGATTGTTTTTCAAATCGCCGAAATGGCTGGTGCCGTCCTTGCCCAGCGTCGGCGACGTATATTTCGCCATGTGCTGCGTGAAAATATCGCGCGGCTTGCAGCCCTTCACCAGCAACGCGCCGATATTGCGAATCATCGGAGCCATCCAGTCACGCTTCTCCAGCGCGTACGCCGTGCCGATGGAAACCCCTTCCTGTCCCAGGCTCGAGTACAGGCCGCCCACGATTTTGTTCTGGCGGAACAGCCGCACCATGCGCTCCTCGAGCGAGCGGTTCAGCCGCATGTAGTAATAGATTTCCAGTTGCTGTTCCCGCGTGAGCGGATACTTCATGTTGCTCCTCTATGATGGTTCAGACCGCTGCCAGCACAGGCTCAATTCTCTGTTGCGGCTTGGTAATTTCGACTTGCTGTTCAAACTTCTCGCGTGAGACAGCTGCCATCCTGAAACCAAATACTTCGCTGAACGCCCCTACCATGGCATCCGTCACGTCTGCCATTGAAACGCTGCCCCCAAGGACCTTTTCGAGCGAGGTCGCGCGGCGATCCCGGATTCCGCAGGGCACAATCAGATCGAAATAGCGCAAATCGGTGGAAACGTTGAACGCGAAGCCGTGCGACGTTACCCAGCGGCTCAAATGCACGCCAATCGCGCCCAATTTTTCCGCATCGCCGGGCGCGTCCACCCACACGCCCGTTTTCCCCGGCTCGCGAATGGACGCCACGCCGAATGCCGCCGCGGCGTGAATCATAATTTCTTCAAGTTGCCGCACGTAGCAGCCCGCGTCGCGCCGAATTTTCGCCAGGTCCAGAATGGGATAGCCGACGAGCTGCCCCGGACCGTGATAGGTGATATCGCCTCCTCGGTCCGTGGCGCAGAACTCAACGCCGCGCTGCCTGAGGATACTTTCGCCGGCCAGCAAATGCTCGCGGTGACCATTGCGGCCCAGCGTGATTACGTGCGGATGTTCACACAGCAACAGCACGTCGCCAATCGCATCGGTTTTCCTGGCCGCCACCGCGCGCCACTGGAGATCGGACGCTTCGCAATAGCCAATCAGCCCCAGGTCTATCACCTGGCAGATTCGGCCATCCTGGGGCGGAACGCATGTTTCGCGCGATGCTCCCATCGAGACTATTGACCTCTCAACAGCAGATTTTTCGCTGCCTTCGGAATGATCTGAAAGAATCATGTTTCTAGGCGTTGATGCTCAGCCCGCGCACGGCATTGAATGCATCGCCCATTGCTTCCCAAACCGTGGGATGCGCGTGAATCATGGTGACCATGTCGTCGACCGTGGCTTCGAGCTGCAAGGCGGTCACGGCTTCAGCGATAATTTCCGTCGCGAATGGCCCGATGATGTGGACGCCCAGAATTTCGCCGTATTTCGCGTCTGTCACCACTTTGATAAATCCGCCATGGCTACCCAGAATCGTCGCCTTACTGTTGCCGAGGAATGGAAACTTCCCAATCTTCACGTCAAATCCGGCGTCGCGAGCCTGCTTTTCCGTTAAGCCCACGGAGGCGACCTGCGGCTCGCAATAGGTGGCGTTCGGGCAGCGCAGCTTGTCGAATGGCTGCACCGGCTTGCCGGCCATTTTGCCAACGGCGATCAATCCTTCCATGGAGCCGGCATGGGCCAGTTGCGGAAGCCCAGCCACTATGTCGCCAATGGCGAAAAGCCGCGGCTCGTCCGTTTCCTGATACGGGCCAACGTGAATGAAACCACGCTCGACTTTGGCTTTCGTCTTTTCCAGACCGATGTTTTCGGTCAGCGGGCGGCGGCCTACGGCAATGAGCGCTACATCGGCCGCGAGCGTCTCCTTCTTTCCGGCTTTGTCCGTGAAAATCACGGAAACGCCCTTGTCGTCTTTTTTCACCGATTCGACGCGGGACTGCGTCTCGATGCGAATACCGCGCCTGCGAAATGCCTTTTCGAGTTCCGCCGAAATATCTTCGTCCTCCACCGGGACGACGCGCGGCAGCATTTCCAGTATCGTCACGTCGGAACCGAACGAGCGGTAAATGGACGCGAACTCCATTCCCACAGCTCCAGCCCCAACAACCACGAGTGTCTTGGGAATTTCCGGCAGCGACAGGATTTCACGGTTGCTCACAATTTTCTTGCCGTCAATTTCCACGCCGGGCAGTGTCCGCGCCTCCGAACCGGTGGCTAGCATGGTGTAATTAGTTTCAATCTCGGTGGTCTTTCCATCTTTTTCAATGCTTACGCGCCCGGAACCAGCGATTTTGCCCCAGCCCTGCAGCGTTTCCACTTTATTTTTCTTAAAAAGCAGTTCGATGCCCTTGGTATGCTTCTGGACAATCTTGTCCTTGCGCGCCAGGATAGCCGGCCAGTTCACTTTCACATCCTTCACTTCGAAGCCGAATTCCTTGGCATTCTGGAAGTGATCGTAAAGCTCCGCGTGAAATAGCAGCACCTTCGTGGGAATACACCCGACGTGGAGGCACGTTCCGCCGAGGAACGGATCTTTTTCGACCACCACGGTTTTCAGGCCGTACTGCCCGGCGCGAATGGCGGAAACGTAGCCGCCCGGTCCGCTGCCGATAATTGCCAGATCATATTTGGCCAAAATTTTCCTCCGTGAAGGCTGCCGGGACCTATCTCCCGTAAGGATTGGATGAGCTTGGCGCCAGCCGCGTCGCGCCTCGCCGCGGTAGATATTTCTCCGCGCGGTAAACTACCAATTTTATCAGCCGCTACGCGACACCGCAACCTTGGTGCGAGCCAGCTTGTTTGCCCGGCAACCCGGAAAGCGAAGCGGCAAAACGGAAATTAGTGGGCGCCGAACTTCCCGATTCCGCGCTTCTTAGCTGCGGTCAAGGTGCCGTATTGCTTGATCATGCGCTTCATATCGGAATACTGCTTGAGCACCCTGTTCACTTCCTGCACAAAGGGCCGCCGCCGCGCGCGATGTGCTTGTGGCGCTTGCCATTAACGCGCCGTTGCCGATGCGGCTGCAGTCGGATATTTCAAGTAATCCAGAATTAGAGCCACGGTGTACGAAGGACTTTCTTCCATGAGCCAGTGGCCGGCGCCTGGCACCACGGCTTCGCGCACGTTGACCGCGACATTTCGCATCACCACTGCTTCCGTCGCGCCGAATGATTTTTCCCCACCCACGGCAAGCACGGGCATGGTCAGTTTAGTGCGCTGAAATAGTTGGTTGTCCTCCACGTCCTGCGAGAAGGCCTTGAACTGCTCGAAGCCGGCTCGCATCGCTCCGGGCTGGGCATACTGAGCGGCGTAAAACGCCCGCGTGGCTTCATCGGGTTTGTCCGGGCTAGCGGAGAAATCGTCCCAGATGCGGTCCAGATAAATGCGTTCACGGCCCTGCACGAGCCGCTCCTCGTCACGGCCCCAAAACGAAAAGTGCCACAACTTGGGGTTCTTCACGATTTCATCCCACGGCGCAATGCCGGGGATGGGAGCGTCCATGACGACCAGCCGCTCGACTTTGTTCGGATAGAGTGCAGCATACGCATAGGCGACCATAATTCCGATATCATGCGAAACCACAAACGTCCGATCGTATCCGAGCGTGGTGACAACCGCCCGGATGTCCTCGGCTTGTGTTTTTTTGTCATAGCCGCCCGCTGGCTTCGACGAATGCCCGATGCCGCGCAGGTCTGGAACGACGACGGTGTAACTCTTGGCAAGCGCCGCAGCCAGCGGGCCCCATGAATCACTGGTTTCCGCATAGCCATGGATGAGGACTATTACAGGTCCCTTACCCCCTGAGCGAACGAAGATATCCGCGCCGGCGGGGCTATGAACCATCTGCGCTGTGAACGTAGCAGGCAGCGATGGCTGCGCCGCATCCGCGCGGACAGCGGCCAACATCATGGCTAGCGAGATAGCGATTACGGCAACATTAAAGTTTTTTGAAAGATGCATCATGTGCTCTCTCCTTCGCAGACTGCCCAAAATCCATACAGTAGACCAAATCCGCCAACGACAGCAAACCATCCTCTACTCAGCGTGGATGTTTATGGGGACAAGACGCGTGACCCCAACCCGGAACGATTCACCTCTTTGATTGATTGAACCGCTAGTGGGCGCCGAACTTGCCGATTCCGCGCTTCTTAGCTGCGGTCAAGGTGCCGTATTGCTTGATCATGCGCTTCATATCGGAATACTGCTTGAGGACCTGGTTCACCTCTTGAACGGAGGTGCCGCTGCCGCGAGCGATGCGTTTGCGGCGCTTGCCGTCGATGAGGGAATCGTCACCGCGCTCCGCCGCCGTCATGGAACTAATGATGGCTTCGATGCCCTTCAGACGCTTTTCATCCACGGACATATCTTTCGGCAGCTTGGCGAACGGACCGATTTTTGGCAGCATACCCATCAATTGCTCGAGCGATCCCATTTTGCGGAGCTGGCGGAGCTGCTCGCGGAAATCCTCGAGCGTGAAATCGTTCTCGCGCAGCTTACGTTGCAGGTCGCGGGCCTGCTTTTCGTCTATAGACTGCTCAGCTTTTTCAATCAGCGTGAGCACGTCACCCATACCCAGGATGCGCGAGACGATGCGGTCGGGGCGGAAAGCCTCGAGCGCGTCCACTTTTTCACCCACGCCGATAAACTTCACCGGAGCGCCTGTCACTTTGCGGATGGAAAGCGCAGCGCCGCCGCGAGCGTCGCCATCCATTTTGGTGAGGATGATCCCGGTAAGCGCGAGCCGCTTGTGAAATTCCGCTGCTGAGCGAACAGCATCCTGCCCGATCATCGCGTCGGCCACGAAAATAATTTCCGATGGAGAAAGCTCGCCTTTGAGCGCCCCGAGTTCATCCATCAGCTCGTTGTCTATGTGCAGACGTCCTGCGGTGTCCACAAGCAGCACGTCGCTGGCGGAAAGTTTCGCTTCGCGCACCGCGCCGCGCACGATCTCGATGGGTTTGTCGGTGCCGGTTGCGGGCCACAACGCCACGCCTGCCGTCTTGGCAACCTGCGCAAGCTGTTCGCGCGCGGCTGGCCGGTAGACGTCCGTGGAGACCAGCAGCGGGCGATGCCCATGCTCCACCAGCCACCGTCCCAGCTTGCCGGTCGTGGTAGTTTTGCCGGAGCCCTGCAGACCGGCCATCAGCCAGACTGAGGGCGGGCGCGAGGAAAATAGCGGGCGCGCTTCCTTGCCGAGCAGGTCGCCGAGTTCGTCGCGCACAATTTTTACCACCTGCTGATCGGGCGAAAGTTGCAGCAGCACTTCCGACCCCAGCGCCTTTTCGCGAATATGAGCGATGAGTTCGTCCACGACGGCCAGGTTCACGTCGCCATCAAGCAAGGCCTCGCGGATTTGCGCCAGCGCGGCGTCCAGATGCTCTTCGCTGAGCTTGCCCTGGCCGCGCAGATTTTTGAATGCGCGTTGCAGTTTCTCGGTAAGGTTATCGAACATGGGTTTTGTGACGGCGGGCGAAAGCGCAAACGCCGGATTTTCAATTCTAGGCGGCGCGCGGCAAGCGGTCAAACGCGAGCCGCGTGCGCTAGTTTGCCACAGGCGCAAAAAGCAGTTTCGAGGCGATGACCAATCCTTCGATTGTGGCGCGTGCGTTGACAGAAGCGCGGCTTGAGCGGCACAATGAAGCAGTTCGTTTTCCCATCAGGCCCAAGTGGCGGAATTGGCAGACGCGCTAGCTTCAGGAGCTAGTTCCCGCAAGGGAGTGGAGGTTCGAGTCCTCTCTTGGGCACCATAGATTCCACAAGGTTTATGCCGAGGTCGGCATTCGGAGTTGCAGCATCGCAGAATAGCTGGTGCTGGCTAGATTCTCTGCCAGCTTTTCAACCGCATCCCGCAAGTGCGCTTCTCCAAGGTGGGAATACCGTAGCGTAGTCTCCATTCGCTTGTGCCCCAATGATTCTTCGCTTGAGTCCACATCCTGCCAACGAAGGCCGACTTGCTCGCTGCGGCGAATGCCGGTGTGTAGTGCCAAGTCAAATTCCCGCGCGAAGTGTTCTTGAACCCTTTCTCCAGGCAGAGTAGGCTGGTGCCCAGTTCTTGGGCCACGGATCACCATTTAATTTTGCGGAGGGAACCATGGGCAATCGGTTTCAGCAAGCGTTCAATTTTTCTTTTGTGCGAATTGCCGTCGCGGCATTACTTGTGTGGGGCGCGCTTGCTGGTCGAGTGACGGCGCAGCAGAACAATGCGCCCGCTCCATCTCTCGCGGCGAGTACTGTTCCGCCGATCATTCAGTTCAACGGGCAGTTTAATGGGCAAATCAATAGTCAGTCCGGCGGCCAATTCAATGGAACGGCGGGCAGCGGCTCAGTGGCGGTTCCCGCTGGAACCGTAAGCATTACGTTCACGCTCTATGAAGACGAGCAGGGCGGGACGGCGCTATGGTCGGAAACGGATAATGTGCAGGTGGACGCGCAGGGGCATTACACTGCGCTGCTGGGCTCGGCCTCACCGCTGGGTTTGCCGCTCAATCTCTTCACCACCGGCCAGGCGCATTGGCTGGCGGTGCAGCCGCTGGTGCAGGACTTTGCTGAACAACCGCGCGTCATGCTGGTCGGAGTGCCGTATGCCATGAAGGCGGCTGATGCGGACACGTTAGGTGGTCTGCCGGCGTCGGCGTTCCTGCTGGCCGCTCCGGCCACGTCGTCCGGGTCATCACCGATTTTGTCTTCATCGGGCCCGGCTTCTTCCGGTTCCGCGGGTATCGCCACGACGGGGAACACCGGAGCAGCGTCCGTCTCCATCACCGTAAGTAAGCATGCGCATACACCGACATCAGACTACGATAACGTCAATATCGGCTATGAAATTGGTGGAGAACCTGTGTTAACTACGGCCTCCAGCGGGACCAACATCGCTCTGGGCATATCGGCCCTTCGCAGCAATACCACAGGGACCTTGAACACGGCCACCGGCTTCCAGGCGCTTTACAGCAATAATACAGGGGCCGCCAACACGGCCAGCGGGGCCTCCACGCTCTTCGGAAACACCACGGGAGGCAACAACACGGCCAGCGGTTCCGAGGCGCTCGCCTCCAACACCACCGGGAGCTTCAACACGGCTAGCGGGGCCTCCACGCTCGTCTTGAACACGACGGGCGACTACAATACGGCCAGCGGTTACCTGGCACTCTTCAACAACAGCACTGCGAATGGTAACGTGGCCACCGGCTACCAGGCGCTTTACAGCAATACCACAGGGGCCGACAACACCGCCAGCGGTTATAACGCGCTCGAGTACAATCTCACCGGAGGCAATAACACGGCCAGCGGAGCCTACGCGCTTAACCATAGCACCGGGGGCGACAATACAGCCAACGGCGCCTATGCGCTTTTCGGAAACACCACGGGGACCGACAACGTGGCTGACGGTGAAAACACGCTTAATAGCAACACCACTGGGAACTCTAATACGGCCATCGGTCGAAATGCGCTCGAAAGCAACAACACCGGTTCCAATAACATCGCCATCGGATATCAAGCCGCGTCGAATGTCTCGGGCGGGAACAGTAACAATATTGAGATCGGCAGCGAAGGGTCTTCCACGGACAACGGCGCGATCCGCGTCGGAACCATCGCAACGCAGACCTCCGCCTCGATCGCGGGCATCTATGGGGCCGGGGTGGGAAGCACCAACTCTGCGGTTTGCATTGACAGCACGGGCTTGCTGGGAACAGTTAACTGCCCCGCCGCTGGCATGGGCACCATCACGGGCGTGACGGCGGGAACGGGCCTTTCGGGTGGCGGCACGAGCGGCAACGTGACGCTGAGCATCGCGTCCAACGCCTGCCGCGGGGGCGACGCCCTTACCGCCTTGCCGTTTACCTGCTCGCAGTTCGCCACGCTGGGAGTTAATACGTTCACCGGAAACCAGACCGTCACCGGCAACGTCACGGCCAGCGGGACGATGGCTGGCGGAACGGTGTATGTTTCAACTCCCGGAGCGGGCCTTATGCTGACGAGCCCCAACGGTACGTGCTACATGATCGCGATAAGCAACGCAGGCAAGCCCACAGTCTCGAAAGTCGCATGCCCCTAGACGGTAAGGGAATGGGAAGGATGGCAATTTTCACACGGGAGCATGGTGACATGAAAAATTACCGGAGCGCGCAGGGGCGAATGTGGGCAGATTTTGTGCAACGGTTGGATAGGATGTCCACGCGGATGGCGTCATAAGTAGTTGGTGTTAAACGAATCCGGCGCGGCCGTACGGGCTGCTAAGAGCAGCTAAAAGAGAGCAGCCGTCAAGGACGGATTTCTATTCCGGGGTCGTTGATCGCCGCTGGCCCGAAGCTCCCCTGATGCCGCTTTGGGGGACTGCATTTATAGCCTTCACTCTCCCAACGGCAGGATTGCGTTGCATAAACCATCGGGTCAGCATCTGATCCCGCTGTGTATGGTAGAGCCGACCAGACCTCTGCCTGTTCCGGTTTTCCCGCAAAAACGACTACCTTTCCGAAGTTGGTCAGTGGCAGCGTATGCAGTTCTAAGTCTGTGGGAGAGAAGCGCAAGATTGCAAAACCCTCCCTGGCTCCTACCGCCCCGCCTTCGTACTCGCAGACCAACATGCCTGCACCATTTCCGGATGGGACTATCGCGACGTGCGCAAGCGAGAGGGCCTGATGTTTGATGAGATCGCCAACGTCGTAGCTTCGGCTGGCGTGCCCTCGGCGGTTGACCACGATAGTGGAGTCATAGAAGTCGATGTCCTTCGGCCTCTCATAGAACTCGACAGTCGTTGAATCGTCGAGCACGACTCTGGCCCGCAACACCTCCTTCTCTTCATCGATTGCCTTCGTGTACTCGGCCGGACTCGGCCTTACGAACATATGAGTAGCAGGCACCTTCTGACTTACCCAGTCCACAGTCAGAGTGTCCGCAACTGCCGCCTGCGCTTCAGCGCTACTTGATGGGGAACAGAGAGCAACCGGATTCGGGCTCAGAAGGATCAAGGGTGCAAGTACAACCGTCGACAATAGCATGCGGCTCCTCCCGATCATGGTTACGTGCTCCTTGCCCGTGAAGTGCAGCGGACTCATATCTCCGCCCGTGCAGGAAAAGCCGTCGCCGAACGGCAGCGGGGCCGGAGGCGGGCTAAGGGGCTGTTTCTCATATGGTTCCCCCACAGCAACGTGCGCTCGCCTCTAGGGTAATACTTTTACTGGCGTTTTTCTATTAGCCGCCTGTTTTCAGCAAGTTCCCGCAGAGGAACTTCCGGTTACTCCGCAGCACCCATTCTGGGGTGACGTGTCACCCTCATCCCGATGCCGTAGGCAGCGCAGCTTTGCTTCGGTCGTGGCAAGGGCTGCTGGAGACAGCCACCGGATTCTGAGGCAAGCCCACCCTACCGGGTTTGGCGGAACAGAGAGGGCCAACAGAACGGGAGGAACACTTTCAGCAGATGGAGTCCCAGCCGCCACCCTCGACCCGTCAGCCTGCTCCACAGCACGAGGACGGTCGCCGCGTAGCCGATGCCCACAAGGACCCCCGCCACTAGGACGGCGATCAGGAACGGCGACCATGAAGTCGATGCTACTGGCATTTCCGATTCTTCCACCTGAGTGTGGCCGTGACTTCATCCACCACAGTTCCACCCTCGCCGGCAGATGAGGTCGCACCGTAAATTTCGATCGATACGTTTTGGAAGTCTATGTTCGTCGTCATACTCTGGCCACTCTGTGTGATGAGAGACCCTGTGAAGTCCTTCGATTTTGAGCCTCTCTCATCGGTTGGAACAAGCTCATCGAAGATTTCATTGATCTCCTTGCGAGACAGGCTGGAGTCCAGCCGGATCATCTCCGGCGAGTAGTGCAGTTTCTGCAGCCCGATCTCGCAGACTTGCCCGTCGGCTGAGTACCTAGGCATCATCAAGATGCCTGGGCGGACTTCGTAGGCTTCGACCTTCTTATATTTCACGAAGTTTTCGTGCATGGCATTCCCTTGAATAAGCAGCAGCACGACAGCTAAACCCGAGCCGAATAGTTTTAACATGGCACTCTCCTAACGACACAGACATTGAAAAAGACCGCCTCTCACTGTTCCCGGCTTCCTATGGAGGCGTCACCACTGGCTGTGTCATCGTGATGATGTATTTCGAACTGGGGCCATCAGGCTCCGCGTTCGTCATCGTTCTTGTGCTCGTTGCTGAGCAAGTACATCCGCTCGTCAGGCAATGCGTTGTTCGGCATCATGTGCCACCAAACGAGCTACTTTCATCATTATAATTGGTGTTTTTCCATAACTCTGCACGATGATGAATAGCAAAAATCACGGTTATACACCATAGCGCAATGACAAAATAACGGAATACTCCAAAACCATATGCATTTATCGTGTTTTGCAGAATATAGAATGTTGTAACATTCCACCAGATATGTATGATGGCCCCTGGTACCAAGCTCCCTCCCGACGCGTTGAATGCTACAGTGATAAGAATTGTGATGGCCAGAAGCATCGCAACAAACCATACCATAAAGCCCCATGACACATTCCTGTGCAATGGCCAGTGCCACATTCCCCAAATAACGGCCAGAATAAAACTCGCCAAAAGCCCATTGCACAGTTCTTCGAGCTTGGGTAGGAGGTATCCTCGCCATGCAAGCTCTTCCCAAACCGGACCCAGGATTATATTTATTCCGACGATCTGAAACCAGTGATCTGAAATGCCCGCATGAGCAATACGACCCCCGTTTCTCCAATACAGGAACAGCGCCGCCAAATCGGCGAGTGGCAGAATTAAACAGACGGCGGCCAGCGAAGCCCATCCACGACCTGAGTATGTGAATCTTGCGAAGAGCCTGTGCACCTCATTCAGCCCTCCATCGATGACAGATATTATTATGGCTGCGAAGCCAGGGGCAAGGTTGGCAAGCACTATAAAAATGTCGCGAACAGAACTCGTAAGTCTAAATGTCCCAATTTGTAGGTGACAGGTTGAGCTGTAGAATCCGGCGCAAAAGTATAATGACCAAGAGGCACAATATACCCAGAAGCTAAACCAGAATATAGACTGCCACTCAGCAAAACGCGGATGGTCGTGCACTGCAGATATTGCAGTGGCAGACAGGGGCGCTTGCGGCCTCTTGCGATCAAAGCCTTCAATTCTCACAGCGATCCAGCGCTAAAAATACTCATTATCACTGAAACAGCCTCCTGAATCATACTGGTGTTCGCTTAACCATGACGGCCAAACGGTAGAGCTTTACGGCCCCGGCATCAGATAAGAGAGTCAGCATCACCGCGACTGCGTTTAAGACGTAGTAGCTGTAAGACATCGCGATGAGAGGATCGCCCAGATTGTGCACAGACGCGATGGTTTGGTAACCGACTATCAGCGTCAGGATGGCACACGCGATCAACGACAGGATCGACCCCGTCCTTTGATGGGTTCCGAGCAGCAAGATGGCTCCTACTATCAGCAGAAGTGGCCCAATAAAAAGCCACGAAAAAAACAGGAGCGATTTGCTCAAATAAGCGAACGTCAGTTCCGCTGCGCCGCCGAACGCAACGAAGAGCCACGAAACAACGGCAGCCCAGAGGAGGCCTACCACTAAAAGGAAGATTGATATAGATGACTTGCTCATTGTTGAGGATCCTGTTGTATCGGAACTTTCTTATCCACTGTGTTCGTTTGCGTTAGCTCGTAAAAGAATTTTGCCGCATTTGGGGCAGCATCCTAGATTGGAAGGTTTGTAATTGGACCGCCTTGCAGCGCAAACGTGCTGGTCGCAGTCGTACGATACCGCTCCGTTCCCAGCCAGTCCGAGTGATCGAACGTGGTCGTGCTGCCTCCATACGTCGCCAGGTGCTGCGCGCCCGCGTACACCTCGCCGCTGACCCAGCCCACGTGTCACCCTACTTCCAATGCCGTAGGCAGCGCGCCTTTTGCTCCGGTCGGCACGGCTCCCGGATGGAGCGTCAGATGCAGCAAGGCTGTCCTTGAAGGGACGGCCAACAGCCCCGATGCAGAGAGAATCAAGCACTAGCACCCATTGCGGCGAGGTACCAGAGGATGGCGGTTAGAAGCCCGTCACCGATGAGCACGAGCCGCGAGACACGTCTTCCAGAGACTGCAAGGATTGCCGCAAGTAGCCCGAGGCCCAACATGAAAAACACCGGATAGACCCTGTCCAAGTCAACCGGCTTCGTCCCTTTTGAGGTGATGTACGCCTGCGCGATGAAGCTCACAAGGACTGCCGCGCTCACCACATTGGCGACGAACGCCGACACGAAGACGCCCCGCCGCCAGTTAGCCAGTGACGCAGCTTCCTGCCGGTAGAACCACCACGCAACCCCGAGCAGTAGCAGAGGGACGATGTTTAGCAGGATTATCAGTATCACCCGACACCTCCTAGAGCGCACGACAGATGGGCCGGACCCGTCTTGCTGTCGGTATGGAAGTCGCTCGCAATGGATTGCTGTTGTTCTTTGAGGGATCGATTTCTATATGCATCCGACACGA
>Ga0265760_10000007_pt1 | contig 117681 bp, 88 predicted proteins | sample NZIome_2_FD_200831 | JGI IMG/M metagenome (GOLD analysis project Ga0265760, IMG submission 200831) | Metatranscriptome of rhizosphere microbial communities from Maridalen valley, Oslo, Norway - NZI1 (Metagenome Metatranscriptome) | ecosystem: Host-associated > Plants > Roots > Rhizosphere >...
CAGAAATCAGCCGTGGATTGGATAGTTCGATCACGATAGAAGAACTGAATTCGTCCGCGAATGCTGTCCTCCGGGGGCATATGTTCTTCGGTAATCAGGGCGGCGACATTGTGTAACTCCAGCCCGTAGGTGCCGTCCTTCTGCTTTTCCGGCCGGACGTTTTGTGGAAGATGGCTGACGCGGGTGTAGAGCGTCGCGCCCGAGTAGGGACGAATGCTGAAAATTGCGTCGCGCGTAAAAAGATCATCCTGCACATCCCAGGTCGATTCGTAGTAGTAACCCGTCTCCAGTTGTATGGTGAAGCGATATTCGATGATACATCCTGGCTGTACGCCGGTCAGCGTGAAAGTGCGCCCTCGGACGTGTTCTCCACCGGACTTGGCCAGGATGCGATCAAAGGTCTTGCCCGTGAACTCGCTGATCGTGCCGTCCGGTAGAATCGTCCGGGCATGAAGGTCTTTTATGGAATCGTGGGTGCCGTAGGGAATCTCGACATTGGCATAGTCCTTGCCTTGGTCATCGAAAATCTTGACGCGCTTATATTCGCTGATGGTGGCCGCTATGTCATCCAGGGATTCATCGCGGTACAGAATCATGGCGTGGTCGCCGGGGCTCGCGGCGTTGTCCTTAAGGGCAAGATCGGCGGAATTCACCGGCTGCCAGTTTTCACCAGCCGAAGCCGGGCTTGTGGCCGTTCCCATAGGGGCGCATAGGCAGCCCAAAATGAGACCGAAACGGAAGAAGGATATGAGGTGTTGACAAGCTTTACGCGAATTTGCGGGGCAACTCTTACGCACGGCTAGGCGTTCCTATGCTTGAGTTCTTAACGAGATTTCAACCCCCCGGTTGAAGTCTTGTACTGCGAGCTGTTAGCAATCTACAGGAAATATTGAGGCGATGCAATGCAACGCAGTGCCATGTCATATTGCGGCGTGATCCGCCGGCGATGCAATGCAACGCAGTGCCATGTCATATTGCGGCGTGATCCGCCGGCGCTGCCACGCGCACCATTGCGGGCCGCAACACCCGCCCGTGAAACATATATCCGGCCTGCAACTCGTCCATCACCGTGCCCTCCGGATATTCATCGGTATGCACGCGGTCAATGGCATGATGGACGTTGGGATCGAACGGTTTTCCGGCTGCGTCAATTTTCTCGAGGCCCTCTTTGGCGAGCATATTCCACAACAATTTGCGGATGCTCTCGAATCCCTTTTGGTACTGGGCGTGCGCCGGATTAGAATCGGCTGCAAGCGCAAGGTCCAGCGCATCCAACGCGGGGAGCAACCGCTCAACTACTCCCGCCGCGCCCCTATGCCGTTCTTCGCCGCGTTCTCTTTCTACCCGCTTGCGGAAATTATCGAAATCGGCCTGCCGCCGCATCAGCGTATCGGTCAATTCGCGCTTTTCCGCGATTAGTTTGGCGACTTCGTCTTCGGACGCTTTCTCGACGGCGCTTTCCAGATTCCGTTCGGGGTCGCCGTCTGCCTGACCTTCCGGCCTGATGTCGGGGATAGATTCTCCGGGCTCTTCAACGGCGCGCTCGCGATCGGATTCTTCCGCTTCGCGCGCCTTCTGCTCGGCATTCACTTTGATTCTGCGCTGAAAATTCACGTTCATTGGCTCCCGTGAGAATTCTCACTTAAGTACTGCGCCAGAAATGCAACGGCTGTGACCACGCGCTCGTAGCGCATGCGCATGGGACCCAAAATTCCCAGAGTGCCCTGCACATGCTCTTGCGGCGTGAAGGGCGCGCTGACCAATGCGAGGTGCTTTCCCGCAGCCGTCATGCCTGTGACGCCCAGTTCGACATGAACCGGCTCCGGCGCTTCCAGAAACCGTGAAAGCAGCGCTACCAGCCGTCCGCGCTCTTCAATCGCCGCCAGCAATTCGCGAAGCGCGTCCTGATTTGCAAAGCCCGCGGCAGTGGCGATCTGCGCCGCGCCTTCGACGTACACACGACGGCTGGCGTCCTCGTTCAGTAAACTCGGATCGCACAACAGTAGCGCGCCGCTTGCTAATTGGCCATAACGTTCACGCTCGCGCTCGACCTGTCCGCGCAACTCCGCGCGAATCGCCTCGAGCGTCCAACCGGAGTAGTGCCGGTTCAAATGATCCGAGATGTGATCCAGCTCAACCTGCAGAAACGGCCGCTCCGGGCGAATCACTTTGTCGCGCGTCATGCCGCCCTTGCCAACCAGGACGACAAGCACGCGGCCATCGGGCAGCAGCAGGAATCGCAGATGCTCGACGGCGGTCTGCGCCAGCGGCGGCGAAATAATGATTCCCAAGCCGCGGGAGACGGTTGCCAGCACGTGGCCGGCGCGTTCAAGCAACGCTTCCGGCGTCTGCGCGCTTTGCAGTTCGGTGCGAATCCATTCGATGTCCGCCGGAGAAGCGCTTCCCTGCGTGGCCACTTCCTCGACGAAGAAACGATAGGCCGCCGTTGTGGGGACGCGTCCCGCCGATGTATGCGGCTGGAAGAGAAAACCTTCGTCTTCCAGGTCGGCCATCACATTGCGCACTGTCGCCGGGCTCAATATTTCCGGCTGCATGCGCGCAATGCTGCGCGACGATACAGGCTCACCCGTCTCGATGTAGGCGCGAACGATATCCGCCAGAATTTGCTGATTGCGCTTGGGCGCCAGCGCCGGCGACTTCATCTTTCCTCCGTACCAATTACACTATCAATCACACCTCAATTCCATCAAAACACAGATTCCCGCACAAGACCAATTTCACAGCAGGGTGGTTACAGGTTAGATGGTTTTTGCGCGAGGACGATTCGAACCCTGACGCTTTTGGACCGGGAGCCTCTCAGCTACTGCTCCGCTTTGGCATCATCTGCGGGCTCAGTGGTCGGGTGGGCGCTCGTATCCAACCGCTTTTTCAAGTCCCGTTGGATCCGCTCCAGGCTCCGCACGTCGGTCCGAATAAACCCGGTACGCGGGCTGTCCAGGTCAGCAATCAAGCCCATGACAATAGCAATCATCAGCGGTGCCATCACCATCGCGGGACGAAGCCGTTTGCGCGCGCTCGCTCCGTCCGTCAGCCCCGTCAGCAGCCCAATCAGCACGAGCATTATCCAGACGGTAATCGGTATTCGGTTTTCTACCGACGCCAGCCGCTTCTCACTCAGATCGATCATCTCATTCAGAGACTGTATAAACATGGACGTAATCGGCGTCGGGCTTACCTGCGCCGCCGCAGTTGCCTGTTGCCACATTTGGTTCTGTAGACGCTTGGACTGCTCCTGAAATTCTTCCAGGCGCCCGTCATTTAGTTTTGCCGTGGCGAATCCCATTCGCGCGTCTACGTATTGACTCAAGAGCGGCTGCATAGCATTCCGCTGCGTAGCCGGCAACATTTCCGCACGCAACGCAGTTGTGCCGATGGAGTCGGCCTCCTCAATCACCAGCTCCTTCCGCAAATCATAGCGTGGCAGCGCCATTGCCAGAGTGAATCCCAGCAGCAGGCTGAGCAGTAGCGACAGCGTGTCCCGCGCACGCACAATCTGTTCATGATGCTCGGAGTCCTTGCTCACGCCTGAGCGCGCCGCCAAAGAGACTCCCAATTCCTCCATCACCGTCAGCGCCACCAGCATCGAAAAAAACAGCAGCAGCGGATTGTTAAGCATTGCGGATACATTCTCCATGATCTGCCCCCTCCCTGAATTCCATCGGCTTCCATTCTCCCAGCACAGAGGGCCCACTTCAATCCCGAGACATTTCGCCCGCTCTTCCGGTTTCTGTTACGACGCTCCCGCCCGGGCGTCACATGACGGTGCAGCTTGCAGCCAGATGCCGCGTACACTATGCTTTCCGATTCGGGATCGGAGCCGCGACACGCATTTGGGGTTTGCCGCCGCGCATCGGAGGGGATTGTGCATAAGTGGATTTCGAGCGTCATCGCCGTAGTATTGCTGGGCGTGCTGGTTCATGCGGCCCTCGCGCAGGCACCCGCGCGGTCGCCCGACAACGAAGAAAAAAAACCTGTGCAGAATCCCGTTGTTACGGTTCCGACGGGGCCTCCGCCTCTTTCCACGCGCGTTGTCGCCTATTACATTGACGCGCAGCTGAATCCCGCCACGCACACGATTGAAGGCCGCGAGACTCTCGTTTGGAAAAATCTCACCGGCCAGCCTCAGCAGGATTTTCCGTTCCACATGTATATGAATGCATTCCAGCCCACTTCCACATGGATCAGTGAGGCGCGCCTGAGCAATCCGGATTTTGAGTGGAAGCCGACAAATTACGGTTCGATTGAGATTACTTCGATTAACGCCGGCGCCCTGGGCGATCTGAAACCCTCGATGCATTTTATCCAGCCCGACGACAACAACCACGACGACCATAGCGTGATGCAGATTCATCTCCCCGTCGCGGTGCCTCCCAATGACCAGGTGGAATTTCACATCCAATTCTCCGATCGCCTCCCCGAAGTGGTCGCGCGCACCGGTTATCTACGTGATTTCTACATGATTGGGCAGTGGTTTCCAAAAGTCGGTGTCTGGTGGAAAGGAGAGTGGAATTGCCACCAATTCCACCACGATACAGAATTCTTCGCTGATTTCGGCACGTTTCACGTGCGCGTGACGGTTCCCAAGGATTACGTTGTCGGCGCGGGCGGCGATCTTGTCGACGAGACGGACAATCCCAACGGGACGAAGTCACTGCATTTTTTTTCCGCCGACACGCATGATTTTTCCTGGACGGCATCCCCAAGCTTCCGCGTGGTCACCGACACTTGGCAGGGAAGCGCCGGCCCGGTGAAAATCCGCATGCTGATGTCGCCGGATCATGCGTCTTCGGACGACCGCTATCTGCAGGCCCTGAAAGGCACGCTGGCGCTTTTTGACAAGTGGTATGGCCCCTATCCCTATGACCGCATCACCGTGGTGGATCCGCCGCACGGCGGCTTTCAGGCCGGCGGCATGGAGTATCCCACGCTGATCACGGCGGACACGGACCGCCTGATTCCACGAAGCACCCTCCTGCCTGAAGTTGTGGTCGATCATGAATTCGGCCATCAATACTGGTACGGCATGGTGGCCACCAATGAATTTGAAGAAGCGTGGCTGGACGAGGGCATCAACAGCTATACCGAAGTGAAGACCATGGACGCGATGTACGGCCCCAACGTCTCTTTCGTCAACTCCGGTTTCGGTACTCTGAGCGAAAGCGAAGCGCAACGCATGGGGTATCTGGGCAGGCCTGATTACGATCCTCTGACGCGCTTCGCCTGGAAATTTATTGACTTCCCATCCTATGGCGCCATTACCTACGGCAAAACAGCCACCACGCTGCTGACGCTGGAAAAACTGGTGGGTGAGGACACCATGCGTCGCGCTGTCCAGACTTGGTTCATGCGCTATCGCTTTACGCATCCCACGGGGACGGATTTCCTCAAGACCATCGAGGAAGTTTCCGGCAAGGATTTGCAATGGTATTTTGATCAGTCTGTTTCGGGCACCGCCATCCTGGATTATGCCGTCGAAGACGTTCGTTCTGACCCGGTGAAATGGTATGAGGCAAAACCGCCCCACGACGCGGGAACGATGTATCACTCCTACGTCGTCATTCATCGAATCGGCGATTTCGTTTTCCCCACGGATTTGGAAGTGAAATTCGAGAATGGCGAAGTGGTCCGCGAGCAGTGGGACGGACACGACCGCTGGATTCGTTACACCTATGACAAGCCTGCAAAAATCCTCTCCGCGGAGATCGATCCCGAGCATCAGGTGCTGCTGGACCGGAATTTTTACAACAATAGCTACGTGGTGAAGTCCGATACGCGCGCTACCAACAAGATTGCCGTTATCTACACTTTCGTTTCCGAAGTTATTTCCCAGGCCTACGCCTGGCTCACCTAATGCAACGAGGCGCAGACATGAACAGGAACGAAGGCAGTCCACTTACAGCGGGCGCGGCGCTCGTCTGGGGGCATCAGCGCATCCTGTGGTGGTTATTCGTCATAAACCTGGCGCTGGCTTCCTGGGGAGTGCATAGCGTGGTGCAGGGGGCGGGCGACATTCTGAATCACAGCCTGGCCGCCGCGCGCCTGGTGAATGGCTTCAGCTTTGGCGCGTTTCAGGAACTTTCCAATCTACCCAGCCAGCCGCTCGAAGTGACGGGCTCGCGAGCCACGGGAATGATCTATTTCCTATTCGTGCTGCTGATTACCGGAGGAATTCTGGAGGTTTATCGCCGCGACGTGTCGCTCTCGACGGCGGATTTTTTCGGTGCGGGCGCGCGCTGCTTCTGGCGTTTCGTGCGGATGTGCATTTTGTTGCTCCTGGCGCTGATTCCGGTGGCGCTGATTGCCTGGGGCCTATTTATGCTTGCGAATCATTATTATAGGCAGTCCATCAGCGACGCGCCGGGTCTCTGGCTGCATGCCGCTAATATCGCTCTCACGCTGCTGCTGATGATGATTGTGCGTTTGTGGTTTGATATGGCGCAGGTCATCGCCGTCGTTGAAGATGAACGCAGAGCGCGCCGCGCGCTGGGCGCTGCCTTTCGGCTATTGCGCGCGAATTTCGGATCGCTTTTTTGGCTTTTCTTCCGGATCAGTTTTATTACGGGAGTGGTTTTTTTCGGCGGGATCGCCGTGTGGGTGAAGTTCATTCCGCACTCGGCCATCGCCGCGTCATTTATCATCAGCCAATTGTTGATTGTTTTCTCATTGGCCACGCGCCTCTGGCAGCGCGCCGGAGAGATGGCCTGGTATGAGCAGCACGGCGCCGCCAGCGTGACCGTGCCGATTCCGGTGGATGATGGCCCGGTCTACGCTTCGCCCAGCTTGTCCGGCGATGCTCCCGAGCCCGCCCCAGCCTGAGAATTGGTTTTGAGCATATGGATTCTTCGCTGAACTGCCACGCCTGACCGTCAGTGCAACAAATGCTTAAGTTCGTCCGCAGAGTCGTTGAGCGAGTGTGAGAACTCTTTGAGGATCATCGGGAGGAATCTCGACGCCCGGCCCTCCTGTGATACCTGAGCCGCTGCTCGTGGTGTTTTTCCCTTTGCTTGTGTTCTTGGCTCATCCGCGGGACGCGCACGGCAGGTTTCAAACAATGGTCGGCGAGCGACAACTGCGCGTGCCGTGATCTTCACGCGGCATTATTTCGCCCGCTGGTAAACGAAGCGGCCGCCTGTCATCGTCCATGCAACTTGCGTTTTCAGAATGTCGCCAGGCGCGATGCGCGTCACATCCTGCGACAGCAAAACCATGTCCGCGAACTGCCCGGGAGCCAGAATTCCCTTGCGCGCTTCTTCAAATTGCGCGTAGGAGGAGCCATAGGTGTAATCGTGGATGCAATCCTCGATGGAGATTTTTTCCTGCGGCTCCCAGCCTCCCGGAGGAGTGCCGTCGGGAAGCGCGCGCGTGACGCAGGCATGCAGCCCGCGCATGGGATTGACGCTTTCGATGGGATAGTCCGTGCCGAATGCCAGCCGCACTCCTTCGCGCTGCAAAGTATTCCAGGCGTAGGCTCCCTTGGAGCGTTCCGCGCCGAGGCGATCCTGCGCCCAGCGCAAATCCGTGGTTTCATGGCTGGGCTGCATCGAGGCGCTCAAGCTGAGCTCTGCGAATCGCGGAAAATCCGCGGGCGCGACCACCTGCGCGTGTTCGATGCGATCGCGACGATCGCGCGGCCCATTCGCCTTCAGCACGGCGGCGAATGCATCCAGCGCCACGCGATTGGCTCGGTCGCCGATGGCGTGAAATCCGATTTGGAAACCCGCAGCGTCCCGCTCGACGGCCATGCGTGCAACTGCCGCTGGATCCATCAGCAGAATTCCGGAAGTGGACGAATCGTCCGAATACGGCGAAAGCAGCGCCGCTGTTCGCGAACCCAGCGAGCCATCCAGGTAGCCTTTCAGCATTCCGGTCTTCAGCCACGCGTCGGTCGTGCCGCCTTTACTGCGCATGTCTTCCAGCTCACTCAGCGGTTTGGCGAACAGCAGCCATTCGGTAATCCGCACAGGCAACTTTCCGTCCCGCTTAAGATCTTCATAAACGAGAAAATCGTCCCATGAGGAATTATCCTGCACGGACGTGACGCCATCTTGAACCGCTTCGGCCAGCGCCAGTTCGATTCCTCGGCGGCGCTCTTCGGGCGACGGAGGCGGAATGAATTTCCGCACCAGTTGCATGGCCGCGTCTTCTTCCAACATGCCGTTGGGCTCGCCGGTGGAGGGATCATGCGCAATGTGTCCGCCGGGCGGATCCGGCGTGTCGCGCGTGATGCCCGCAATCTTCAGCGCTGCGGAATTTGCCACAGCCACGTGGCCATCCACGCGGGTGAACGCCATGGGGCGATCCGCCGCAACAGCATCCAAATCATTTCGAGTAGGAAAATTTCCACCGGCCCACAACGTGTGATCCCAGCCGAAGCCGGTAACCCACGCGCCGGGTTTGCGCGACGGCAGGCTGCCGCGAATGCGCTGCTGGAATTCCGCCAGCGACGCGGCTCCCACCAAATTCACTTGCAGCTTTGCCTTTCCCGCTTCGCCGATATGCACGTGGGCATCATTGAAGCCCGGCATCAGAAATTGCCCGTGAAGATCAATCACGCGCGTCGTTGTTCCCGCCATCTTGCGCACGTCAGACGTGCTTCCCACGGCAACAATCTCTTCGCCACGAATCGCCAGCGCCTCGGCGCGCGGACGTTGCGCATCTCCGGTGTAGATATTTCCGTTCGTCAGGATCAAGTCGGCTTGTTGCACGCTGTCCATAGTGTCCGTGGAAAAAGTCGAAGGTTTCTGCACAGTTTGCGGAGGGCGCGGGAACCACGCAGCCGCCAGCGCGGCGAATACTCCGCACGCGGCCGCGGTCCATGCCAATTTCACGGTGACACTCCGGCGATTCCCAGCAGCGTCAGCAGCACACGCTTCACGCCCATTTCGCGCCTGGTGGGCTCGTACCATTCCTGCAGCGTGTGCGCACCGCCGCCGTCTCCGCCGCCGCCCAGCGCGATGGCTGGAATTCCCAGCGACAGCGGAATATTCGCGTCCGTCGAGGAAATTTCCAGTCGTGAACTATTTCTCAGAATCTTATCCGCGTCACGCGCCGCCGCCAGCAGCGGAGAATCTTCCGGCAGCGCCCCGCCGGGCCGTGTGCCCAACGTCTTATACGTCACTTCAAGGTGAGAGGATCGGCCATTGGCCTCCACTTCCTCATCCACGCCGCGATCAAAGGCTTTGTGCATCGCCGCGTCCAACCTCTTAATCTCCCCATCGTCTTCGGAACGCAAATCCAGCCGCACGGACGCAGTTTGCGGAATGGAATTGACGGACGTGCCCCCGGCAATCACTCCAAAATTAAATGTGGTGCGCGGATCGCTGGGAATTCGCACGCCGGAAAAGCGCACGATGCCGCGGGAAAGCGCGGTGATGGGATTCGGCAGACCGAAATCGGACCAGCTATGCCCGCCCGGCCCGCTCACGCTAATTTCCATGCGCCGCGAAGCAAGAGCTTTCGTTGTGATGTAATCGGTGGAGTATCCGTCCACGGCAATCACCGCGCGCAGGTTCGCTCGATATTGCTCGACAAGAGCGCGAACCCCACGAAGGTTCCCTTCCCCTTCCTCTCCCACATCCGCCGCAAACACAATCGTGGACCGCGTCTTCAATTTCGATTCGTGCATCGCGCGCGCCACTGCCAAGAGTGCAGCCAGTCCCGCGCCGTTATCGCCAATACCGGGAGCCATGAGCCGCGTGCCGTTCTGGCGAACAGTGACACTTGTGCCCCCCGGGAAAACCGTATCCAAATGCGCCGCCAGCAGAACGACACCGCTGCCATCGCTGCCTGGATATTCCGCCACGACGTTGCCGATGGAATCGATGCGCGCCTTCAGGCCCGAGCTTTCCAAAAGTTTGCGCACCAATTGCGCGCGCGTTCCTTCTTGAAATTCCGGTGCGGGAACCTCGGTGATTTTTATCTGCTGTTGAGTGATCCAGGAGCCATTCTTGTCAATCCACTCAAGTGCTTTGGCTACACGCGCGTCATTCACCAGCAGGCTGGTTGGGGATGTACGGCCTTTTGTAAGAAGCGGCGTCATGGCGAACGCGAGCAGCACTGCGCCTGCTGCTGGCAACGAGCGGCACAGTATCACGCGAACCCTCTTTCCCGCCACCCTGCTCGGCACCTGGATCATTCCAAACCAGTTTGCAAATCAGTTGTGTCGCGGCGCAACCGCGACAGTATTGCACAACGCGAGAATTTCCTCATTGGTCAGAACGCGCGAAGAATGCTTGGCCGTGTCGAATATGCGATCAATGATTTCATCCGACGGCGAAATACCGTGCTTTTCCAGCCAGAAAATCACATTCGACCGCCCGCTCATCGGGCCAATCTCCACAACTTGCTCAAGTCCGAAAAGATTCGCGGGGACGCCGCTATAGACTTGATCCGCCAGCGCCGGACTGCCCTTTCGATAAGCCTTGATGATTGCCGCCGCGTGAACGCCGGTAGCGGTGCGAAAAGCGTCGCGGCCAAAAACGGGATAATTCGGCGGGACGGTGGTATGCGTGGCGCGCGCTACGGTGTCGGAATATTCCTTCAGCCTTGATAGGTCGCGGTTCACCAATCCCATCAGCCGCAGATTGACGAGCATCAGCTCCATCGGTGTATTTCCAACGCGCTCGCCCAGTGCATTCGCCGCGGCGTGTACCTGATCCGCGCCCGCTGCGATGGCTGCCAGCGAATTGGCGATGGCCAGCCCGCGATCATTGTGTCCATGCCAGTCCACGCGAATTTTTTCACCGCAAGGCTTCACAATTTCGTCGACTGCAAACTTCACCAGGTTGAATGCGCCGCGCGGAGTGGCGTGTCCCACCGTGTCGCACAGCACGATGGCCCGCGCGCCGGCACGAATCGCCGTCGAATAGAGCGCTTTCACCGTGGCCGGATCGGTGCGCATGGTGTCTTCCGTAACATACATGGACGGCAGCCCTTCGCTCACCGCGAATTTCACGGCGTCTTCAGTCAATTTTTGCAAATGCTCGACGGTCCAATCTTCGACCAGCCGCCTGATAGGACTGGAACCCAGGAAAGTAGCAGCCTCCAGCTTGATGCCGACTTTTTGCGAAATTTCCGCGACCGGACGAATGTCATTCACATGTGTTCGCGCCGCGCAGTTCGGCCGAATCTTCATCCGCGAGTTCACAATTTCGCGCGCCAAAGCTTCCGTATCCGCATAAGCGCGCGGACCGGCACCGGGCAAGCCGATGTTCACGGACTCGATTCCCAACTCCTCCATCAGGTGCAGGATATGGATTTTCTCTTCGATGGAGGGATCATGGACGGAAGGATTCTGCAGCCCATCGCGCAGCGTCTCATCATTCATCAGGACAACGCGTTCGAGAGGAATTTCGCGTCCGGCCGAGATGTTCCAGTCGTAAATCAGCTCCTGCTGCTCAAGATCGTGGGACATCCTCAGCCTCCCTCGGCCGCGTGGAACCGGATCAAACTCCTGGCGGCACCTGGTCCCTAATTGTATATTGTTTGGTCAACGAGTTTCCGAGGGAGCGAAAGACGTATGCAATTGTTGGATTCGTCAAGATTTCTCTCTCTTGGCCGCGTTCGCCACATAGGCGCCAAGGCGCTCCAGCGTCTCGGTCCAGCCCGCTTCCATGCCCTGTAGATACTGCGGAGCCTTTGCAGACGATTTGATAACGCGCGATTTGATGGTAATGGTCGTCTTGCCCTCCCGCTCGGCGAACGTCACTGTATTCAGCGCTTCGAACAAAAACTCGCCCGTTTCGTTTGACATCACGCTTTCGCTGAACACCAGCCGTTCAGGCTCCACGACTTCCTGAAACGTTCCGATCATGGGATAGGTTGTGCCGTCGGGCACGCGCATGTGAATGCAAATTGCCCCGCCAACTCGCGCGTCCACCTCGCACAGTGGATTTGTATATCCATGCGGACCCCACCATAACGCCACGCGCTTGGGGTCTGTCCACGCTTTGAATACGAGTCTACGCGGCGCATCGAAGACGCGCGTGAACGCAACTTCCTTTCCCACGCCGTCTGTTGCGCTTTTACTTTCTGCGTTGTTTTCGGCCATGCTTCTTCTCCTTGTTTTTCAATTCGCGAAGATATTCGTCCCAATGATCGAAACTCTCTTCCCAGAAACGGTGATAGCTCGCCGCCCAGTCGGCAACTTCCTTCAGCGGCGACGCTTGGAGCCGGCAAGGCCGCCATTGCGCATCGCGGCCGCGCCCGAATCCGATCAGGAGGCAACAACATATTTCCTTACTAAATTTCTTGACAACGTTTCCAGACTATACTAGCGTCCGCGTTGTACCTATTCCCAAGGGTCATTGCGTCGAGTTGAGAGCGAGCTAGCAAGAGACCATGGGGCTGTTCCCATCGATCCAGTGTTGTGGCCTTCGGGCGCTAATCTGAACCGTTGATTTTCGGTGCATGTCGGGCTGTCCAGCTTAACCCCAGGGGCTATCCGGCGAACTCCGGCAATTGCCTACGGAATTTGAACAATCAAAAAGGAGAATGTCCATGATTAAAGTAACTGTGGTTTTGGCGCTGGTGTTTCTCGCGCTTGGACTCAGCACCGCCAGCTTTGCGGGTGCGCAAAGACTTTACGGTGTTACCAATGACGATAATCCGACCGCCGGGGCCAACACGGCCACGGTATTTCAAGTCCACACAGGTCCGGCCTCGATCGCCGTGCTCAAAACTCTCAAGACTGGGGGTACCGGCTTGGGCAGTGGCTATTTTGCGGCGCCTCGAATCGGGATTGAACGAAATGAATCGTGCATTTTCGTTGTAGACGCAGCCAGCAGCGACATCGCCGCCTTCAAGGTCTTGGGCTTTGCCAAAGTCGGCAACTACAGTAACTCCGCGCTGAACAGTGACTACGAAGGCATGGGCTTAGCCGCTTCTGCGCAGGGCAACTATCTCTATGCCGGCTACTCCGGTTCGGATAATATCGCCACGTGGGCCATTGGAACCGGAGATGACCTTTGCGCGCTGACCCTCGTTCCGGGGAGCATCACGAACGCGGGTGACGCTGTTGCTCCGCTGGCTGTCTCTCACGACGGAAATACCTTGATTGTTTCCGAGCTCAACAATGAATTCCTTGACAGCTATTCCCTGTCCGCTGGCGTTCCGACCCCGGTCAGCCACCAAAGCACGTCGAGCTGCGGCTTCCCCGCCGGCATCGACATTTCTGGTAACGCCCTTGTAGTTACCGGAGATGCAACCTTGTCACAGACTTACTGCACCGCAACCTTGGCCGGCAGCACCCTTAGCGCCGTTAGCAGCAATACGCTCACGGGCGCAGGCTCTGGCATAGGCAACATCGAAAGCGTGGAGTTTGACAAGGACGCTTGGATCACCGGCAACGGCTATGTGTACTTTGGCGCGGCAGGCTTCGGCGGCGGTGGTAGTTTTGCCAATGGGGGCTTTTCGGTGAACAAGGTCACCAGTGGAGTAATTTCTGCTGCGGCCACGGATTACTATGATGCTTACGCAAGCAACAATGATGGAGCGGTCTATGCCAGCAATGCGGCAACCACTACCGTCACCGCAATGGGCCTTCAGAGCATTGTCTGGCAGGTTGATTCCACTGATTCGGTCACCAACATCGTGAACTTTTACACATTAAACAGCAGTGGCATTACCCGCTATGCTAGCGTGGCCGATCCGAACGCGAATGGCACAGCGTTCGTGTTGACCATCTCAGCCTTCCCCGGGCGCTAGACTTGGGCCGAATTCAGGTGCGGAAAAGGCGCGGCCTTCGGGCCGCGCCTCCAAGGGCTATCCAACGAACCCCCGGGGCTGCTTAGAAACTTGAAAAATCAAAAAGGGAGAGTGTCGATGATCAAAGTAACTGTAATTTTGGCGCTGGTGTTTCTGGCGCTCGGATTCAGCGCGGCTAGCTTTGCTGATAACCCGCCTTGTATTCCGCAAAATCTCATTGCCGTTACCGACGATGATAATCCAAATGCAGGGCTCAATACCGGGACCATATTCCAGATTTGCCCTCCGGGCGTGATTGCAGCGGCGACACTGCCCACAACGGGGACCGGGCTGGGCGGCGGCTATTTCGCGGCGCCTCGCGTTTCAATTGCAGCAAATGATGCATGCATCTTCATTGCAGATCCGGGAAGCAACGACATCGCCGCTTTCAGGCGGTCGACGGCGTCGCTTACAGTGTTCGTGCCTGCAGTTCCGTTTCTAGCTTCTAGCCCCCTGCTTAATGGCACCTATGCGGGAATAGGTCTAGCCGTTTCCCCCAAGTTTCTTTATGCCGCCTACTCCGGTTCGGATAATATCGCCTCGTGGGCCATAACCCCGAACTTACCAGGCAAGTGTAGCCTCACCCTGGTTCCAGGTAGCATTACAGCCAATCCGGATGCTGTTGCCGCGCTTGCTGTCTCGGGCAACGGAAACACTCTGGTTGTTTCCGAACCCAACAATGAATTTCTCGACAGCTATCAACTGGCCGGCGGCATACCCACCCTCAGGAGCCACATCTCCACGTCCAGCTGCGGTTTCCCCGCAGGCGTCGACATTGCCGACAATGGGCTTGTCGTCACCGGCGAAGCAACTTTGTCACAGACTTACTGCACCGCAGCGTTGAGCGGCAGCACCCTCGGTGCCGTCAACGGCAATTCACTCAGCGGGGCGGGCACCGCCATAGGCAACCTCGAAAATCCGATTTTTAACAAGGCTGCATACACCACAAGCACCGGCTATGTCTACTTCGGCATGTCAGGTTTTGGTGGTGGCGGCGGTTTTGCCGACCCCGGGTTTACAGTGAACAGAGTTACCGCAGGAGTAATTAATCCTGCGGTCGTCTCTTTTTACGATGCCACGGTCAATCCCGATGCCCCAATTTACGGCAGCAGCCTGGGAACCTCCACCGTCAACGCATTGGGCCTCCAGGGAGTCGTCTGGCAAGTGGATGTGAGCGCCGCCCTTACCAACACCGTGTGGGCTTACACGGTAGGGGTGGGTGGCGGCCCGATCACGCCATACGCCAGGCTGCTCGATCCGAACGCACCAGGATGGCCTGTCTTGTCCATCACTGCGTACCCACTGCGGTAAGGCTGGGCTGCTTCAAACGTGTGAAGAACGGGCGCGGCCTTCGGGCCGCGCCTTTTTTTTCGGGGTCGGTTAGTAACGCAGCGTGTAGCTGTGGGGCATTTCCGCCAAGTCAGGCGTGTAGAGCGTTTGGCAAAATTCGCAGCGGTAAACTTCAACCTTCTTGCCGATGAGCGCCTCAATTTCGGCGGGGTAGTCGTACCAGCGTTTCAAGTGGCCGCAGCAGACTTTTCCCTTGGCATCTTTTTCGTCGCAGGCGCGCTGTGTGGGACGCTTCTCTTTGATCTTTGTGGGCGCCGGGACTTCGGGTTCTGCGACGGCCGCGGGAGTTGCGCCCGCGGGAGACGCCGCAGCAGCAGGTGCAGCCGGCGCGGCGGCAGCCGATCCCGGCGCTGTGGCTGGTGCGGCGGGAGTTGATCCCACAGCCGGGCCGACCGGAACGGGAGTTGGAATCGCGGCAGCCGCTGCTGTCGGAGCGAAACTAGGAGCAGCGCCAGTTGCCGAAGCAGCGCTTGCGGCATCGGCTGGCGCAGCAGGCGTCGTGACCGCAGTTGTTTTATCGGGTGCGGCGGATTCTGTCATTGTTCCTCGCTCTTCCCTGCCCCAGCGGCGGGCTTACTTTCACTCGCCCAAGATTTCCGCGTATTCGTTCCCCTCATGCGCCGGAAAAATATCGGCGCGCACGCGCGTAATGCCCGCCAGCGTTCGCTCCAGCGCGGCGCATACAACACCTGGAGGAATTCATCCGCGGCCGTTTCCAGCGCGGCATCATATCCGAACCACCAAGCTTTTGCGAAGCCCGGCAGCCGCTCCACGTCCAGGTATTTTACGTGAACCATTTCCAACAGTCCAAGCCGCGAATGCGTGCGCCCCCAGCCGCTGAAATCGCGTCCGCCATGCGGAGCGGCGCTGATGCCGTAATAGCTGGCCGTGTCGTTGATCATCACCGCGCCAACGCGAAGCCGGGAGGCAATTTCGCGGCCGCGTTGGGCATCGCGCGTCCAAACGCTGGCGGAAAGCGCAAACGGCGAAGCATTGGCGAGCGCAACGGCTTCTTCGACATCAGCCACGCGCGAAATCGTCACCACCGGACCGAATGTCTCCTCGCGCATAATTGTCATCGAAGAATTTAGTCCGCTGATCACCGTCGGCTCCCAGAACGATGGGCCTGCCTCCGGATTGCGCCGCCCTCCAGCCAGAATTTGCGCACCGCGCTCGACCGCGTCTCCCAATTGCGCTTCGACGCATTCCATTTGCCGCGGACGAATCATGGGGCCGACGTCAGTTTCTGAATCGCTTGATGGGCCAAGCTTCAACGCCCGCACTTTTTCCAGGCAGCGCTGCGTGAATTCTTCGGCCACGGGTGCTTCCACATAAATGCGCTCAGTGGAAACGCAGGCCTGCCCGCAATTCATCAGGCTGCCCCACACGGCGGCACTGGCGGCCTGATCGAGGCGCGCATCGGCCAGGACAATCATGGCGTCCTTGCCGCCCAGCTCGAGGACGGAAGGAATCAATTGGCGTGCGCAGGCTTCGGCAATTGTTTTTCCGGTGGCCACACTGCCGGTAAAAAACATTTTATCGGGGCGGGACTTTACCAGCGCAGCTCCCAGATCGCTTCCCCCTTGCAACACCTGCACCAAACCTTCCGGAAAAGTCGCCGCCTTGAACAAATCGCCAACCAGCGAGCCACACCACGGCGTCAGCTCCGAAGGTTTCAGCAGCACGGCATTCCCGGCAGCTACTGCGGCGATCATTTCAGCCATGGGAATGGCGAAAGGAAAATTCCAGGGCGAAATTACGCCGACGACGCCAAGCGGCTCATATTGCATCCAGCCTTTCTTGGTCTTCATCGCCGGATTGGAATGGGGCACGCGCTCAGGCCGCAGCCAACGGGGCGCGTTTCGTTCGTGGAGCCGAATCAGGTCGAGCACCAGCAATACTTCAGCAAGAATCGCCTCGACGCGAGGCTTGCCGGTTTCGGTGGAAATTACCTGAGCGATCTCGTCGCGCCGCTGGTAAACGATCTCGCCCAACCGTCGAAGATACGCGCAGCGTTCGCGGACTGGAATTGCGCCCCATGCCGGCTGCGCCTCGCGAGCGCGCTGCATCAATCGGGGGACTTCATCGAGGCGCGTGGCCGTGAAGCGAGCGACTGTCTCGCCCGTGGCGGGGTCCAGTGATTCCATGAATTCCGGTTTCGATACCGCGCCAAAAGGCAACGTGTCCTGGACTCGCGGCGCGCTCATCTTGGAGTCGTCCCCGATGGCCCAAGTATCGGCTCCGCCTCACGACCCGCTTCGCGAAATTTTTCGAGGGCGCTTGCGGACAAAGTTGCCGGACTCGCTGCTTCGACGATTGCCACGCCCGCGCGCCATGATTCGCGCGCCCATACGTCGGGGTATTCCAGCGAAACAAGGTAAAGCCCTTCCGGCGGAGCGGTGGGGCCGGATCGTGAGCGATCCTTCATGGCCATGATTTCCGAAATCTGCGCGGGCAGAATGCGGCCGCGGCCCACCTCCAGCAGCGTGCCGACAATTTTACGGACCATGTAGCGCAGAAACGATTTTCCGCGGACAACATAGACCAACTCATATCCGGCATCGGGTCCAGCGGCCCCGGTCTCTGGAATTTGCCGCCGCAGAATTTCCGAATGGTAAATGACACGCAGCGGATTGCGCTCGCCCTCTTCGGATTCAGTGGACGCGGCGAATGAGGTGAAGTCGTGCTCGCCCTCGAAAAGGCGCGCGGCATCCGCCATGGCATTTTCATCCAGCGGCCAGGGGTAATGAAGCATGCGCTTCCAATCAAACGGAGAAAGCACTCGCCCGCGATACATGCGGTAATGATAGGTTTTCGCGAGCGCGTTCCAGCGGGCATGAAAATCCGCGCCGGTCTCTTCGGCAGTCACCACGCGAATCGTGGGCGGAAGGAGGGCGTTGAGCGCGCGCTGAAATTCCAACGCGGAAAGCGCCGACCGGGTGCGAAAATTGGCCACCTGCCCCAGTGCGTGGACGCCGGCGTCCGTGCGGCTCGCTCCGTCTAGGTAAATTTTTTCCTGGGTGATTTTCTGCGCGGCATCCACCAGCATGCCCTGAACCGTGGCCACGCCAGGCTGCATCTGCCATCCATGAAAGCCTGAGCCGTCGTAGGCGACGGTGATTTTGAATGTGCGCATCGCCGAAAGCGATTATCGCACAGTCGCGGGAAGGAGGTTATGGCCCACATTCGCGGGCAAGGCTTCCATGAATTCCGCGAGCCGGCATGGCACCGCGCCTGTCCGCTGCTTAACCCTTTTCCAGCCATTTGTTGAGTGTTCAAAGCACGACGATGGGCATCCGCGCTACAATTGGGGCATCATTAATTACGAGGCTTAAGAAAGGTAGATACTATTGGCGCATTCAAAAGCGAAACGGCCTTCCAAGCCGGCCCACAAGAAGAACGGCAAGCAGGATGTTGTGAAGCGCTCCGTGATCGGCACGGCGCTGCTCGCCGGATTGCAAACCCAGTTGGAAGGGATTCCCCTGATTCTGGAAGACGCAACTTCCGCCGCGATTCTGCACCGGCCTCCGTCGGGGAAATGGTCGGCCCACGAAAACCTGGCGCACGCGGCGCGCTACCACGAAATTTTCATTGAGCGCGTTTCCCGCATACTGGCTGAGAATAATCCCGTGTTGCCGCGATACCGCGCCGAAGAAGACCCGTTCTGGCCGCCGTGGGTGGCGCTATCGACCGATGAGATTTTGCGTCGGTTGAAGATATTGCGCCGCAGAGTGGTGGCGCTGATCGAGCCTCTTACCAGAGCGCAGATGTCGCGCCGCGGCGTTCATCCCGTCTTTGGCGAAATGAGCATCCAGTTGTGGACGGAATTTTTTCTGGTTCACGAAGGCCATCATTTGTACGTCGCGCTACTACAGGTTCGCGCGAACGGATAATCACGAAGCAGTCGCGACTGACTCAAGGCTGGGAATATTCAGGCGCGCGGGAAATGGCTTCCGGGACGCTCGGCCCTGCTCCCGGTGCGGCATTGAGGGCACTCTTCCGGCCGGTAGCTGGCCACTTTCATGCGCAGCAGTGCTTCGGTGCTGACGGGAAGTTCGAGTCCGCCGCCAGTGCGATCAATGATGGCGCCGGCAGCCACCACAATTCCTCCAAATTCTTCGATCACCGCCACGGTTTCGCGCGTCGATCCGCCCGTGGTCCACACGTCTTCAATCACCAGCACGCGCTCGCCGGATTCCAGATGAAAATTGCGCCGCAGCGTCAGATGACCGGAGGCATCGCGTTCGGCAAAAATCGCGCGTGTTCCCAGCGCGCGGGCCACCTCCTGGCCAATCAGAATTCCGCCAATGGCCGGCGAGGCCACCGCGCCAATCTGCAAATCCTTAAATTTTCCAGCCAGCGCTCGGCCCAGCGATTCTGCCTGCTCGGGGAACTGCAGTATGGACGCGCATTGGACGTAGGTGTCGCTATGCAGCCCGCTGGACAGCTCAAAATGGCCATGGCGAATCGCCTGGGTCTCTTCAAGAATCTTCAGAATGTTCTCGTCCGTCATGTCGCCGCCCGGTTTATGCTGTGTCGACCCATCGTGCGGTAGCCTAGCCAGACGCAACAGCGATGTCAACCCTGACGCACCGAAGCAGCGCCAGTTCACGGCAGCTTGCCGATGGCAAAGGCCGGCGGAAGCCTGACGCCTACCTTCTGCTGTCATTTTTTCGAAAACGTTCTTGCAAAACAAATCCGCGATTGGGTGCGTTCCGCCACGAAGAGCCATGCTCGCTTCATATCGTCTTCTTTGATTACTATCTCGATGACTCCGTGATTACTATCTCGATGACTCTGCGGCGTATCGCATAAAATCCGGGCATGCGAGCGAGCCGGATTCTCGGCATAGCAATCCCAGCCTCAACACGAACGCGGATCGAATATAAAAATGGTCAAGGAAATTACCGACCTTCAGAACGTTCTCAACGATCTCCTGCCGCGGGATGCCGAACGGACAATCCTCGAAGCCGGATGTGGCTCGGCCACCTACATTAATTTCGGAAGCAAAGCCCGCCTGGTTGGAATTGATATTTCCAAAAAGCAGCTTGAACGAAACCCAGTGCTCGCCGAGAAGATTCAGGGAGATCTGGAAACATATCAATTCCCTGCCGAAAGTTTCGATGTGGCGATTTGCTGGGAAGTTTTGGAGCATCTTTCGCGGCCTCGGCAAGCGCTCGATAATATGGTGCGATGCCTAAGGCCCGGTGGATACCTCATACTCGCCGTGCCAAACGTATGCTCCATCAAAGGTTTAATGGCAAAATTCACGCCGCTGGCCTTTCACGTATGGGTTTACAAGCACGTGTGGCATTTCCAGCAGGCCGGCGAAGACGATCACGGGCCGTTTCGCACTTACCTGCGGTTTGCGATTTCTCCGGCGGCCCTGCGAAAATTTGCGAGGCAGTGGGGACTGTATATTCAGTATTGGCGGCTGTATGAATCGCCGGAGCAGCTTCGGGTGCGAAAAAAATCTCGTATTATGGACGCCATGCTGGGCTTGGCGGGCGCGATGGGAAAGATTTTCACGTTCGGTCGCATGGACCTGAATCAGACCGAATGTATTTTCGTGATGCAAAAGAAAACCTCTTCGACGTGATCGCGAACCATTCGGGCTGCGGCGGCCTATTTCGCTCGCCGAGAGGAGACGATATTATCGTGGGTTCGCAACGCCACGACTGCGGGCATGATCGCGAATGACGCGGTTAACCTTCAAAACCGGTCCATCGGCTGCCATTGGCAAATGATCAGCACCAATTTCAAGCGTCCTAAACGACCCCAGCACTCGTGCGAACCGGAGTGGAAGTGGGCTGCATTCCTGGGTCTGCTGATCGTGCAGTTGTGGGCCGCTCATGCGTGCGTTTTTTTCGTCCACGAGTTTGCGCATTCCTTCATGGCTTGGATACTCGGATGGAAAAGCAATCCTCTTGCCTTGAACTACGCTCATCCCACTTTGACCGTTCTCCTGGTCCAATTGGGAATCAACCAGAACGTCGACGAGTTGCCGATATTCGCAAGCCACCACGGGATCCAGGCTGCGATCATCAGCGCCGCCGGGGCTGTGGTTGGCAATGCTCTCCTCACTTACCCGTTAAGTCGATGGGGTTACCAGCGAGCCAAGGAGCATGGAGCACGTGGATGGGCGATGTTCTGGTACTGGGTTTGTGTGGCGAGCGTGGGAAACCTCATCGACTATGTGCCCATCCGCACCTTCACCGATGGCACGGACCTTTATGAGGATATGTATGCAGTGGAGAGGGGCTTTGGCTGGTCGCCTTGGACGCTCCTGATTGTATTTGGAATCCCGACGGCAATCGTTCTCGTGTATTTCATTTTTCGCATTGAACCGGAGACGCTACGATGGCTTTGTCCTCGATCCGTAATGAAGCGAGGCCTGCTGGCATTACTGACCGCATTCGTTCTCTTCGATTTCTACGGAGCTGCGGGATGGGCGGAGGGTGGACCCATTTCGCACAAAATGTCTGTCCTCTCCGTCTGCGTTGTGGCGCCGCTCATGGCCGTGGTTGGACTGATGTTAGCGCTTCGTCGTCCAGAAATATCGTGAACCGGGTCAAGAAAAGATAAAATGCCTAGGGGATAGGCCCTACATAGCCCCTGTGGCGCGGTCCGTGGGGCGCTGTTCGATTCTGGAAGAGCCGCTATCCGAAATCGCACGGCCCAACGCCAAATTCTTCGCAAATGCGTCGAATCCCTTTAGAATGACGGTGGCATATCGCGTGCACTATGTGGCCGGATGAAACAAATCGGCTCGTCCGCACGTTGGACATAGTTGGAACCGGTTGCTTTTCGCGGGGGAGACAGGAAGAGGGATGAAAAACATAATGGTACGTTCAATTCGCGCGCTGCTGGCTGTGACGTTATCCGCGGCGATGGTGGCGGGAGCGCCCGTCTATGGGCAGACGCAAGGCCAAGCGCCGGGGCAGGCACCGGCTGCCGGACAGCCGAGTCAGCCGTTGCCGGGCCAGGTTCCGCAGCCGGGAAACCAGGCGCCGCAGCCCGGCCAGCAAGCACCGGGACAGACGGCGGGCCAGCCCCAGCCTCCCAATCAAAATCCGGCTCCCGCTCCGCCTTCGCAGCAAGGCCAGCCTGCGCCTTCGCAAGGGCTGCCTTCACAGACCATGCAGAATCCCGATCAAAGCCAGCAGCAGGCGTCTCCTCAAGGTCAACCGCAAGACCAGACCGCGGGCCAGGGTGAAAATCCGACCGGCAGCCAAACATCGGAGCAAACATCAGGAAACACATCAGGACAGACGGCGGCCCAAACTCAGCAAACCCCGTCGCAGGCGTCCGGCATACAGCAGCCGTCATTCAACCTCAGCTATGGGCGAGACTACTCGAAGGGCACACGCTGGTTTCCGCAGGTTTTTGCGCCGTACAAACCCATTAAAGTGGACAAGCCGCAATTCGTGAATAATTCGCCGCGCATCAACGATCTGATCAAAGATGGCAAACTCTATCTCAGTTTGCAGGACGCGATTGGCCTGGCATTGGCGGACAATGTGGACATCACCGTCGAGCGCTACGTCCCCTGGATCGCCGAGACCGACATTTTGCGTACCCTTTCCGGCGGGACCGCGCGCGGATTGAACGGAACAGGCACCGCTTCGACGCTTGGCACAATTCCCGTGGTTGGTTTTGATCCGGTTTTCACGTCGAATCTTTTGTGGGAGCGTTCCTCGTTTCCCGTCAGCAACCCTTTTCTCTCCGGCCTGGGAACCACCACGGCGCTGCTTTCCATTACCAACAATATTGCCCAGGTGAATTTCGGCTACTCTCAGGCCTTTCACACCGGCACTTCAGTTTCCATCACATGGGATACCACGCGGGAATCCACCACCTCGCCGGGCACGATCTTCAATCCCTTTGTGCAATCCACCGTTACCTACACGGTGCAGCAGCCGTTGTTGAACGGCTTTGGAAAACTCCCCAATACGCGATTCATCGTTGAAGCGAAGAACACCAAGCTGGTTGCCGACTCGCAATTGCAGCAGCAGGTGATGACCACCGTCGCGCAAGTGGAAACGGATTACTGGGAACTGGTCTACGCACGGGAAAATGTGAACGTGCAGGATTCCGCCGTGGGCACGGCGCAAAAACTTTACGGAGACAACCAGAAGCAGGTGCAGATCGGAACGCTCGCTCCGCTGGAAGTGACGCGCGCGGAATCGCAATTGGCGACCAACCAGCAGAACCTGATCGTCGCGCAGACCACCGCGCAGCAGCAGCAGAGTGTCCTGCTCAACGTCATCACCAAAAATCCCATGGCCCCCAACCTGCAAGGCATCGAAGTGATTCCCACGGACGAAATTCCCGCGCCCCGCGGGGCCGACAACCTTTCCTTGCAGGAGGCGGTGAACGAAGCGTTGACCAAGCGCCCGGAAATTCTTCAGACGCAGCTCAACCTGAAAAACGACAAAATCGAAATCAAAGCCACGCGCAATTCGCTGCTGCCCATCGCCAATCTTTTCGGGCAATACCAACAGACCGGGCTGGGCGGCAACCTGCTCACGTCGTCGGCAACGTCGTTCGGCGCGGATACCGAAGCGCCCGTCGTCAATGCTGGAGGCACGCCCGTGCTGGTGGGCGGACAGCCGGTATATGTCAGCGAGCCGCTGACGTTTAACTCCAGCACGCTGCCGGGCGGATTGAACCAGGCGCTCACGCAGGTTTATCAAAACGACTATCCCACGTATCTGGTGGGATTGAATGTGACTGTGCCCTTTCGCAACCGCTCGGCGCAGGCGGATGCGGCGCGCGCGCTGCTGAACGAGCGCCAATTGGAAACGCAATACCAGCAGACGCAGAACACCATATTTCTGAACGTGCGCAATGCCATGATCGCGCTACAACAGGATCGCGCGCGTGTGGATGCGGCCAGCAAGGCGCGCATTCTGGCGCAGGAAACGCTCGACGCAGACGGCAAGAAATATCAACTTGGCGCCACGACGACGTTTCAGGTGATTCAGGATCAGCGTGACGTGACCTCCGCGCAAGGGACTGAGATTCGCGCCAAGGCCGACTTGATCGAAGCGCAAATCAACTACGACCAAGCCATGGGCCGCACGCTGGAAATTAACAACATCTCCGTCGGAGACGCCAAGGCCGGCAGCATTTCCGCTTCGCCGAATATCCCCGGCACGCCGAGCAGCCAACTCCCCGCCGGAAGATAGCGCGCGACGATTGAAAATTACGGCGAAGAATTGCGTTGCGTCGGACACGTGTCGCAAAGCAGTTCCGCTTGCTCGCATTTTTCCGACAATGCGAACAACAGGTCCCTCACATCGTGGCCACATCATGGCGCGGATGGCGCGCGTGTTCGGGATGACCTGGTAACAATAATTCCCAAGAATCCTCAATTTGAATCTTCATCTGTCTCGAATGCCGAAAACTCCCTCTTGGAGGGGCGGCCGGGAGAGAGGCACCTCAAAAATGAGGATGTTAAAGTATTAGTTTAACTATTGATTGCACCAAGATAGGGCATTTTGAGAACATGCGATTTTGTCCCACCTTGAAAGGTGTGATGTGATTGATTTCATGTAAGTTGCGCGGATTTCTAATCGTTCGCGTGTCCCGGCTGAAAACTCGTTTGTCCCGGCTAGAAACTGTGGAATGCGGCCCTCTTTGTTGTGCCTCAAGTGTTACCTTAGATTCCTCCGCGACGGGCTGAAATGCGGTCATATTTTCGGCGATTGTAGCGGCTCGGTCGCAAAATTGGACGGCTGCCCGGGCGAATTGGCGAGCCGGGGCAAGCCCCGCCGATTGCTCCGCGCGAAGATCGGCTGTTTGCGGACTGACGAATTGCTTTTCGGCGCTTTTTCCGGCGCTCATGACACGCATGGCCACAACTTATCGTAGCCCGCAATACGAAAATTGCAACCGATGCTGATGTGAATTTTTTGCGTTGAGCGAGATAGAGGTGATGGCCATGAGCAAGATCTATGTAGAGCGTGAAGATGATTGCATTTACGCAGCGACACGGAACAAGGGAACTATCGCGACGGGCGATACACAGGCCCAAACGGTAGCAAGGCTCACCGATTGGAATTGAGCCACCATAAACCGTCCCCCGGTAACCCGCAGCAGCAGGGTGGGTGTTGTTCGGGACAATCCATTGTCCTAGAATGAAGGAACAAGGCTAAAAGCAGGTCCCTCGCCTAAGCGCCCTTCGCGAAGCTCAGGGGCGATGGCTCGGGATGACCTGAATTGAAATGTGGCGAATGAATTCGAAGTGCAGGGACCGGTAAGAAAAGCGCGGAGGCGATATGGAGCGGGACGCAGACAGGAAGGCAGCGAATTCTTCGAGCACGGCGGTGGCGGACGAGCCGCGTCGCACGCGGGAGGTGAGCGCTGGGGAGCGGGAGTGGGAAGAGAAAGTGCTGGCGCCGGCGCTGAAGAAATCGCCGGAGCGGCGAGCGGAATTCACCACGATTTCGGGCTATCCGATTCGCCGGCTGTACACCGAAGCCGACATTCCCGCGGCCGAGCGCGACGATTCCCTTCCCGGCCAACCTCCCTACACGCGTGGAATTCACGCCAGCATGTACCGTGGAAAGCTGTGGACGATGCGGCAGTTCGCGGGCTTCGGCACGGCGGAAGACACCAACGCGCGGTTTCGCTATTTGCTTTCGCAGGGGCAGTCGGGGCTATCGGTGGCGTTCGATTTGCCGACGCTGATGGGCTATGACGCGGACCACGAACTTTCCGAAGGCGAAGTGGGCAAATGCGGCGTGGCCATCAGCTCACTGGCGGATATGGAAGTGCTCTTCGACAAAATTCCGCTGAGCGGCGTGACCACTTCGATGACCATCAATTCGCCGGCGGCGGTGATTTGGGCGATGTACCTGGCGGTGGCGGAAAAGCAGGGCGCAGACTGGAAAACGCTGGGCGGCACGCTGCAAAACGACATCCTGAAAGAATACATCGCGCAGAAAGAGTACATCTACCCGCCGGAGCCTTCGATGCGGCTGGTGATTGACACGTTTGAATTCGGCACCAAGCACACGCCGAAGTTCAATCCGATTTCCATCAGCGGCTATCACATTCGCGAAGCAGGTTCGACGGCGATCCAGGAGCTGGCGTTCACGCTGCGCGACGGAATCGAATACGTCGACTGGGGCATCCGGCGCGGGATGGACGTGGACGAATTTGTCCCGCGGCTTTCGTTTTTCTTCAACGCGCACAATGATTTCTTCGAGGAGATCGCCAAATATCGCGCGGCGCGGCGCATCTGGTGCAAGACCATGAAGGAACGCTTCGGCGCGAAGAGCGAACGCTCGTGGGCGCTGCGGTTCCACACGCAGACGGCGGGATGCTCGCTGACGGCGCAACAGCCTTACAACAACGTGGTGCGTACGGCGCTGCAAGCGCTGGCGGCGGTGATGGGCGGAACGCAGTCGCTGCACACCAATTCGCTGGACGAAGCCTGGGCGCTGCCGACGGAATTCGCGGCGACGGTGGCGCTGCGCACGCAGCAGATTATCGCGCATGAAAGCGGCGTGACGAATACCGCCGATCCGCTGGGCGGATCGTATTTTGTCGAGGCGCTGACCAACGAAGTCGAAAACGGCGCGTGGGAATATATTCACCGCATTGACGCGCTGGGCGGGATGGTGGCGGCCATCGAGCGCGGCTATCCGCAGCGGGAGATTTCCGAAGCGTCCTACCGCTACCAGGTGGCCGTGGACCGCAAGGAAAAAATTATCGTCGGCGTGAACGATTTTGTCTCCGATGAAAAGCCGCTGGAAACTTTGCAGATTGACGAGACCGTCGCGGTGCGCCAGGGCGACCGCCTGCGAAAACTGCGCGCGGATCGTTCGCAGGATGAAGTGAATCGGCGACTGGCGTCGCTCCGCAAGGCGGCGGAGGGCACCGAAAACATGATGCCGCACATCTACGACGCGGTGAAGGCCTACGCCACGCTCGGCGAAATCTGCGACGCCCTGCGCGACGTCTTCGGCGTATACGAGGAAGTCGCGATTACATGATTTTACAACCTGATCGGCGACCGCTGTGGCGCCCGCGGCTAACGTGCAGCAGCTTCCCCAATTTTCTTTTCAGCTGAATGTTTGTTATCAAGTCCACGTCCGTTCTCCAGCTCATTTGTACGGCATATAGCGAACAAAATACGAACGAAATGCTATTATAGTCTGCGCGTCACCCTCCGCTTGAAGAATATAGGGCCGACGCTCCATTTAGGAGGTCAAGTGTTTCTACGGTCCCTGACAATTGACAACTTTAGGGCGCTCGAAAAAATACACCTGGATTTCGACCGAAAGATCAATCTAATAGTGGGTCCGAATGCTGTTGGCAAGACCACCGTCCTGGAAGCCATTCGACTTACGAAGGCCTTGGCAGCTCCTCGAGTACAAAACGAGAGCATGCAGGCACTATTCTCCCTGGGCGCGAGCACGCCCCAGAATCCTCAATTCCTTATGCTGTCTGCCCTCGCCCGAGATTCGAAGAAGAATGTCACCATCCGCTGCAGCTTCGACTTGGAGACATTTGAGCTTGATCTACTCGAAGCGTCCCTACCTCGCATGACAACTGAGTTTACGCTTGCCCAAACCGGTGCGCCCATGGGGAGCCCGGCGGCCAGTATCGCCTTCCTGTCCTCCCCACAGGGGCGGCAGGCGATTGGATTTGCCGAGCAAGCCTTGTTTGAAACAATGGGCTCAATACGATCAGGCGGAAAAAAGTGCATCATAGGTCTAGTAATTGAGGCGTCGTCAGGAAGAATTCATGCCGAGGATCCAGCCTCGGGTCAATTCATTGCCTTTCTAGATAGGCAGCTGCCGCCACATCGCACTGTTTTTAGTTATTTCCCAGCGGATCGTGCGTTACCTTTCGGGGAACAACCGGTCCAGTTTGGTTCTGCGGATGCATTGACGCAGATGGAGTCGTACAGCTCGCAGCCACAATTGAAATACACGAGGCTCAAAAATGCCATTTTTACCGCCGAGATTATGGGCGAAGATGAGCGCACGAAACTCCGTAACGATTTTCAGACGATATTTAGCGGAATTCTAAAGGGACGCAAGCTTGGGGACATTGGTGTCAACCACTTGGGGCTGCTGTCTATTAAAGTCGAGGATACCGAAGCCAAAAGAACTTTTGAAATTGACGGAATGAGCAGCGGAGAAAAGGGCCTGATTTTGACCTGCCTGATCATAGCTAGGTCGCTGGAAAAGGGTGGCATCATCCTATTCGACGAGCCGGAACTCCACCTGAATCCGGCGGTTTGCCGAGAATTGCTACCGTTCTTGGCAGAACGGTATTTTGAGCCTCAAGGTCTCCAGGCAATCATATGTTCACATTCTCCGGAGATTCTCGCCAATGGCCTCGACCGCGACGACTGCTCTGTCTTCCATTTAATATCCGAGACGGCCATTCCTAAAGTGCGGCGTCACGAACGCGAACAGATATCCGAAGCGCTTCGCAAACTCGGAACATCCGAAAGCGAAGGGCTACTGTACAAAGCTACGATCTTTGTGGAAGGAATAGAGGACGTTGAACTCCTTGAAAACGGCTTCCCCGCACTATTGCGCCCATACAAATTGAAGGATCTAGGCGGCAGGAACGAGGTCGTAAAACAGGTTTTACTACTACAAAAAGCAGAACAGAGCGGCATGGACTTGCCTCCTAGATATTTTATATTCGACAGGGACCGGGCACCATCGAGCCTCACAAGTTCCGACAGAGTCAAAGTTCTACAGTGGGACCGGCATTGCCTAGAAAATTATCTGCTCGATGCAGACGCAATGACTGACATCCTGACGGATCCGGAGGTGGTAGCAAACCCACTTGCCCATCAAGGAGAGGTGTCGGACTTATTGCGCGCCACTGCGATGCTTCAGCTGGATGAGTTTGTCGCAAGGCAAATTTACGAACGACAGAAGTTCGGCGGCTTGGGGATCAAGAACGATGAAATTGAGGGCAAGACGATAAACGAGATGGCGGACGCACTTTTCGGGGGTATAGAGTCTGTGCAAGGCCAAATTTGCGCCCTTGAATCTGATAATTGGAAGAGAAGTTTTGTATCGCGGTGTGAAGTTGAGCGCGAAAAAATGCACTCTCTCTGGGACGCTGGGCAGTGGGAGAAAGATTGTGACGGCAAACGAGCGATGACTGAACTTCACCAGCGGGTTGGCCTGAGGATGGCCCTGCCCAAATTTAAGACTCGCGTAATGGCCCAAATGGCCCGACAAAAGACACGTAATTGGCTACTAGTAGAGGCACTCCTTAAAACGCTTGTAAGGTAACCGCTGCGTCTTGGCTCTCATAAATTGAGAAGGGCTGCTGCCTGAAACGGGGCCGCGTGGTATCGTAATGGCGATATGTCTGACGCGAAAATACGAGTGTTGATTGCGAAACCGGGGCTCGACGGGCACGACCGTGGGGCCAAGGTGATTGCGCGTGCGTTGCGCGACGCCGGCATGGAAGTGATCTACACCGGCTTGCGGCAGACTCCGGAAATGATTGCCAGCGCGGCGGTGCAGGAAGACGTGGACGTGATCGGCCTATCGATTCTTTCCGGCGCGCACAACACGCTGGCGCCGCGTCTGATGACTCTGCTGCGCGAGCAAGGGATGGACGACGTGATCGTGCTGATCGGCGGAATTATTCCCGACGCGGACGTCCCGGCGCTGAAGAAGGTGGGCATCGCGGAAATTTTTCTGCCCGGCACTCCGACGCAAGCCATCGTGGATTTTATCCGACAGAAAGTTGACGCGGCGGCAGCGACATCTTAGAAGCTTACTGACCGACCGGCGCGACCATTTGACGCAGTAGATAGGCCGAGTTCGACAATCCCGTTTGACACCTTGGATTTGTTCGACCACCAGCAGCAAGACCTTCCCAGCGGCAATATCCAAAGGCGGGAAAATCCACAACAAGTCCCTCGCCCAAGCGCCCTTCGGCAAGCTCAGGGCGATGGCTCGGCATGACCTGGTTCCTTAATGCGAAATGAAAACCTAAAGCTGGACGGGGTTTTCGATCCGAGGTCAAACTCAAGAGCTTAGGCGGCGGAGTGAGCCAATGACTGCGCTTGCGCGCGTACCAGCAGAGTTTTCACGCGCGCCACGAGACGGCGTGGTTCGACCGGCTTGATCAGGAAATCGTCCGCTCCGAGAGCCAAACAGCGCTCCTCGGCTTCCACATTGCCTTCCGACGTAAGAATGAGGATGGCCATATGCTTCATGGAAGGATCGGCTCGGAGCTCGCGCGTGAGTTGCGCGCCGTCCATGCCCGGCATATTCAAATCGCTGACCACCACATGCGGATGCTCGCGACGGGCAATTTCCAGGCCTTCGACGCCATCGGCAGCAGTAAGCACGGTGAAACCTTCCATCTCGAGAAAATATTTCACCACGGTCATCACCGTGGGGGAGTCTTCGACAATCAGGACGCGCTTGCTGCCGGGAAGCAGCACCGGCTCCGCAACACCGGCAGCCGCGGATGCCGCTGACTCGCCGGCGGAAGGAACGACGGCGGGAGAGTCTTCGCGGCCGGCATCGTCGGCGGAGACGGCGAGCAGAACTTCTTCGAGAGTGGTGAGTCCTTTGGCGGCTTTGGCGACGCCGTCCTCGAGCAGCGTGCGCATGCCGTTGCGCCGAGCGGCGTCGCGGACGCGATTTTCCGGCGCGCGGCGGGTAATCAGGTCGCGCAGATCGTCATTGATGGCCATCAACTCGTGAATGGCCATGCGGCCTTTGTAGCCGGACCCTTTGCACTGCTCGCAGCCCTTCCCTTCCATCCATTGAGGATTGGGGGGCAAGGGCGTGGAGCCGAGGCGCTTCATGACGCCGGCAGGCGGAGTGCATGAAACTTTGCAGTTGGGGCAAGGGCGGCGAACGAGGCGTTGCGCGAGAATTCCGGCGACGGAGGACGCGACCATGAAAGGCTCAATGCCCAAATCTATCAAACGCGTGATGGTGGCCGCGGCGCTATTGGTGTGCAGCGTGCTCAGCAGAAGATGGCCGGTTTGCGAGGCTTCCATGGCGATGGAGGCCGTTTCCCGGTCGCGGATTTCGCCGACCATGATTACGTTGGGATCCTGGCGCAGAATGGAGCGCAGGCCGGCGGCAAATGTGACATTGGCCTTGGTATTAATCTGCACCTGATTGATGCCCGGCAGGCGGTATTCGATGGGGTCTTCGACGGTGATGACATTGGTGGCGCCGGACTGCACCCAATTGAGCGCGGTGTATAACGTGGAAGTCTTTCCGCTGCCCGTGGGGCCGGTTACCAAAATCATGCCCTGCGGCAGCGAAAGCAGAGCCTGAAGCACCGCGAGATTTTCGGGCGTTAGGCCAAGTTCCTCCATGGGAATCTGGGATTTGGTGCTGTCCAGAATTCGCATCACGACTTTTTCGCCGTATTGCGTGGGGAGAGTGGAAACCCGGAGGTCGATGCGTTTGCCGGCATAGCGGAGCTGTGCGCGGCCGTCCTGCGGGCGGCGACGGTCGGCGATGTCCATGCCGGCCATGATTTTCAGGCGCGAAATGGTGGCGTCCTGCATTCCCTTGGGGATGCGCACCAAGTCCTGAAGATTGCCGTCGACGCGATCGCGCACCAAAAGGAATTGCTCCTGCGGCTCGACGTGAATGTCACTTGCGCCGGCCTTCACCGCGCGGCCCAGGAATTGATTCACGATTCGCACCACGGGCGCCAGATGCGCGTCGGAGGCCAGAGCTTGTTCATCCGCAAGGTCCAGCTCGTCTTCCGCGGGCTTCCCGCCGGCCAGCAGCATGGTTGCCCCATCGTCGAGCTGATTGGCCATGGCCGCGACGCCATAGATTTTGTTTAACAGGTCTTCGACTGCGGATTCCTTGGCCACCACCGAAGTCACCTGCATACGCGTGCGGAATTCCACATCCTGAATCGTAAAATAATCCAGGGGATTGGCCATGGCGATACGTAGCGTGCGCCCGCTGATGGCGAGTGGCGCGATCTTGCGCTGCCGGCAGAATTCAGCGGGCAACAGCGCGACAGCTTCGGAGGAAACTGCCAGCATTGGCGCTTTGAGGTATTCGAGGTTGAGGCTCTTGGCGATAGCCGCGATGAGGACGTCTTCGGTGACAACACCGATGGATACCAGCGCCTGCACCAGCGAAATTGAAGTACCGGTCTGGAGACCGGCAGCCCTGTCAAGAGCTTCGGGGCTTACGACGCCGGAGCGCAGAAGCAAATCGCGTATGATGCTTCCATTATTCATGGGCAGGGCCGTCGAGACATGATGAGCGCATCGGAACGGTCGAATTCAACAGGAGTATTCAAATCGTCCGTCCGGCTATTCATTCAAATGACACTGCAAGGCTTTGATCACGCGGTTCCATTCGTTCTGGAGGAGAGGCAACATCCGCTTTGCCCCCAGCATGTCATCGTGGCGGCCGAATCCCTCCAATTCGCTGCACAGCTTGGCGAGTCCCGTCGCGCCCATGCTGCCGGAGGAGCCTTTGAGCGAGTGCGCGAAATTCCGCATGGCCATGGCGTCTCCTCCTTCAACTGCCTGATGAACACCAGCAAGCAGCCGCGCGCCTTCGGAACTGAATTCCGCCACCAGGCTGGAGAAAAAACTGCCTTCTCCGGGCTCGTCGAGGCTGCGAAGCTCGCGAATCACATCCTTATCAATTGGTTCCGTACTTGCATCGAACGCCGGCTGTGCCTGTGCCATGGATGAAACCTCCTTTTTCGTATTGCCGCGGCAGACGCATACGTCAGCAGCATGCTATTGTCCGCGCGTGGAAATTCGCCGGCTGTAAGGAGGGTTTACAACCAGTTTCACAAATGGAAGGGTAATTCGAATCTAGCAGTGCCGGGGTAAGGTTTCAATGCCGACGTTATAGGAGAGAGGCGTGGAAGGTACGTAGGCCGCGAATTGATTCGCGAGGTGATTGGCGAAACGCGCTCGAATGCCATGAAAACGGGCTCATAAAGAGTAGTGGGCGAGACAACTGCTTTGCTTCAGGAGCTAAAGTTCGTCCGCCACAACGTCTTACTGGATTCGGGTGCGCTGTCGGCTCGCGCGCTAAAAGTTAAATTTGGCTCCCAGCTGAACAAGGCGCGGGGACGCAGCGCTGACCACGTAGCCGAACGTGGAGCTGCTGACGTTGCCGTCCACCGATGCGGGACCGTAAAACTGGGCATGGTTGAATACGTTGAAGGCTTCGAGGCGGAATTGGAGCGATTTCGATTCCGTGAGAGCGACATTCTTCAATAGAGCCATGTCGAAATTATTGATTCCGGGGCCGTAGAAAACGCGGCGGTCGGCGTTTCCCGGAGTACCCAGCGGCTGCAAGGCGAAAGCCTGCGGATTAAAAAAGGACTGCCCGTTGCGCGGGTTGTGGTTCAGATTCAGCGGCATGCCCGTAGTTTCCGGCTCATCCACGCCGAAATTGTTCACGCCGTTCGGTTCAGCGCCGATGAGGGAGTTATCGCCGAAATTATAAAACGTCACCGGGAAGCCCGTGCTGAAGCGCGTGATGCCGGAAATTGCCCAGCCTTGCGTCCAGCGATTTTTGACGCCAAAGACGCGGTCAATCGGAAGGTCATACTTATAGCTGAATACGAAGTTCTGCCGCATGTCGAATGCCGACGGCGAATAAAGTAAGCGGTAATTGTACGGATTTACACTTTCGCCCAGGCTGGAGGAATCGTCGAGAGATTTACTGTAGGTATAGCCCGCCAGAAATTCGAGTGGGCCGCTGACGTGCCGCCAGGTCATTTGCAGGGAGTTGTAATTCGAATTGCCGATGGTGCTCTGGTCAGTGTCGCTGCCGAAATTGGGACCTAACGGGCCGCGTGTCCCGTTTACGACCTGGCCGGACGCTCTGGTGTACACATTGCCTTCTCCAAACGGCCCGCAGGTGGGCGTGCCGGGCAGCACGTCGCTCGGCTGGCTCAAACTTAAGCACAGGGCCGGATCGCCGGGATTGGCTTCCACGAGTACAAGCAAATGGTGAGCCTGAGTTCCGACGTAGCTGGCGCTCACTACATCATTTTTGCCAATCTCTCGTTGTACGGACAGCATGTACTCTTCCGTGTAAGGAGTTCGATTGGAAGTGGAATAAGCGGGAATGCCGCTGATGGGCTCATATTGCGACCAGTCCACATTGGAATCGGGATTGCTCGCTGTGGTATTTGTGGGCGCGAGCTGCGCGGGAAAATGCTGGCCCAGATTCTGTCCCGTGGATGCAGTGATGAAAGGAGTAGCGAAAAGCGGCGGCGCGGGGCTGGTGTACGTGGTGCCATAAGGCGCGTTCGCGCTCAACACGGAGATGCTGAGAGCTTCGATGGCGGTGTAATACATTCCGAAACCGGCTCGAATGGACGTTTTTCCAGTGCCGCCGAAAATCTTGCCGAGCAGCGTATTCGGAGCGGCGTTGGGAGACCATGCCAAGCCGAGTCGCGGCGCGAAAGCCAGATTGCTTGCGGGCGCGAGTGTACGCGGAACTCCCGGATCGGTGGGAAACAATATACCCGCGGGCGCTCCCGGAAAAACCACGGACTGCGCGCCGGGCTCGAAGACGGCAAGCTGATTGTATTTCTCATACCACGGCTCGATGCGATCCCAGCGCAGCCCGTAATTAAAAGTCAGGTTGGGCTGGATGCGCCAGCTATCCTCGGCGTAGAGTCCCGCATACTTGTTGCGTCCATAGAAAGCCTGGAGCTGGCTCTGGTTGTACTGACTGGGAATGCCCAGCAGGAAGTCGGCGAAATCCACCCCAGTCTCGCTGCCGAAAAACAGGAAACTGCCGTTAAATTGAGCAATCGGGGAAACGTTCACCTGGTCGTAGTGAAACTCCGCGCCGAACTTGACCGTGTGCGCGCCCAGAACCTTGGTGAAATTGTCCAGCCATTGAAATGTGTTGTTGGCCTGCCTGATCTGGTTGGGATTCGTTCCAATGGTGAAGTTATTGAATGCGACGCTCTCGACTCCCTCGGTTTGCGGGGAAAGCGCCACGATGCCCGGAGTTCCCGGGCCGGTGACGAAGCCCTGCGAAGCCAGGCTGACACCCACTCCGCCCTGAGACTGACCGAGATCGTTCGAGTCGCGCATGTAACTGAAGTGAAATTCGTTCACCGCCGTGCTGGAAAGAACTTTCGTATCGCCGAGGCTGAGCAATTGCGCGCGTCCCGAGTTCAGTGCATTGAAACCCGGCACATTGGCGCCGCCTTGCGAAGTGGGATATGGATTGTTCTGCGAATAATCGTCGGCAAAATAGTATGCGGATAGTGCGCCCCATCGGGTGGCGGCATCCAGCCGGAACGCGCCTTTGTCGTCCCGCAAAGTTTCATTGTAGGCGGAAGTCGAAAAGGCATTGGTGCCGACGTTCGACTGTGGGATGTATTGCAAAAGTTGTTTTGCCGGCGCGGACCATGCCGCCATGGGGATGACCGCATTAGGAAGCACGCACTGCGACGAATTGGTGCACCCGGCGGTGTAATACGGCTCGCCGGGGCTTACCGGATAGCCAAGCTTCTGAGTAAGCAGGCTGGCGAAATTCGGGCCGCTGACAGTTCCAGTCAATGAGCCGGCGACATCGGAAAGATTGCCGCCGCGATCGTCGACCGAGGGCACGGGAATAATTCCTGTGTCAATGCCCTGGGTGAGGCGCGTCCCCTGATAGTCAGCGAAAAAGAATATTTTCTGCCGCTTTATGGGACCGCCGATAGTGCCGCCGAATTGATTTTGGTCATACGCGGCGCGCGTTGGCGAGAAGAAATTGCGGGCGTCCAGATTCGTATTGCGGAGAAATTCAAAGGCGTCGCCGTGAAAGGCATTTCCTCCCGACTTGGTAATCACATTGATCTGGCCGCCGCTGTACTCTCCATATTCCGCGTCGGAGTTGCTGGTGAGAATGCGAAATTCGGAGATGGAATCAAGATTGGGAATGATGGCCGCGCCCATGTTGGCGTCTTCTTCCGTGTTCGCGCCATTGACCATAAATCCGTTGGCGAATTCGCGCTGTCCGTTAATGGAAATTGTGCCGGGATTCAAATCGCCCGAAGGCGTATAGGCGCTGATGCCCACGTCCTGTACCGTGTCAGACGTAAGAGAAGTGATGGGCGCGACACCCGGCTGCAGCGCGAGCAGATCCGTGTAGCTGCGTCCGTTGAGGGGAACGGAAACAATTTTTCCGCCGGCAATTACTTCGCCCATCTGTGTGTTGGCCGTCTCGACCTGCAGCGGATTACTGGTGACGGTGACGGTCTCGGTCTTTTCGCCTACCGGAAGAACCGCGTCAATTAATAAGGCGCTATTGACATCGATGGCCACGTCCATGCGTTCATAAGGCGCGAAACCCTGGAATTCTACCTTTAAGTTGTAGCGGCCCACCGGCAAATCTGGGAAAGAATAAACGCCGCCCGCGTCGGTCACAACGGATCGGCGCGCGCCGGTGCGAGTCTCGACAAGAATGACAGCGGCATGAGCAATCACCGAGCCAGTGGTGTCCTTCACAGTGCCGGAAATTCGGCCGCCTGTGTCGGCATATGCGATATTGGCAAAAAACAGCAGTAGTCCACATAAGAGCAGACGCCAGGCACTCCCCCACTTTTCCTTGGTGGGGGCTCCGTATGCGAAGGATGTTCTGTGAATGAGCGGGATCACTTCCCGGCACCCGACCCATTGGTCACCGCCAAGGCGTGGGAATCGCCGGAGACTCGAGCTTTGCCCCGCACCATTGGCGCGGACATCGAATCTACGCCTGTCGTGTGTTTCCCCGTGATTTCTGCCTTTCTGCATCGCCGGCAGACACCACCAACCTCGAGGCGCATCACTGCAATGTCAAAGCCTGCTTGTCTCGCAATCTCCCTCTTAAAGGAATCAAGCGCCGCACTGCTGTATTCCAGGATCGTGCCGCATCGAAAACAAGCCAGATGGCAGTGATCGCGATCAGTCCGCGCTTCGTAAAAATGTTTCTCCCCTTCCAAATGCATGAGGTCCAGTTCATCGATCAACCCGCGCCTTTTCAGCATGGCCAGAGTGCGGTAGACGGTGGCGCGGTTGATCCCCGGCTCCTGCTTTTGCGCGATGCGAAGCAAAGTGGCCGCGTCCAAATGCCGCGAGGCTTGCTGAATGAGGTCAACCAGCAGCCTTCGTTGAGCCGTCAGGCGCACTCCCTGCTGCGCAAGCTCTTTGGCAAGAAGGTGCCTGCGCAAGGACGGCGCTTGCGGAGTGTGCGGCTTATTATGCGACTCGGTCGCAACTACGATACACTTGTTCATGCGCTTGGTGTCCCCAGGGAATTTCTACTTGTAACTCAGTATCAACTAGCAAAACCATTTCACCCGATTTTCAGATTTCTGTCAAGCATGGAAGCACTGCGCCACGGAGAAACCGTCGCAGAGTGTCGCACCACGCCTAGCCGCGTCGGAAGTGAATTCCAGCAGAGCACCTCGCCGGCCTTCCAGAGTCCACACCGGCGCTTTGCCAGGCGCTTCGGTGGCGGGTCAGTCTAAAGATATCGGCATTACTTTCATTTGGACGTGGGCTCTCCTACAAACACCAGGCAGCCGTTGGGATCGGCAATGTGAAACTCGGTCATTCCATATTCCCTGTTAAACAAATCCCTGATCTTGTAGCGATTCTTGAAGCCTTTCACATGCTCCCACAGCGAATCGATACCGGAAACCTCGATATATATCTCGGTGTGCCCACGGACACAGTTCATGACCCCTTCGGATGCGGCCTTCTGAAAATGGATCGTTTGACCGTTCCGTTCGACGATCGAGTATTCCGGCGATCTCATTTGTGGAGTGAAACCCAGCACGTCCTGATAAAACAGAATAGTTTCCTCCATATCGGCAACCGCCAGCATAGGACTTATTTTTTTTGCTATCGCTGTGCTCGGCATTACGGAACCTCCAGAAGATTCATACTTTCTGTTTTCCGTGGACGAGATGATGCCATAGCAATCCAATTGATGAAAAGCCCCGAATATCATGCTGATCGATTCCAGGCGCTTCCCTACTCTCGCGCAGCGGGCAGCAAAAAACGTATACTGACAGTCTGCCGCGGAACCTATCTGAGGGCTTTTGTGCGGCCGAATACAAATGCGAGAAACCCATTCGTTGAACGCCGATAAACAATCATCCAGCAGTACTGAGAGCGGGGCCGATGCACGAGCTGCTTCACCCGCCGCAAGAAAGAACGCCCGGGAGATGATTGACCGGCTCACGTCCCTGAAGAATGAAGAGGAAAAGTTGCGCCAAGGCGGAGGTGCGAAGGCCATCGAAGCCCAGCACAAGAAAGGCCGTCTGACGGCGCGCGAGCGAATTGCGAAGCTGATCGATCCCGGATCACATTTCTTCGAGTTGGGGCTTTATGCCGCATTTGAGATGTACGAAGAGTGGGGCGGGGCGCCGTCGGCGGGAACGGTGACGGGGCTGGGATGGGTATGCGGGCGGCAGATGATGGTTATCGCCAACGACGCCACTGTGAAGGCAGGCGCGTTTTTCCCGATGACGGCGAAAAAGGTAATTCGCGCGCAGAATATCGCTATTGAAAACCATTTGCCCACAATTTATCTGGTGGATTCCGCCGGCATATTTTTGCCGCTGCAGGAAGATGTGTTCCCCGACACGGACGATTTCGGACGCGTGTTTCGCAATAATGCCGTGATGTCAGCGATGGGAATTCCGCAGATCGCGGCCATCATGGGAATGTGCGTGGCGGGCGGAGCTTATTTGCCGGTGATGTGCGATCACATCTTGATGACGGAAGGCTCCGGACTTTTCCTCGCCGGTCCCGCGCTGGTGCAGGCGGCTATCGGGCAGATAACGTCCGCCGAAGATTTGGGCGGCGCGAAAATGCACGCGCGAGTCAGCGGCACGGTGGATTTCCGCGAGGAAAACGACGACGCGTGCCTCGTGCGCATTCGCTCGCTCGTGGATGTGATGGGCCAATCGCCGCGCGCGCCCTTCGATCACAAGCCCGCCGAGCCGCCTCTGCATTCGCAGGAGGAAATCTACGAGATATTCTCCTCCGATTCGTCGCGTGAATACGACATGCGGGAAATCATTAAGCGAATCGTGGACGGCAGCCGTTTCGATGAATATCGCGCCGAATTCGGACAAACGATTCTTTGCGGCTATGCGCGCGTCGGTGGATGGGCCGTGGGAATTGTCGCCAATCAGAAAATGCACGTACAAACCGTGGTGCCCGGTACCGGCGAAAAGCGAATGGAATTTGGCGGAGTGATTTATGCCGAAGCGGCGGACAAAGCCGCGCGATTCATTTTGGACTGCAATCAAAATCGTATTCCTCTGATTTTTCTGCATGACGTGAACGGTTTCATGGTCGGCAAGGAGGCGGAGTGGAGCGGCATTATCCGCGCGGGCGCAAAAATGGTGAACGCCGTGGCCAATAGCGTGGTGCCGAAAATCACGGTGATCTGTGGCGGCAGCTTCGGCGCGGGACATTACGCCATGTGCGGCAAAGCTTACGATCCGCGATTTGTGTTTGCATGGCCCACGGCGCGTTACGCGGTGATGGGCGGCGATGCGGCCGCCGGCACGCTGGCGGAAATTAAAGTGAAGCAACTGGAACGTCAAGGAAAAAAACTTTCGTCCGCCGAGGTGGATGAGCTGCGCAAATCCACGCGCGCGATCTATGAACATCAAACCGATCCGCGCTATGCCGCCGCGCGGCTTTGGGTGGATGCCATCATTGATCCGGCGCAAACGCGCGAGGCGCTGATGGAAGCGCTCGAAGCGGCTGCGCACAATCCGGAAGTGAAGGAATTTCGTACTGGAGTGCTGCAAACGTAAGTGCTGCGCTTGGATTTTGGCGGGCGCTGCGGTTTCGAACGAAGAAGCAAAACACATTCCTCACGTATGCGCCCTTCGGCAAGCTCAGGGCCATGTTCGGGATGACCTTAAAAGTGATGTGGGAAAAATGTGTTGTCGGAAGGATGGCGCGGCAGGGATGGAGTGCATTGAATGGATGAAGTAACAGTTGTCGAATGTCCGCGGGACGGCTGGCAGGGCCTGGAGAAGCTAATTCCTACCGGGGAGAAAGTGGAATACCTGCGCAGCCTGATTCGCGCGGGCTTTGGCCATATTGACGCGGTCAGCTTCGTTTCGCCGAAGTATGTCCCGCAGATGGCGGACAGCGAAGCCGTCATGCTGGGCATCAGCGACGCGCGGCTGCCTTCGGGCGAGACGCCGGAGATTATCGGGATCGTGGTGAATGAAAAAGGGATGGAGCGCGCGTTGGCGACGCCGGGCGTGACCACGCTGGGATATCCCTACTCAATTTCTGCTTACTTCCGGCGGGCAAATGCCAAAATGTCTCGCGCTGAATCGCGAGCATTGGTGGAAACTTTACAGAAGACCACACGCGCAGCCGGACGAAAGCTGGTTATTTACATTTCGATGGCGTTTGGAAATCCCTACGATGAGCCGTGGGGACCGGAAATCGTTGAGGACACGCTGGTGTGGCTGAAGGATACCGGGGTGCGCACTGTTTCCCTGGCGGATACGGTGGGGAAAGCTACACCGGCGGACGTGGCAAACCTTTTTCACGCGGTGAAAGATTGCGTTGCGGGGCTGGAGATTGGCTTGCACCTGCACAGCCGTCCGGAACGCGCGGTGGAGAAAATTCTGGCGGCGTACGAAGCGGGCTGCAGGCGATTTGACGGAGCGCTTGCCGGGCTGGGCGGTTGTCCGTTTGCCGGAGATCACCTCGTAGGGAATATTCCCACGGAAAGTATTTTGGCGGCGCTTTCCGTGCGTGGCGTGCCAACGGGGATTGACAGCCGGACACTGGCGATGCTGTGCGCACGGAGCGCGCAGATTGGCGAAGAATATTCAGCGCCGGTTGCGTCGACGGAAACGGAGCCGAGCGCAGGAAATCCGCAGGCGGAGAATAGTTCCACGCACGGGCCCAATTGAGGAGCGCATGGCTTATTCGACTCTGAAGCTGGAACGCGCCGGACGCATCGCCACGATTACGCTGGCGCGTCCGGAACGCCGCAACGCGATTTCGCGCGTGCTGATGGACGAATTGACGCTGGCGCTGGCAGAATCGGAACGCGGCGGCGCGCGCGTCGTTATCCTGACCGGTGAAGGGCAGGCATTTTGCGCGGGAATGGACCTCGAGGATTTGCGGTCCATTGCCGGACAGTCGCTGCACCAACACAAGGCCGACGCGCGGCACATGGCCAATTTTTTTCATGGCATTTACTCCTATCCTCTGCCGCTGATTGCCGCCGTGAACGGCGCGGCCATCGCCGGCGGCACAGGTATCGCCACGCTGGCGGATTTCACATTGGCCGTTCCCGAAGCCAAGTTTGGATACACGGAAGTGCGCATCGGATTTTTGCCCGCGATTGTTTCCATTTTTTTGCGGCGGCAGGTGGGAGACAAGCGCGCGCGCGATCTGCTGCTTTCGGCGCGGCTGTTCGATGCCGCCGAAGCACATGCGATGGGATTGGTGACGCGAATCGTGCCGGCCGAATCCCTGCTCGAAGAGGCGCACAAGCTGGCCGAGTCATTGTTGGCATGGAGTCCCGCGAGCCTGCAACGCACCAAGCGGCTTTTGCGGCAGGGCCAAGAAGCGGAAATACAGCGCGAATTGGAAACCGCTATTCGCGAGAGCGCCGACATTCGCACCACTCCTGATTTTCGCGAAGGGCTGAGCGCATTTCTGGAAAAGCGCGCCCCAGAGTGGACGGATGGTTAGCGCGGGTTAATGACGTGGATGATAATTTCTACAACGAGACGAAAATTCGCGTGCGGTATGCGGAAACGGACCGCATGGGAGTGGTTTACTACGGCAATTTTTTCACCTGGTTTGAGGTGGGCCGCGTGGAATTTTTGCGCGACATCGGATTCCGCTATCGCGAAGTGGAAGAAGTGGACGACTGCCACATTGTGGTGGTGGAAGCGCAGTGCCGGTACCGCTCGCCCGCGCGGTATGACGATGAATTGCTGATTCGCACGCGGCTGAAACATTTTCGCGGCCCAGTGGTGCGCTTCGGATATGAAATTGTGCGCGCCGATAATGGAGCCGAAGTCGCCGATGGAGAGACAACTCATCTTGTTTGCGATCGTCAGATGAAAGTGCGACCGTTGCCGCCGAAACTTGCCGATCCATTGCGCGAAAGGCTTCCGAAATGACGTCCGGTTCCCTGCCCCCGGTACGATTGGACGGCGACAACCTGACACTCGCCGAAGCGTATGAAGTGGCGCTCGATGGCCGCAAGGTGGAGCTTGCTCCGTCGGCGGGCGCGAGAATGGAGGCGTCGTGCGCGGTGGTTCGGCGGCTGCTGGCGTCCGGCACGACCGCTTACGGCATCAACACGGGATTCGGCGCGATGGCGCGCGTGCGAATTTCCGGCGATCAGATTTTTCAGCTTCAGTTGAATCTGGTGCGCAGCCATGCGTGTGGAGTCGGCGAACCGTTGAGCGTCGCGGAAACTCGCGCGATGATGTTGCTGCGCGCAAATACTCTGGCGAAAGGCTATAGCGGCGCGCGGACGCTGGTTACCGAAACGCTTTGCGCCATGCTGAATTGCAGCGTGCATCCCGTGATTCCGTCGCAAGGCTCGGTGGGCGCGTCGGGAGACTTGGCGCCGCTGGCTCATCTGGCCATTGTGGCCATTGGAGAAGGCGAAGCGATTTTCGGCGGCGAGAAATTGCCGGGCGCCGAAGCCATGTCGCGCGCGGGCATCGCGCCGCTGCTGCTGGAAGCAAAAGAAGGACTGGCGCTGCTGAACGGCACACAGGCCATGTCGGCATTGCTGGCGCTGGCCGTGCGCGAGGCGGAAATTCTGACGGACACCGCGGACGTGGCGGCTGCGCTTTCGCTGGACGCTTTGCGCGGAACCACCGCAGCGTTCGACGAGCGCATCCAGCGCGTTCGTCCGCATCCCGGACAGATTATCAGCGCGCGGAATCTGTTGCGGCTCAACGCCGGAAGCGAAATCCGCGAATCGCATCGCGATCCAGCCGCCGATTTGCGCGTTCAGGATGCGTACAGTTTGCGCTGCGCGCCGCAAGTTCATGGCGCGGTGCGCGACGCCGTCTCGCAGGCACGCCAAATTCTGGAAATCGAAATCAATAGCGCGACCGACAATCCGCTGGTGTTTGCGTCAAATACAAATGGCGCGGACGGCGGGGGTGAAATCCTTAGCGGAGGAAATTTTCACGGCCAGCCGATTGCGATTGCCGCAGACCATCTGGCGATTGCGCTGGCGTCTCTCGCCGGCATTTCCGAACGCCGCACCGAGCACATGACTAATCCACACACCAGCGGCCTGCCCGCGTTTCTCACCGGCGACGCGGGGCTGAATTCCGGCTTCATGATTGCCCAGGTCACCGCCGCCGCGCTGGCCAGCGAACTGAAAGCTCTGGCCGCTCCGCATTCGGTGGATTCGATTTCCACGTCAGGCAATCAGGAAGATTACGTTTCGATGGGCATGTCTGCCGCGCGACGGCTTGCACCCATGCTGCGCGACGTTCGCCTCGTGCTGGCGATTGAACTGCTGGCCGCGTGCCAAGGACTCGACTTCCTCGCGCCGCTGCAAACCGGAGTTGAAGCGCGCAAAGCCTATGCACTGGTCCGCGAAGTTTCCACGCGCGTCATCGCCGACCGCGCACTTGCGCCTGACATCGCTGCGGTGTCAAAGATTATCGCCGACGCGACCTTGCACCTCTAGAAAATTCCCTCGATGCGAACGCTATTAATTTTAGCCCTTTTGGCAAAAATAGAACGATCTCGCAGACGAAGGGTCCAAAAGATTAGGCGGCCAGTGCGTAATAACGAAGGTCCATAGTGCATCAGTGCTCCGTTAATCTCCGGATGCATCTTCGCGGCCCGGACGCGGATCTCCCAGCTACGAGAGCTCTTGGAAAAGAAACGTGCCGAGGCGAAGGCCGACGGCCCATTTAAAGGGGGCTTCGCCCATGGAGTAGTGGCCGCAGGGCATGACGAGCGTTTCGCACGCGATGCCTTCGCGGCGAACGGCATCGAGAAAATGCTGTGAGTATTCGAACCAAAAAGTGGGATCGTGGCGCCCAATCATAGCCAGGCATTTTTTCGTGCCGCCCGCGAGCTTGTGAAGATACGGACGCGGGCTGATGGGCGCCCAGAAGCGGCGCAGCTCGTCGACGGAAACTTTTGCGCGCAGCGATTCCCAAACGTGCGAAGTGGTCATGCCGGTGGCGACCACGTCAGCGAAATAGGTGGAGACGTGCAGAAAAGCGCCGGCGCGAATTCCGGCGTCGTGGCAGAGCGCGATGAATCCCACCGATGAGCCGATGCTCGCACCCAGCACTCCTATTTTTCCGTAGCCTTGCAATTCCAGCCAGCGCACGGCGCGGCGCACATCCGAAACAGCCTGGCGATTCGCCTGCATCGTCAGGCCAATATTTGGTCCGACAAGATAATCGGCTTTGGGATGGCCGGCGATGGCGCGGCGGTCGTGATAGGGCAAGCTAAGCTTGAGCGCAGTGATGCCCAGAACATTCAGCCAATGGCAGATGTGGATAAATTCATCCCAGCGCGCGTTCCATTGGCCCATCACGATTACCGCGGGACCGGAATGCTTCGCCGGAAAAAAACGCGCATGTACCAAATTATTTTCCGGCCACGGCGATTCAATCGCGCTGGTGAACGTTAATTGGCTTCCCTCGGAGCGCGCAATGCCTGATTTCTGCAGGCGATAGTCGGAAGCGGGAGAAGAGACGAACCACTCGTCGCTCCGAGCAATGGAACGGTCAACAAAGTCGTCCAAAAATGCGCGGGGATTGGGATCTTTCGCGTCGCCGCCGATGTATTCCAGTCCCCAGCCGAACGGAAGCACGCGACGGTCCGGCTCTGCAGCCCAGCGGCTGTGTTCGTAACGGCGAATGTATTGTTCGAGAAGGCCCATCAGCGCGGAGTCATCGAAGATAGCTTGAAATTGCGGCGCGCGCAAATGTGGAGTCCAAGATCGGATGCACATTCGCACCAGAAAACGCAAAGGGGCTCAGAGTGGGGCGGGCGCCATCGAAAAAGGGAAACAACAGGTTCCCTCGCCTCACGGCGCTGCCCTATCGACGCTTCCACATGATTTGAAATGGGAGTTTGCATGATTTCGCGAGGCGGATGTCACGAGGTGCATCGCGGAAACATTCGCGGCTGGCGGATTGCCCGGAATCCGCGGATGTGAGAGATTGCCGAAGTGGCGGCGCTGATTATTTTTGTCTTCGGGCTGGTGCTGGGCAGCTTTCTCAACGTCTGCATCTGGCGGATTCCGCGCGGCGAATCGATCGTCGCTCCGCCGTCGCATTGCCCACATTGCGCGCGACGGATTCGTCCGTGGGACAACATCCCGCTGTTGAGTTATGCGCTGCTGCGCGGCAAATGCCACAATTGCGGCGAGCGCATCTCTCCGCTGTATCCCGCCGTGGAGTTGCTGACCGCGTTTCTGGCGCTCACCTGCTACTTCGCGTTCGGGTTTTCGCCCGCATTCGCCAAATGGCTGATTTTCTGTGCGCTAATCGTCGTGCTGATTTTTACCGACCTGCGCGAACGCATCCTTCCCGACGCCGTGAACTTTACCGGCTTGGTTGCCGGGCTCGCCGCCAGCCTCTTCGTGCCTGTTCCCGGCGGCGCGGCGTTTTGGATTTTCGGCCGGGCGGTTGCGCTTCATTCGCCCGCCGCGGCACTTTCGTTCATGGACGCACTGCTGGGCGCGGCTTGTGGCGGCGGACTCCTGTGGCTTTTTGCCGAAGGATATTTCCGCCTGCGCCATCGCGAAGGAATGGGATTGGGCGACGTAAAAATGATGCTGATGGCCGGAAGTTTCCTGGGCTGGCAGGGCGTGCTGTTGACGATTTTGCTGGGTTCGTTGATGGGCACCGTGGCGGGATTGCTGTTCATCGCGGCGCGCCGCCGAGGCCGCGACTACGAGTGGCCCTTCGGAACATTCCTGGGGATTTCAGCCATCGCCGTTGTCTTTTGGGGACAGCCCGTACTGAAGTGGTACCTCTCACTGTTGTAGCGGCTGCTTGTCGTCCGCTCGATTTTCGCTCCGCGCGTTAACTTATCCCGCACCGGGTCGCGCAGCGGCAAGCAAATTTCCGCGCTTCCACGTCATAATCGTTTTGCAAGTCATCCCTCCTGGCTTCGACCGTCTCATGCATGAATTGCCACGGCTACGTTGTATTTTTTTCTTGCTGGTTGCGGGCGTTTGCCTAGCGCCCCCCGCTTTCGCGAATATTGAGTTTTCGCGGCAATCTACAACCGTAGCTAAGATCGCGCCAGCGTCGACTGTACTAACGCCTGTCTCGCCGCAAATTAATTCATTACAACGACCGATTTCGTTGGCCGAAGCCGCGCGAGAAGCTCGCGCCGAACGACGATACGCTCCGAAGGCCGCGATGATCTTTACCAATGACAATCTGCCAAGCGCCGGCGGCGTTTCCGTGGTTGGGCAAGCGGCCAGCACAAGTGAAGGTGAAAATTCCGCGTCGTCGCAGGGTAATGCGCCTGAATCCGAGGGCGAATCGTACTGGCGAGCGAGGTTCGCATCGCTGCGGACGAAACTTCGTCAGAATGAAAGTGCGGTCGAAATTATGCAGCGCGAGCTGGGTGAATTGAATGTGCAATATTATGCCGACCCGCAGGAAGCGCTCCGGCAAGGCTACACGCGCTCCGACATCAATGACAAGACGGCCGCGATTGAGGGCGCGAAGAAAAACGTGACGGCTATTCAGCAGCAGCTTTCCGAGCTTGAGGATGAACTGCGAAGGGCAGGCGGTGATCCGGGCTGGGCGCGCGAATAATTTCCAGGTGCGCTGCCCCACCAAAGAAAGACTCGCGAATTGTCGCCCCCAGCCTCACGGGAGACACGCGAGTGAATCAGCAGCCGCGCTTGACCGATTGGCACGCCGCAAAGTTTTTCAGTTACGGTTTTGTCCCGCGATGGAATGCTAGGACGCCGAACGTCCACCGTTCGTAGCGAACGTTTGTGAACCCAGCTTCGCGCATCCAGTTCGCCAACTCTTCGGGCTGCGGAAAACGCATCACGGATGCGGGCAAGTATGCATAAGCGCTCGCGTCGCCGGAAACGGCGCCGCCGATGCCGGGTAATATTTTCGTGAAGTATACCTGGTAGAGAGCGGCGGAGACGCCTCCACGCGGCTCGCAGAATTCCAAAATTCCGACTTCCCCGCCGGGACGCAAGACACGGTAAATTTCCGCCAGGGCGTCGCGGTAGTTGACGAGATTGCGAAACCCGAACGAAGTCGTCACTAAGTTTGCGAATTCGTCGGCCAATGGCAACGCCAGGGCGTCCGCCGCGAAAAAGTCGATAGGCTTGCGCGCATACCGCACTTTTTCACGCGCCAGTGTCAGCATAGGAAGTGCAAAATCGCTTCCGATCACGCGTGCGCCACTTTCCGCTCCGCATTGCTTGGCGACGCGCTCGAGCGCCAGTGTGAGATCGCCCGTGCCGCAGCAAATATCCATCGCTACCGTATTTTGGTGGCTCAGAATATCCGCGAAACGAAGCGCTGCGCGTCGCCGCCAGATTTTGTCGAAGGAAAACGATAGAAAATGATTCAGGAAATCGTAGCGCGGAGCGATACGGCTGAACATTTCCCGCACATTGCTGCCGGCTTCTGCTTCGGAGTGGACCCCCGGCGGACGCGTGCCGACCACCGTTTCGGAAAGATTTTGCTTTTCCGTACTATTGGGCGACCGCGGTTCCATCATCGGGCATGTTCCGCAAAGATGGATGGCAGTTCCGCCCATATACGGCGAAACAGAGGTTTCGGCATGCGGACGCCTCGCTCTGCGCGCCCGATTCCCACCGGCAACACCCAGCCCACTTCGCCGCCGCGAGCCTTTTTGTCAGATTGAATGATTTGCCACAGCCGCGCGTGCCCGATCGCCGGCAGTGAAGGCAGATTCCCGGCGCGATGCATCAGAGTTGCGACGCGCACGGCGTCAGTTACGGTCATTTTTCCGAAAGCCAGCGCAGCAAGCATGGCGGAAAGTAATCCCCAGCCCACCGCTTCACCGTGGAGGAAGCGTTTATAATTTGTGGCAGCTTCGAGGGCGTGAGCAAGAGTGTGGCCCAGGTTGAGCAATTCACGCGGGCCGGATTCGCGCTCGTCGCGCTGGACAATCGACGCCTTTGCGCGAATACATCGCGGAATCACCGTCGCGAGAACGGTTGGGCTTCGCCGCGACAACGCATCAAGATTCCGCTCGAGGTAATTGAAGAGTTTTGCGTCGCCCAGCATCGCATACTTTATGATTTCAAATATTCCGGAGCGGAATTCGCGGTCGGGAAGCGTGAGCAGCATATCCGGATCGCACAGCACAAGCCGCGGCTGGTAAAACGCGCCGACGAGGTTCTTTCCCTCCGGCAAATTGACGCCAGTTTTCCCTCCGACGGAACTATCTACCTGGGCCACGAGCGTCGTGGGGATATGAACCAGCCGAACGCCGCGAAGATACGTGGCAGCAACGAAGCCCGCGACGTCGCCGACCACTCCGCCACCGACGGCAATCAGGATGGCGTCACGCCCGGCTCCGGCGCGAATTAGTTTCCGAGCTATCTTCTGCACCGTGGCCAAGGATTTGTCGCTCTCGCGGTCGCTGAATAAAATTACACCATCGATTTCGCTTTTTTCCAGGGCGCGAACGGTGGTCTTTGCGCAAGACTTCCATACGCGGGGGGAGGAGAGCACAAATATCGGACCGCCGCCGGTATATTTTCTTACCAACGGACAGGCGGAGCGGAATGCGCCTGCGCCGCAAACGACGGGATAGGAACCGGATGGCGCGCGTACATGAATTAGCCGCATGGCGACTCAGGGAACGGCGGGCCCGGGGCTATTTCGACGGAGGAAGAAACAGCAGATCCCTCGATCACCACGACTTCGGAATACTCTTAAAGGATTATTGACGGCGAACAAATTTCAATTTCCTCTGACTATTTTCGGGCTTCAATGGCACGAACGCTTTCGATAAACACATGGCCGACGATGGCCAGGCTGCGCGGGCTGATTTTATCCATGGTGTCCTGCGGAGTATGCCAGTAGGGCCAAACCGTGGTCGCCGGATAGTCCATGTAGTCAATTACGTCCACGGCGGGAACTTTGCGATGGGTGAAGGCCAGATGGTCATCCTCCATGGGCGTGACTGTGGAGACAAAGACGTCGGAGTATCCCAAACGCGCCGCCGTGGACCAGACCAAGTCGGTGAGCCACGGCGAGGAGGGATCCTTTTCCACGTGGAGATTCTTGGCGCCAATCATGTCCGCCAGCATGACAGCCCTAATGCGCGACAAATCGCCTGAAAGCGCCATTCGCGCGGCGAGTTCGCGGCTGCCGTAAATGCTGTCCGTGTCGCTCCATTTCTGGAAGGCTTCTTCGCCATCCAGAAACGCGATCCAGATTGTATCCGTCTGTTTTTTTCCGCAGAGGTTGCGGGCCATTTCGAGCATCAGGCCGCTGGAAGATCCGCCATCATTTGCGCCGACAAAATTGTCCATATGCTGGTCTTGCTGATCGAGTTGGTCAGTATCGTAGTGTGTCAGCAGCAGAATGATGGACGGCTTTTCGCCGGGAATCACCGCGACGATGTTTTTCATGGCCACTGAGCCAACCGGCGTGCCGGCATGGAAATTATCCTCGGTGACGGTGCAGCCGAAACTTTGTAGTTGAGAACGGATGTAATCCTGCGCCTGATGAATTGCGGGAGAATCCGGCGGGCGCGGACCGAAACTCACCAGTTTGGCGGTGAAGTCGTATGCTTTCTGGCCGTCGAATCCCGCGGTCTGCGACGCGGGGGGCGCGGCATCGGCTGCGGGGGGCGCTCCATCACTGCTTGAAGTACTCGCGGTGGCCCCACTGCCCTGGTGATTCGCGGCGGCGCTGCTTTCCTGCGCTTGCACGCTGGGCGAGCGAGTACCCTGGCAACCGATCAAGCTTCCCTCACACAGCAGCAAGAGAGCGGCAAAATAAAGCGCGAATCCCTTATTGCGTTCCGCCACTTGCAGCCTCCCGCGCGCGTTTGCGCCGCACCACCATATATGAAACCGCGATCCCCGCAAAATAGAGCAGCACCATCGGACTCATGAAAATCAGCATGGTCAAAGCATCCGGCGTGGGCGTCACAATCGCGGCCACGATGGTAATAATCAACATGGCATAGCGAAAGTTCTTCCACAAAAACTGCGGCGTCACCAGCCCAAACAGCGTGAGAAAGAAAATCAGAATCGGCAACTCGAAAACTAGACCGAGTCCCAGAAGAACGATCAGGATCAGATCGAAATATTCGTTGATGCTGATGAGCGGCTTGAACGGCCCTTGAAATCCGATCAGGAATCGAAGCATGTACGGCAGAAGAATGTAATATCCGAACGCCACGCCGGCAACAAAAAGTCCCATGGAGGATAGGATAAAACCCAGTATGCCGCTGCGTTCGTGGCGATAAAGTCCCGGGGCGATAAACAGCCAGACTTGATAGAGGACAAAAGGAAGCGCAATGGCCAGCCCCATGTAAAGGCTCAGAGTGATCAGCAGATTGATGACACCGGTGGGACTGGTGTAGACCAGCTTCTCTTCCATGTGCGCGGTGCCCAAAGCCTTCAGCATGGGCCGAGCAATGAACGTGAAGGCGCGTTGAGAGACGGAAAACGCCACGAGAGTTCCCAGTAGCACAGCGATGAGTGAGTAGACAAGCCGCTTGCGGAGTTCGCTGAGGTGCTCGAAGAACGACATCCGAGCACCCTCCTCCTCGGGAGCGGCGCGCGGAAGAAGTTCGGGGTCGCTAGGCGTGGCCATGGGGATCTTTGCCGATTTCCGCAGGCGCGCCGTGCGGAACGGAGAGAGCTCGCGTTTCACTGGAAGGAGCTTGCGTTGCCAACGCTGCGGAAACGCTTACTAAGTCCTCTCTGGCACCGCTCTTCGATACGGTTGCAGACGGCTCTGTCGACGGGGTCGGCACGTCACTTTCCGTGGCGCGCGTGTCTGATGGGGGGGTGCTCTCAGATGGCATATGTACAATAGACGCGGTTGCGGATGCGCTTTCCGGGGTCGCGCCCTTGTTGGGGGCACCGGCGAGAATCGCGGCCGCCTGCGTCGCCGAGGATTGCGTTGCTGCCGCAGTCGCCTGCTGTGCGGCGAGTTCGCGCTTCTTGCGCTCGATCTCCGCGGATTCGCGCTCGAGCTGCCGCATTTGATCCTCGAAGGAGCTTCGCAGATCTCCGGTGACACGTCGGAATTCCGCCGTCCATTTGCCCAGTTGACGCGCCAATTCGGGCAGCTTCTCCGGGCCGAACACAACCAGAGCCACGATAAAAATCACAACGAGGTGGGGCAAACTGAGCATGAAAGGCTGCCAGGGCCAGCCAGTTGCATCATAGGAGAGGCTCGCAGGGCTGTCAAACCATGCGATTGGTGATGGCCATCGCGTCCCCGGACTGTTGATGCGCGCATGTGCAGCGGTTTGCGCCGCTCCAACCGATGAAATATACTGCAATGTTTTGGCAGGCCCGCCGAGGTTTCCAGTCACTTGACGATATTATTTCGCCGCGCGCCGAGAAGGCCGCGCGCAGGGCCGCCGTAAGAGGGAGCGACGATTGATGCTGGTAGTCATGGAAACACGGGCGACGGATGAGCAGATCCGGGCGGTCTGCGAGCGGATGGCATCGCGGGGCCTGGCAACCCATGTGGTTCCGGGATCGCTTCGAACCGCCATCGCCGTGACGGGAAATAGCGGCGCGGTGGATATCGGCTCGCTAGAAAGCATGCCGGGAGTTCAAGAGTGCATCGCCGTCAGCAAGCCATATAAACTCGCCGGCCGAGACGCCTATCCGGAAAGCACAGTAATTCACGTTCCCACGGCGTTGGGCGAAGTGACGGTGGGCGGAGGTGCGGTGGCGATCATTGCCGGGCCGTGCGCCATTGAAAGCCGCGAACAGGCTTTCGCGATTGCGGAGAAAGTGAAGGCCGCCGGCGCGCGGCTTATTCGCGGGGGCGCTTACAAGCCGCGGACGTCTCCTTACAGCTTTCAGGGGATGGGCGAGCCGGGCGTCGAGATTCTTCGCGAGGTGCGCGAGCAATTCGGGCTGGGCATCGTCACTGAAGCGGTTGACGTGGAGAGCCTCGACTTGGTCGCGGGCGTAGCCGACGTGATTCAAATCGGGGCGCGCAGCATGCAGAATTTTTCTCTTCTGAAGCGCGCGGGCCGCACCGGCAAGCCAATCCTGCTGAAACGCGGCATGTCGGCGACGCTCGATGAATTCCTGATGGCCGCTGAATACATCATGGCGGAAGGAAATCACGCCGTGATTTTGTGCGAGCGCGGGGTGCGGACGTTCAACGATCACACGCGCAACACTCTGGATTTAAGCGCCATTCCCGCCATTCATCGCCGCAGTCATTTGCCAATCATTGTAGATCCCAGCCACGGGACCGGGCGCAGGCGCAACGTGCTGCCGTTGGCACGTGCAGCTGTGGCCGCGGGAGCCGATGGACTACTGGTGGAAGTGCACCACGCGCCGGAAGCCGCGCTTTCGGACGGGCGGCAAGCCATTCTTCCCACGGAGTTCGCGCAACTCATGGCCGAGGCTCGGCAGATTGCCGCTGTCATCGGACACACTCTGAGCTAGCGGGCGCTCTCGCACAGTGCGAGCGAATGAAGATGGAATCCCACCATGGAATGTGAATCATGACGCGCCGAGTGAATATACGGTTGGCGATCATTGCCGTGATTCTTGCCGCGCTGGGCACACGCGAAATCCTGATGGAACATCACTTCTCCTGGCTGCGCCCGGGGCAGCACATGTACGCCTATGTGACGAACTATGCGGACGGCACCGTGAGCGTTTTGGATATGGTTCGTCTGGCGCCCATCGCGACTATTCCCGTTGGTCCCGAACCCTCGGCCATGCGAGTGCGTCCGGGAGCGCGGGAAGTTTGGGGCCTGAGCGGCCCGGGCGGATACGCCTGGGTGATCAACGGTGAAACCTGCCGCGTCGAGTCCAAACTTTTTGCAGGGCGGCAACCATCGGCGCTGGAATTTTCGCCCGATGGCCGCACCGCTTATGTAACGCTGGCGGGCGACAATCAGCTTGCGGTGATTGACGCCAGGGCTCGCACGGTTATCGAGCGCCTGCCTACGGGACGCCGACCGGGAGCGGTTCGCGCAACTAATGATGGGAAATTGCTCCTAGTAGGCAATCGCGGCGACGCCACGCTGACGATTTTTGATGCGCACACGCAAGCCACGCGCGCCACAATTTCTGTGGTGCCGGATCCGGATAAAATTGCCGTGCTGCCGGACGATTCGAAGGCCTTCGTTGCTTCCGGAACGAGCCCCCTTCTGTCAGTTGTGAATCTGCGCTTGAATGAACTGGTGAGCAATGTCTCGCTGGGCGGCCGTGCATCCGACCTGTTTCTTAAGCCGGATGGCGGTGAACTCTATCTGCCGTCACCCGAAGCGCACGGACTGCTTTTTGTGAACACATCCACTAATGAAGTGGCTGATTACATGCTGCTAGGGCTTGGGCCCCAAACGGGCATGCTCCTCCCGGACGGACGGCTGATTGTGACCGACACAGCGGGCGGGCGCATCGTCCCAGTAACTCCAGACGACAGGTTGGCACAGCCATCCGAACCTGTTGGTGAAGGGCCGGTGGCAGTGGCTCTGACTCCTGGCGGAGAAATGTGGATTATTGTTGATCGAGATTCCAATGACGTTGCCGTCCTCCGCGGGGTCGATGGAAAAATGATTACGATGGTGCCGACGGGACGGACGCCAGTCGGCATCGCCATCCTGTTGTTCTAGCTCGCCGCGGCAGTTGCGTTTTGTGCTTCGCGTCGAACTACTTTCGTTATCGACTGTTGCAATGGCGACCGACGGTTGGCATCTCAAAGTTGAATTGAAATGCTCCAAATGCGGCGTTCGAGGACTTTGACCGGGGAGGCTTTGAAATTGAATGCGCAGTAGCGACAAACCTACTACTGCTGTACGGTAAGTGTGAGCGGCAGAGTGCGCGAAACTCCCTGATCCGTTCCAGTAACTGTGACCGTATAGCTGGCCGATTCTCCACTGGGCGCACCGCCGCCGCCACCCCCTCCGCCCCCGCATGCAGCCATCCAGCCCAGCAGGCCCAGCGCCGCAGCCAAGCGCAACCTGCGCGACAATGCATGAGAACGCGCGCTGAAGCTGAGCAGGCCCGCAAGGAACAATAGAATCAATGCCGCCCATGCCACAAGCGGCGCACGCATCGGAGGTAAATGCCTGACCATACCGGGCGCGGTCCCAGCCGAGGTGACAACACTCACCGTGAACGCCACTGCACCGCTGCTGCCGGAAATAGTTACGGCCGTCGGGGAAGCTGAGCAGGACGGGCCCGCGGGGGCGGAGCCGCATGACAAGTTGATTGTTCCCGTAAAACCATCCAGCGGATTGGCCTGCAGCATGTAAGTGGCAGTCTGCCCCGCGGATACCGATGCGCTGGTGGTTCCGTTGGCGGACCCCAGCATAAAATTGGAGCCTGTTCCGGTGATGACCAAGGTCTGCGGACCGCCGGACGAGCCGTAACTGAAGCTCAGCATGGCGCTGCGCATTCCCGCGGCCGCCGGAGTGAATGTGACCGTTACTTTGCAGGTTGCTCCGCCGTCCAGCATTCCAATGCAGTTGTCGGTCTCGGAAAAATCGCCGGCGTTCGCGCCGGAGAAGGAAATCTGCGTCAGCGTGAGGGAGGTTGTCTCAGTGTTGGTCACCTTCACGGCGGCCGTTGTGGCGACTCCCATAAGCTGCGAAGGAAAACTCAGCGTGGATGGATTCAGCGCCAACCCCGGCGAAATCCCGATGCCGCTCAGAGCCACGGTTTGGGGGCTGCCCTGTGCATTATCCTGAAAATTGAGGACTCCGGCGCGCGCTCCGGCGGCCTGCGGATCAAACACCACGCTAACCAGGCAGCTTGTTGCGGGATTCAAATTCGATGGGCAGTTGTTTTGGGCCACAACAAAGTCCGCCGGATTCGCCCCACCGGTGAAAATGCCCTGAATGGCTAGCGGGACATTGCCGGTATTCATCAGCGTTACGATTTGTGCGGCGGTTGTCGAACCCACCGTCTCATTGCCGAATGCGAGTTTCGAGGGGCTGATAGCTGCTGTGGGCGCCACACCGTTTCCGGTGAGCGGCACCTGCTGCGGGCTTCCGGCGGCATTGTCGGTGACGCTCACCGAAGCAGTCTTGGCTCCCACGGAAATAGGCGCGAAGTCGACGCCGATATTGCAGATGGCTCCGGCAGCCACATTGCCGCCCAGCAGCGGACAGGTGGTGTCCGCAGCCACAAAATTGAATTCCAGCGCATTTGCGCCTGTAATCGCGATGCTGGAAATCACCAGCGGGAGGCTACCGGTATTCTTCAGCCCGATAATCTGGGGTCCGCTGGTATTTCCCGCCGCTTCCGAGCCGAAGGCCAGCATGGCCGGGATCAGGCTTACCAACGGCTGTGCCGTCACGCCGGTTCCGCTAAGAGCAACCATTTGCGTGGCGGCGGGATTATTCTGGTTATTGTCCTGAATCACGATGTTGCCGCTGAACTGGCCCAGCGCGGGGGGCGTAAACACCGCGCTCAGCATGCAAGACTGGCCCGCGTTCAAAACCCCCTGGCATGTATCGTTCCCGCCGAAAGCGAAAGCCGGAGGATTCGGTTGCGAAATGGTGATGCTGCCGAACTGCAGGGCGGCATTGCCGGCGTTTGTGATTGTGACGCTGAGCGGCGAAGACATTTCTCCCTGAGGCAGGCTGCCGAAATTCAGCGATGTGGGGTTAAATTCACCCAGGGGTTCGATGCCAGTCCCTTGCAGGGCCGCGCTGTGAAACGTGCCAGGCGAATTGTCGGTAATCGCCAGCTCGGCGGTCTCCACGCCTTCGGCCGTGGGGGAAAACTCGACGGTGAAAAAACAATCCTGCCCGGTATTGAGAGGCGTGTTGCAGGTGTTGGTCTGGGAAAAATCGCCCGCATTCGCTCCTTCAATGCTGATGCCGTTGATCGTCAGCGGCAGCGCGCCTTCGTTAAACAGAGCCATCTCGAGCGTGACGTGGGCTATATTGCTGAGCTGCGGCCCGAAAATCAGCCCCGAAGGCTGGAACTCCACCTCGGGCGATGGCGCGTCATTCTCCAAGAAAGCGGTAAGAATGGCGTCGGTCAGGGGAACCGGCAGACTGCAGCTATCGCAGAAAAGCTGCACACCGTTTTCGGTATTGTTGCCCGAGGGATAATCGGGAGAAAGCGTGTTTCCGGTGACGAAAATATTGCCGGAATTGTTGGAGGCCACCGCAGTGGTTATGGTGGTGGAATTGCCGCCCAGAAAAGTGGAATAGATGAACGATTGCTGTCCGCTCTGGGTGGAATCGAATTTCGCCAAAAAGCCATCGAACGTCCCGGTAAATGATTGGACGGCAGCGAGCGCGGGAAAGTCTATCGAGTTGGTGCTGCCAGTGACGAATATCGAATCGCGTCCGGTGGAGGCGATGCCCAGACCGGTGTCATGATTCGAGCCTCCCAGGTAAGTGGAATAATTCAGCGTGACGGGCTGGCCCAGCTGCTCGGAAAATGCGGTGACGAATGCATTGCTGAAGCCCGCCAGCATATTCTGGTACGGCGCGACACCGCCATTGGTGGGAAAATTCTGGGACATTGTGAATCCGGTGATATATGCATTGGGTGGACTGGCGCTATCGACGGCAATGGCCAGCGCTTCGTCTTCCGTGCTACCGCCCAGATAGGTGGCATAATCAAGATCGTTCGCGCCGCTTCCCTCTGGAGTAAATTCCATCACGAAACCGTCGAATGTCCCTCCCGGATAGCTGCCTTGATATGCATTTTTTACCGGGAAAGTGGCGCCGCCGGGCAGGGTTGTAAACCCCGCGAGGAAAACGTCTCCAGTGTCATCGGCGGCAATGCCTGCGCTGCCCACCTGCGCGTCAATCCCCAGGTAGGAGCAATACAGCACAGTGGGAGCGCTGACGTCAAACTCCGCAAAGAAACCGTCGCTAATCCCGCCGCCATTGGCACCTTGAAACGCGCCGGTGGTTACCGGGAGATTTGTCGAGGTGGTATCCGAGGTAATCCACACAGCGCCGTTGGGGGCCACCGAAACACCGGCGGCCAGCTGGTTATCTTCCGCGCCGTTTCCTCCAAAATAAGTGGAATAGACGAAATTGCTGCCGGCTGCATTCAACTTTCCCACCACCATGTCGTTGGCGCCGGAGGTGCGCGTGCTTCCATTGGTCACGGGAAAATCGAGCGATGTGGTAACACCCAGAAACGCCAAATCGCCCGCGGGGCCTACTCCTATCCATCCGCCCGTATCATTGCTCGATCCGCCCACATAAGTCAGATAAATCAGGGAGGCCGCGCCGCTTTGCGCGGGATTCAGTTTGGCGAAGAATAAATCGGAATCACCGCCGGGGCCGAGCTGGGCCGTCGGAGTTTCCGGGAAATTCAAGGCCGTGGTTGTGCCCCCGATGTAAACATTGCTGTTTGAATCCACCGCGATGCCATTTCCCGAGTCAGCTCCGGTGCCGCCCAAAAACGTGGTGTAGGTAACGCTGATGGTGGGATCAATGATTAGCGGCCGGCGGTGATCGTAACGGCCAAGTTGAAAACGGATTGCGCGCCAATGCTGTTTCCCAGCCATCAGGAACCGTGCATTGACCAGTTGCCGGCCTTGCGGGCCGTCCTGATAGGCATTCGGCGCATGGAGCACCAGCTCCCTCCCGGCGATATTGGCGCGCAAATTTCCGCCGGAATCCAAACGTATGTGGCGCGCGCCGCGGATTGCCATTCCCACCTGCTCTGCTTGCGCTCCAGGTGACACCGAAACGTCGTATTCCAGCGCGGTTCCGTCAGCGCGAAGCTGGACCGAAACACCGGGATACATTTCCGGCGCGTCCAGATTCGCGTAGAGTGGAACTCCGGAGAGCCAGCGTCGCGAATCGTTTCCCAGAAGGTAGTTGACGTGGCCGGGAAGCAGTGTTCCGCCATCCCATTGCACTCTTCGCCTCGCACCCAAGAATTCCAGCGCAAGAGTATCGGATTGCACGGAGACATTCGGTTTGCGGACGAGCGAGGAGCGATTTTTCGTGCTTGCCGCCAGATTCCTGCTATTTAGCCGCAAGGCAATTTCGCGGTCCCGAACCAGAACGGTATAGCCAGTGGCACGCCCAAGGAATTGCGTGTGCGCGTCTGCTTGTCCGCGATTGGCTTCGAACACTAAGGGCAAGCTGACAGGCTGCGCGCGCAAACTTGAAGTTCTGGGCGGCTCGCCAACCGATTTGTTCGCTGACCGAGGCGCGAGAGCGGGAGAAGGCGTGATGCGGGCCGACTCGCGGGCGTGTGGTTGCGGGACTTGGGTCATTCGGGCAGACGACCGCGTGCGCGCGGGCGCCGTCTCCCCCGCACTCACGGTGATCCATCCCGCCACGGCGATAAGACCGAGGCAGAATTTCACATTCCCAAGCCACCTGCCGCTACTCTTCATACGAGCCGGGAAAACGGCGGTCCCGTTCAACATGGCCCGGCGCGTTTTCCATCCTACTGAGAGGTACGGAGAATATTGCGCGAGAAGCTAAGTATGTCAATGGAAAACATGCCGCCAGGTTCGTCACGCCGGGCACTCATGGTTATCCTCCCATTGCGGAGCGATATCGGGGCGCACGCGAGACGTGAATTGCCCTTGACAAGACTACCTCCATGCTCCTAGTGTCCTTGTCAGGAACGCGATCGCACGGTCGCCGACAATGCCGGAAGTTGGCACGCGATGTGGCCCGAAAATATGCCATGCCAATGAGGAATTTAAGTCTTACGGTCATCATCCTGCTGATGTGTGCCGCCCTTCTGGCTGGTTGGGCCTCTTCTCCCGCAGTGCGCCATCAAGAGTATTTACGCCCGGCAAATTCTGCCGGCGGTGACACCTTTCCTGGGCGTTTTCTCGCCGCACCTGCCTATCCCGCCGGCACGCATCCGAACCAAGTTGTCGTTGGGGATTTCAATAGTGACGGCATTCCGGACCTTGCCGCAGTGGACCTCGTCGGGGGAGTGGAAATTCTGCTGGGCAACGGAGACGGGACGTTTCAAGCCGCCGTCTCTTACCCGGCCGGCACGCGACCTTATTCGCTTGCAGTGGGAGATTTCAACCGCGACGGCAAGCTGGACCTGGCCGTCGCTGATGCATCCAACAATACTGTGAACATTCTTCTCGGCAATGGCGACGGCTCATTTCAAGCGCCCTCGAATTTCGCCGCGGGCAATGAGCCTATTTATGTGGTGTCCGCCGATTTCAATAAAGACGGCAAACCGGACTTGGCCGTTGTGGACAGTAATGGCACTCCAAACACCACCATCGTTGTGCTTCTGGGCAATGGGGACGGCACTTTTCAGAGTCCTGTTCCCTACCAGGCAGGTCTGGCTCCCTTTGCCATGGTTGTTGCAGATTTCAATAATGACGGCACACCGGACCTGGCCGTTACCAACGCCGGGGTTCTTTCCGACCCGGGCAACACGGTTAGCGTCCTCCTCGGCAATGGCGACGGAACCTTTCAGACAGCCACGAGTTTCTCCGTGGGTAACCAACCTTTTGATATCACTGCGGCAGACTTCAACGGCGACGGTAATACAGATCTCGCCACCGCCAACTTTCAGGACAACACGGCGTCCGTTTTGCTGGGCAATGGTGACGGAACATTTCGGACGGCTTCCGCCTATCCGGCTGGTGGGGCGCCCCATGGCATCTCCGCTGTCCCTTTTAACGGCAGCGAACAAATCGGCATTGCCGTGGGAGGAGCAAGTGGAACGTATATTCTGCTGGGGAACGGCGACGGCACATTCTCGCCTGGGGGAAGTTACGATCCCGGTTCCGGGCCGCTTACAATCGGCGACTTCAACCGCGACGGCAAAGCCGATGTTGCGGCGATTACGGCAAACGGTGTTGCCATTTTTTTGGGGGCGGGAACGGGCGATTTCTCAGGTTCCTTCGACTACCCTTCCGGAAAAACTCCTTTGAGCGTGGCGGCGGGCGATTTTCTCCGAGACGGACAGCTTGACTTGGCGGTGGCCAATCTGGACGGCAACAATATAAGTATTCTCCTCAGTGACGGCGCCGGGCATTTTCAGCAACCCGTCCGTTACAAGGGTGGCGCGCATCCCGCCGGAATTGCCGTGGGGGACCTGAATAATGACGGTATTTTGGACCTCGCCGTCGCGAACAGCCCGCCTAACAAAAACGGGACGGTAACGGTTCTATTAGGCAATGGTAGCGGCGGTTTCAAGGCTGTGGGCCAATACGCCGTGGACAATACACCCCTTGCCGTGACCGTGGCCGACTTCAACCACGATGGTAATTTGGACCTGGCGGTGGCCAATCTCTGCGGCAATGATGAATCCTGCGATGGCGCCGGAACAGTTACGATTTTGCTGGGCACCGGGAACGGCTTGTTTGCCACGGGAGTGGATTATCCGGCAGGCAGCGCGGCCTATGTTGCCGTGGGGGATTTCAACGGCGACGGGAACGTTGACTTGGCCGTGGCCAATCGTCTGGGAGCCAACGGCGGTGCGGGCGGCGTCGGTATTATGCTGGGAAATGGCGACGGAACTTTTCAGCCTGCCGTAAACTATCCCGCGGGAGATGAGCCAAACTACGTGGCGGTGGGGGACTTCAATGGCGATGGCAAACTAGATCTGGCGGTAGCGAACTCCGGCGCCGATAACGTCAGCATCTTATTGGGAAATGGCGACGGAACTTTCGGAGCTCCCGCGAACTTCCAGGTGGGTAATGGACCTGTGGAGGTGAGCACCGCGGACTTTAATGGCGACGGCAAGCTCGATTTAGCCGTGGCTAATACCAATGACAATTCCGTCAGTCTGCTGCTGGGCAATGGCGACGGTACATTCCAAGCTCCCGTAAATTTCGGCGTAGGCGGCGGTCCTCACACTGTGGTGGTCGGCGATTTCCATGGTGGTGGGGCTCCGGATATCGCCGTCGCGGAATCGTCGCAGAATACCGTCGGCATCCTCATCAATACGGGCGGCACGAATGTGGAGGTCGTCAGTTCGTCCAACCCATCTCAATACGGCCAGCCCGTCACTTTCTTATTTGTTACGCAAGCTCGCCTGCGAGACCTGGGATATCCAACCGGCCAAATTACATTAGACGACGGGAAAAAACCATTGGCAACTATCGCTCTGGTTAACGGAAGGGGTTCTTATATGACTTCGACATTGAAGGCCGGCACGCACAACATTCGCGCGGTCTATTCGGGAGACGCCCACTTCAATCCCAATCGTTCCGCTATCCTCGTCCAAAAAGTGGATTAATAGGCAATCCATCGTCGCGTGAAAGCGGCATATGCTGGAGTTATCGTCCGTTCACCACGCTCCACGCAAAGGCGTCCGCGCCCAACACAATCTCCAACTGACCTTCTGCTGGTAGAAAGTCCATCGGCAGCCCACCTTGCCATATAGAGATAGCGAGGCGCAGGCGATCGCAACCCGCCAGCACAAAAAGCGAGCGTTCCAACCGCACCTCGATAATTTTTCCCAGCGCGGCGGAAATTCGCGGCTCTTCCCCGAAAGATACGTCGTCGCCTTGGCCATGGGCGCGGTATGCCGCCAGGCGTCCCTCCTTAATTTCCAGCGTGGCCCTCACCTCATTTTTCGCGTGTACGATGATCCGAAACTCCGCGTCGCGAAGGCGGGCGAAACTTTCTCCCACGGGGTCCACGCGCAAAAAAAACGCATCGCGGCTAAAGCCGAAATGGAGGCCGCCCAGCAGCCAGGTTCGCCCATGCATGGCTCCGCTGCGAAGCTCAGGGAAATATGTGCCGGCGCCAAGCCACTCGAAGAACGTGGTCTCGCGGCCGTCAATCGTCACATTCAGCAAGCCATCAGGCGGCACGCTGCGGGCCGGCGCCGCAGTGATGGCGACCGGCTGTCCCAAAACATCGGGCGGGGCCTGGCCCAGCGCCAGATAAACTCCCGTCAAGTGCTTGCGGAAAATCGCGTCAAAATCCGCATCGTTGGCAGAACTATTTTCCGGACCGTACCACCAGCACCAATCGCTTCCCTCCGCGGCCAGTATGGATTCAAAGGCGCGATCCAACTCCTCCGCCGAACGCGCGCCGGATTCGCCGGCAGCATGGCGCGCCGCCGCTTCGCCATACACGCGACGCGCTTCACCGAGCAATTCCCAGGCGCGGACATCTTCCTGGTGACCAATCCAAATGTCGAAGTTGGCATTGATCCAGGACGCCGGAAAAATGGAATCCAATGTCCGCGCGGAGCCGGCTTCGGCAATCGCTTCGGATGCAGTCAATGCGCGAATGTCGCTGTCGTCTTCCATGCGTTCATAGAATTGACGCAGGAACTCGCGGCCGTTTTCGGGATAATATTCCCAGGCGTTTTCGCCGTCCAGGATTAAGCAGACGGTCGGCGAATAGCTTTCAGACCAGCGCTCGCCGATCTGCCGGATGCGGTGATGCAAGTCATTGGCTGCCGCATCGGCGGACATCCGGCTGTAGACGAACCCGACCAGATCGGAAAGATAATGATCGCGAAAAAGCACGCTGAGGCGGCCGCCGTTTCGATCCAAGGTCCAGGGCGAATATAACTCCACGGCGTGTTCGGGCATTCCGGCCGCGTCGCGGGCGAAGCCGATGTTGCGTGTACGCCCCAAGACTCCTTCGTCCGTGGCGCACCACGAAAATCCCAAGTCCATGGCGATCTCAAGCGCCTGATTTGAAACGGATCCCTCCGACGGCCAAAGCCCGCGCGGCGGCTGGCCGAATAATCGCTCATGGTAGGCGCGGGCGCGCTCCAAGTGCGTTCGAGCATCCCTCGGATGCTGAAATGGCGGCTTGGGCAGCGGAGTCCACGGATTCGCTTCGCGGGCAATGTCGGTGTCGCACACAAGCGGCAGAATGGGGTGGTAAAAAGGTGTGGTGGAAATTTCAATCTGGCCCCGATCCTGCGCGCGGCGGTATTCCGGAAGCACGTCAGCGAGCAGGCGTCCCTGGCGCTCGGCCAACGCTTGTTTCTCGTCTTCAGTAAAGTCCTCCCCTTTGCGCGAAAGCTCGGCCACGACGGGGTCGAGGGCGAGGTATTCTTCGTCCATCCAAGCGAGCTGAGACAGCACCTGCAAATCGCGCCAGTCTCGCAGCGTAAATCTGGACTGTGCAGCATCGCTGCCGGCGCGCTGGACTTCGCCATGCAAAGCCCGGAAGCGCTGCCAGCGACCGATCATGTGTTCGTGATTGGCCTGAAACGCGCGCAAAAGGATTTCCGCTTTCTGCGCCTGCGTCAATTTTTCGGCCGGAGTGAATGCCGAAGTGAACCAGGAATCCTTGAAATGGCCACTCGCATACTCTTCCAATTGCAGCGCCAGCCCCGGCACGATGTTGAACGTGGCGTGCACGCCGGGAAATTCCTCGAGCAGATGCACCATTCCCCAGTAATCCTTCAGGGCATGGAGCCGCGTCCACGGCAGGATGTATTCACCGTTGGCCGGGTCGCGGTACTGCGGCTGATGCATATGCCACAGGATCACGAGATTGACAGGTTTCATCGGCGCAAAACTCTCATGATATTTGTTACGCAGATTCGTGCATCACCGGGCGATTTCCCCGCGCCCGCGCGTACTGAAGATTGTATCCCCTCCATCGCGGTTGCAAAAAGCAAAGGAGCTGGAGCGGCAGCACATTACGATGGGACGCGGTGGAGAGGTGAAAGACACGTGAGCGCGCCCCCTCCGTGCACTGGCAGCGCCCGGCCCGCGGAACGCTGAATGCCGCCTTGTCACATGCTAGAATGACTTTCGCGCGCCATGCGCATCCTGGACCGTTACATCTGCCGAGAAGTTTTCTCGCACGCCCTGCTGGGGCTTGCGGTGTTTACATTTGTTTTTTTCATTCCGCAGCTTGTTCGCCTGATGGACCTGGTAGTGCGTCATTCGGGCGGAGGGAGCCAAGTTGCGTTGCTCTTCGCCTGCGCGTTTCCCGGAATTTTGGTGTTTACGCTGCCGATGTCCGCGTTGGTGGGCGTGCTGATTGGGCTGGGGCGGCTTTCGGCGGACGGCGAAATTATCGGCATGAACGCTTCCGGCATCGGCCTGCGCCGGCTGCTAGTGCCCATCGGCCTGCTGGCGATGTTGATGAGCGGGCTGACACTCGTCGATACGTTATGGCTGAGCCCCCTGTCGCTGCGCACCATGCATGCGCTGGAAGGGGAGCTTCGCGCGTCACAGGCTACGTTTGCCATCGAACCGCGCGTTTTCGACGAACGCTTTCCCAATTTCGTACTCTACGTGCAGGACGTGGACGCCTCCGCGGCGCGTTGGCGCGGCGTCCTGCTGGCGCAAACCGACCAAGGCCCCCAATCGCGTTTAACCCTTGCCGAGGACGCCATCGTGGTGGCCGACCGCAGCGAAGATAAGGTGCAGCTTCATCTCGGTCCCGGCAGCACCCACGAATACAACCCTGAAGATCCGCTGCATTACGGATACTCGAGCTTCGGCGGAAGCGATCTCGCGATTGACCTGAGCAACCAGACGGACGTCATCAAGCCGCTGCTGACGAATGCGGAGCGCTCCGCGAGTACTTTGCTCACCGATAGCGGGCGGGACAGCCTGCAGGCTCGCGTGGAATGGCAACGGCGGCTGGCCTTTCCCGCGGCCTGCATTGTGTTCGCGTTGCTGGGAGTTCCCGTGGGAGTGCGGCCCCGCAGCGGTGGGCGCTCCGCCGGTTTCATTCTTACGCTGCTGTTGGTCTCCGCCTACTATATGGTTCTGGTAATGGGCCTGCACATGGCACAGCAAGGGACTGTGAATCCGGTGCTCGGCGTGTGGCTGGCGAATGTGGTGGCCACGCTTGTCGCACTGGGGCTAATCGCTCGCATCGAGCAGGTGCGCGGCGAAGGTTGGGTCGGGCATTTGCTCTTCCAGCTCCACCAGCGATTCGGGCGCAATCCTGTTCCTTTGCCAACGCATGAGAGGGCGTCCGCGGGCGTGGGCCGTCATCAAACCGGCGAATATGCCATGAACGGCGAGTCGCCTCGTGTGGTGCCGATCAGCGCCGCCGCTGCCAACGAGAGCGCACTCCGAAACCAGGGCGGCAGCGCGGTCAGTTTTCCGCGAATGATTGACTGGCACATCCTGCGAACTTTCTTTTCTTATTTTCTGCTATTGCTCGCAGGCTTCGTGGCTATCTTCGATGCGTTTACGCTCTTCGATTTGCTCAACGACATCACGCGCAATCACGCTTCGGTCGCGGTGGTGACGGCCTACTTCCGTTATCTCGTTCCGGCGATGCTCTATGATCTGGCCCCGCTGGCGGCGCTGGTGGCCACGTTGGTGACACTGGCAGTGCTGGCAAAGAATAATGAGCTGACAGCCTTCAAGGCCAACGGAATCAGCCTCTATCGCGTCACATTGCCGCTGCTGGTGGCCGGATTGTTGCTGGCCGGCGGCATGTTCGTGCTGGACGATACCTATCTTCCCTATGCCAATCAGCGGCAGGACGCGTTGCGCAATCAAATTAAAGGCAAGCCTCCGCAGACTTTCTACGAGCCGACTCATCGCTGGATTTTCGGCGCCCAGGCTCGCGTCTATAACTATGATTTTTTCGATTCGGACCGCAACCTTTTCGCCGGTTTGAATATTTTTGAACTCGATCCGGCTACATTTCAGATGCGCCGCCGTATATACGCCGCGCAGGCCCACTGGGAACCGGCGCTGGGCGCCTGGGTGCTGGAAAACGGCTGGGTGCGGGATTTCGCGGGGGCCACGGTGACGCAGTACAAGACTTTTCGCGTCAGCACGTTTGGAGAGCTGACGGAACTTCCCGGATATTTCAAGCGCGAGGTCACTCCGTCTTCACAAATGAACTGGCAGCAATTGGGGCGCTACATTGCCGGACTGCGCCAGGCGGGGTTCGATACCGCGCGGCTCTCGGTGGAGTGGCAGAAGAAATTTTCGTTCCCGCTGATTGCGGTAATCATCGTGTTTCTCGGCGCGCCGTTCGCATTCCTGGTGGGGACGCGCGGCGCCATCGGCGGCATCTCCGTCGCCATCGGCATCAGCATTTTCTATTGGGCCATGGCCGCGCTCCTCGAAGCCATGGGCTCGGTGGGCCAATTGCCCCCGCTCCTCGCCGGCTGGGCGCCCGACGCCATCTTCGCTTTCCTCGGCGCTTACTTCTTCCTCCGCATTCCGACGTAGCAGCGACAATGCTGCCGTCCTCTACTTGACATACGGGGCCAGCCTATGGTGTATAATCCCGCTGATTTCGAAGGAACCCCCAATGACACTGCCAGCAGCCTTAAAATTCTTCACACTTTTAGCAGTTCTATTTATTGCCATTGCGGCGAGCCCGGAGGGAAATACCGGCTGGCCGGAATGGGCGAACAATCCACAGCACACAGGATTCGTTGAACATTCGGGTCAAGACATCGGCCGAAAATTGGCGCAAGTCACCTACGATCCCTTTGTCGAGCAAGAGAAGCTCGATTATCCGTACGGAGATTTGGTGGTCCATTACCAGGCGCCACTAATTGAGCGCGACCACGTCTACATGGAATTCAAAACAGGGTACTGGGTACCATGCGATCCGCCAACGTCGTGGGAGGATGGCGCGGCGTGTGGGCCTAACACGTGGAATCAGGAAATATGGAACGAGAAGGGATTTGAATGGACGAACGACAAGATGGTGGAAATATGGAATTTCCAAAGCGATTGGAAGCCCGAACCCAACGGATCGACGGGACTCTTTGGCTGGGAGCCGGTTTTTCATCCGGCCCTGACGGCCAATTTTCTCTACGTTCCCGGATATGGGGGCACGATCTGGAAGGTAAATAAAGCAAACGGCCAGCCGATTTCACAAATCAACCCATTTGGCGCGACGATTGATCCTAACAAGTATGTCTCCGGACCACTGACTGCGGATTCGCAGGGGAATATCTTCTACAATGTGATTAAGCTCAACGCCAGTAACCCCTGGAATTCGGATTCCGTGGGGTCATGGCTCGTAGGAGTTTCCCCCACCGATGCAAGCAGAACTGTGACCTATGGCACGCTGGTACCTGACGCTCCCCCGCCATACGGAAGTTGTCCCTATTTTTTTCAGGACGAGAGTACTCTGCCCTGGCCTCCCAGTAACGATGCAAAACCACCGCAGATACCGTGCGGCAAACAACGCGCACCCGTCAATATGGCGCCAACAATTTCCCCGGACGGAACCATTTACACCGTCAGTCGCGCGCATTTCGATCCGCTGATTACATATCTGATAGCCGTTAACCCGGATCTGACTCCCAAATGGGATAGCTCCATGCAGGAGATATTGCATGATGGATGCGGAGTCATCGTGCCAATCGCGACGCATGCGGATCAGCCCAACGCCTGCCGCGAAGGCGCGAACGTAGGCGTCGATCCCACAACGAACAACTGGGGGTCTGCGTATATCACAGATCAGGCGTCGTCGACCCCAACGGTCCTTCCCGACGGAAGTATTGCCATGGGAGTCCTTAGCCTTTATAACGGAGGTCGCGGCCACCTTCTGAAATTTAGCTCTGGCGGCACGTTGCTGACATCTTACGACTTCGGCTGGGATGAGACAGCGGCAGTCTATCCCCATGATGGGACATATTCTCTCGTGATCAAGGATAACCACTACGGAGGCAAGAGCTATGGCGGCTTATATTGTTCATTTGCGGGTAACAGGATTTGCCGTCCGCTGAAACCGGGGCCTTTTGACATGACGCAGTTGAGCGCTGATTTAATCCCTGAATGGAAGTTCAAGGGCATGACACGAAACCGGCAAAATCCGTTTGGATTCGACTGGTGCGTCAACTCCCCGGCGATTGATTCGGCCGGGAACGTCTATGTTAACAGCGAAGACGGCCACGCTTACCTGATTGCTCAGGGAGGGAAATTGATTGCAAGGCACTTCCTGCAATCAGCTGTGGGCGCGGCTTACACACCAATGGCTCTGGGGCCCGGCGGTCGAATGTACACGCAAAACAATGGCGTACTTTTCGTTTTGGGACAATAGACCGGCACAAGGGATGTTGCCGCCGGTCCAGGGTACGTTGACAAGGCAAGATTCAACTTCGAGCCCGTTGCCGGAACTTAGGGCGATGCTATGTGTGTTGCGTTCGGAGATCAAACAGCCTTGCGGATGCGCCAGATCGCGACTGCGGAGGCGAGCCACGCCATTGTGGCGCCGGCGAGCACCAGCCACGCAGGGTGATTAGGAAGCAAGCGCCAGACCAGCACGGCGAAAATTAGCAAGGCGATACTGCCGAGGGCCGCACCCGCCGCTTCCAGTCCCGCGCACTCGCGACCTCGTACTTCTCCTTGTAGTCCCGCGCGCTCCTTTTTCTGCTTCTGATGCTTGGCGACCAAGGTAGCGCTCGAGGGGAAAATCGCCGGGAAGGCCAGGAAAAGACCTCCGACGCCGGGACCATATCTGTGAGCTATCAAGCCGGCGCAGACCGTGATTGCACCACCAAAAAAAAATCGCACGGCATACTCATACCAACGGCTGCGGCCCAGTGCGGAGACGTTTACGGTGATCTTCATCGCGGACTCACGAGAAAAAGCCGCCAAATCCCGAACGCGGCCATAAACCAAACGGGAATTATAAAACATGCGACCGCCAGGACGTTCCATCGGCGGCGCATCAGCACCTGACATGTAAGCCAAGTGTAGATAAGCAAAGCCGCGCTTCCCGCAATCATGGAACGCGCTTCACCAGCCGCGTAGAGTTTTCCATTGGCGATGACGGTGAGGCTCAACGTGGCGATGGCCACCGAGGGCGCCGCGCCAAAAAGTCCGGCGAAGCTTTTCGGCTTCAGCACGTCACCCAGCACCGCAAACACGGACACCACCAGTCCGCCGATTAGAAACCGTATAATAATCTGAACCGTCATCACGATTATTGAGTGCGCGCCATGTTCATCCGCAAGTGCACCAAAACCTATGATAACAACAGCAAGCGTCCTGGAGCTGCTCTATTCATCAACCAAGAAATTAGTTGCGAATCGCAGACAGGACGCGAGCGAGTGTCGGCGGAGTCCGGCGAAATTGTAAGAGGGCGGGACCACAGAAGCTTTACCGCTGTTTTCCCTCCAGCACGGCTTGGGCGGCGGCGAGGCGCGAAATCGGCACGCGGAAGGGCGAGGCGCTGACGTAATCCATTCCAACGCGATGACAGAATTTGACGCTGTCGCTATCGCCGCCATGCTCGCCGCAGATGCCGATTTTAAGCTTAGGCTTAGTCTTGCGGCCATTCTTAATGGCCCATTCGATGAGCATGCCGACTCCCTTTTGATCGAGAGTCTGGAACGGATCGGCGGCAAAAACACCGGCCTTATTCTCATCGACATAGTCGGGCAGGAAACGACCCGCATCGTCGCGCGACAATCCCATGACGGTCTGCGTCAGGTCATTGGTGCCGAAGGAGAAAAACTCAGCGACTTCGGCGATCTCTCCGGCCAACAGGGCAGCTCGCGGCAGCTCGATCATCGTGCCAACTAAATATTCAAGTTTTACTTTAGATTTTTTAATGATCTCGTCCGCGACGCGGCGGGTGCTCTGCTCCAAAATCTGCAACTCCTTCTTGTCCAGCACCAGCGGAATCATTATCTCAGGTAATACTTTAATATTTCGCTTGCGGCAATCGAGCGCCGCTTCAATGATGGCGCGAACCTGCATCTCCAAAATTTCCGGATAGGTGATGCAGAGACGGCATCCGCGGTGCCCGAGCATGGGGTTGGCTTCGGCAAGCTGCGCGACGCGCTGCGCCACGGCTTCGGGCGTCAGCCCGACTTTCTTCGCCAACTCGCGCTGACGCTCCGCATCGTGTGGGACGAATTCATGGAGCGGCGGGTCAATCAACCGGATGGTCACCGGCAGGCCGTTCATAGCCTCGAAAATGCCGATGAAATCGCGGCGCTGAAACGGGAGCAGCCGATCCAATGCTTTTACGCGCGCCTGGCGGTCATTGGCCACAATCATTTCCTGAATCGCAAACTGCCTGTCGCCACTTTGCTCGGGATGCTCGAAATCCTTGAAGAACATGTGCTCCGTGCGGCACAAGCCGATACCCTCTGCGCCCAGTTCGCGGCCCTTGCGCGCGTCCTGGGGAGTATCGGCATTGGTGCGCACGCGCATCCGGCGAATTCTATCGACCCATTTCATCAAAGTTGCATAGGACTTCGCCGGCTTGGGCATGGTCACCGGAAGCTCCCCCAGGTAGACAGTGCCATCGCCGCCATCGAGCGTCAGCCAGTCGCCTTCGCTGATAACGCGGCCGCCGACGCGAATCTCTTTCCTTTCCGCACTGATTTCCAGCATTTCGCAACCCACGATGCAACATTTTCCCCAGCCGCGCGCCACGACGGCGGCATGGCTGGTCTTCCCTCCCGTGGCAGTAAGAATGCCTTGAGCCACGAACATTCCGCCCACGTCTTCCGGACTGGTTTCACGGCGCACCAGGATTACCTTTTCTCCCAGCTCCGCTTGCCGCTCCGCCTCATGAGCGGAGAAAAAAGCGCGTCCAACCGCCGTTCCGGGCACGGCATTGATTCCCTGCGCGATTTTGCGACTGCTGAGTTCGCCGGGTGCGACACTTGGATCCAGCACCGGATAAAACAATCGCTCAATATCCTCCGACTTGATCCTTCCCACGGCTTCTTCGCGGCTGATCAGCCCTTCCATGGCCATATCCACCGCCATCTGGAAAGTGGCGGCGGGAGAGCGTTTTCCGCTGCGCGTTTGCAGCATGTAGAGCGTCCCGTCTTCCACGGTGAACTCGAGGTCCTGCATATCGCGATAGTGTTTTTCCAGCAGGGCGCGCACGCGTTCCAGTTGTTTGTAAACCTTGGGCATGCGCTTATGCATTTCCGAAAGCTGCATGGGCGTGCGGATGCCCGCCACCACGTCTTCGCCCTGCGCGTTGATCAGGAAATCGCCGTAAAAAATCTTTTCGCCTGTGGATGGGTCTCGCGTGAAGCAAACACCGGTGCCGGAATTTTCTCCGAGGTTACCAAAGACCATCTGCACCACGTTCACGGCCGTGCCGAGCAGACCGGTAATATGTTCGACGCGCCGGTAAGTGACAGCCTTGTCCGCAACCCATGATCCGAAGACCGCGCCGATCGCTCTCCAGAGCTGCTCCTGGGGATCTTCCGGGAAATTCTTTCCGGTCTTTTTCTTGAAAACTTCCTTATATTCCGCGACAAGTTCCTTCCAGGCTTCGCCCGGCACAGACGGGTCGTCTTTAACCTGCAAGCGATTTTTCATGGCGTGCAGGCGATCTTCAAGCTCTTCTTTAGGTAGACCCAGCACCACGCTGGAGTACATCTGCACGAAGCGCCGGTAGGCATCGTAGGCGAATCGGTCGCTCGTGCGACGCGCCAATCCTTCCACAGAACGCGAATTCAAACCCAGGTTGAGAATTGTCTCCATCATTCCCGGCATGGACCGCGCCGCGCCTGACCGCACGCTGACCAGCAGCGGATCATTGGCGTCTCCAAGCTTCTTCCCTGTCAATTTCTCCAACCAGCGGACTTTTTCCGCCACCTGGCGCGCCAATTCGGGTGGAAATTTCCTGGCATGCTCCATGTAGTAGTTGCAGGCTTCCGTCGTAATGGTGAACCCCGCCGGCACGGGCAGGCCGATGCGCGTCATTTCCGCGAGACCCGCGCCTTTGCCGCCGAGAATTTCCTTCATGCCGCCTTTGCCGTCCGTCTTGCCGCCACCAAAATAATAAACGTATTTTTTCAAGACTTCCTCGCTCTCTTCAGATGGACTGCTCGATTCGCCTGCTAAATAGTGAAAGTAACACTTTAATAATTCAACGCGCTTCTTCGGTTACCATTTCCGAAAAATCGGCTATAGCGGAAAATTCCCGCAGCAGACCGGCCAGCAATGCCAGCCGGTTGCGACGCACTTCTTCATTTTCCGCCATGACCATTACTTCATCGAAGAAGCGATCCACCGGTGGACGCAACTCGGCGATCGCCGCGAGAGCATCCTGGTATTTCCCGGCGCGGCGGTGCCCAGCTACGCGCTCGGCCACCTTTGTTGCTGCACCATGCAATTCCCTCTCGGCGTCGTGCTCGAAGAGCTGTGCCTGCACCGAGGCAAGACTGGCCTTGGCTTCTCCACCGGCCGCGTCGACGGGCGCTTTCTCCAGAATTTTACGAATGCGCTTGAACGAAACCGCCAGCGGCATGAAGTTGCGCGTGGTGCGCATGGCATGCAGCGCAGCGATGCGCATGGCCGCGTCCACCAAATCGTCGGCTCCGGCGGCAAAGGCGGCGTTAATTTCGTCGTAGGCGTAACCCATGCGCTCGCGCAGGATAAATCGCGCGCGCTCAAGGATGAATTCCTGAAGTTGTTTTTCGGTTTCCGCATTGAGCGAGCGCCGCGGAGGAAACTGATGTAGCGCTTTTCCCGCAGCCGAAATTGCCGCACCAATCGAAAGCGGCATCCTCTTTTCGAGAATAATGCGCACAATTCCCAGCGCCGCGCGCCGCAAAGCGAAAGCATCACTTGAACCCGTGGGAATAATCCCCACGGCAAAGCATGCCGCCAGCGAGTCCAATTTGTCAGCCAAGGCCACCGCGCAACCCGTCAAATTCCTCGGCAGAGGTTCATCCGGACCGGCGGGCTGATACTGATCGTAGATGGCCCATACGACGTCATCATCCTCGCCCTGTGCGCGCGCGTATAATCCGCCGACGATGCCCTGAAGCTCGGTAAATTCACGAACCATTTCGGTGACCAGGTCGCACTTGGAAAGCTGAGCGGCTCGCACGGTGGCGGTGACGCTGGCCTGCGCGATGCCGGAATTGAACCACTGCTCCGCGACCCAGCGGGCCAGCGACGTCAGCCGATCTACCTTGTCGCCGTAACTCCCTAGACGCGACTCGAAGGTAACACGCGCCAACTGCGGGAGATGTTGCTCCAACGATGACTTCTGGTCTACATCCCAGAAAAAACGCGCATCGGCAAATCGAGCCCGCAGCACGCGCTCATGCCCTGCTCGAATATGGCCTTCACGATCTCGGTCGGTATTCATCACCGCCAGGAAATGCGGCAGCAGGCCACCGTGCACGTCTTCCACTGCAAAGTATTTTTGATGGTCGCGCATCACGGTGATTAGAATCTCTTCTGGAAGCTCCAGATATTCCTCGTCGAAGTCCCCGAGGAGTACTGTGGGGTATTCGTTTAGGTAAGCGACAAGGTCCAAAAGATTGGCATCTTCATGTACGCGCCACCCGCGACGGCCAATCACACTCTTGATTTCCGCCTCAATCTTAGCGCGACGCTTGGCGGGATCCACGAGGACAAAGTTCTTTTGCAATTTGGGCGCGTAGTCACCGACATCTCTTAGCGGTATGCGAGCAGAACCGAGAAACCGATGCCCCACGGAATCGTGTCCTGCTTTTACTCCCGCCACTTCAACGGGCAAGATTTTACCGTTGAGAAGTGCGACCACCCAGCGAATCGGCCGAATGAAACGAGGACCGTCCGCTCCCGTCCAGGTCATGCTGCGCGGAAAGGAAATTTGCAGGACGGCTTGCGGAATAATCTCGGCAAGAACTTCCTCGGCCGCGCGTCCGGGGATAATTTTCCGCGCGACGAGATATTCTCCCTTCGCGGTTTGCTCGCGACGCAGGTCGTTGAGAGACACTCCTTGTTTTTCCGCAAAACTTGTCGCCGCTCTTGTCGGCGCGCCGACATTGTCGAACGCAATCGAAGTCGGCGGTCCGATCACTTCTTTTTTTTCATCCGGCTGTCTCGCACGCAATGTTGCGATTGCCGCTAAGCGACGCGGACCGGCAAATACTTTTACGCCTCCTTCTGACCCGCTGCCTCCCTCGTGGAGACTTGCCGTGGTTAAATATTTTTCGAGATTGCGCTGAAGCTCGCCCGCTGCCCGCGCGATCATTCCCGCGGGAATCTCTTCGCAGCCGATTTCGAGAAGAAAGTTCGCGCCGTCCTGTGCGAAGTTTTCCGGACGTGCCTTTGCTCCAATCATTGATTTCCTTCCGGAGTTTGCCGCCGTCATGCTCGCGCCTCTTGTGGTTCCGGATTGAGGCCGTGTTGATCCATATAACTTTGCGCCACACGGCAGGTAAGATTTCGCACGCGCCCAATCAGCGCCGCTCGTTCCGTCACGGAAATCACGCCGCGCGCGTCCAGCACGTTAAAAAGATGCGAGCATTTCAGGCACAGGTCATACGCCGCCAACAGCGGAAACCGCTTCTTCCCTTCCGGCGCGACATCCGTATAGAGCGTCAGTAGCCGCGCCGCTTCGGCCTCGTTCAGATCAAACATTTTCCGTGTATTCTCCGGGTCGGCGTAATCAAAATTGTATGCGGAAAATTGTTCCTCCTCGGCCAGCCTGACGTCGCCGTAGGAAATGTTCGTGGTCCAGCGAATGTCATAAACATTCTCGACGCCCTGAAGGTAAGCGGCGATGCGATCCAGACCGTAAGTAATTTCAACGGATATTGGATCGAGGTCCAGGCCGCCGCATTGCTGAAAGTAAGTGAACTGCGAAATCTCCATGCCGTCGAGCAGCACTTGCCAGCCCATTCCCCATGCGCCAAGCGTCGGCGATTCCCAATTGTCTTCCTCAAAGCGAATGTCGTGTTCGCGCAAATCAATTCCCAGCGCCGTGAGGCTTTGCAAATAAACGTCTTGCACATCGTTCGGGGCAGGCTTAAGTATCACCTGACATTGTGTGTGCTTGTAGAGACGGTTGGGATTCTCACCATAGCGCCCATCGGCGGGGCGGCGGCTTGGCTGGATATAGGCCACGCGATATGGCGAGGGCCCTAAAACGCGAAGGAAAGTTTCCGGGTGCATAGTGCCCGCGCCGATTTCGATGTCATAGGGTTGTTGCAAGACGCAGCCCTGCTCTCCCCAGAAATCTTCGAGTTGCCGCAGTAGAGACTGAAATACCGGACCTTGCGTAGCGCGGCTCTCGCTTGCGGGACGCGCCTTTAGATCCGTGCCTACCGGCGCCGATTTCGCGGTGCGCCGTATCTTTTGCTTGATCCGCTTGATCTTCGCCGCCTTTGGCCTTGCCAAAGTTTTCTTTCGGCGCGCCATCATGCCGGTGTCTCCATGAATTCCCTCGTCGCAAGTTTGCGTTCAATCTGATGCTCAATGCCGTTCAGCAGGAATGCCGTCAAGTCATGCAGAGCCTCGGACGACAACGCTGGCGTTTGTTCCGCCATTGTTTCCAAACGCTCCGTCAGCATGGCACGTGCTACATCCAACGCCGCTTTCGATACCACGCTTCGGCCCGGCAAACGGCAATTCCGGCACCATAGCGCTGTTCGTCCCGGGGCGCCGTAACCGGGCCCATCTCCCAACGCCTGACCGCAGCGCGCGCAATGCTCCAATGCCGGCAGCCATCCTGCCAGGCGCATTGTCCAAAGCGCAAAATAAGCCACGGGTAGCGCGGGCGCCCTCGTCTTTTGAATGTTTCGCGCAGCAACTAACAACAGGCGGAACGATGCGTCCACCGGATCGCGCTCGGGCAGTACCGCCTCAGAAATTTCCGCCAGCAGCGTCAGCGCGTTGCCCGAATCATAATCACCGAAAGCATCCAGATACGACTCGATCAATTCGCTTTGCGTGATGCGTACTAAATCCCGCGTCTCGCGCTCGAAATACCAAATGCGAATCCATGAGCAGCGTTCCAGCGTTGCCCCAAACTGGCTCTTGGGACGCCGCGCACCCTTGGCTACCCCGCGCATTCGCCCGTAGCTGCGGCTGAGAAAGCTCACCAGCCGATCCGCCTCGCCCAGCGGATAACTTTGTAAAATTATAGCTTCGGATTCGCGGACTGGCATGCGTGTTAGATGCACCAGCGGACTCACTCGCCGTCAGCCGAATGAGCGCGCAAAAAAGCGTACAGATTTACTTATCACAGCGATTCATCGCACGCAACGTGGAAGCGCATCGCCGCCAATAATTATACGCGGTAATTCCATCACTTCCCTGCTGCACTTGAGGATTTCTTGCTTGCAAATCGCGAAGGGTCAGCTAGGCTAGAGTGGCTTTGATGAGATTAATAATCGATTCCGCAAACAATCTGCGCGGCGCCGCCTTTGGATGCGCGGTTGCAGTTGCCGCAAACTTTTCCCGCTGCGCCAAAGTACGTGAATTAGCGGCTGCGGATGGCGTCATTAAATACTTAAAGTATTACTTTAACTATTAAAAAATGTTTCCGCTGAAATCATTGGCTCCGCGCCGCTTGTTCCCCATCGTAACGCTCGGCATTATCGGCGTGAACGTTTATGTCTTTTTGCAGGAAGTGGTGCTCTCGCCGCCGGCGTTGAACAATGTGATCAGTATCTTTGGTCTGGTACCCGCGCACTTCACGGAGCTAATGGCCGGCGGGCACGTTTCCGCCGCCGACGCCATTTTCCCTCTCATTACATGCATGTTCCTGCACGCCGACTGGCTGCACATCATCGGCAACATGTGGTTCTTCTGGATTTTCGGAGCCACAGTCGAAGACCGGCTTGGCCACATTCCCTTTCTGCTTTTTTACTTTATTTGCGGGATTGTCGCGGGACTGACGCATGTGGCGTTCAACTGGGGATCGCCAGTCCCCACCATCGGCGCCAGTGGCGCAATTTCGGGGGTAATCGGAGCCTACCTGGTGCTATATCCAATGGCGCGAATTTTTACGCTGGTGCCCATCGTCATCATTCCGCTGTTTTTCGAAATACCCGCGCTGATTTTCATAGGCTTCTGGTTCGTGCTGCAATTTCTCGCGGGGATTGGCAGCGTGGCTTCGCAGGACGCGCGGCCCGTGGCCTGGTGGGCCCACGTGGGAGGCTTTGCCATGGGCATGCTGCTCGCCATACGCTGGAAACGCCGCCACACCCCGCGCCACCACTTCGGATGACGTAGTAAATTAGCAGCGAAGTTATGTCTCCCATTCTCAGACATCGACCTCAGAGAAATGCGGGAAATATCGATAGATTTTGCGGTACGAGTCCACCAAATTCTCCGGTATGCCGACATCGGATATTGACGTTTCGGGATTGCCGGGAAGCTTTTCGTCCAGGCGTGCTCTCTCCCGGGCTGTCAACTTGGGAGACGGGATAATGTAAGGGAAGTTCGCGTACTTGCAAAACTCTAGTTCCTCCAGTTTACATAAATCCAACTGCTTCTTACAGACGCTAGGGTACAGAATCCCTCCAGTAGTCAGCATTCTCGCCCCATCACTGTAGAGAAATCTAAACATTTCCAAATATTCGCCCTGTTCGAGTTGTGCACCCGTGGTCTTGCGGGAGCGGACTTCCTGACTGATCTGGCTGTTGATTATTTGGGCGAAGAGCGCTGCGGTTCCCCATTCCTTCAGATTGCCCGAAACGGTTTCCGGCGGGATGTGATTGCCCAGCCGTGCTTTGAGCAACGTAAACCGTTTGGAACTTTTCGGCGGTAGACCCGATTCGCCAGACGACCAGTCCCCCTCCATCTCATCGATGCTCGTATCATCGTCCGGTGGCTCCACCTTCGCATAATCTGCGTTTACAGTCACAATCAAGACACTCGGATAGCATACATTCCGACATACCAATGAAATGTCGCTCATGATATCCTTCGACAAAAGCTCGGTATAGTCTAGCCAGACGATATTCGACTTTGAGCCGAGATCTATGTTTGGCAGTCGTTCGGAAGCAGACCCGAACTGGAGATCGATGCAATCGAACGGCCTGTTTGCCAGGTAGCGGTGCTTTTGTGCAGTATCCTTCTCAATACTGACCATATCTCGCATCCCAAGAGCCTTGTGAAACAAGATAAAATCGCGAAAGTATAGAGCACCAAATCCGATATATCTAAAGGTAGGAACATGGCAATAAGCAGACAATCGTTGAAGGCCCTCGAGAATCATCTTGCGTTCAATATTTTTCGCAGGTCGCAGAGTATAATCGATCGACGACAAAACTAATCTCCGCACTCGTTTTCGTAAAAATAATCGAAAGCTGCTGAACCGATCTCGCCGGCCCTAGATTTCCCTAAGACCTCACCCGCTCGGGTCACCTGTTGACGAGGTTTTTTGAATCTGATCCAACTACTCGCAAATTCGTCAGGCACCATATTATTGAGATTCGGCGAGACGAATAGCGTACCGGCGGGGACTTCGAGGTCCTCCAATTTTAGCATTTTTGACTTTGCTAGAGCCTCATGTAATGGTTTGTCCCCTTCGTCACTTTGGGTCTCCTTAGCATATCGTCCCAAAAACACGAGGACAGGCCCCATGCCATCAGATATCTTACCCTTCGCATATTCATAAATGGGCGAATCTGTGTCGATGCCCGTTTTGGTCGTATTCCAGGGCAATCTGGAAGGATCCTCACAATCAAAAAACCCATATCCTCGGAATCGATTGTATTGAGGGTGGAACTTCGGCTCGGTCTCTCCCCACCCCGTTAGCTGGGATTGTTCGGCCGAAATAATGAGCCTGTCATTACAAAAGATATACCAGCCTGCCTCTTGCCAAGGCGTGAGGTCCTCATTGATTACACCTGCGTAGAGCCTCACATTTACCGGGGCTGGAGACCCATTGAACTGAAACGTGAGAAACGAGGGCTCGATCAGCCCGGGAGAGTAAGCTAGCTGCAAGGGGCGGGCGTCCACTTGGATGTCGTTAACTCTGATATCGAGTCCGCGCGAAATGGCATTTTGCTGGGTGATCGCGATCTCGGTTTGAAGCCTAGAACGAAAGGACGGCGTGGAAAATGACGACGCCACCGCCGAATGCAATTTGGTTATTTCGATTTTCGTTCCTCGTTGTCCGACAGGTATTTCGGATTCAATAGCTTCCTCCGCTGTCAGCGGAAATGACCACTCGTTCCGATTCTTCCATTCCCCAACTGAGTCTCGCATTTCGAAGACCGAATTAGCTGCCGTGGATTTTACGGAAAACTCCTCTCCCATTTTGAACAGCGCCCGTTTCATGCCGACTCCGAATTGACCTATCGAATGGGGAGTCTTTCGCGCCCCCTCCGGTCTCCCCCATCGGAAAGCGTACTTCTTTGCCTCCTCCAGAGGAATGCCTCCGCAGTTATCGTCAATTACGAAGCGTTCTCTATCAATATGAACCTTTACATGAAGACCGATCCATCGGTCGGTGGGCCTTAACCTATTGGCACCATCAACCGAATTGTCCACCAAATCTAGGATTGCCCGATCAAGCGGGATGTCCCGAACCAAGGTGTCTACAAATAGATCCTTTGTTGGTTCAGCTTGCAGGACCGTATGGTTTTGCTCTGCCACACAAATCTCCTTCTGCCAACAATAGTAATATCCTTTGCACCCGAATTCATTGGATACCACTCGATGTCAAGGCCAAGTTCATATCATGCCGAAGGCCTAAAATCCAACTGAAGTCGCCATCGGATGCAGGTCTTTGCAAAAGGATTATCGACTCGAGGCACTTGTCCAACCGGCGAGCCAGTCGCCAACTTCCTTGGTGCCGAGTTTGCCGCCTAGGTCGGCGGTGGCGACGCCTTCGCGCAGCGCGCGGCGGACGGCGGTCTCCATCATTTCCGATTCGCGCTTCCAGCCAATGTGCGACGCCATCATGGCGGCGGCGAGCACGGAGCCAAAGGGATTCGCGCGATTTTTTCCGGCGATGTCGGGCGCGGAACCGTGCACCGGCTCAAACATCGAAACACGTCCGGGATGGATATTGCCGGACGCAGCGAGTCCCAGTCCGCCAGCGAGCTGCGCGCCGAGGTCGCTGGCGATGTCGCCAAAAAGGTTGCAGGTGACAATCACCTGAAATTGCGAGGGGTCGCGCACCATCTGCATCACCAGCGTATCCACGAAGAGGTGCGACGATTCGATGTCCGCGTATTCCTTGCGAATTTCGCGGAAGGCGCGCTGCCACAGATCGTGGCCAAAGTTAATGGCGTTGGATTTGTCGGACATGCATAGGCGCTTCAGCCCGTGGGCGCGCGCGTATTCGAAGGCATAGCGAATGATGCGCTCGACGCCCTTGCGCGTGTTCACGTCTTCCTGGACGGCAATTTCGTCCGGCGTGCCCTTCTTGAAAATGCCGCCGATGCCGACATAGAGGCCCTCGGTGTTTTCGCGCACCACCACGAACTGGATATCCTTCTCGGTGCGGTCGCGCAGCGGAGTGAATCGCGCGTCATAAAGGATGCATGGGCGAAGGTTCACGTAAAGGTCGAGTTTTTTCCGCAGGCCCAGCAAAATGTCAGCGGCGTGAATATTCGAAGGCACGCGCGGATCGCCCATTGCGCCCAGAAGAATGGCGTCGAACTTTTCCTGGAACATTTCCGGCGCACCTTCGGGAAGCGTGGTCGCATCCTGCAGGTAGCGCTCCGCGCCCCAATCGAAAAATTCATATTCGACGACGTGCCCCGCCGCTCCCGCCGCAGCCTGGAAAACTTTGCAGGCTTCGGGGATGACTTCCTTGCCGATGCCGTCGCCGGCAATCACCGCAATTCGCGCTATGTTTGGATTCTTCAATTCCCTCTCCGATCCGTGCGTATAGTGTCGTTAATTCTTATCATAAATGCGCGCCCAATATTCAGCCAGATGATGCCAATTATGCCCACGCCAGGCTTTGTGCCACGGAGCTCTACACCGGGTCAGGCGGGGGAGTACGCTCGCCGAGGCCGCGCTCAGTAAGGTAAACGCCGAGCAGAACCAGCGCGCCGCCGGCTACCACGTGCAATGTGATATGTTCGTCCACCAGCAGCGCCGCAAGAGCAATGGCCATTACCGGCTGCAAATAGCTGAATGCCGCGAGGCGCGACGCCGACATGTAACGCAGCGCCCAGTAAAAAATCAAATAGCCCACAATCGAGCTCATCACCGCCATGTAGAAGACGCCGAACCAGCCCTGCCACGGCACTCGCGTCCAATCCAGCCGCTCCGCCTGGCGAATCGCCAGGGGAAGTATAATTACGCCCGCGGCGCACTGGTTGAAAGTGTTCATGGCAATCGCGTCGTACCGCGCCGCGATTTTCTTACCCGACACGGTGTACGTGGCGAATCCGATCACTCCCAGCAGCGTCCATAAATCGCCTTTCAGCGAGCTGCCGCTACCATGGGTACCGTGTTCCGCTGTCAGCACCACAATTCCGCCAAAGGAAACCGCCAGCCCTGCCAGCCGCGGAATATTCAGCCGCTCCTGCCCGATGGAGCAGGCCAGCAGCAGCACCACCACCGGCACCGTGCCCACCACGATGGACGAATGGCCCACCGACGTGAAGCTCAGCCCCATCGTGAAGCTGCCTTGATTGATGACCACTCCGAAGATCGCCAGGGCCAGCAGCGCGGGCCAGTCGCGCCGAGGAAAATGCGCATGCACGCCGGTGATTCGCGATGCCGCAAAATAGACGGGCAAAATCAGCACGCCGGCCAGAACCAGCCGAAAGGATGCCAGCGTGAAACCGTCCATGTAGCGCAGGGCAACTTTGCCGAAAATGTAATTGAAAGCCCAAATCAGAATCATGCCGACTGCCGCGGTGTTCAGCAGCCAGGCGGATGGACGATTGGTAGAAACCTTTGCCTGCTCTCCCTTCAGACCAAGACCTCTGTGCGCACGGCGAGGGATTCGATGCGGTCGCGGCGCGGTTCGTAGCCGATGCCGGGACGATCGGGGGCGGTAATAGTGCCACGGCGGCTCACAGTCACTTCAGGCTCGATGATGTCTTCACTCCAGTAGCGGGCGCTGGCGGAAACATCACCCGGCAGCGTGAAATTTTCCAGCGTGGACATGGCAATGTTGTGCGCGCGACCAATGCCGGATTCGAGCATGCCTCCGCACCATACCGGGATGGAATGGTCGCGGCAGATGTCGTGAATCCGGCGCGCGGCGGAATGGCCACCCACGCGGCCCAGTTTGATATTCACGATTTGGCAGGCCTTGAGCGCAATCGCGGCTTCCAGGTCGGCGACGGTCTCAATAGATTCGTCCAGGCAGATGGGAGTTTCGAGCTGCTTTTGCAGTTGCGCGTGACCATAGATGTCGTCGTGTCCCAGCGGCTGCTCAATCATGATCAGGTAGAACTCATCCAGCCTCTTGAGATGTGGCGCATCGGCCAGGCGATAGGCGGAGTTCGCGTCCACCATCAGGCGAATGCGTGGAAATTTTTCGCGCAGGGCGCGCACCGGCTCAATGTCCTGACCCGGCTTGATTTTTATCTTGATGCGCTGGTAGCCGGCGTTTAATTCCGTTTCCACTTTTTTCAGCAGTTCGTCGATGGAGTGCTGAATGCCGATGGAAACTCCGCAGTGAATTTCCTGACGCGTTCCGCCAAGCAGCCGCCATAGTGGAACGCCTTTGGCGCGAGCCTCGGCATCCCACGCGGCGTTTTCAATGCCCGACTTGGCCATCAGATGGCCGCGGACAGGCGCCATCATTGCGGCAAGCTCGGCGGACGAAACAAATTCTCTGCCGCGCACCTGCGGCCAGAGGAAATCGCGCAGCACGTGCCACGCGGTTTCCACGGTCTCGGCGGAATAGAACGGGGTTTCGCCCGCAGTGACCTCGCTCCAGCCAATCGTGCCAGGTGCATCCGCAGCGGTCACTTCCGCCTCCACAAGCAGAATGCGACGGTCGCGCGTGATGCCGAAGCTGGTTTCAAACGGCGCCAACAGCCGCATGTGAATTTCCCGCAATGTGATTTTCTGCAAATGCATGAAGGTGCTGACCTGCCTCTTGGCCGCCGAAGTTCGCGGGCCTACTTCGCGCCGGATTTCAGTCCCGCATCTCTCAACGGTCGTGCATGCCGCGTCGGACCTGCAAATCCTTCATGGCGATTTAGTCCACAATCTCGCGGCTCTGCGGCAAAGGCGCGAGGACGTAGTGCGCTGAATCTCCCGCAGCGCGCTCAAAATCAATGGCGGCAAAGCCCCGGGCAAACCAATGCTTAAATTCACGCCGGATGCGCGACTGCTGGCGCGTGGCGGCCGCTCGATCCTGCCGCCGCAGTTCCCCGATGTTCGGCGGCACGGCAATGCGCACGGCATTCGCGGGAGTGCCCGACGGCGTTCCCGCCATGACACCATCAACACGCACGGAAGTCAGGTGCCATTCGGCAACCAGCCGGTCGGTAGGCATTCCGGCATGCAGCGGGCTCTCCGTGATGCCATAACAATTCGGGATTACGCGTCGCGCGATAGCTCCCAAGCGCCGAAAATTAAAATGGGCATTGCCCAATTCCAGCGGATCGAACGTCCACTCGATCAGGCCTATGCCCCGGCGAAGCGCATCGTCGCGTTGCGCCAATTTCAGGCGCCGGCCCACACCGCGATTTCGCCAAGCGGGAAGAACCGCGGTCATGTGCGAATGCAGGAATAGGTTATTATCACGCGCCTCTCCATGCGTGCCCACCAGCGACATAAGAAATCCCACCAATTGATCGTCAGCGAACGCACCGATTACCTGGCCGCCGGTCTCTTCGGCCACTACGAACATCGCCGACGGCACAATGATGGACTCCTGCCACGTCGCGCGTTGCAATTCCACGCAGCGCTCGAATTCCTCGAGCGTGGTGCAACGCCGAATTACAATCTTCTCCGCGTTCATCATTGTTTTCCAGGAACGCGTTCGTGACGTCGCTGCTTTCGCTCACCCTCCACCATCTCTTCCGCGGGCCGGGCGGCATCCTTCATGGATGTTTTCGACAAGTCCCACAACTTTTCCATTTCTTCGCGCGTAGTTTCCGCGAGCTTGCCGCCGCGATGAAGCGCTTCAGCTTCCATCCAGCGAAAGCGTTGCGAGAACTTGCGATTGGCCTTCTTCAGCGCAATTTCGGGGTCCAGGCCCAGGACACGAGCCACATTGACGGCGGCAAAAAGCAGGTCGCCGGCTTCCTCTTCCACGGCGGCAGAGAGTCCACTCGCAGCATTCCCACTGTCTCTCAATTCAGATTGCAGCTCCGCGCATTCTTCGCGAACCTTGTCGAGGACTCCAACGGCATTCTCCCAATCGAATCCGATGTGCGCCGCGCGACGGGTCAGCTTGGCTGCTTCCAGAACGGCCGGCAGACTTCGAGGAATGCCATCCAACAGTGATGTCATCTCTGAACCGCTCTCGCTACCCTTCGCACTTGCGCCTTTTGCACGAGATTTTCTCTCTTCCGCTTTGAGTTGCTCCCAGTTGCGCAGAACATCGGCGGAGGTGCGCGCCGTGGTCGCACCAAAAACATGTGGATGACGGCGAACCATTTTGTCATGGACATTTTCGATGACGTCCCTGATATCGAACTGACCCGCTTCCCGCGCCATCAGCGAATGAAAAATAACTTGCAGCAGCAAATCGCCCAATTCGCCAGCCAATTCCCACGCATCGCCATTCTCCAGAGCGTCGAGAACCTCGTAGGTTTCCTCGACCAGAAATGGGCGCAGGGACTGCGGCGTCTGCTCGCGGTCCCAAGGGCAGCCATTTGGCGCGCGCAACTGTGCTTGCAGCGCCACGAGTCTTTCAAAGAGGGCTCCGGCAGTGCGCCTGCCTCTGCGGGCATCTTTGACGTTGGTCTTGGGCCGTGACTTTGCGCGCATTCCCCCCGTCGGTTTCGACGGACGACCGTCGCGATGCGACGACTGCGCAACGCCGCTTCGCGAGCGGGGCTTTTTCTTTTGGCGTGCCTTGCTGTATCTCATGCGGGGAACCCGCCTAAATTTACGGCACTCGGTTCTTCCTGGCAAGAGCGTGCCTACTTTCGTGATATGCCGCGCTCTGGAATCGTCGAGCGTGTGCTCGAAGGCATTATGCTTTTCCGCCAATGACGAGATTGCAAAGTAATTCCCAGGCCCTTTGACCGCAAGAAATTACTTGCCAGCCTCGGCTCAAACCCTGACAATAGTGCCCGTGGCACGAGAAACAACTCTGCAGGAAGGACTGTGCGAGTATGTTAAACAGAGCTCGATATAAGGGATATTTCATTAATGCTCGTTCCCATAAGGCGACGGGCGGCAGCGGATGGGCCGTCGAATGCCTGATCGAAAAGCACGTGGACGAATGCCTTACCAGGGTTGCGCGCTTTTCACTGGAAGATATCTTCGTCTCCCGAAACGGCGCGTTGGATGCGGCCCTCGAGTTTGCGCGGCGCATGGTGGATACGGAACTGGAACCCGAAGGGGCCAGCGCTTGAACGGATTCCGGTCTTTCGTCCCTCTCGATTTCTGATACGCAGAAAACCCAGGCTTCGCGTGAGAAATCACGTATCCTTGTTGCACCCGCCAGATCGTCAAGACTGCTTTCGGTTTATGCACCGGTATGCGTAATGTGTTCAGATGCTTTTCTGGAATGCACTGAACCGCGCGTCGGTGGCGTATTGCTCGTGCATGTGTCGAGTGCTAAATTGAATACGGTCGCTCGTGGCATGTGTGTCGACTTTGAGCAGTGACCGGAGGGAAGCTCTTCGTGGCCAAGGAAAAGCAGGACGAAAGTTTTCGGGTCGTGGATCGCCGGCTGTTTACCGCCGAAGGTGAATTGCGTCAGGAAGTCGCCGACGAGAAAGATAGGGGACAGGCTCGCGAACTGACGAAAGCGCAAGCGCCCGCCGTTGCCTCCGTGCCGGGCGCAACCATCATCTCTGCACCCGGCACTGCGCCGGCAATGTCAACGGCGCCTGTACCCAGCCCAAGCCCGCTCGCTCCGGACGCTCCACCGCCGATCTCGCCTTCGCGTGGTTTCCAATTGATTGTGGATGTGCTGGCTCGCAACGCCGAGATGATGATGGGCGGAATGCCCGATCCACGCACAGGCCAGGCCTATCTGGAGTTGGAAGGCGCGCGCGAGATGATCGACATGCTGGACACACTGCGCGAAAAGACTCGCGGCAACCTGGCTCCGGAAGATGAGGCCTTGTTGCACGACGTCCTCGGGAGCCTGAAGCTGAATTACATGCAGCTTACCAAGGCGGCGGCCGAAGCCGTACGCGCAAAGGCCAAACCGTGAGCGATCCCGGCGGCCCAGCCGCCAGCGGAAGCCCCGGGACTTCCCTGCCCGACTCCCACTTCTCGAATCCGTCGACTCCGCTTTGCGTCACCGTATTAGGTTCCGGCACCTCCATGGGAGTGCCGACCCTTGGCTGCCATTGCGCCGTCTGCCGATCGGCCGATCCGCATGACAAACGCACGCGACCGTCTATCCTGCTCTCCTATTCCGAGAAAAACGTTGTCGTGGACACTACGCCTGACTTTCGTTTTCAGGCTCTGCACGCCGAAATTGACCGCCTGGATGCCGTTCTACTGACCCACGCCCACGCCGACCACATCATGGGTCTGGACGACATTCGCCCATACAATTTGAAGCAGCGGGGAGCGCTTCCCATATATGCCTCCGCTGAAACGCAGGCTGTGGTTCGCCGCACCTTCTCTTACATTTTTGACGAAGCACCGCGAATGAGCAGCGTGCCGCTGGTGGATTTCCACGAGATTGCGGGCCCTTTCGATCTCTTCGGCGCGCGAGTGCAGCCCATTCCACTGGCTCATGGCCCCATGACCATCCTAGGGTTCCGGCTCGGTGATTTTGCGTACCTTACTGATTTCAGCGCGATTCCAGCTAAATCGATGGCTCTGCTCGATGGGCTGAATCATCTAATTCTTGACGCGCTGCGCGATGCGCCGCACCCCATGCACTCAACTGTTGAAAATTCACTGGCCATCGTCCGTGAATTGCGGCCACGGCAGGCGTGGTTCACGCACATGTGCCATGACCTGGGACATGAGGCGACGAATGCGCGACTGCCGGGAAATGTGCGCCTGGCCTATGACGGCTTGGTGTTGGAAACGGTGATTTGATGGCTTTTTTGGTGGCGCGTACCGTGGACGAATGGCGCGCGCGGTTCGGCACCGGTTCCACGGCGCCGCGCACCGTTCTCACCATCGGAAATTTCGACGGCGTCCACCGCGGACATCAGGAAATCCTGACCGGCGTTCTCCAACATGCTCGGCGGGAGAAATCGCTCGCGACCGTGGTTACATTTGATCCCCACCCGCTCCGCGTGTTGCGTCCCGAATCCGCGCCCGCGACGCTAATGCCGCTTGGCGAGCGCCTCCAAATATTCGACGAGATGGGTATGGATGCGGCGCTGGTGCTGCACTTTGACCACGCCTTTTCCCTGGTTTCACCGCAAGAATTCGTTCAGGATATTTTGGTGGACGCGCTCCGCGCAAAGGCCGTGCTGTTGGGCGAGAACTTCCGCTTCGGCCATCGCCATGCTGGCGATGTCAATTTACTTTCGGAGATGGGACACCGCCTGGGATTTGAGGTGGTGACGCTGCCTCCGGTGGAATTTCGTGGCGAGATTATCTCCAGCACTGCCGTTCGCGACGCTCTACACCGTGGCAATGTGAGTCGCGCGGGGCGCATGCTCGGCCGGCCTTTCTCATTGCACGGAGAAATTCAGCACGGCGCGGGAATCGGCAGGAAGCTTGTGGTTCCCACGTTGAATCTGTCAACTGCGGCGCAGATCCTTCCGAAGAACGGGGTGTACGTTACAGAGACAAAGGTGGGCGCCTGGTGGTATCGCTCTGTCACAAACGTGGGTATACGACCGACATTTCATAGCGGTGACATCTCCGTGGAAAGTTTTCTTTTTGGTTTTTCCGCAGCCTTGACGGAAGGCTCGATGGCAGTTCGATTCTGGACGCGGCTGCGCGACGAGCGAAAGTTCGCGGGCCCGGAGGAGCTTCGCTCGCAAATCCGGCATGACTCCGCCTGCGCCCAGCAATTCTTTCGTCTGCTACCCACAAAACTGTAGTGCCATCGGGAGAACTCCGCGGACCTGTGACCAAGTACATTCCGCCGGAAGCCGCGACCAAGTGCGCCGGTTCGCAGCGCCGACAGAATTCCAAGAGCAATGGCTGCGCGCCCTACTTCGCCAGATTTTGGCTTGGTGAGGATGCTGCGACGAGCGGAGCCGTGTTGTAGACAATCGAAAATGTGCCGGCGTTTGGATTAGGGAACGCCAAGTCCGGCCTGCCGTCCTTGACGAACTGCCCGGTTATCAAATTCTGCGAAGCGCCGGCACCAGCGCCATAGATTGGTCCCTGTACTAAGTTGCCTTGCCCGTCGCCGGTAAACATGTCGAGCTGCTGGCCAAGTGGCAGAACAACCGCGTCGAGCTTGCCGTCATGATTGAAGTCGGCAACCGCGATAGCGCCTGTCAAGTACGGCGAGGCATAGAAATTGCCGACCTTAAACGAACCGTTGCCCGTGGACAGCAGAACGCCGGTGGAATTCTGAAGGCTATCGTCGTTCAGGCCGCTCAAAACCAGATCGGGCAGTCCGTCACCATTCATGTCGCCCGCGGCAATTACGCCGTTCACGGGAACAGGGCTAACAACCTCGTTGCCGAAATTTCCGTTCCCCACTCCGGGAAACAGCTCAATAGAAGAGATGAGATTATTGTAGTCAATGGTGGAGACGGCGATGTCCGTCTTGCCGTCGCCGTTAAAATCGCCAATGGCGATAGCCTGGTTCTCCGTGGCCACGCTGCCGGACGTACCGAGGAACGGCCCCGGCGTCAAAGCGCCCGTTGAAGAACCCCACAAAATCTGGAGGCCGTTGGTGAAGACCCCACCCAAAATCACGTCGGCATATCCGTCTCCGTTGACATCCCCTACCGCGAAACCGATGCTGAGGAGTCCGCGGTAAATCTTCGGTTTCGAGAACGTGCCGTCTCCACGGCCGAGGAGAACGGCCACATCTGTCCCTCCGACCAGCGCGACGATGTCCGGCTTGCCGTCGCCATTCACGTCCGCGATGGCTACATTGCTAAGGCCGCCGTCAACGGGGATGGGAGTTTGCGCCTTGAAGGCTCCCCGGCCGTCGCTCAGGTACACGATAATGTTCGCCGCATTGGCCACCACCACGTCAACTTTGCCATCACCGTTTACATCGCCGGCAGCGACAGCTTCCGGCGTGCCGTCAGTGGGAATTTCCCGTACTTCAGTTAGCGAGCCGTCACCAGCCCCAAAAACCACCGACATATAGGCCTGGCCGGAATAAACATCAGGGATTGAGCCGACGATGACATCCAGTTTGCCGTCGCGATTGAGATCAACTGCTGCAATGCTGACGGGAGTTTCCGGGCTTCCATCCAATTGCGGCGCGGCAAAATTGCCCTTTCCGTCGTTGGCGAGCACGGCCAGAGCATTGATGGACTCGGAAGTTTGATTGCTGAGAACAGCGATCAGATCTGGATGGCCATTGCCGGTGAGGTCTCCGCTCGTAACGGCCGGAGCGTACTGAGGCAGCCCGATTTGCGTTGGCGCCTGAAATGTACCATCGCCTTTCCCCAGGCACACATAAATGGATCCAGATGGATTGGGCGTGTATTCCGCGACAGCGATGTCCAAAATCCCGTCGCCATTGAAATCGGCCACAGTATTGGAATAGGTATAGGCCGCTCCCGAAGGCGATCCCGCGGTCACCGTAAAACCGCCGGCGCCATTGCCCAGCAGCACGGTGATCGTGCCAGTCTGAGAAACGGCGGCGATATCCAATTTGCCGTCGTTATTGAAGTCACCCAAAGAAAGCGACGCGGGTTGCGAGCCAGCGGCAAACATCGCCGGCGGCTGAAAGGTGCCATCACCATTTCCAAACAGGATGGAGACTTGGTTGCTGTTAAAATCGGCAACGGCGATATCCAGGTTGCCATCGCCGTTGAAGTCGGCTGCCACCACGGCGACGGGACCCGCTCCAGCGCTCATATGAACTGGAGCGCCCAGCGTTCCATTGCCGGAGCCGAAAAGAATGGTAATGTCATCACCGTTGGAATTGGCAGTGACCACGTCCACATGGCCATCACCATTAAAATCCCCCACAGCAATAGAGACAGGCCCCTTGCCGGCAGGATACACGACCGGCCCGGAATAATTGGTTGACCCCTTCTCGGAGAGCAGAACGGCAACACCGCCCGACGTGACGCCAAGCACATCGCCGAGTCCGTCTTCATTCAGGTCGGCGGAAGCCATGGCCACAGCGGATTGATTGAGAGTCAGCGGGTAATCTTGTCGATGGTTGTGGAACCGGATGGGGTTTGCAGCCATCGCGGCGACGGACGAAATCATCAGCAGCGTGATCACGCGCCGGAACGATCGTCCATAGAACTTTTGCTTTGGCGAAGGCTCAAAGCTGTCGCTGTTGTGCACACGTAGCATAATATGAGGTCTTCTCCAATTAGAATTCCTGAAATATCGCACGGACTGATGCATCCTGACGGATGACGCGCTCTAAATTCTTGTAACGAATATTACCAGAGGCAGAGCGCTTAACAAAATCGCGTCATGAACTCATCTTGAACGGCTACTATTCCCACGGCGATGAATGTTGGAAAAGTTTTTCGCTTTTCGAGGCTAACACAACATAAAAATTTGGCAGTCAGCTTAATCCTGGCAGGCGGAACAATAGCCGCCGATTTCGGTGCGGGCGACTTTGATGCGGATGTCGCAGTCCTTCTCGATTTGGGCTTTCAATTTTTCGTAGAGGCGGCTCTCGAATTCGCGGACGCGTCCGCAACGCAGACAGGCCACATGAATGTGATCGCGCGGGCCATGGCTTTCGTAAAAATGAGCGCCGCCGCGCAGGTGGAGGAGGTCCAGTTCGTCCACCAGGCCGTGGCGTTTCAGAAGGTCGAGTGTTCGATAAACGGTTACGCGAGTGATGCCAGGGTGGATGCGGCGAGCGCGACGCAGCAGACCGCCGGCGTCCAGATGGCGGCGGGCGGTTTCCATCACTTGCAGGAGGACGCGCCGCTGGTGCGTGAGGCGCACTCCTCGCGCCGCGAGCTGCTGCTGCAAACGTCCAGTTTTGCGCTGGACGTTGATGCGTTCGCCGGTGGAGACGCGACGCTCCGGCAGCGCCGCGTGTTTCTCTTCCACGCCGTGAAGACTCATACCATGTCGTCCGTGCCGCCTAATGGTGCGGCAGCAGCTTCAGGATGTCATTGTACGTGATGAAAACAATTAACCCGAGCAGAAAAACCAGGCCCACCTGTACGAAGCGTTCCTTAACGGCGAGGCTCAAATCGCGCCGCAATATGCCTTCGACGGTGAGCATTAACACGTGTCCGCCGTCGAGAATCGGGATCGGCAGCAGATTCACAATACCCAGGTTGAGGCTGATGAACGCGGTGAGGTAGAGCAGATCCAGCATGCCGCGGCGAGCCGCCTGTCCGAACTGCGATGCGATCCCCACCGGACCTGCCAGCTGCTTGACCGACACTTTGCCTTCAAACAATCCGCCGAGCACGCGGAAAATCTGCCGGCCCATTTTGTAATTGAACCATACGGCGCGGCGAGCGGCGTCCGGAAAAGGATGCGACTTGTAAACGTTTTGCGCGCCCACGGTGATTCCGATAGACCAGCGCTTCACTCCGTCACCGGGATCGCCATAGGTTGGATTCAGCGTGAGGTCTTGTTGCCTGCCGTCGCGCTCGACCACGACTTTCAGGGGGTTTCCGCCGGATTGCTTCACAAGCGTGGTGAACTGCACCGGGTTCAACATCGGCGTGCCATCGGCCGACAGTACAATGTCACCTGTCTGCATTCCCGCCAACGCCGCCGGATGTCCAGAGGACACCGAGCCGACCAGCACCGGCTCCCGCGGATATCCCAATAAATCCGTTTCGTCGCCGCTCTCATTGGCGGGGACGGGAGGAATCTCGATAAATCGCTGCTCGCCGTTGCGCAGCACGCTGAGGATCACGCGGTTCCCCGGCTGTGTCACGCCAACTTCGAATAGCGCGTCTTCCCAATGAGCGGTTGGACGGCCATTCACATTCAAGATAATGTCACCCGGCTGAAGGCCTGCCTTCTCCGCTGCTGAATCCGGAACCACCCCAGCGACACGCACGGGCTGGCTCATGAAAGCGGCTTCCGGCGATCCCACCATGAAAAGCCCCAGCATGATCACCACGGCCAGGATTACGTTCATTGCCGGACCGGCAACGGCGATCAACACGCGCTGCCAGCGCGTCTTGGAGAGAAATTCATCGGGTGCGCCGGAGCGTTCCTCGCCAGGCGTATCTCCGGCCATTTTTACGTAGCCGCCGAAAGGAAGCGCGCACAGGCGGTAATCCGTTTCTCCGCGCTTGAAGCCGAAGAGCCGAGGTCCAAATCCAATGGCGAAGACATCCACGCGGACTCCCAGGAGCCGCGCGGCGATGAAATGTCCCCACTCATGGATCAGGATCATGAAGCCCAATACCAGGGTTACGGGGACGACGTTAAAAATCAGGTTCGATATCACAATAATTCTCTCCGGCGATCAGCACGCTACAGGGCGCGGCGTTCGACCTCTTCGACGGCCAGCCGTCGGGCTTCGCGGTCGGCCTCCAGCACATCGTCCATCGTTTGCCACGGAGCGCTCGGCATTTGCTCCAACACCGACTCAATCACCGCGCTAATTTCGGTGAATGGAATCTGTCGCGCCAGGAAAGCGGCAACAGCTACCTCATCAGCCGCGTTCAACGCGCAGGGCGACGATTTCCCCGCGCGCAATGCTTCTCGCGCAAGTTTCAAGCAAGGAAACTTCCGCGCCGGCACCCGCGCGAACTCCAACTTGCGAGGGGCGGACCAGTCCAGCGCATGTCCGTTAGATGCGACGCGCTCAGGATAGGTTAGCGTATATTGAATCGGCATGCGCATGTCCGTGGGACCGAGTTGCGCTAAAAATGAGCCGTCCACGAACTCCACCATCGAATGCACAATGGACTGCGGATGCATTACCACGTGTATCTTTTCCAGTGGCATGCCGAAGAGCCAGCGCGCTTCAATCACTTCAAAACCCTTGTTCATCAGCGTGGCGGAATCAATTGAAATCCGCTGCCCCATGCGCCAGTTAGGATGCGCCAGAGCCTGCTCCGGCGTGACATCTCTGAGTTTGCTCTGCGGCGTCTTGCGGAACGGGCCGCCGGAAGCGGTCAGCACCAAACGTTTTACTTCGCGCGATTCCCCGCCCCGCAGGCACTGGTGGATAGCGTTGTGCTCACTATCGACCGGCAGAAGCGTCACGCAATGCCGTTCGACTGCCGCCATCACGATTTCGCCTGCCGCCACCAGGACTTCCTTATTGGCCAAGGCAATCGTCTTGCCGCGTTCAATGGCCGCATAGGTAGCCGGCAAGCCCACCACGCCTACGGCGGCAGATATAACAATTTCCGCCGAGGCGTGGGTCGCCGCCGCCAACATTCCAGCAGCGCCAAAAAAGATTTCCGGCATCGGGTTAACGCCCGCGGCCGCCAAACGTTCGGCCAATTTATGCGCGCCATCTTCGGTGCCCGCGGAAACTACCTCCGGGCGATACCGGGCAGCCTGTTCGGCAAGCATTTCAATATTCGCGCCGGCGGCCAGCGCGCAGACGCGGAAGCGCCCCGGCAAGGATTGCACCACATCCAAGGATTGGCGGCCGATGGACCCCGTCGAACCCAAAATTGCAATCGATTTCATGGAATGAGGAAGGTGCTATCCCGGGTTGCTCACCCAGTGTCGGTGGTCAGCCTCGGTTGCGCAGCAGCCAGTCTACATAGTACCAGACGACGGGAGCGGCAAAGATGAGGCTGTCTATGCGATCCAGCATGCCACCGTGTCCGGGCAGCAGCGCACCTGAATCCTTGATTTTGGCTCCTCGTTTGTAGGCGGATTCCAGCAAGTCCCCGCATTGTCCCGCAATGCTGGCAATGCCGCCCACCACCATGAGCGAGGGAGCGTCAACGTCAAGCCATGCGGCGAAAGCGTAAGCGACCACGAGCGATAACAGTACGTTCCCGCCGGCGCCTTCCCAGGTTTTTTTCGGACTCAGCAACGGAGCGAGCGGCGTGTGCCCCAGGAACGTGCCCATAAAATACGCGGCGATGTCTCCCGCCCATACCAGAGCCAACACAAATAGCACCCAACGCGGGCCTGTAGCGGGAACCTGCTCCAGCCGGACTAGATAGCTGGCGGGAAACACCACCAGCATCAGGCCAGCCATGCTGACGCCGATGCCGGCGAGGATATCCGGCAGGCCCATTCGGCTGCCCAGGGCGATCACCATACAGCCGAAAACAAAAATCATCAGCACCACGTCGAGCGGCAGCATCCAGAAGAGCCGGTTGCGGATCAGCTCAACGCCCGAATGTAGCGGCCGCACCTCGAGTTGCCCCTGCGACCATTGCGAGAAAATCATCAGCACCGACGCGACGCCCGTCCATGCCGGAAACCCGTGCAGCCCGCTTAATTCGCCCAAACGGAAGAATTCTCGCAATGCCAGCAGCAGCACCAACCCTAAAACCGCTGCAACCACGCCAGACGGCGCATACCACACCAGCGCTATAACTACGGGAATCAGCGCGAGAGCCGTCAGAATTCGCCGCAGCATTACTCGTCCGCCCCTTTGCCACCTTCGGGATGCGCGGGTTCGCTGCGGCCTCCATGCCCCGCCAGGCCACCGTAGCGCCGCTCTCGCCGCTGATATTCCACCAGCGCTTCCAGCAGGCGTACACGGCCGAAATCCGGCCAGAGCGTTTCGGTGACGTAAAGCTCCGCATAGGCAATCTGCCACAGGAGGAAATTGCTCACACGCATTTCGCCGCTGGTGCGAATCAGCAGATCCGGGTCGGGCAGCCCGGCGGTGTAAAGATTGTCAGAAATGGATTTTTCGTCAGCGCGAAAAGCTGCCTGACCGTTTTGCTGCACGCGTTCGAGGATGGCATTGACGGCGTCCACCAGCTCGGCACGCCCGCCGTAGTTCAGCGCGACAATTAGCTTCATGCCCGTGTTTTTGGCGGTCAGTTGCATGGCCGCACCCACATCGCGCCGCACCGCTTCAGGCAAACGTTGCGAACGCCCAATTACCAGCAGGCGGATATTGTTCTTGTGAATTGCCGGCAATTCCTTTTTCAGGTATTCGCGCAGCAGATGCATCAGAAAATCGACTTCCCGGCGCGGACGCCGCCAATTTTCCAGCGAAAAGGCATAGAGAGTAAGCGCTTCGAGCTTCAACCGGGCGCAGGATTCGATGATTTCGCGCGCCTTTTGAACTCCCGCGCGGTGTCCGGCAAGACGCGGGAGATGGCGGCGCTGCGCCCAGCGCCCGTTGCCATCCATAATGATGGCGACATGGTGGGGCAGCAGCCGCGGATTCAACTGTTCCAATACAGCGGCTTCTTCACGGTTGGCGGGTTTCAGCAAATCTCTTGCTTTCACGCGGGTGGACCGGAAATTCTTTCCGCCGAAAACCTAACACAGGGTTGGAAACGGCGCAACCGCGCCGCCCGATTCCGCGCCTGCGCTCGCCCACGGTTATCGCACTTTGTGCGGGTCAGTGCGGTGCAGCCGCTCGCGCGACGCGGGCTCAGGAGGCCTTAGCCGAGTCCTGCGGCCGAGGGATTCACGATGGAGACATACGCAAATACCAGTGTAAGGATAATCATCGCAATGCTCACCGCCCAGGCCACGACGTTAAACACGGGCGCATTCGTCAGATTGCCCATGAGGTCCTTGCGATTGATGAGCAGCATGATGAATACCAGCACTATGGGGAGCCAAACTCCATTGGCTACCTGGGAGAGAAGCAATATCTTCAGCAGCGGTGCTTTGGGAATCAGGATCACGCCGCCGCCGACCACGATGAGGGCGGTATACAAACCATAAAAAATCGGCGCCTCGCGAAATTTGTTATCAATGCCGGCCTCGAAGCCCAGGCCTTCGCAGATTACGTGTGCAGTCGAAAGCGGCAGAATGGAGGCGGCAAATAGGGACGCGTTCAGCAGGCCAAACGCGAAAAGATAACCAGCGTACTTTCCGGCCAGCGGGACCAGGGCCTGAGCAGCCTGTGCCGCGTCGGTAATATGCGTGAGGCCGGAGCGATGCAACGTGGCCGCGGTGCACACGATAATGAAAAACACGATCACCATGCAACTGATGCTCCCCACCAGCACGTCCATGCGCGAATGTTTGTAGTCTTTACGGCCGATCCGCTTTTCGACGACGCCCGCCTGGAGATAAAAGAATTGCCACGGCGCGATCGTTGTACCCACTAAGCCCACGAGGAGAAGCAAATAATCCTGGTTCCATTCAAAGGAGGGAACCACTGTCGAGCGGGCCGCGTGGATCCAATCCGGGTGTGCCAGCACGGCGGAAAAGAAATACGCCAGATAGAATACGCACGCGACCAGAAAAATCTTTTCCACCTGGCGATAGGTGCCGCGCAGAACCAGGAACCATACGATAATGCCTGCCAGCGGCACGGATAAATACTTGGCCACACCGAAAATCTGCATAGATGCGGCGACGCCCGCGAATTCCGCCACCGTGTTGCCCAAATCCACCAGCAGCGCCGCGGCCATGACGAAGAAAGTGGAGCGAAAACCGAATTCCTCGCGAATGAGATCGGAAAGCCCTTTGCCGGTAGCCACGCCCATGCGCGCGCACATCTCTTCGCTGACGTAGAGAGCGATGGTCATGGGAATCAGCGACCATAACAATGCATAGCCAAGCTGCGCTCCGACAACCGAATATGTGGTAATCCCGCCGGCGTCATTATCAACATTGGAAGTAATGATGCCGGGACCGATAATCGCGAGGAAAACCGCCATTCGCCGGCGCAAAGTGCGCGTGCGGCGCCATATGCTTCGCAAGCGTCCTTGCCGGTTATCGTTGATTTCTCGGTTTGATCGCGCGCTCATTTCATCAACTCATCGCTTCTCGCAAAGGCGGCTCACCACGTCGTCCACGGCAATCACGCCGATGGGCCGGTGATCGGGATCCACGACCACCAGGCTGCGCAGGTTGTACCTGTCGAAAAGTTCGAAAATGTCTTTTTCCTTGGTGTTCACGGCCACCGAAACGGGCGGGTCAAGCTTCAGCGCGCGCATTTTGGCATCGGGTTCGGCCAAAATGAGCCGTCCGGCCGGAACGACGCCAATGAACTTTGCATCGAGGTCAATCAATACCACGCTGTCGAGCTGGTCAACGTGAATCTCATGCGTGCGAAGATAGCCGAGGACCTCCTCGCGGGTGGCGTCTTCGCCTACGACCACGCATTCGGTATTCATCATGCCTCCGGCTGTGTTGTCCTCGAAACGGAGCAGTTCGCGCACATCGTGCGCTTCCTTGTGCTGCATGGCCTCCAGCACGCGCTCGGAAGTTTCCGGTGAGAGGTCAGCCATCACGTCGGCGGCTTCGTCGGGTGGCATCTCCTCCATGATGTCCGCCGCGCGGTCCGGCGGAAGCTGCTCGATAATCTGTGCTTTCACGCGGTCATCCACTTCCGCCAGAGCTTCGGCTGCGGACGTTTCATCAAGCGACGCAAAAATGGAATCGCGCTCGGCCGGAGAAAGCTCTTCGATAATATCGGCTAAGTCGGCTGGATGCAGTTTTGTCAGCAAATCATGCGTCAAACGCAGCTTCACGCGACGTAACGGATCAGCCTCAATAAGATTCACGAATTCCCAGGGAATCGAGCGCTGCGGCAGTTTCTGCTGAAGCTGGCGAATCAGGGAATGCGGAACCACGCCCTTCAGCAAGCGGCTGAGCGCGCCTCGCAGCCCCACGTCCACTTGCGTCACGCGCAATTCGGTGCTGCCGTTGATGCGTGCGTAGTTCATATCAATATCGTTCACCCGCACCACTTTACGGCCATTGGTATCTATGATTTGCTGATCGAGCAAATCCTTGCCCACGGCGAGCCATGCTTCATTTGGCTGGTAAAGGTCCAAGTGCCCCTCGTCCGTGTTCAGGCGAAGCGTGCCCGGAGCCATGGAGGCTAGCTGATCGTGCCGGGCCACCAAGGGGCGAAAGCGCCCGCGGCTCAACAGCACGCTGCTGATTCGATTGGGTTGGTCGCCGGGCTCGATGAAAAGCTCTTTGACGCGTCCGACAAAGTTTCCCTGCGCGTCATAGGTCTCCGCGCCCAGCATTTCCGTGGCATACAGCATGGCCGTATCCTCCGCCTGGCGGCGAAGCACGGCCTGTTATCCCGCGTTAACGAAATACCCGTGGGAATCGGTCTCAACCCTGAGCGGAGGGAGAAAGTAGACCCCTGCTGCGCCCTGGGCCGAGTCCGGCCGCTGTGCCCCTGCTGCCCGGCATTGACTGCCCGGTTCGGAGTTGGAAGAACGCTCCATTCCGCGCAAAAAACCTCAGGTTGCTTTGTAAGCCGGAGCTGTTGGGTCTGTCAAGCAAATAGTGGCGTCAGGGCCAAAAATGGCGCGAAAAGCTTACGACTTGCGCGAATGGAAGACCATGTGGCGAATTGCCCGCCCATGGCGATGGCAAAAATCAGCATATAGAGTGTAATAGGAGTCCGTGATGTATTCTCGAGGGGTACGCCCCAGCAAGCGCGCCGCGCGGTCTATGTCCCTGGGCCTGCCTTCCAATTCCATGAAAGTGCCAATAGGCGTTTCATCCAACTCCACGGCTAGGCCAGCAACTTGGGGCAGACGAAATTCGGTGCGGAATTTCTCATAGCGGAATGCGGGCTTGAAATGCAGCTCTTTCAGCACCGCAACCAAAGTTTCCGGATCGCCGATCGCCAATTCGAGTTCCCGGCGTATTTTATAGCGACCCGTGCGATTGCCTTGTCCTTTATAGGCAAGCCGGGCCTGCGCGCCAGCGTTGGATCTTCGTTTTTTTCTTGTGCCCCCTGTGTTCTCTGAGGGGGAATGAAGGATGCGAGCAGCTTGAGCGGGTGGACACAATCCGCGCGTCACTGCGAACTCCCAACGCAGGCGCAGCAACGCATCGCGTTTCATTAACTCGCGGTTCGCCAAATCAAACAGGCTGTTTCTTTCAAAAACGCGACTTAGTCGTTTGGCGCGCAATTTGCTCAACTGCGCCAGCAAAGTTGCCTTGTCATCAACACGCAACTTCACTTCGACTTCCTGGTGGTTTCCAGCGGACATGCTCCGCCAGTATATCGTGTCCCCTCGTGGAATCTATTCCCGTCCCGGCCTCGACACTGACGCCCGTCAGCAAGCTTGCCTCGAATCGAATGCGGAGTTGCGAATTGGCGGCGGGACTGTCCATAATCAGCACGGTCACGAAATGGATGACGCCACCACGCCGCTGATGCGGCAATATCAAAACGCCAAGAAGCGCTACCCGGACGCATTTCTGCTCTTTCGGCTGGGCGATTTCTACGAACTCTTTTACGATGATGCCGTAAGAGCTTCGCGCCTGCTACAGATCACGCTCACCGCGCGCAACAAGGAAAAAGGACACGCCATCCCGATGTGCGGAGTGCCCTACCACGCCGCGGAAAGCTACATTGCGCGCCTGATTCGGACGGGGCATCGCGTGGCGATTTGCGAGCAGATGGAAGTGCCCGGCCCAGGCAAGCAATTGGTGAAACGCGAAGTTGTTCGCGTTGTCACGCCCGGTACAGCCATGGATTCACAAACGCTGGCGCCTCGGGAAAACAATTTCCTGGCTGCTATATCGCGCTCGCCTTGTGGTGATGTAACGGCTGGACCACAGACCTCGGTGATTGGGCTGGCCTACGCCGATCTCTCGACGGGGGAATTTCGAGCCACGGAATTCGCGGGAGAAAATGCCGAATCCAGGCTGCATGATGAATTACAAGTGCTGCGTCCCCGCGAGGTACTGCTGGCTCGGCCCGCGCAGTTATTTTCCGGGCAAGCGGACGCGATGATCGAGGGTACGGCCACGCGTACGCTGCTCGATGAGTGGATTTTCGATCCCGAATCGGGCGCGCGTCTGCTTCAGGAGCAATTCCGCGTCATGCATTTGGACGGGTTTGGATTGGACGGCCATGCGCAGGCTGTGTCTGCAGCGGGAGCCATCGTTCACTATCTGCGCGAGACGACCCTGCTCGGAGAGCGCGGCGTAGGGGTATCGGCAACGCCCGAAGGTGCGCATACGCCAGGCTCCGGTCTTGATCATTTGGATCGCATCAGCTTTTACGAGCAGCATGATGCATTGCTGCTCGACGGCGCAACCGTACGCAATCTGGAGCTCGTTGAGCCGCTTCCCGGGGAAGACGCCTCTTCCACTCTGGTCGCAACGCTCGACGAAACTGCCACCGCCATGGGCGCTCGCTTGCTGCGAGCGTGGATTTTGCGGCCGTCGCTTGATCGCGGCGAAATCGAAGCACGCCTGGGAAGCGCGGCGGCGCTGAGCTCTTCCACGGTGTCGCGGGAAGAACTGCATCGCGAACTCGGCAAGATACTCGACCTCGAGAGGCTTACCAGCCGCGTGACGCTGGGTGTGGCCGTGCCGCGCGATATGGAGGCGCTCCGCCTGTCGCTCGAACAGATACCGCGCCTGCGCGCACATCTTGCGGCTGCTGAATTCGCCGGAACGCCCCGTTTGATCGCACTCCACCAATCGCTGGACGAACTCGCCGACGTGCGCGACCGCATTGCAGCCGCGATTGCCGATGATCCCCCCGCCACGATCGCCGATGCGGGTATTATTCGCCGCGGTTACCATGTCGAACTCGACGAATTGCGCGATCTGAGCCACAACGCCAAACAGGTGATTGCGGCGATGGAGGAGCGCGAGCGGCAGCGCACGAAAATCGGCTCGCTCAAGATTCGTTTCAACCAGATATTCGGATACTACATTGAAATTTCCAAGGCGAATCTCCACCTGGTGCCGGCGGATTACGAGCGCAAGCAAACGCTGGTGAATGCCGAACGATACACGGCGCCGGAATTGAAGGAGTACGAGCGCAAGATTCTGGACGCCGAGGAGAAAATTCTGGCTATTGAGCGCCGGCTTTATCACGAACTGCGCGAATTTGTGTCCGCGCATGCCGTGCGCTTGCGCAAGACGGCGGCAGCGGTCGCGCAACTTGACGTCTTGGTAGATTTCGCGCGGCTGGCGGCGGCACGGAACTACGTTCGACCGGAATTCACAGAAGAACGGCCCGGCATTGCTGCATCGTCCGATGTCGATTCCCCCGCCGGTGCGATAACCCATCGAGGCGAATTGCTGATTGCCGGCGGCCGCCATGCGGTGATGGAAAAACTGCTGGCGCAACAGGGTGATCGATTTGTTCCCAACGACTTGTATTTTCAAGACCCTTCCCCCGCGCTGCTGCTTATCACCGGGCCCAATATGGGCGGCAAGTCAACGTACCTACGGCAAGCGGCACTGATTGTACTAATGGCACAAATGGGCAGTTTTGTTCCGGCGACAAAAGCGCGGTTGCCGCTGGTGGACCGCATTTACACACGCATTGGCGCTTCCGACAGCATGGCGCGCGGCCGGTCCACGTTTCTTACGGAGATGAGCGAAGTGGCCGTGATTGTGAACACCGCGACTCCCGCCAGCCTGGTGCTGCTGGATGAAGTGGGTCGCGGGACAGCGACCTTCGACGGCCTCTCGATTGCCTGGGCGGTGGTCGAGTCGCTTTGCCGGGAAGCGCGTCCGCGCACCCTTTTTGCCACGCATTATCACGAACTGACGGAACTCGAAGAGCTTCTTCCTGGCGTTCGCAATTTGCATGTCTCGGTGCGCGAACAGGGGCAGGACATCGTATTTCTGCGGCGTGTCGAGCCGGGTGCAGCCGATCGCAGCTATGGAATTGAAGTAGCGCGACTGGCTGGCCTTCCCGCCGATGTAATTCTCCGCGCGAGAGAGATCTTATTGCGCCACGAATCCGCGGAGCGCGAATTGACCGAAGAATTGTCGCCCGGCGCAGCTCCGTCGCCCGTGCAGGAAGTGATGTTTACTCCCGTGGACCGCCAGGTGCTGGAGGCTTTGCAACAGGCCGACCTCGATAACCTGCGTCCCCTGGATGCTCTGAATCTGCTGGCGGCTCTGAAAAAGCAGCTTTTGAAATGAAACTGACACGCGGAAAAACTCTTCGAGTTATGGGGCTGATGTCCGGCACGTCGGCTGACGGCGTGGATGTAGCGCTGGCGCGCATTGGCGGCGCGCCGCCTCACCTGGATGCACGACTTGAGAATTTCCGCACGATTCCCTTCCCCGCGGGAATTCGCGCGGACATTTTGCGCGTGGCGGAGGGTCAAGCAGTCACTGCGGGAGAAATCAGTGATCTCAATTTTCGGCTAGGAGAAATCTTTGCCGCCGCGGTGCGGACGGCGCTAGGCCGGTTTCGCGTTTCCTTGCGCTCGATAGATTTGATCGGATCACATGGGCAGACAGTTTTTCATCGTGGAGTCGCCGCGCGAGTAGCGGGGCACAAGCGCATTGCTTCGACCTTGCAAATTGGGGAAGCGGCCATAATTGCTGAACGTACCGGCGTTCCCGTGGCGGCGGATTTTCGCCCGGGTGATATTGCCGCGGGCGGGCAGGGCGCGCCGCTTGTGCCATTTGTGGACTACTTATTGCTGCGCGATCTGCGCATTGGGCGCGTGGCGTTAAATCTGGGCGGAATTGCCAACGTCACTATTATTCCGGCAGCGGCACTACCGAAGGACGTGCTGGCCTTTGATACTGGACCAGCCAACATGGTGATGGATGCACTGGTGGGTCACTACACGCGAGGAAAATTGACGTTTGATCGCGGCGGAAGCATGGCGCGGCGCGGATGCGTCTTGCCGGATTTGCTGCGGGCGATGTTGCGGCATCCGTTTTTTGCAAAACAGCCGCCGAAAACGGCGGGGCGCGAGCAGTTTGGACGCGAATTCGTCGAAACAATTCTTGCACGTACAAACAAATCGCAGGCGCGTCCCGAAGACGTGGTTCGCACGGCTTTGGAATTGACGGCCGCTTCCGTTGCCAAGGCGCTGCGGCCGTTTCCGAAGCCGCGGAATGCGCTGTGTGAATTAGTCGTTTCCGGGGGCGGCGCGTCGAATCCAGTCTTGATGGCGCGGCTGACGGAATTGCTTCCGGAGCTTCGAGTGCTGCCTTCCGACGAAGTGGGCATCCCGTCGCAAGCCAAGGAAGCGTTCGCGTTCGCGTTGCTTGCTTACGAAGCATGGCACGGCCGCGTGAATAGTCTGCCCTCGGCGACGGGCGCGCGGCAGGCCGTTGTGCTGGGGAAAATAATTCGTCCGTAGGACGCACTATTCTGCAATCGCGCGGCTCTTGGCACGTCTGGCAGCTGTCGCAGGCATGAAAAGGTAAAAACTCATTGCGCCTTGGAGCAAACCGACGATGCCGGGTGAATTGCTGTCACACGGTGATTGCCACGGCAATAGCACTCACGGCAGCTATAGTGCTTTCGCTAGCTTCGTGCGGCGGACATGCAGTCGCGGATGCTCCAGGGTCTGTGACCATGCTGATCGAAGCGATGCCGCAAAATCTTGACCCGCGCATCGGCACCGATGCGCAATCGCAGCACCTCGACGGCCTGATTTTCAACAGCCTGATCGCACTCAATGGCCGCATGGAAGTCGCACCGGACCTGGCGGAGAGTTGGGAGACACCGGACGCGCTCACTTACATTTTTCATTTGCGCAGCGGCGTGCGGTTTCACAATGGCAAGCCGCTTACCTCCGCCGACGTGAAATTTACTTTCGATTCCATTCTGAGCGGCCGCCTGACCACCCCGAAGCGGGCAGCTCTGCGGCCGATTCAATCCGTGGAAGCACCCGATGCGTCTACCGTGATCGTGCACTTGCGCGAGTCTTATGCTTCGTTTCTGTGGAGCATTGCGAGCCCCGCCATCGGGATTGTGCCGGAGGGTTCGGACGCGGAAATCGCCGCGCATCCCGTGGGGACGGGTCCTTTCCGCTTTGTGAGCGCGGTGACGGACGAAGAAATTGTTCTCGAACGGAACGACGACTATTTCAGACAACACGCCAATGTGAAGCAAATTCGATTTCGCATTGTGCCCGACACGATTACGCGCGCGCTCGAGCTGCAAAAAGGCAGCGCCGATTTGACACTGAACGGCCTTACCGCGGACATGACTGAAGCTCTGCGCCACGATGCGGGCTTGGTCGTCACCGATCAGCCGGGCACATCGCTGGCCTACCTGGTGATCAATTGCGACGACCCCATTCTGCGGCACCGCGAAGTGCGGCAAGCGCTGGCATATGGCACCGATCGCGACAGTCTGATCCACTACTTGTTGCGTGGCCAGGCGCGCCCGGCGTACGGTCTGCTCCCGCCGGATCACTGGGCTTACGAGACGAATGTGCAACCTTACAGATACGATTCATCGCGCGCCGGCGACCTGCTGGATGCGGCGGGATTTCCGCGCGGGGCTGACGGCATTCGATTTCGCCTCACGCTGAAAACCTCCACCGATGAAGTCGCGCGCTTGCTGGGCGCCGCGCTGCAGGAAGAATGGCGGACAATCGGCGTGGCACTGGAATTGCGGCCGCTGGAATTTTCCACGTTTTACGCCGACATCACGCGCGGAAGTTTCTCGCTGGCTTACTTGAAGTGGATCGGCGCGAACAACGATCCGGACATTTACGATTTCGTTTTCAATTCCCGCCGCATTCCGCCGGACGGCGCAAACCGCGGGCACTATCGCAGCGGAGAGGTCGATGCCCTTCTGGCGGCGGAGCGGGTCGAAACGGATCAGGCCAAGGGGCGCAAAATTCTTTCCCAGTTGCAGAAACTGATTGCCCAAGATGCGCCGTATCTGACGCTGTGGTTCACGGACAATGTATGCGTCCACCGGCAGCGCATCCAGGACGTCAACATCGCTCCGGATGGCAATTACGATTTCCTTATGACTATTTCCGCCCGCTAATCTCTTTGGGATTTGGCAGCATCACTACAGATAATCTTGGCCGTTATTGATTTACCACCTGCGTGATTGAATTCGATGTATTCGGATTGAAGTTACTGTCGCCGGAATAGTGGGCCGCGATGGGATAGCTTCCCACGGCCAGCTTCGAGGTCGTCAAAGCGGCCACGCCGTTCGCCACGATTACGGTAGCCTTTTTCGATCCGCTCAGAAAAGTGACGCTGCCCGTCGGGACGCCCGCGCCTTCCACCGATGGCGTAAGGGTTACATTGAATGTAACCGCCTCTCCGCGCGTGGACGGATTCGCCGAACTGGATAATGTTACATTCGTGCCGGCCGCATTCAAAAATATGCTGACGGTGCCCCCGCCTTGATTCGCAACAGCAAGGTCCATCTGCCCGTCACCATTGAAGTCCCCCGGAGCGATGGATGCGGGTTCGTTGCCGGTGCCGAACTCGACGTGCGGCTGAAATGTGCCATTGCCCTTTCCGAGCAAAACGCTAAGGGCTTCGCCCGCTCCGTCGACTCCAGCGTCCGCCACGGCCAGGTCCGGTTTGCCGTCACCGTTGAGGTCTGTGATGGTAACCCAGGATGGAAATTGGCCGCCCAGGGCATACTTCACAGGCACCTGAAATGTACCGTTGCCGGAGCCAAGAAATACGCTCAGCGAGTTGCTGCCGGAATCCGCCGTGACCAGGTCCAATACACCATCCCCATTCAAGTCTCCCGCGGCAATAGACGAAGAGCCGTAGCCTTGCGTGGAGTAATTGGCGGCCGTCTGAAACGTTCCATCACCATTACCCATCAGTACAGAAATGCTGCCTAGTCCGTTGCAAAGGGGCTGGCTGCCGCAGGTATTGGCCACGGCAACATCGAGCTTGCCGGTTCCGCTAAAATCGCCCACAGCCAATGACGAAGGCCTATCTCCGGCGCCATAGCTCCCGAAGGTGCGGAAAGTGCCGTCGCCGTTACCGAGCAAAATCGAGACGCTGCCCGGGCTGTCGCAGGTACCATCGCTGCCGCACTGGTTGACCACGGCGAGGTCGAGCGTACCATTCCCCGTGAAATCAACGGCGGTTACATAGACGGGGTGAATGCCGGTTGCGTAATTCATCGGCGGCTGGAAAGTACCATCGCCATTGCCGAGCAGGATGGAGACATTCCCCTCGCACGAACTGCTGTAGACGCATGAATTGGCCACTGCCAAGTCGATATTTCCGTCCCCGTTGAAATCGCCCGCAACCACGGAATAGGGTTGATAGCCGGTTGGCTGGAATATTTGCGATTGAAACGCCCCATGACCAGTTCCCAATAGAATGCCCACGCCTCCAGTACCTTGGCAGGAAGGAGTAACACCGCATTCCTCAACTACGGCCAGGTCCAAATTTCCGTCATGATTAAAATCCGCAGTGGCCACCGATTGCGGGCTGCCAGGCGCATTAAATTCCATGCGGCTGCGGAACGAACCGTCGCCATTTCCCAGAAGCACCGTGACGGCATTACCGGAACGATCGGCTGTCACGAGGTCCGCATTTCCATCGCTCGTCAAGTCGGCAACCACAACCGACGATGGAATGCTGCCGGCTCCATATTCCACCGGTGCGTTAAAGGCTCCATTTCCCTTGCCCAGCAGAATGGAGACGTCGTCAAAGGCATTGGACGTCACCAGGTCCAGTTTGCCGTCGCCATTGAACTTTCCCGCCGCTATGGAATAAGGTTTTTGTCCTGTATTGAATGCGACCTGCGGCTGGAACGTACCGTCGCCATCTCCCAGGAAAATGGAAACGGTCCCTGGAGACTCACTCCCGCAGGTTGAATCCTTGCCGCACTCGTTGGTTACAGCTAAGTCGAGGCGACCGTCGCCGTTGAAATCGCCGACCGCGATAGCGTCGGGAAAATTCTCTGCCGCATAATCCACATGAGCTTGAAAGGTTCCGTCACCCTTTCCCAGCAAGACGCTTATCGAGTTAAAATTGTCGGCCGTCGCCAAATCCGGATGGCCGTCGCCGTTGAAATCGCCCACAATCACGGAAAATGGATAATCGGCCGTAGCATATTCAATGTGCGTCTGAAACGTGCCATCTCCATTCCCCAGCAGGACACTCACGGCATTGCCGCCGAAATCCGCAGTCACTAAATCCGAGCGCCCATCTCCATTGAAATCAGCCACGGCTACCGAAACAGGGTATTCCCCTGTGGGATAATCCACGTGACTCTGAAACGTGCCATCACCATTGCCTAGTAGGATGCTCACCGTGCTGCTCGAGTAATCGGCCGTGACCAAATCAACATTGCCGTCGCCGTTGAAATCCCCTACGGCCACAAACCGTGATCCGCTCCCCGTCGCAAATGTGGACGGCGAACCGAACGTGCCGTCACCGTTCCCCAGAAGAACACTCACCGTGTCGCTTCCGTAGTTAGCCGTCACCACATCCGGCTTCCCGTCCCCATTGAAATCGGAGGTGGCCACAACGTAGGAGGACATGCCGCCGGTTACATAAGAAGGGGCATCCATGAAGAGATGGGCGCTGTTTAACGCCGGGCCTGAGCGACGTTGCGCATAGCCCTCGGGATCAAGGCTTTGCCCAGGCATGCGAAACGTGGACGCCATGGAAGAAGTCAATCCGCCCGGAATGACGTCTGGATGCGGTTGCCGCCCTGGCGGAACAACCGCCCATGCGGTCAACGATGAACTGAATAAAACTACGGACGTCAACACTGCACACAATTTCCGCTTCATAATACCTTCCAGGTTTCCCAGCGACCGAAGGGGGGAACTAATGGCCGATCGAATATTGTTCGCTGGTTGAATGGCCCAGAGAATAACGTGCCAACCACACCCTTAGCAAGATGAACCCGCAACCGGGCATGAGATGGAGTTCTAGGACTCACGGCCCTCACCGCGTCATCCATAGTACTGTAACCAAAGCAATAAATGGCGATGACGTTAGCATTTTTGTCACGCCATGGGCTTGAAGGGAACAGAAATAGCTGCAAATGAAGGAACCGCGTTTTCGACGCAGCCTACGTGGTTTCCTTCAATTTCAGTTGGCTCTTGTTCTCCTCGAGGAACGAGCGCAACGCATCGGCCGTAATCGAGAAGACGCACCCACTGCTCGTAGTAAAGGGTCACCGGAAAACGCCCCAGCCCGTATACGCTCACTCCGCCCTTTGCTCCGACTCGAAATTCCAGCTTACCGCTCTTCTTCGAAACTGACTGCTTTTCCAGCTCGGCAATGCGAGCCATTAGCTCTTCTTTGGTGGGATCCGCCATGCACGTCTCCTGTGAGGTTCGCCATCCACGATGCAACCCGCTCATGGATAGCACTGTATCTTACCGCGCCGGAGGGTGTGGGCGCAGCGGCCATTCTAGGTGCTCGCCTCGGCGCTATTAACCCTTTATGCTTTCCACGAGGCGCCCGTCATTGTTCTCCGGCAGACGGATTCGTGCCACGGAAAGATGTCCCATGATGCTCAGCTCGGTAAGAAGGCAATGATACGGCCGAACACTGCGCCGAGAAGAAGTGATTTTTTCATATATATCCTCCGCTTTCCGGTCACAGCCGGCCTTTGTAGGAATCCACGCGCGGCGCTTTACCGCTTTTCGTGGAGAATGTCATGGAAAATGGGTAGGCAAGCCTGTGCCATACAGGACTTTGCCAAATTCATCTGGTCTCGAAATCTGAATCCCCGTAGATTGCGTACCATCATATAGGAGTACGCGGAGAAGCCGATATGACTAACAAAGCCGACAACGTTCGGAGGGCAGAACAGAAGGCAGCAAACACCGCGCCAACCCGGGGCCGTCGTGGCCCGGACTTTCTGTTGCTGCCGAGCCGGCGAGACTTTTTTGGCATGGCGAAGGGCGGACTGGCCACGGCACTCGTCGCAGGCGTGGTGGCATCAGGATTTCACTTCTACGGCGCCTGGTCTGACACAAGCGAGGCGGCTCCAAAAGGATCGCCGCATTCTGTAACCATCATCGAATTCAGCGATAACGGGCAAAAGAAAGGCTCGGTGACGGAGCCGCAGGTGGTGAAAACCGCCTCTGAATGGAAAGCGCAACTCTCTTCAGAGCAGTATGACGTGACGCGCGAGGCGGGCACCGAGCCTCCGTTCCATAATGAATATGACGAGATTTTCGCCGCGGGCATCTACCGGTGCATCTGCTGCGGCAACGCGCTGTACAGTTCCAAAACCAAATTCAATTCGGGCACCGGTTGGCCCAGCTTCTGGCAGCCTATCGCCCGCGAGAATGTCGACGAGCGCTCCGATCTGTCACTGGGTGGGGAGCGCACCGAGGTCCGGTGCAAGCTCTGCGACGCGCATTTGGGTCATGTCTTCAACGACGGCCCTCCACCCACCGGCCTGCGCTATTGTATGAATTCAGCGGCGTTGAAATTTATTGCCGGCAAACAGGTTTAGTTTTTCCCGCCTCTGCAGCATCTCACCCAGCGCGCCATTTTAACGGCGTAAGCAATGCGCTTTGCGCCACCATCGCCGCGATGAAACGCTCCGGGCTCGTCCAACACTATTCGACGGGATTGACCACATTGCATCCGCCGCGATACCGGTGTATGTTACCGGCGTAAACGGGGTCTTCCAGACAGGAACGTTGCGGGGTCAGGGGCTTCGCGGGCTGAACGGCGCGCGAAGTAAGCCTGATCTACAAATCCTGACGCGACTCACCGGGGAGAACAAGTGCCAGCCTATCCAGGACGCAATGCCAAAGGCGGTCCCGTGCAACGAACCCTGGCCACACCCGCAAATGCGCTGGGAAAATCGTTCACGCAGATTCTTTCCGAGGAGTTGACGGAAATCCGCGCGTTGCGCCAGAGCAGACATCAGGCAACGGTTGGCCTCAACCCTCCAAGTCCGGCGGACAGAACAGCGGCACGGCAAACTGACGAGGTCATCCCCGAAGCAGAGAGCGCCCTCAAGAAAGCGGCGAAAGAGCCGGCCCTGCTGCACGAACGGAAGATCAACGGACGGACAGCCGACGAAATCCCCTCGAGCATGGAGGCAGCCGCCAATGCGGAACTGGAAATCAAGCAGCTACTGGAACAGCAGAAAAGCGATGGGATCATCGCCGATGCGCATGCCAGCCTGCTGACTGGCCTGGCATTTTCCGGCGGCGGAATTCGCAGTGCCACATTCAACCTGGGCGTGCTGCAAGCTCTGGCCGATCTCGACCTGCTGAAAACGTTCGATTATCTTTCAACTGTTTCCGGGGGCGGCTACATCGGAAGCTGGTTGGCCACCTGGATATATCGCTGCGGCCTGTCGGACGTGACGCATGAGTTGGGGACCAGCCGCGTACAGGATCCTGGTCATCAGGAAGCCGAAGAACTGCGATTTCTGCGCGAGTACAGCAACTACCTGACGCCTAAGCTCGGATTCTTAAGCCTGGACACCTGGAACATGGTAGCCACCTACCTGCGCAATACGCTGCTGAACCTTTCCATATTAATTTTAGCCATGGCCGCCCTGCTGCTGTTGCCTCATGCAGGCGTGGCACTGACCACCCTGCTGACCGATAACGGATGGCTGCTGGAGTGTGCGGGAGCGCTGATTGTCGTCATCATCCTTTTTGTAGGAGTGAACATGGCGCCCAATGTTTTTGAGCGGCCGCCAAAAAAACGATTTGCATGTCTCACGCAGCCGATTGCCGCGCAATTGGCCGGCGCCGCCATCTTGCCGGCGGGATGGCTGCTGAGTATTTGGCTGACTCGTCCGCACAGCGTGTGCGCGACGTGGAATTCCTGGACGTGGCTGGTGCTGGGCGCGAGCACCTATCTGGCGATGTGGGTGCTGGCCAGCGTTCTCGCCTTGCTGGCGAGACTCGCCGGCAAAGGCTATGACAAGATCAGCCGCGATACTCGCGACCGGCTTCATTCCGTTTGTCCGTGGATTACGGTATTTGGAGTTCTCGCTTTCCTGGTTATTTCGGGATGGCTTATCCACGCGCTCCATCCCTGGCTGGTGCAGCACATTACCGTGAAAGAGTTGCAGTGGCCCACGACGATTCTGGCCGTAGTTCTCACCGTTGTGGTGACGGGGTTGGCAATACTGAATCGCTATACGGCAACGTCGTCGGGAATAAGCGAATTAATCGCCACGTTGTTTAGCGCGATTCTGGCGGGGGCGCTGGGCGGCCTGCTGCTGAAGGGCACGGTTTCGCTGATTCATCTGCTGGCGGCCAGAAGCTGGGGAAGCCTCCACGTGATGGTGCTGGCGACTCCGGTGATGGTGACGGCTCTGCTGGTGGTAGCGGCAATTCAAGTGGGGTTGATGGGCTTGTTGCTCAACAATCCAAAAAGAGAATGGTGGAGCCGTTTCGGCGGATGGGTGCTGATTCTTTGTATGTCCTGGATTGTCGTGGTGGGCATTTCGCTGTATTCGGGGCCTTTCCCCGAGGCGTACGATACGAAAATCTGGGGATACTTTGTAAAGTGGGGATTGACGCCGGCATGGATTCTTTCCACCCTTACCGGAGTCCTTGCCGGCAAGAGCCGGAAGACCGGCGACGACAATTCCCTGCTGGACCGGCTGGTAAGTTTCACTCCATACGTTTTTGTGGTGGGCCTTCTGGCTGCAGTGTCGTATGCGCTTTCCGCGATTTTCACTAGGCTGGAAACATCGGGCTGGGCGCCCATGGATTTGGGCGTTTTGTTTCTGCATCCCGGACCATTGTTTTCGTCTCCCTGCATGGGTCCGTGGAAACAGGTTGGCGGGTCAGCCGCGTGGTTGACCATTCCTTGTCTATGGATCCTCGCTGCATCATTGCTGCTGTTCGCTGCGGCGTGGGGACTTTCCGCGCGCGTGGATATCAACGAATTTTCGATGCATCTCTTCTACCGCAACCGATTGGTGAAGTGTTATTTGGGAGCGTCGAACGTCCGTCAGCGCTGGGCGCACCCGTTTACCGGCTTCGATCCTAACGATGACGTGCTCCTGAGTAAGCTGCGGACTCACCCGCGTAACCCCAGGGAGCCACGCTATAGCGGCCCCTTTCCGATCATCAATACCACGCTCAATCTGGTGCAAGGTGGCTATCTGGCCTGGCAGGAGCGCAAAGCTGAGTCCTTTGTCTTCACTCCCCTGAATTGCGGATATGACGTTTGGGTGGAACGGCTTCGCATGCGCGATCAGAAATACGGTTATCGCCCCACCGACGAATACGGATTCCCCGATGGCGGTTTCTATCTCGGCGGTGCTATGTCGATTTCTGGGGCGGCGGCCAGTCCTAACATGGGCTATCACAGCAGCGCCGCGATGGCCTTTCTGATGACCGTCTTTGACGTGCGTCTGGGCTGGTGGGCTGGAAACCCGCGCAAGGAGAAGTGGCAGCAGGCCACTCCGGCGGTGGGTCTGGCTTATCTGATCAATGAACTATCGGGACACACGAACGATAACAGCAATTACGTTTATCTTTCCGATGGTGGCCACTTTGAAAATCTGGGGATCTATGAACTGGTGAAACGCCGCTGTGCCTTCATCGTGGCCTGCGATGCTGGAGCGGACCCGGACTGTGGCTTCGGCGATCTCGGCGCGGCTATCCGCAAATGTCGCGAAGATATGGGTGTGGAGATCACTATCAAGACCGACGGGATCTTTCCCAGCACGGAAGGGCCCGGCACGCGCAGCCAATATCATTACGCCGTGGGAGAGATTGATTATCGCAAGGCGGACCTCCCCCTGCCTGCCGGGGGCGTCCCCAATGGCGTGGGCATTTTTGTCTATATCAAGGCGTCCCTCACAGGCGACGAACCAGCGGACGTTCTGAACTACAAAACGGAGCATCCCATATTCCCGCACGAGTCCACCGCTAACCAGTGGTTCACCGAGTCGCAATTCGAAAGCTATCGGACATTGGGACACCATATTGCCAACACGGTGTTCGAAATGTCCTGGAGCAAGAATCAGTCGCAATTTACTCCCGAGCAGATCAGGCTATTCCCCGCCGACTCCGGCATTCGAACGTTGTTTGAACACCTCCGCGGCTACCCGGACGACCCGAAGATGAGCTAGGCACAAGCCGTAAAACGCCTGTGATATTCTGCGGCTGGACAATATCACGATGGAAAAATCAAGACAGGAGCGTACACGGGTGAAAACACGCATGGAGAAGGATTCGTTGGGCGAGCGGCCTGTCCCAGCGTCTGCTTACCACGGAATTCAGACGCAGCGCGCCGTGGATAACTACCCCATCAGCGGGACGCGGGCGCACCCGAAACTCATGCGCGCCATGGGGTACATCAAGAAAGCCGCCGCTCTCGCCAACCGCGAATTGAAACTGCTGGACGGCAAGCGCGCGGCGGCAATTATTCGTGCGGCCGACGAACTGATTGACGGCAAACTGAATGACCACTTTCCCGTGGACATTTACCAGGCGGGCGCCGGCGTTTCCTTCCACATGAATACGAATGAGGTAATCGCCAACCGCGCGATTGAATTTCTGGGGGGCGCGCGCGGCGATTATTCGATCGTGAATCCTAATGATCATGTGAATTTCGGCCAATCCACCAACGACGTTTTCCCAACGGCCATGCGGCTGGGGGCGATACTTCTGTTCGACGACGTGCTGGCTTCCGCGGCGATATTGGAAAAATCGTTTACGCGCAAGGCCAAAGAATTTGACCACATTCTGAAATCCGGGCGCACGCACATGATGGACGCGGTGCCCATTCGCCTGGGACAGGAATTTGCCGCCTATGCCACGGCAATCCGCCGCGCGGCAACCGTCGTTTGGCAAGCTCAGGATCTGCTGCGCGAACTGGGGCTGGGCGGCTCCGCGGTGGGCACTGGCGTGAACACGCATCCGCGCTATCAGAAGCTGGCGGTGAAATACCTGGCGAAAGTGTCCGGCCAGCGGCTGATTCCCACCGACGACATGCGCTACGCGATGCAATCGAATTTGGCGATGTCCGTGGCGGCATCGTCCCTGCGCAACCTGGCGCTCGAGTTGATTCGCATCAGCAATGATTTGCGATTGCTCTCTAGCGGGCCCAATACCGGCTTGCAGGAGATTTTCCTGCCCGCGCTGCAGCCGGGGTCGTCCATCATGCCCGGTAAGGTGAATCCGGTGATGGCAGAGCTGACCGCCATGGTGGGATTTCAAGTCGTCGGCGCCGACGTGTCCACCGCGATGGCCGTACAGGCGGGCCAGCTCGAACTGAACGTGATGATGCCGGCCATGGCTTGGAACGTCATGCACTCTGCGGAAATATTGAAGAACACCATGCGTGTCCTAGCCGAGAAATGTGTGGATGGAATTCGCGCCAATGAAGTGCGCTGCAAATATTACGGCGAGGCGACGCTTTCCATCGCCGCGGCTCTCAATCCTTACATCGGCTATGCAGCGGCGGCGGAAATCGCAAAGGAAAGCATGAAGACGGGACGCACTGTCACTGAAATCGCGCTCGAGCGCAAACTGCTGGACGAAGCACTCCTGCGCAAAATTCTCGATCCCTACCGCATGACTGAACCATCAGCGCCTATCAAGAAAACTGGCGTAAAACCAGGGCTCCATAAATAGGTATACCGCTATGTTGGCCGTCGAGGAATAATTTTTGGAGTGGTTATTGGCGGCTGATGTACACTCGCAAACCCAACTTAACAAGGAGATCGAATGAACTTTACACGTCTCGGGTTAGCTGCACTCGGTGGATTCGTAGCATATTTTGTTCTCGGCGGACTCACGTTCGCCGTTTCGTCCTTCAAAAACGAGTTCCTCAAATATCCTGCCGTTTACCGGTCACAGGACGGTATCAAGGCAGTAATGCCGATTGGAATGGTGGCGATGTTCGTGGCCATGCTCGTGCTTGCCCTGCTCTACGCCATGCTTTATCGGGGCGGCTCAGGCTTGGCGGAAGGCGCACGCTTCGGAGCGCTGATCGGGCTTTTCGCGGTATGCGCTTTCGTGATTCACAACTATGTCAACTTGAACATCAGTGCGGCACTGACTCTCCAGCAGGCCATAGCCTACTTCGTCGAATGGGTTGTCACCGGCATCGTAATCGGCGCTATTTACAAGCCGCTAACTTCTCATTGAACCGCAATGACGTGAGCGGAGGTTGCTCTCATTAACCAGCGCTGGTTAACCGTGTTGCGGAGGGTGAGCCAGAATCGGTTCCAAAAGCTGTTCTTTGCGGTAAATCAGTTCGTTGAGATTATACGGAGCAAGTTCGAAACCGTGGCCATGCGTGATAGCGTCGGTGGGACAGGCTTCCACGCAGTAGCCGCAGAAAATGCAGCGCGAATAGTCAATGTTGTAAACGCTGGCATAGCGCTCGCCGGCTGAGATGCGCTTGTCGCCGGTGTTTTCCGCGGCTTCGATGTAGATGCAGTTTGCCGGGCAAGCCGCGGCGCACAGAAAGCACCCCACGCACTTTTCCAGCCCTTCTTCGTCACGCTGCAAAACGTGGATGCCGCGATAGCGCGCCTCAAAACGTACCGGGCCGGAGGGATAAGGTTCCGTGGTGGTCTTGCGGAACATGGTCCGCAAAGTCACGGTGAATCCCTTGGCCAGCGCTACAAATGTTTCTCCCACTTCGCCGATTATCGAAGCCATAATTCAAATTTAGCAGACGGCATCAGTTGCGGCAACTTATAACGAAATATTCCATTCGAAGGTAATACCTCATTCAAGTTCGGAATTCGGGTGCCAAGTAATCTTCTCCTCCCAAGTCTGAGAAATCATTGAAGCGCGATTGCAGAGTTCCTCGTCCCCGTTGAGAATAAAAAAAGCGCGCGGAGACCATGGCCTTGCGCGAAGCACACCCGATACGCGAAAACGATTTGCCCTCAGGCGCTCGGCCACGAAGCGAAGTTCGGCAAGATGGCCGCCTTTGTACCGCGAGTGATGGTGATAGATGACGAACGTTTGGTCGTCCCTCCCAAGCAACTCGATGTCCTTAATAGTCACACTCTTGCCGGCAGTACGGCGCGTCAGTTTTAATCCGTCACCCGCAATACCGTTGTCTGGATCGAGGAAGATGAGATCGCATGCCTTCAATTTGTCCTTGATCCTTTGTAACCATAACTTTCGCTCCTCAGGGCGTAGATTATATGGATTGATGTCGCATGGGATCAGCTCGTTTGCAAAAGTGGCGCCCGAAAGAAGATCAGACGCCTCAAGCTGAGTCACGCTCCGCTTTTCCTGCTTGTTGATCTTGAGCAACGATTCGAAAAGCTGCGAATCAAACTTTTTCCACTTTTCCGGTCGGTCTAAGTATTCTCGGTGCGAGCCATCACGACTGTGTGACTCGTCCGGAAAGAGCCACCACGCGACACCGACTCGCATTGCCTTCTCTGTGCCTGCAGCAAGCGCGCGAAGAATCGCGAACTTTACATAGTCTCCGATGTCTGCAACATAGCGGTTCTGCATAAGACTGCGCAATCACTCGCCCGGGGGGGCGACCGGATCGCATCCCGGAGGTGCGGCGGCGCCGGTAATGGCGCTGATGATCTGCTTGCCGTGGAAGCGGCCGTTTTCAATAAAAATTTCGCCCGTGTGCATTCCGCCGAGCAGCACTCCGGCCAGATAAATTCCCGGAATATTGCTTTCGTGTGAATTCGGATCGCACGCGGGCTTGCGCGTGACGGCATCGAGACGGATGCCCAGGCTCTCGAGAAACGCGAAATCAGGATGATAGCCGGTCATGGCAAAAACATGCGCTGCGGGAAGCTCCCTCGGCCGGCCGTTTTCCACCAAGACGCTATCAGGGTTGATGCGAACGACGCGCGTGTTGAACAGCGCGTGGATTTCGCCCGCGGCAATGCGATTCTCGATGTCCGGGCGCACCCAATATTTCAAGCTGGCGCCCAGTCCCGCTCCACGATTTACCAGTGTGACGCGCGCGCCCCCTCGAAATAAATCCAGCGCTGCTTCAGCTGCGGAATTCTTCGCGCCGATCACCACGACATCCTGGTTCCAGTAGGGATGCGGCTCAGTGAAATAATGCGAGACGTGCGGCAAATCCTCGCCCGGCACATCAAGCAAATTGGGACGGTCGTAATAGCCGGTGGCGACAATAACTCGCACCGCGGAGTATTCGTGAGCCTTGCCCCGTGCGTCTCGTGTGTGAACGGTAAAAGCGCCCAGAGCGCCGTCGATGCGCTCCAGCCGTTCGTAGAGCCGCAACTCCAGTCCATAATGTTCGGCGGCGCGACGATAGTATTTCAGCGCTTCGATGCGAGTGGGCTTCGCTCCTCCAATCGCCATGGGAAGATCGCCGATTTCCATGCGCTCGGCGGTGGTAAAAAACATCATGTTCACCGGATAGTGAAAGAGCGAATTGCACAGGCAGCCTTTGTCGATCACCAGCGGACGCATACCCGCGCGCTTGGCTTCGATGGCGGACGCCAATCCCGTGGGGCCGGAGCCGACGACTATAACGTCATATTGTGAAGGCATGACATTAGTTTGCATGCCCCGCCCGCCACATTCAAATCCATGCATCTCTCACCGCCAACACCGGCCTGCTCTGTTGCCGACAAAGCACGCGCTGCCAATGTATTATCGGTATCAGTTATTGGCGGAATAATGAGCGAGAATAAACCATGAATACTTTCGGGCAAAGAGATGACATTCGATTTAACGCTGGCGCGGCATTTCGAGTCCAGGGAATTGATGTGGATTTGGACATGGAATCCATTACTCAACAGCTGGGCCGCGCTCCTACGCTGACGCATCGGCGCGGCGACACAACCCGTGCCGGCCGCACCTTCGCATCTGATATTTGGCTCTTCGAGTCACCCCTCGGTGGCGGTCAAGACCTGGAGGAACACCTCAAGGGGCTGATGCCGATCTTGTTACCGCACAAAGAATTTATTTCTGAACTAAGAGAGAGATTTAAAGTCGACATATA
>Ga0265760_10000008_pt1 | contig 114959 bp, 103 predicted proteins | sample NZIome_2_FD_200831 | JGI IMG/M metagenome (GOLD analysis project Ga0265760, IMG submission 200831) | Metatranscriptome of rhizosphere microbial communities from Maridalen valley, Oslo, Norway - NZI1 (Metagenome Metatranscriptome) | ecosystem: Host-associated > Plants > Roots > Rhizosphere >...
ACGGAATGCAAGCACGTTGATATCCATCTCCGCAATATTCCTGATTCCGCCGATTTCTTCACGCCTATTGGCCTGTTGACTGGCTCGACGAGCCCGCCGGCGGCGAAAAAATGGAATCCGCTAGTGGAACATTGTGCCTTACTTCCGTAAATTCTATTACCAACGGCATCGGACTCGTCTGCCGGTGAATGGTGGGAAGCATAATGCCGTCAAACGGTTTGTAATCTTCCAGAAAAAGCTCGATGTGATCCTTTTGCTTTCCGTCGGGTGAGGTCTCGTCTCCGGTAATGCGGAGCAGATAGCCCGTCTTCTGATCGAAGTCGAATGTGCGCATCGCCCCGTCTGGCGCGGTCGCTTTCACTTCCCATGCGTCATGCCCCTCCACGGTTTGCGGCCCGGTTACCTCCATGTGGGGGTAAACTTCCGTCAAACGCAGTGGCATATAGAATTCCGCTTCGCGGCGCGTATCAGCCAGTTCGGAGCCCGACATCTTCACCACACCCGTCTGCGGATTTTCCGACCATCCCGTCGTTCCGTCGTACCCGCGACTGAAATCGCCCAGAACAGCCACCTTGGCGGACAATAGGATTTTGTCCGGTGCTTCCTCGTCCAGCTCAACAGTTCCCTTCAATCCCATGTCGGTAAATTCAATCGTTCCCTTGCGCACGCGGCTATGGAGCTTGTGCCACGCTTCCTCGCCACCCACAGCCTTTACAAACTTGGCGACGACCTCCTGAGAAGTTGGCGGCTTTTCGGCCCTTTGCGCACGAGCAGGAAAAGTGGCAATCAGGAGACAAAATGACAAAACTGGGAGAGCACGTTTCACGAACTGGATTACTCCTTGGGAAAATATCGGCACTTCGTTTGATGCTATTTGTGACCAGAGCGTTGCAAAACAGAAAAAACGCCAGGCTCCGGCGCTTTGGGTTTAGTCGCCTGAACTCGGCGCGCTCGGTCCGTGCAGATACCGCCAGGGATTGACCGGCGTATTCCCCAGGCGCACTTCGTAATGGAGATGCGGGGCGGTCGCGCGGCCGCTCCGTCCCACGTAACCGATGATATCTCCCCTTTTCACGTGCATGCCCTCATGCGCGTTATAGGCTGATAGGTGGGCATACCAAGTCGAAATTCCGAATCCATGGTCAATAATGACCACCAGACCGTACCCGCCGCGGCTGGCCACTTCCGTCACCACGCCGTCGGCCGCAGCTGCCACAGGCTCGCCAAAAGCCGTTCCGATATCCACGCCTGAGTGAAATGCGCCTTCACCACTAAAGGGATCGAGCCGCTCGCCGAAATGCCCGGTGAGCAGGCCCCGCACGGGCCAAATAGAAGGCATATTGGCCGATGCGGTAAACCGCAAAGCAGGCAATAGACCCGATGATTCGCCGGTGAGCCGTAATCCGGCCGTGGGCGCATTCCTCTCGAGGAATTGGAACTGTGCGACGGATTGCTGGAATCGGGCATCCGGCTCCGCCGAAATGTTCGCGCCACCGAACGGCGATTGCGGCATACGCGTGATGCCATACGTTACGGCCACTTCGCTGGCTAAAGATTGGAGTGAATTCAAACGTTGGCTGGTATTCGTCACCGTAGCCTGCAACTGGTGATACTGCTGCTTGAGATTGGTCTGGTCGCGGCGTAACGCATTATAATCAGTCACTTTCCACAGCATGCGCGAGTACGAACCCACGGCCGCCACAACCGTCAAACCGCCCACACACACCAATATCGTCAGCAAATGGACGAGATAGTAGGGAATGCTGACCCGGCGCAAACGCCCGGTTTCGCTCGAGGCAATAAAAAGCGTAAACGACTTGGTTTTCATCCCCACAATTAAACAAGGACTGTCAAGCGACCAACAAACCGCATCCCCTCATGCGGCCCCCTAATACTCGCTCGGATCTGAACCGAGAGTCTTGGTCCGAAACCCGAGACAGTCTATCCCAGTCAATCACATCTCGCAACTTCTTTGCAAAACCGGTAGTGGTATCACCAACCCCACCTCGCGATTCAGAAAGCTGAATCCTCAGCTTTCCAGCCGCTTTTTGTCCACCTCGTCGGCACCCCGCCCTGTGCTATATTCGGTTGCTTAATAGGAACCTGCCAAAGTGACGAAGATGCGTCTCTGCATAAACGAATTCCTAAATGCCGCCCCTTTGGCTTGGGGTCTTACGGACGGCCCTCTGGCCGGCCGCTACGACCTGTCATTTGCGCTTCCATCGCATTGCTCCGAAGCACTGCGGAGCGGCAATGCAGATCTCGCCATCATTCCCGCCATCGAATGCCAGCGCATCGAGAACCTGGTGCTTTTGCCAGGTATGTCCGTGGCGGCCAAAGGCGAAGTGCGCAGCATCCTGGTGGTGGCCAAAAAACCCATACATAAGGCCCGCAAGATCGCACTGGATACCAGCTCGCGCAGCTCGGCTGCATTGGTGCGCCTTCTCTGCCGCTCGCATTGGAAGATTCAACCTGAGTTCATCGAGATGGACCCTGACGCTTCCGCAATGCTCGCCGTGGCCGACGCCGGGCTCGTCATCGGGGATCCCGCTCTTCGCATCGCCGTCAAAATGGACGCGCTGGACACCCGCGAAGGCAACGGCGAACAATGCTGCGAGGGCGATCCCAACGATATGCCTGTGCCGGGATTTGATACTCTATATGTATACGACGTGGGCTTTCAATGGCGGGAGATGACCGGTCTGCCCTGCGTGCTGGCCGTTTGGGCGGCACGTAAGGACGCCGTCACCCCGCAAGTCGTCGCGGATTGCCAGGCGTCGCTGGCCTACGGGTTGGAGCACCGTGCCGACATTGCGGAGGGCGCTTCGTTTAAGCTGGAGCTGCCCGCGTCCGCGCTGGAGAAGTATTTGCGCGCAAATTTGGATTATTCGCTGGACTCGGCGAATCTTGCCGGTCTCCACTATTATTACGATCAATGTGCCGCTGTGGGCATCATCCCCAGGGCGCGCCCATTGCAATGGGCAAATGCGGCCACGCCGGCCCCTGCGGCATAGAACTAAGGAGAATCGTGTCCATCAGCAATCAGGAAACGCTCGACCTGCTCGCCTCCGATGATCTATTGGGCATCGGCATGGCCGCCAATGAAGTGCGCCGTCAAAAGACCGATCCGCGCGTTGCCACGTATCAGATTGACCGAAATATCAACTACACAAATTTCTGCACCGAGTACTGCTCCTTCTGCGCGTTTTACCGTCCCTTGGGCGCCAAGGACGGTTATCTGCTGCCCTTCGAAGTGATTGCGGAAAAAATCGAGGAGACTATCGAGCTGGGCGGCACGGGGATTTTGATGCAGGGCGGCCTGCACCCCGATCTGCGCATTGGATACTACGAAAATTTGCTAAGCTCCATCAAGCAGCGGTTCCCGCAGATGCATCTACACTGTTTTTCCGCTCCGGAGATTCTTTGCATTGCTGAAGTTTCCGGCCTGTCCGTGCGTGACACAATTGCCCGGCTCCGCGATGCCGGCCTGGATTCCATTCCGGGCGGCGGCGCGGAAATTCTCGATGATGAAATCCGTGCGCGCATCTCGCGCTTGAAATGCACCTCCGATGAATGGGAGCAGATGCACCGTATAGCCCATTCCCTGGGTATGCGCACCACCGCCACAATGATGTTCGGCTGCGGAGAAGAGCCGCGGCATCGCGTCAGTCATTTCGAGCGCGTTCGCCGCATTCAGGAAGATACCGGCGGATTCACCGCGTTTATCCCCTGGATTTTCGCCCCGGAAAATACTCCGCTGGGAAAGAAAGTACCTGAAGCCACAGCAGTGGACTATCTAAAGACGCTGGCGATTAGCCGTCTGTACCTCGATAACATTGACCATATCCAATCCAGCTGGCTCACGCCGGGCATTAAGGTCTGCCAAGTGGGACTTCAGTTCGGCGCGGACGATGTGGGAAGCATTCTGATCGAGGAAAATGTGGTATATGCCGCCGGCGTTCGCAACCGCACGAACGAAGCGGAACTGCGCCGCATCATTTCCGATGCCGGCTACATGCCTGCCCAGCGCGACACGCTCTACCGCTCGTATATCCTGAAAAATTAAAAGCACCCGTCGCGTTTCGGGAAATTATTCTCGTCGGGAACGAAGCGCGATTTTATTACCCGCTATGGCGCTGAAAAATCACAATTTCAACTTCCGCGTCTTCCGGTAAGTCCAGAGGCTTGTCTGGATGGAGTGAGCCCCCGAAATAGCGCACCGAAATACGCGGGCCGGCTTTCGCGCTTTTTTTCTTCGGCTTTTCCGGGGTGGACAATTTCTCCACGCCACCCGGTCGCGCCGCCGCTGGATTTTGACCTGAGATGGCAGACGCTCGATCCAACGCTTCATTGGCCAGACGGTCCGCGTCGCGGTTTTTTTCACGCATCACATGCTCAATGGCGAAATACTCCAGGCCGCGCGCCGCTTTGATGGCCCGCTCATGCAGCGGCCGTAAATCCGGGCTTTTCACTTTGTAGCGGCCCTGCATCTGACGCACCAGCAATTCGGAATCGCTGCGGACGCGGAGCGCGCGCAAGCCGTGGCTCGTCGCGTAATCGAGCGCGGCCAGCAACGCATGATACTCCGCGACGTTGTTGGTATTTCTCCCGATGAATTTCCCCTGCTCCCAGGCCACTCCGCCCTCGGGCGAGCGCACCACCAGCCCGTACGAAGCAGGCCCCGGATTTCCCCGCGACGCCCCATCTACTTCGGCAACGTGAACTCCTGCGGACGGTTGGGGCTGATGGGACTCTGCAAACAACAGTCCAGACCGGGGAGGCTGCGCCTTCACTCGCACGGCTGCTCCCAGGCGGTCGGAAACAGGAATCCGGATGGCTGGAAAATCGCCCTGTTGCTCACGGCTGGTTCGTTGGAGATACAGCCGCCGCGGAAGCGTTCGCAATGTCCGGCGATGCCGCGGGTTTGAGTGCGGGCGGCTCAACGTAATAAAAGATTCGCGTGCATGTCTCGCAATGAAAAAGTTCGTCGCCTTCCATCCTGCGAATGTCTTCGAAGACGTGAGGCAGAATCCGCACGCCGCACATCCCGCACATTTGATCGTTTCCCAGATCACGCACTTGCGCCACCGCCACTCCGCCGTGTCTCGCGGCAATGCGCGTGTAATGATCCATCTCATCTTCCGGGATTTGCGCCACAGCCGCCGCGCGCCCCGCTTCATGCTCGGCCGTTTCTTGCTGGAGGGTGGTTCGTTCGCGCTCGGCCGTTTCCCGCTCCGCGCGCACAGCGCCTTCGGTTTCCGCCAGCGCCGCCGTCGCCGATTTCCCTTGCCGGTCATATTCCTCGGCGGAGACCATCTCTTCCAGCAAGCGGTCCTCGACGCGTGAAATTTCCTGCTCTGCCATTTCAATTTCGTGCAGGAGCGCCTTGTACGCTTCGTTCGTTTTCACCTGCGAAGACTGATCTTTGAATTTGCGCAGGCGTTCCTTGCCCTGCTCGACGTCCAGCTCAAATTTTTTGCGATCCTTGCGCGCCTGCGTCTGTGCCGCTTGAGCTTTTTCCAATTCACCACGAGCGGCGGCTACGCGTGCATCCAGCGCGGCAAACCGGCCGGAAAAAGCAGCCAGCGCCGCACGCAATTCCAGCAGGCGAATGTCCTGTTGTTGCAGCTCTACGAGGGATTTCAGGGTGCGATGCATCTGACTTGGAATCTTAGCATACGATTCGCGCGCCGCCGGGTCCGCACGGGCACTTGAGAGCATATTTGGCGAGCGCCCCCTCGGCCTCGTACAATACCCTATCGGATGTTTCGGAGGAAGTTATGCCCCACGTCCAGATCACATGGGTGGCAGGACGCACCCCCGAACAGAAACGCAAGCTGGCCGAGCGTATCACGCTGGCTCTCGAAGAAGACGGTCGCGCCAAGCGCGAAAACGTCCACGTCACATTTGTGGACCTGCCGCCTACAGATTATGCCGAATCCGGCGTCTTGGTGGCCGACCAGCCGAAACGAACTTAGTGCCGTCCCTTGCGTCTGGCGCGGCCAGAGCACACTGCCTGCGCCGAAACCGCACGATTGCCGCTAACGTCGCATACTTGCGGCAAATTGTCTCATTCCTGCATCTAACTTATTTGTAACAGGGGCGTCTCACCTGGCACGCCGCTTTGTCCGTCGTTCGCGGCCCAGCATCTTAAGTTACTGGAAAATTAACATCGATGAAACCATCTCTGCGGAATCAACTACTTAGTTCCCTTGCAATGATTCTCAGCTTCGCCGCGGCCACAGTCGCCGGAACCACTGGCCAAACCCCCGGCACCGAGCCGCCGGTGCTGAAAGCCATGGTGGCGGAGATGGCCCGCTCGGCTCCGGTCTTTTCCAAGGCTGACCCGCCAGGCTATTTCATCGCCTACACGGTGACGGACGAGCAGGCCACCGAAGTTTCCGGATCGAATGGAGCTTTGCTGACCAGCGAAGACGGGCGCAATCGCTGGCTTGAAGTGCAGGTCCGCGCCGGCGACTACGCCTTGGACAGCACGCATCGCGTCGGTGACCGTCCCGCCGGCGGCTATAACCCAATCATTCCCCTGCCGCTCGACAACGATATTCCCGTTATGCGCCGCGCTATCTGGCAGGCCACGGATCGCCAATACCGCACGGCGGCCGAAGCCCTGATCAAGGTGCAAACCAGCAAGGAAGTTCAGGTGCAGACAACCGAAGGCGGCGCGCCGGATTTCTCGCACGAACAGCCGCACACCTATTTCGGCCCCGCCGTTTCGATTCATGTGGACCGAAAGCCGTGGGAGGAGCGCGTGCGCCACTACACTGCGGCTTTCAGCGCTTCACCCGCCATATTAAATTCCATCGGTACGTTCACCGCCACTGCCATTAACAACTACGAAGTGAATAGCGAAGGCACCGAGCTGGCGTTCGGCCAAATTCGCTACCGCCTCGAACTCACCGTTCAAGGCAAGGCCGCGGACGGCATGGACATTGAGCGCTACGCGAATTTTGACTGGGTGAATCCGGCCCAAGCGCCTAATGACGCAGCCGTGATGGCTCGCGTTCAGACTATGATTCACGAAGTCGAGGCGCTCGATGCCGCGCCGCTCGTGGACCCCTATGCCGGCCCCGTGATGCTCACAGGGCGCGCCTCCGCCGTCTTCTTCCACGAGGTTTTCGGCCATCGTGTCGAAGGCTTTCGCCAGAAGGACATTAGCGAGGGCCAGACGTTCACCAAGAAAATCGGCGAGCAAATTCTGCCCGATTTTATTTCCATCAAGGATGATCCCACCCAGGACCACCTCGGCGACGATACTCTACTGGGAAATTACCTCTACGACGACGAAGGTGTGCCCGCGCAGAACACCCTACTTGTGGATCATGGCGTGCTGAAAACATTTTTGATGTCGCGTTCGCCGTTGGTGAACGTGCCCGCTTCAAACGGCCATGGCCGCCGCGAATTGGGTTATCTTCCCGTGGCGCGCCAGGGAAACCTGATTGTTTCCAGCGATCATTCCGTCAGCAACCAGAAGCTCCGCGAGATGCTCGTGGACATGATTAAGCAGCAGGGCAAGCCCTTCGGCCTGATGATTGACGATATTGAAGGCGGATTCACATTCACCGGGCGCGGCCAGCCGCAGGCATTCCAGGTAATACCGCTGGTCGTCTACAAGGTTTTTCCGGATGGCCGCCCCGACCAGATTGTGCGCGGCGTGGATATTGTCGGCACGCCCTTGGTTTCGTTGACAAAAATCGTCGCCACTGGCGATACGCAGGAAGTGTTCAACGGATTCTGCGGCGCGGAATCCGGCTCCGTCCCCGTGGCCGCCGCGGCACCCGCGCTTTTGATTTCGGAAATGGAAGTACAGAAGAAGGAAACATCCACGGACCGGCCTCCGCTGCTGCCGCCTCCAGCCCACGATCCGGAGGCCACAAAGCAATAATCATGCGCAACTCACGATTCGCCTTTCTGCTCCCAATCTTAATCGCCGCTTTTCTTCTGCCTTGGGCGGCCATGCCGCTGCTGGGCCGCGCCAAGCCCGCGGTTCCCGAATCCGAAGACAAGACTTTGCAGGCCATGCGCGATGAAATGGCTCGATCCAAGGAGCGCCTGGCGCTGCCCGGACTCCAAAAGCCCTACTACATCGAATATCGGCTGGTGGATATGGATGTCCTCACGGTTCGCGCATCCTTCGGAACTTTGATCTCCAGCGATACGTCGCGAAGCCGCTTTATGCGTGTGGGCGTGCGCGTCGGCGATTATCATCTCGATAACTCGAATTTTCTTAGCTCCGGCGCGTTTCAGGGCTTTATGGGATCGAATGGAGAAGTCGGAATCGATCGCGATTACAGCTCGTTGCGGCAGGACCTTTGGCTGGCCACGGATCAGGCGTACAAGGAAGCGCTGGACCAGATGTCCAGGAAACAGGCGTTCCTTCGCGCCCTTACCAAGCCGCCCGAGATTGATGACTTTGCGAAAGAAACTCCTCTGCAATTCATCCAGCCCCGCATGGACCCGGACTGGACCTCCCGTAACTGGGAGGATGAGGCTCGCCAGGTTTCCGCTGTATTGCGCAATTTCCCGGACGTTTATTCTTCGCGCGTCACTTATCACCTGATCTACGAAAACTCTTATTTGCTCAATAGCGAAGGCACTGAAATCCGCATGCCTCAGCATCTGGCGGCGATTGAAGCGGGATTGGAATCGCAGGCTGACGACGGCATGTCATTGCACAACTCTTATGCTGTATATCGGCAAACCCCGGCGGAATTGCCCGATGCAAAGACAGTCAGCGCTGGTTTGACCGAGTCGGGGCAGCAACTCGAGGACCTGCGCACCGCCCCGTTGATGCAGGATTATGTAGGACCCGTTCTATTTGACTCCCAGGCAGCCGCCTCGCTCGTGGCGCAGCTTGTGGAGCCGTCGCTTTCCGGCGCCCGCCCGCCGCTTTCCAGCCTTAGTGATTATGACGATAGGATGGACCGCCTGGGTGGACACAGCGAATGGAGCGGCCGCATCGGCACGCGAGTGCTGCCCACAACAATTTCGCTGATGGATGATCCTTCCGCTACATCGTTTCAGGGAGCGCCGCTCATCGGCGGATACGAAGTGGATGACGAAGGCGTGCGCGCCCAGAAGGTCAATATCGTTCAGGACGGCATGTTGCGGGAACTCCTGATGTCCCGCAGGCCCGGCCCGGAGTCTGACCAATCGAACGGCCATGCGCGTTCCGCGATTCTTTCCGACCCGCGTCCGGAAAGCAGCAATCTTTATGTACAGCCCTCGGACGGACTGAGCCCCGATGCGTTGAAGAAAAAATTCCTGGCGACATGCAAGGACGACGGGCATCCATGGTGTCTCGAAGTGCGTCGCATGGATAATCCCGTGCTGGCGCTGCTCAGTCAGGAAGATTTTGAAGGCGTGATCGGAGGAATGGCCAGCGGAATTTCCAATGGCGACCGCTACCCGCTATTGGTGTATCAGGTGGACGCCACCACCGGAAACGAACAGCTTGTTCGTGGCGGATGGCTCACCGGCCTGCAACTTCGCGCACTCAGAAATGCACCGGCGGCTGGAAACGATGCGACGGTCTTCAACTACATGCGGAATGTTTCTCCCGGATTTGCCGGCACCACTCTGGGCGCTTTCGGCAACGCACAATCGGGCATTCCCAGCGCCGTGATTGCTCCTTCACTGCTGCTGGATGATGTCGAGACGCGCGGCTATCACGGCGAGCCTCGCCGCACAGACCTGCTTCCTCCACCTCCATTTCACTAGAGAGAACGCGGAAATCAATTGCTGCCACCCTCGGGAACCAGGGTGATGAACGCCAATTCCGGGCGGCATAGAAAGCGCGCGGGCAGGTATGTCATTCCCAGACCGCGGCTCACGTACATGCGCGATCCTTTTTCCTCATACCATCCTGCCAGATAACCCCCGGAACCCGCGGGCAGCCAGAACGGGCGCACAAATGGAATGCGCGCTTGTCCCCCGTGCGTGTGTCCCGCCAGAGCCAGGCTCACGCGACCGGCCAAGCGGTGGAAGCCGGCTGGTGAATGAAACAATGCGATGGTAAAGGCTCCGGGCGGAATGTCCTTCGTCGCCGCGGCAAAATTGGGACGCCCCAGGCCGGGATCGTCCAGCCCTATCAACCAGAAGTCCGCCCTCGGATGAGCATTTGCATTCATCAGCAGATGAACCCCCGCCGAGCTGTAAAACTTTTGCTCGTGACGAACCGGATGCCAGTCTTCCCAGTTTCCATGCACAAACCAGACTCCCAGGGGAGCGTGCAGTTGCTGATAGAGCTGGTGCACGGCCTCGTAGGTTCCCCGGCCCCGGTTGATGGAATCACCGGTGATGAGAATGATGTCGGGCTTCTCCTCATTTAATAATTTGATGAGGCGGCGTTCACGGTGGCCCATCATGTTGGTGTGAATGTCCGTGAGTTGCGCGATTTTCAGCGGCGCGGTCACGGGAGCTGATACCACCGAATGCGTCACTTGAATCCAGTTCGGTTCAATAAAAAACGCATCCACCGCCACGCACAGCACAATTACCACGGGAAGCAGCAGCCACCATAGAAAGCGGAAGCGGCGGCCATTCGAAGTTTTAGGTGACTTACCGCGAGTCAATATCTCTCATTCCTATCTGCGGTCCGGCATTTCAGTCTACGGCATGCCGCGGCAAAGTCGAAGTCAGGCCGTAATCCTCCGCGCTGTGAGGCGGAACACACGGCCGCGCTCGCGCGGGGAGACCAGGCGCAGGCATCGTATAATCGCGATAGATGAAAGCATCTGAAGGATTTCGGGAAAAGCGGATGGTGGCGCTGGCGTCCGTGGGCACGGCGCTGGTGCTTGTCTGCCTGAAAACTTTCCTCACCATTTATACCGGCAGCCTGGGCGTCCTTTCCGAAACGCTGCATTCCGGCCTGGATCTCGTCGCGGCCGTGATCACCTATTTGTCTCTGCGAGTCTCGGAAAAGCCGGCCGACGAAGACCATCCTTACGGCCATGCGAAAGTCGAGAGCTTTTCCGCCTTTGTGGAAACGGCGCTGCTGGTGATGACCGCGTTCTACATCATTGGCGAGGCGCTGGAACGGCTCGTCCGCGGCACCTATACCATGCGCCCCAGTCTGATGGCCGTGGCGTTGTTGGGAGTCATGGTTATCCTGGATATGTTCCGCGCGCGAAAACTGACCAACGTCGCGCGAAAATTTCCCAGCGAGGCGCTCGAGGCCGACGCCCTGCATTTTTCCACCGATGTGTGGAGCACCTCGGTTGTGCTCCTGGGCGTGCTGGCTGTGTGGATAGGTCAACGGTACGGCCTGCCCTGGCTGCGCTATGTCGATTCACTCTCCGCCCTTGTTGTCGCGGGCGTAATTCTGTGGGTTGGCTCGCGGCTTGGACGGCGCACCATGGAATCTCTGCTCGACGTGGCGCCTCTCGGATTGCAGGAGCAAGTTTCCGCCGCGGTAAGAGGAGTGAAGGGCGTGCTTTCGATGGAGCGGCTCCGCATGAGGCGCGCCGGCCAGCGCTATTTCGTGGACGTTACTATTACTCTCCCCCGTACGGAAAGCCTCGAACAGGCGCACGCAGCCAGCATGGCCGTCGAGCAGCGCATCGGGCAAATCGTCCCGGCCGACGTGGTGGTCCATATGGAGCCGCGCGCTCGAAGTAATGAAACGCTGCTCGAGGCCATCCGCGCCATCGCGCACCGGCGTGGTGTCTCCGTCCATGATCTCTCGGCGCATCATTTTGACGGCGGCGTGTTTGTCGATTTGCACATGGAAGTGGACGAGCATTCCACGCTGCGTGAGGCGCATCGCGTCGCGGCCGGACTGGAGGAGGAAATTTTTCAGGCCGCCGGGGCCAAAGCAGCCGTCAACATCCACATTGAACCGCTGGCTACTGCGATTGACGACGCGGAAGAAATGCGCGGCCTCAGCGGGGCCGTTCAGGATTTCATCAACACGCTTCCCGCCGAATACCACGAGCTAAAGGATTGCCACGAAGTGCACGTCCGCCGCACCGAACACAAAATTGTTGTTTCTTGCCATTGCGCCATGGACGGAGATTTGGCCATCACGCAAATCCATGACGTGACGGCGACACTGGAAGATCGCGTGAAGGAGAAATTCCCGCAAATCTTTCGCGTGACGATCCATCCGGAGCCTGTTGGAGAAGCCTAAACACAGGGTTCGTTTAACGTCGCTGGGGACGGACGCCGCCATACTTGCGCCCCCAGCGCCAGGATTGCGGGATAGCATTCCAGCATGTAGCGCGGCTCCGGCGTATCCGTCTGCGTGAAGAAAGCCGTGCGCAGCAAAATGAAAGCGATCAGCAATGCCGTGGCCGGATGGCGTCGAGCCTTCCATGCTCCCACCGCCGCCAGCAACAAAAGAACAATGTTGATCAACGCCAAGCCTAGCGTGACGCTAAAATCCACCGCATCGTCATGCCAGGCTCTGCGTGCCGGCCAAAGTTTTCCGCTGTAGGGCAAATACTCGATGCGCGGCGTGAACCACATCGCTGCCGCACGAAGCGCGGGAATCTCGACAAATGTCCTCAGCGGATGGAGGACCGTGCGCTCATTGGCTAATTGTTCAAATCCCGCATCTATTTCCGGGTTCATCGTGGTGACGGCATTGTATTCGCTCAGCAGTTTCGAGACTTGCCGCTTTTCCTGCGGTGAATCGAACGCGGTTCGAGGCAGGTCGCTCAATAGAATTTGCTCGTCGTCAACCTTCCACGAAACCAGATACACATCGCGAAAGCGCCACAGCCAGGTCCCCGTCCAGGCATTCATGCCGCGCGCCACAAATTCTCCCGGCAGTTCCGAATACCTCGGATTTAGAAACTGCACTTCGTGAAGCGTGACCCAATTGCGCGCCGCCCAGGGCGCCAGCGGAATCATCAGGCCCACGGCCATCAAAATTCCCGTGCGCATCAGGATACGCCAATCTCGCGGACGCCGGCAGCGATAAGCGAGCACCAAACCGGTGGATGCAAGCAGCAGCGGAGTCTCCGGACGAACCAGCGCGCCGCAACCCGCCACGAATCCCAGCAAGAGCGCTGTCCGTGTTAACTCGGCGGGAGCGTCGTCGCCAGGCAGTTGCGTCAACCCACCCGGCCGCAGCAAAACCCACAAGGCCAGCGACGTGAGAAAACACGCCAACACTTCGGTGAGCACCGCCGCCGAGTAGCCCGCAATGAAAGGGCATAGTACGGCGAGCCACAATGCGGCAATTCGCACGCGCAGGCGGCTATCCTTGGGAGCGAACTCGGCGGCCACGGCGGCGATTAGAAAACATGCCAGTAAATCCAGGATCGCTTGCGCTACCATCACTGGAGCGGGCCAATGGCTGCGTCCCGCCAACGCTGAAATAATGTTCAGAAAAGCGGGATAACCGGGAACGCGCATGTCCACGGGCTGCAGCCGCCGTGAAATCTGAAGCCCGTAGACGTGGTAGAGGCTCCAGTTTCGCGCCAGTTCCTCGTAAAATCTGGAATCGCCGGCATTGGTCACAGGGAACCGCCAAATCCACGCAAACCGAAGCGCTAGCCCGGTTGCGGCGGCTGCCGGAGCGTTCCAGCGCATCAAACGTGTAGGCGTCATTGACACGGGAAAAACGTCAGGCTAGCTTCTAAACTATAGATGGCTGAACGCACGCCCATATTCTACGACCAACGCCGCCGCCGCTGGTGGTATACTCGCCGCGCTCTCGAGATTTCCGGAGCGTTCTTCACGCTGGTCATCGTGGTGTTCCTATTCGATGTAGCGCGCAAGCCGAATCTGCCGGAACTGCTCGTACCCGATAGTCGCCCGCTCTATCGTGCATTGCACCTTCGCACCCGCACGCGCCCAGCGCAGGCTCCGCGTGTCGGCCGTCGTGGCCGCATCGCGGCTTTGGGCAGCGTCCCGGCAAAATACGATCCGCTGCGCGCGGCCTTCTATGTTTCCTGGGACGCGAACAGCCTTGCGGCTCTGCAGAAGCATTATCACGATATCGACTTGCTGATTCCCGAAGCGCTTCACGCCGTCTCCGCCGACGGCCGCCTGGATCTGGATCAAGACCCCAAGCTTGCGGCATGGGAACAGGCCGCGCACCTGGACTTGCCGGAAATGTCGCTGGTGAACAACTATGACGGCAATAACTGGCAGGTTGGGCCCATGGCGCGCATGCTGGCGCAACCCGCCTCGCGGGCTAAATTGGTATCGGCGCTCGCGAATTTCGCCGCCACCCATCATCAGGAAGGCATCGTCGTTGATTTCGAGCAAGTTCCCGAAAAAAGTCAGCCGGACTTTCGCCAGTTCTCCAAGGAGTTGGGACAAGCGCTCCATTCCGAAAAACTGAAGCTGATGATCGCTCTTCCCGCCGCGGACTGGAGCTATGATTACGCTTATCTCGCCGCGCAGGCTGATGCCATGATCTGGATGAATTACGACCAGCACTGGCCCACTTCGTCCGCGGGACCCATCGTCGCTGAGGATTGGTATCTCCGGAATCTAAAAAATATTCTCAAAATCGTTCCGCCCCAAAAAATCGTCATGGGCATTGCCAACTATTCGTATGACTGGCCGGCGCCCACGCATTCCGATCGTCATCCCAGCGCACAGTCGGCAAGTTTTCAATGGGCCATAAACCGCGCTGTGGAATCCGGCTCCGACGTCGATTTCGATTCCGATGTGCTGAATCCGCATTTTTCCTATCAGGACGACAACAGGGATCACACAGTTTGGATGCTGGACGCAGTGACAGCCTATAACGAATTGCGTTCGGCGGAGCGCGCCGGCGTTCAGGGAACAGCGCTTTGGAGGCTCGGTTCGGAGGACCCTTCACTCTGGGACATCTGGGACGCCACGCATCCCGACGATGCCACGCGCGATAAACTGGACGACGTTCCGCCCGGATACGATTTAATCCTGGAAGGCAACGGAGACATCTGGCGCATCACCGCCACGCCCACCAGCGGCAAGCGTACTTTCGATTATGACCGCGACACGGACACCATCACCGACGAGAGTTTTACCCAATATCCCCTGGCCTATCGAATTGAGCAGACCGGCGACGCTCCCGGCAAGCTGGCGCTCAGTTTCGACGATGGCCCTGACCCTCAGTGGACTCCGCAAATTTTGGATGTGTTGAAGGAAAAGAATGCGCATGCCGCATTTTTCGCCATCGGCGTGGAAGCAGATATTTCTTCACAGATTATTCGCCGCGAGTATGCCGAGGGAAATGAAGTCGGAAATCACACCTACACGCATCCTGACATAGACACCATTTCCCGCTCGCAGTTGAAAATCGAGCTCAACCTCACCGAACGGCTGCTGGAAAGCACTCTGGGAGTAAAAACCATTCTTTTCCGGCCTCCCTACGGCATTGACCATCAGCCGGAAACCGCCAGCGAAGTGGAAATGCTGCCGCTGCCCCAAAGCATGGGTTATCTGCTGGTGGGCGCGCGCATTGATCCGCACGATTGGGGCGAGGCGAACGGCGCTCCACCGCCTTCCGCCGCAACGATTGTGCAGCGCGTCGTCGAACAGGCCGAATCCCCGGCATTAAAAGCCGGCGGCCATATCATCATGATGCACGATGGCGGCGGCAACCGCAGCCAGACGCTTCTGGCCCTGCCGCGGATCATTGACCGGCTGCGCGCCGACGGCTTCGAGTTCGTCAACGTCTCCGATTTGCTGGGCCAGACGCGTGCCCAGGTGATGCCGCCTCTCACACGAGATGAGTGGGTTTCCGCGCGCACCGATGACATTATCTTCGAAGCCTTCCATTGGCTGCGGCTGACAATCGCCTTCATCTTCGTCGCGGGAATTGCGTTGGTCAGCAGCCGCGCGCTAATCATCGGTCTGCTGGCGCTGGTGGAAAAACTTCGCGCGGCCACGCCCGATCATGCTGAGTATCATCCCGCTGTCAGCGTGCTCATTCCGGCGTACAACGAGGAAGCTGTAATCGTGGATACCGTATCGTCCGTGTTGGCTTCTCGATACGCTGATCTGGAAGTCATTGTGGTAGACGACGGGTCTGAAGACGACACTTTCGCGCGCGTTCAGGAGCATTTCGGCGCTGACCCCCGCGTGCGCTTGATTCGCCAAGCCAATCAGGGAAAGCCCGTCGCGCTCAATTGCGGCTTGGCCGAAGCGCATGGAGAGGTCATCGTCACCATTGACGCCGACACTTGCGTCGATGCCGGCGCGATCCCGCTGCTGGTGCGGCATTTCGCCGATCCGCGTGAAGGCGCCGTCGCCGGCAACGTCAAGGTGCGCAACCGCACGAGCTGGCTCACGCGCTGGCAGGCGCTCGAATACATCACCAGCCAAAATCTCGAAAAGCGTGCGTTTGATTTGCTCAACTGCATTCCCGTGGTTCCGGGCGCCTTGGGTGCATGGCGCGCTTCGGCGATTCGCGATTGTGGCGGATTCTCGCGCGATACGGTGGCGGAAGATACGGATTTGACCTTGACGCTCCGTCGCCGTGGATGGAACATTTCCTACGAAGAGGAAGCCATTGCGCGCACCGAGGCTCCCGAAACCGGCGACGCCCTCATCCGCCAGCGATTCCGCTGGACCTTCGGCACGCTTCAGGCCGTCTGGAAGCATCGCGACGCCGTGGGACGCCGCAAGTACGGCACGCTCGGCTGGATCGCGATTCCCAATATCTTCCTGTTCCAGATTTTGTTGCCGCTGATTTCTCCCGTGATTGATCTATTGTTCATTAGTTCGCTGGCCCTCTGGGGCCTCGCGCAACTACGCATCACCCGGATTCCGCAGCTCTGGACTTCGGAAGACGTCGAGCGCGCTCTGTTTTTCTTCGCGGCTTTCATGCTGATTGATCTGCTTACCTGCGTGATCGCTTTCCTGCTCGAGCGCCACGAAGATTGGACTTTGCTGGCGCCGCTGCTGATCCAGCGGTTTTATTACCGCCAGATGATGTACCTGGTGCTGTTCCGCGCATTAAGGGAAGCCGTGCAGGGACGTCCCGTCGGCTGGCGCGGCGTCGAGCCGGAACTTCCCAGCCCCACCGCTGCGGCGTAAGGGCTCGTTGAACTGCCGTCTGTCCAACCATCACGCAGTATTCGCGGCGGCTCCGCAACACAGGTAGTGTCGCTCGCGATGGCATTGCGCAGAGTTCCATTGGCGCGATTCGCGGTTATAGGCTACTCTCTTGCGCGGGTAGGAGCATCCCTCTCACATTGCTTTTCAAAGCGCTGAGCGCCGCAGTCTTTGGTATTGACGCATATCCGGTGGAAGTAGAGGTGGACGTCGGCTCCAGCAAGCCGAACGAATTCACCGTGGTCGGGCTGCCCGATATTGCCGTGAAGGAAAGCCGCGAGCGAATTAAAGCGGCGGTAAAGAACTGCGGCTTCGAGTTCCCCGCTCCGCAGAGTGTCACCGTCAATCTCGCGCCGGCCGACATTCGCAAGGAAGGTTCCGCATTCGATCTCCCCATGGCTTTGGGAATTCTGGGTTGCCAGGGGCAATTCTTCGGAAAAATTCTCGATGACACTGTCTTTATGGGCGAGCTTTCTCTCGATGGAGGCATTCGCTCGGTCCACGGAGTAGTTTCTGCCGCGCTGTGCGCTCGCGAGCATGGCATTAAAAAAATTGTGGTCCCCGAAGCCAATGGCCGGGAAGCTGCCGTGGTGCCCGGTGTGGACGTTTATCCCATGAAGTCGCTGCCGCAGGTTGCCGATTTCATCAACTCTCCGGAATCGTTCCAGCCTTTGCGCGTCGATGCTTCGCGAATGCTGATGGCAGCCGCGGAATACGCGGTGGATCTGCATGACGTTCGCGGCCAGCAAACCGCCAAGCGCGCCCTCGAAGTTGCTTGCGCCGGTGGCCACAATATTCTTCTGATTGGTCCGCCGGGCGCGGGAAAAACCATGCTGGCGAAGCGCATTCCCACGATTTTGCCGCCCATGTCTCTCGACGAAGCCGTCGAAACCACGCGCATTCACAGCGTCGCCGGCGTGTTGGAAGATTCGCGCGGGTTGGTGGGTACGCGCCCCTTCCGTTCTCCGCACCACACCATCAGCGATGCCGGATTGATTGGCGGCGGCGCTATTCCCCGTCCGGGAGAAGTTTCCCTGGCGCATCATGGCGTGCTCTTCCTGGATGAATTGCCGGAGTTTCAGCGCAACGTTCTCGAGGTGATGCGCCAGCCGCTCGAAGATGGCTCCGTCACGATTGCGCGTGCGGCGCTTTCCGTCACCTTTCCGGCGCGCTTCATGCTGGCTGCGGCCATGAATCCCTGCCCGTGCGGCTTCTTCGGTGATCCCATGCGAGAATGCCATTGCACGCCGCCGCTGATTCAGCGCTATGTTTCCCGAATTTCCGGGCCTTTGCTGGACCGCGTGGATATTCACATTGAAGTGCCGGCGGTAAAATACCGCGAACTGCGCGGTCCTGCCGATACGGAAAGCTCGGCCACCGTGCGTGGACGCGTAATCCATGCACGCGACCGCCAAACGCAGCGCTTCACAAATGAGAAAGGCATCTACGCCAATGCCCAAATGCCGTCGAAGCTGATTCGGAAATTCTGCGTGATCTCCGACGAAGGAGAAAAGCTGCTGGAAAACGCCGTGCAGCGCCTCGGACTTTCCGCGCGGGCGCACGATCGCATTCTTAAAGTGGCTCGCACGGTGGCCGATCTCGAGGGCAGTGCAGACATCCAGCCGAAGCATTTGAGTGAAGCCATTCAATACCGCACGCTGGACCGTACCTATTGGGTTTGATTGGAAAACATGGAACTGCGTCAATGATTTCCGACGTTTTCGGCTCGCGCCCTCGCGGGAATGTTCTCTGCGGTCACATTGCCGCCCTCTGCGCGTTGACGGGGCTGCCCGGCTATGCTACCCATACGATAGTGCTGATGTTGGGCTATAAGCTGAAAAAATGACTCCGCCAGCCAAACGCGCCGAGATTACGCTGGAAACCCAGATCGAAAGCGTCGATTTGGCCGAAGAAATCGCCACGCGCATCGCCGCCTCCGCCGGTTTTGTGGAGGAAGACCAGCACAAGATCGGCATGGCGGTCCGTGAGGCCGTGATCAACGCCCATAACTACGGCAATCAAGGTCTTCCTGAAAAGCGTATCCAATTGATTATCGAACTGGAGCCTGAAAAACTGGTCCTGCACATTGTGGACGAAGGCCAGGGATTTGACCCAAATTCCGTGCCCGACCCGCTGCTGGAGGAAAATCTCTTGCGTACTTCCGGTCGCGGACTCTTTCTGATGCGCGCTTTTATGGATGAATTTGCGATTCAGAAGGCTCCGCACGGCGGTACGGAATTAGTGATGGCCAAGCACCTGCCCCACTCCTAGAGCCCATTCCTGGGACCAACCCCTGAAGAATGTTTCCCCTGTGATAGTATTAACTAGAAGTGTGACTTCCCCAGATCGAGGACTAGAGTGACCGAGCATATTCAACGCAAAGACCTGAAGCGCGACGCAGTGCGCGATACCCTGCTCGAGACCGGGCGCACCATTGCCACGCACGAGCGTACCGCCGCAGTGATTATTGGAATTGCCGTGGTGATTGCGCTTGCCGCTTTCGGCTGGAAAACCCACTCCGACCGGCAAACAGTGAAGGCCGCCGCGCTTTTCAACGATGCCTTGCAGGTCTATACCGGCGCGACACGGCCGCCGCAGCCCGGCAAGCTTCCGCCAGGGCCGCCGGAGCAAAGCTACGCCACTGCATCGGAAAGATTCCGCCAGGTCGCCTTGCAGTATCCTCATACCCGCCCGGGCCAACTGGCCCATTATTATGCGGCGTTAAGTCTCGAAAAATTGGGAAAGAACGACGATGCCCGCCGCTGGCTTGAGGGGATGAGCCGGACGCACAACTCGGATTTTGCTGCCTTGGCGAATTTTGCGCTGGCTGAACTGGACCAACAGACCGGAAAAGGCGAGGATGCCGCGCGTCTCTATCAGCAAATAATCGACAAGCCTTCGGTTTTGACGCCTAAGCCCGTGGTAATGCTCGCGCTGGCGGATTATTACAGCAAGACCAAGCCGAATGAAGCCGTGAGGCTATATAACCAGGTGAAATCGGAGTATCCCGACACGCCAGCGTCCAAGCAAGCCTCGCAGTCCCTGGAGCTGATCACGGCAAAGAGTTGAATCGCTCATCGGCGGTTGGTAAAGCAGCTATCCGCTCCGTAACTCCGGTAAAATAATTCGCATGAGTTTGGCCTCCTACGCCATGGATGTGGCGAAATCGCGCGGCCGGCGATTTCATGAATCTTCGCATCCCTACCGTAACGACTACGCGCGCGACCGCGACCGTGTCGTCCATTCGCGCGCTTTCCGCCGCCTGGAAGCGAAGACACAGGTTTTCACCACCCGCTATTCCGATCACTTTCGCAATCGCCTCACGCACACGCTGGAAGTGGCCCAGATTGCCCGCACCGTCGCCGGCGCGCTGCGATTGAATGACGACCTGGCGGAAGCGCTGGCCCTCGTGCATGACATCGGCCATCCGCCCTTCGGCCATGCCGGAGAACATTTATTAGACGAACGCATGCGTGAGCACGGTGATTTTTTCGACCACAATCTTCACGCTTTGCGCACCGTCGAGCGTTTCGAGCACCGCTATCTCGATTTCCCCGGCCTGAATCTCACCTTTGAGGTGCGCGAAGGCATCATCAAACATTCTCGCGATTACGATCCGCGGCGTTTCCCCGAGTTGGCGGAATATCGCCTGGCGGAAAAGCCGCTCCTTGAGGCCCAGCTTATCGATCACGTGGACGAAATCGCCTACAACACCGCCGACCTGGACGACGGCATGGAAGCCAGGCTCATCGAGCTCGAAAGCGTGCTCCACCAAGTTCCCTTTTTTGCTCTGCGTTATGCCGCCATTGACCGTCAATATCCCGGCAGCCCGGTGAAATTGAAATTTAACGAAGCGCTAAAGCGCGTGCTCGACGCTCTGGCTACCGATTTGATCGAAAATACCGCGTCGCAAATCGCCCAGTCCGGCGTGCATACGGCCGATGACGTGCGCCGTCAGCCCGCGCGCCTGGCGGGATTTTCCGTGCCCATGGCCGAAGCGAATGCCCAGTTGAAAACTTTCTTGCGGCGCAATCTTTATGACCACCCGAACATTGTGGAGGAACGGGATCGCTCCGTCAGCGCACTGGACCAACTATTTCGTTTTTTCCTGGCGAATTCCGATAGGCTGCCGGAGCAATACGCCGAACAGGCGCGCACCGGACCGGGCCATCGCGTGGTGTGCGATTACATCGCCGGCATGACGGATCACTTCCTGTTGCGCCAGTACGACAAATTCATCGGCAAGCCGTCGCGCGCGCAATGATGCCCAAAAGGTAATGCGGCCCATGTGGCGGCTCGGGGCAGGCCTATTGCCTCCCGCGCTGCCGAAGACTAGAATGCCCTTTCAATGTTCCCAGCGGAGGATGCCTTGGAATTGAATGACCGCCTGAAGCGCCTGATGCGAGAATTGGGACACGCCATCAACGATGCCGTCTCCGATTCAGATCGGGTCACAAATACGCTGGCTGAAGTACGCGGCTCGGGCTTCGATATTGTGGTAAAGCTGGACGCCACCATCGGCCTGGCTCGCCGCGAGCTTGGCGCACAAATCACGGCGAACGACCGACGTTTTTTGGAATCCCTGCGCATTCGCGTTGACGACGAAATCGAAGTGGAGACGCCGGCCGCCCAGGACATGCGCCTCACTCCCCAGGACATTCGCTTTCTGAAATCGCTGAAGATTTCCATGGATGAAAGTTCGTAATCCATTCATCGCTGTTTGCATTCTGATGATCTCCGCATTGACGGCTCCCTGGGCGCATGCCCAGGTCGTGGAAGCCGCTCCCATCGTTGTCCATGAGAAAGTGCCGTCTGACCGCAGCCGTTTCAAGGGTGAGGTAATCTCGGCGACAAACTCCTCGATTACCGTCCGTGACGCCGGCAACGACCGCCGGATTCGCACCTTTTCTTACTCCCCGGCACTGGGTGACAAAATGAAGGGCGTGATGGATCGCGGCGGCTACCAGCCTGGTGACAAAGTTGATATTCGCTATCACTCGCGGACGGATCAAGCCTGGAATATCAAAGGCAAGCCGTCCGTTCCCCGCTAGGCTCACCCATGTTTGCTCCGTTGCGTCGCCCCGCCGTAGCGGGAAGATTTTATCCTTCCGATGCTGACAAGCTTTCGCGCGCCGTGGACGAATTTGCACGGCCGGCTTCGGAGGAATTCGCAGCCTGCGCTTGTCTGGTTCCTCACGCCGGCTACATCTATTCAGGCCATGTGGCTGGTGCCGTTTATGCGAGCATCACTATTCCCCAGCGCATTATTCTCGTCGGCCCGCGCCACTATCCCGGCGGCGCTGCAATGGCTATTAATTCCGCCGGAAGCTGGCGAACGCCCCTTGGCGATGTCCCCATTGACGCACCGCTGGCTGAATCCCTGAAGCGCGCGTGCTCCAATTTGCGCGAAGACGAAACTGCTCATCGGCGCGAGCATTCCCTCGAAGTGCAGCTGCCGTTCCTGCAACGCGCTCGCCCGGATTTCCGCTTCGTTCCGGTGCTTCTCGGCACGGATCGGTGGTCAGATTTGGAAGAATTGGGCTTGGCTCTGGCCGCTGTGATCGCCGCTCAACCGGAACCCGTTTTGCTGATTGCCAGTTCGGACATGAATCACTACGAGCCGGACGATGTGACGCGAGTAAAAGATAAACTTGCCATTGACCAATTCCTGGCAATGGATGCGCGCGGACTTTACGACGTTGTCCGCCGCGAAGGGATCACCATGTGCGGCTATGCGCCCGCGGTTTCAACTCTCATCGCCGCGAACAGATTGGACGCCCGGCGCGCTGAACTCATCCGCTATGCCACCTCCGGCGACATCAATGGTGATCGCGACGAAGTGGTTGGATATGCTGGCATCGTTATTCCGCAGCCGTCTGATGGCACTCCGAGGAACCAAAACGGTAGTTCATAAGCAAAAATCGGAAACATGAAAGCTGCCGGGGAAATCGCCGGGACTTTCGCGGACTGCTTAGTGGGCGTTCCGGATGCTCTGTGAGATTGAACGCGCGCGCTGCCGTGCGATGCCCATGTAACGATCATCGGCCGCCAATTCATCCAGCACTGGAAGCAAGGTTTCCGGCTGCGCCAGGGTCTTCGTATTGAGGTCTTCCTCGATGCGCTCGAGGACGTCAGCCACTCCCAGCCGGTCGTAACGCATCGTGCGCTGCAAATCCTGCAGGTCCATTTCCTCGCGTCCCAGCCCCTCGAATAGCTGCTGGAGTTGCGTGGCATCCGCATTCAATGTGTAGTTGTAAGTAACTTCGTGCTTCTCGCCGCCTGCCTCGTAACGCAGGGTTTTCTGTCCCAAATAGGCGATCCGCCGCTGCACATCCAGGGAAAGGCCGCCAAAGTCATGAAGCTGAGTGGCAAGCTGGAAAATCCGCGTCGTCAGGGATTGGCTTACAGTGAGCGTCTGAGGATTGGCCTGATCCTCAAGCTGACGAATATCATAACTGCCGCTGCCGTCACTATGGATTGTGATTTCTATATATTCAGGCGTGCTGCCTTTGAAAATTTTCTGGTAAGTGATTGCGGCGGAAGATGGCAGCGCCGACGATCCGCTTACTGCGGACTTGGATATTCCAGGCTGCATCGCCGGCTGTGGCAACTGTTGTGCGTTTACGCGCGTCCCGGCCAGCGTCGCAAGCGCGCTGAGCACCGCGACCAGAGGTAAGCCATGGGGTTTCATCGCCAGGTCGAGAGGCGATTGGCGGATAATTGGCTGGGAAGTTTCGTTGCCCCAGCTGCGCAGCGAACGCGACTCTTCGCCGCCGTGCTGAGTTTCGTTTCAGACGCCGCCAGCCGCTCGGCGGCTCGCACAACATGCGCATGGCAAAGCGCCACGGCCATTCCGTCCGCTGCATCCGCGGATTCCGGACATTCGCGAAGCCCCAGAAGCGCGCGAATCATTTGCTGCACCTGTTGCTTGGACGCCGCGCCGTAACCCGTTACGCTGACTTTCACCTCGCGAGGAGAATAGCTATGCGAGGGAATTCCCGCCTGTGCCGCAGCCAGTAAAACCACTCCCCGAACTTCCGACAGCTTCAGCGCCGTGCGCACATTGAGCGCCGCAAAGACTCCTTCGACGGCCATGGCGTCCGGCTGAAATTCCGCCAGCAGCTTGGCGATGAGCTCATGTATTCTCCGCAGCCGCTCATCAAATTCCGTCCGGGCAGGCAGGCACAAAGCGCCGAAGTGCAATACACGCGCCCGCGAGCCCAGCAGCTCAATCACGCCGTAGCCGGTGGCGCCCGCCGAGGCCGGATCCACACCCATTACGCGCAGGCCTTCGTGCGTTCCATTTCTGTTGGGACTGTGCATGACGTCACGGCTAGTGTACGAAGTGTACGCCCGCGTGGATAGTACTATTTTGACGGAAGGTTTGTAGCAGACTACTATTCGCCGGCGATGGCGGCCTGAATTTCCTTCTCTTCAATATCAAAATTTGCATAGACGTTCTGCACGTCGTCGCTGTCTTCCATGGCATCCATCATGCGCAACATTTGCTGCGCCTGCGGTCCGCTCAATTTCACGTAGTTCTGCGGCACCCATCCCACTTCCGCTGACGCCGGTGTGATGCCCGCGGCGATTAGCGCGTCCCGCACTTTTTCGAACGCTTCGGGCGGCGTCACCACGTCCCAGGCCGAGCCATCGTCATGCAAATCATCCGCTCCGGCATCCAGCACCAGAGACATCATCTTGTCTTCGTCCGCCGCTTCCTTGGGCACGGTGATTTCCCCTTTGCGGTGGAACATCCATCCCACGGCGCCGGTTTCGGCCATATTGCCGCCATGCTTGGCAAACATGTGGCGGAGCTCGCTGACCGTGCGGTTGCGGTTGGTGCTCAGCGTCTGCACCAGCATTCCCACGCCTCCCGGACCGTAGCCTTCAAACGTCACTTCCTCCAGAATCTCCCCTTCCAACGTGCCTGCCCCGCGCTGGATGGCGCGCTCAATGTTGTCGTTGGGCATATTTTCTGCCTTGCCCGCCAGGATGGCCGTGCGCAGGCGCGGATTTGTATCGGGGTCAGTCCCGCCGATACGCGCAGCAATGGTCAACTCACGGATAACTTTCGTGAAAGCCTTGCCGCGCTTCGCGTCCGTGGCGGCTTTCTTGTGCTTGATAGTGGCCCACTTTGAATGTCCGGACATGCTGAATTCCTTAACCGAGATCTCTGGATTTTTCGGGAAGGGCGGATACCGCGCCCGCCAGGACGCAAATGCCTGCCCCCCGGCGACGTAAGTCTAGCACACCCCTCGCGTGCGCGTCAGCCCAGCTCCGTGTAGATTATTCCGCGCTTGCTGCGCAGAAGACCGCGCGGGCATCTCCTGGTGGCTCGCAACGACGTTTAAACGCTAAAGCGTCGAAGCCGTGGTCAGCATTCCGAAAACCAAAAGGTGCGTCTGCGTCCCCAAATAGACGCGGCCATTGGCAATCGTAGCCGGCGCGAATTTCACCGGCGGCACGGTCAGCGAAGTCCCGGAATCATATAGTGTCGTCGTAACATTGCTGGCCGCCACGGCATTAAGCCTGATGCCGGATTTCATGCTCAGGACCGTCCATACAATTCCATTTGCGTTTCCATTCGACGAAATACTGGGAGTGGAGCCTGGATAAGGATAGACCAAAGTGCCTTGCACCGGCGTGGCCAGCAGGCCATTCACCACCGGATACTGGCTCATTGTGGAATCGTTGACCGCCATGTAAACGTTGCCGTTCCAATAAGCGAAGCCGCTATACATGCCTTGCGGGGCGGCACGCGCAATTTCCTGGACGACATTGTCGCCGTCAGGGTCGTAATGGCCCATATTGTCGCGGTTGAGAAGATAGATGGTCCCGCTCTTGCTGCCGGTTACGATTTCATTTGGATAAGGTCCCGCCTGTTGAGTCAGAAGAGTGTGGCCGGCCGAGCCCACATCCAGGTCGCTCAGTTGGTCGGTTTGCTGATTGTACGGCGTGAAATAATCGAGCACCCGCAGAGAAGGCCCTAATTGCACCACACTGTCGCCGTAGTCCGGGCCGCCCGCATCCACGTCAAACGAACCATTGCCCGTGGATGCATACACGTTCCCATTGCTGTCCGCGGTCATCCCGCTTCCCGACATCCAAATTCCGGCGTATCTTCCTTTGGGAGTATCTACCCATGCGGCCACCTGCTGAAGCGTGGACGCGTTGTAGGCCAGCACCCAACCATTAAAAGGCACCACATCACAATTAGATCCGAATGCAATATAGATGCTGCCGTTGGCAAGCAACAGGGCGGGGCGGGAGTTCTCTAGGAAGGCGTTTAGAGTCTTGCCATTGGAACTGGCGGTTACCGAAACCGGAGAGCCGGGCGCTTCCGTGCCGTTGGTGAGTTCCAAAGCGTGCAGACTGAAATACGCCTGATTCAGGCTTGCGTTATAGGTAGTTGCGACGACGTAAAGAAGGCCGGCGACGGGATCAATCACCGGCGTGCTGGTGATGCCATACTCGGGTCCATTAATACAATTAACCACGTTGGAAGGAAGAGTCGTAATTCCCTGGGCAGGGTTAATAAAACTGGTCTGCCAGAGAGGAGTAGTCACCGCGCCGGTCGCATCAAATGCAAACACGCTGTCGTGAGCCGTGGCCGCGTAGACGACATTTTTCAAGCCGTAACCTGAAATATTCACCTGGGGGACATAGAGAGGCTGTGCCCACACGTATCCGTCCACGGGGAACGACGATACAAGGCCGAAGGTGCTGCTATTCACGTTGTTGGGGGTAAGGAGGGTCTCCTGGGAATTCAGGCCGTCGCGGGCATTGTCGTTTTGGCCCGTAAGCACTCCGGCGAAGGCTTGGGGAGACCTTGGGGACACGACCGCGAGGCTGCCCGGCGCGGCGAAAGAACGGCGATGGTGCTGGATGCCGCTCGACCAGGCAATTAAACTGATGCTCGCAATAGCAATCAGAAACAACCATCCGGCAGTCTTCATATAATGCTCCTATGCTTGCTGTATTTCGCTGGATCTACGCGTTCCGCCCACATCCTGTTGACGGTGGAATCGCGCTGCTCTCGTCGATCGATACCAATGCTATATGCCGGACGCACGGAATCGTGAACCGGATTCCCCTGCACGGTTTCCCGTCTGAAATCCGGAGCGGCGAACACTCATCTCCAATTCGCGATTAGTGATCAATTATTTACCACCTGAACGACCGGTGCGCCGACGTTGGCCTGGAATGCGGTGCTGCCCGAGTACGAAGGAGTCACCTTGAATGATCCAACCTTGTTGATTGCCTTCGTTATCGATGCCGTTCCGTTGGACAACACTGCGGTACCCTTGAGAGTGCCGGCCGTAAACGTAACGATGCCTGTGGGTATTCGAGAGTTCTTCACGGTCCCTGTCACCGTGGCGGTAAATGTCACGGGTTGCCCTTGGTCGGAAGGATTCGGGGAACTGGTGAGCATAACGGTGGTGCCCGTGGCGTTCAATAGCAAACTCACTGTATTGCTGGAAGCATTTGCGACAGCCACGTCCATTTGCCCGTCGCCGTTGATGTCTCCCACGGCCACCGCACTGGGAAGGGTTCCCGTTCCGAAGTCGGCGTGCGTCTGGAACGTCCCGTTACTCCTACCCAAGAGCACGCTGGCCACATATGAGTTCGCATCGGCGGTCACAATATCCTGAATACCGTCGCCATTGAAATCCGCCAAGCTGACGGAGGAAGGGCTGCTTGCGGCCCCGGTGCTGTAGTCCGCATGTGCCTGGAAAGTGCCGTTGCCATTGCCCGCAAGTACGCTCACCGAGCTGGTTCTCTGGTTGGCAGTCACCAGTCCGAGCACATTGCCTCCCGCCAAAACCGCCGTGGCCACCGATACAGGCCCGGCTCCCGTGCCATACTCCTGGTGCGCCTGGAACGTGCCGTTGCCGTTGCCCAGCAACACGCTCACCGCGTTGGCGCCGAAATCCGCCACGGCCAAATCAGGAAAGCCGTCTCCATTGAAATCGGCTACCGCCACCGACGACGGACCTTGAGCAGTTGCATAATCCACGTGAGTCTGAAATCCGCCATTGCCATTGCCCAGCAGGATGCTCACCGTGTTCGCGGTCTGGTTGGCCGTGACCAAATCCAGAACAGTGCCTCCGTTGAAGTAACCTACCGCGACAGACTGAGGACCAGCGCCCGTGGCGTACTGCACCTGAGCCTGAAAAGTGCCGTCACCATTGCCCAGCAGAATACTTACGCTGCTGCCCCCGGCATTGGCCACTGCCAGGTCCGGGATGCCGTCGCCGTTGAAATCGCCAACAGCAACGGATTCGGGTTGGTCGCCCGTGGCATAATCCACATGCGGCTGAAAGTAACCATTCCCCTCAGAGAGCAAGATGCTCACCGTATTGCTATTGGTGTTGGCCACAGCCATATCCTGATGGCCATCAAGATTAAAATCGGCGATGGCGACCGATTGAGGAGAATTCTCCGTTTCATTGTCCAGCCTTGCTTGGAATGTCCCATCTCCGTTGCCCACAAGCACACTGACGGTGCCGGCGCCAAAACCCGCGACCACCAGATCGGAAACGTTCGAATTGCTGACCATCTCGCCTGCGGTGACAAATTGAGGCTGCCAGCCGGTGCCCCAATCCTGGTGCGTCTGGAACCCGCCTTGTGCACTAGCCAGCAGCACACTCACTGAGCTGCTGCCTGCATTGGCCACGGCCAAATCCGCAAGCCCGTCTCCATTGAAGTCTGCAATCGTCACCGAATACGGCTCGCTGCCCGCGGCATAATCCACATGGGTTTGAAATGTGCCGTCGCCGTTGCCCACCAGAATGCTGACCGTGTTGCTTGATTGGTTGGCGACAGCCAAATCCGAATATGCATCGCTGCCGAATTTGCCCACGGCCACGGCGGTGGGTGATTGCCCGGTGGCGTATTGCACTTGCGTTTGGAAAGTTCCGGTGCCGGTACCCAAAAGGATGGAAACGCTTCCTGCAACGTTGTCAGTGCAGGATGGCCCGCTTCCGCAGAGATTCGTCACCGCAAGGTCGGGTATGCCATCGCCATTGAAATCGCCGACTGCCACGGAGGATGGGCGAACTCCCGTCGCGTATGTTTTTTGTGGCGCGAACGTGCCGTCGCCTTTGCCCAAAAGCACGCTGACCGTGCTCGCATTTTGGTTTGCCACCACGAGGTCAATGTGCCCGTCAAGATTGAAGTCTCCCGCCGCTACGGAGATTGCGCCCGTTCCTGCCTTGTAAAACACCGCGGGCGCAAAGCTCCCGGTGCCGGTTCCCAGAAGAATGGAGACGCCTCCGGCGGTTGAACAGCCGCCGGTGTTGTCGCAAAAATCGGCCACTGCCACATCGAGGAAACCATCCCCATTAAAATCAGCTACAACCAAGGATTCCGGATCTGCCCCCGCCTGGATGGATTTCGCAGCTTCGAAATTGCCGTTTCCAACGCCTTGCAAATAACTCATGGTGAAGGCGCCCTCGTTGGACACGACCATGTCCGGAATACCGTCACCGTTAAAATCGCCAATACCCACGGAATCGGGGTTCACGGCCGTGACGAACGCAGGAGCATCAAGAAAAAGATTCTGCGCGCTCACCGCTACAGACGCCTGTGCCGGGTAAGGCAATCGCGTTGCTGGAGATATTGGTGCCGTCGGCAAACCGGAAATGGCGGATTGGACCGCTCCGATGCCGGAATCCGGCAACAATGTTGGCGCGGAGAGGCTTGCCACGCCTCCACCCCAAATTGCCATTGCTGCAATTGAAATTGAAGCAAACGCAATCCACTTCATTTAACCCCCGAAATGCGTCCCCAAGCTGGACGGTCGGCAAGATGCGCATCCGACGTTAAGTCGTCGGAGTTATGCTGGCAATAATACACCATATTCAAAGCCCATCTTCATGAAAAATTCAGTCTGGGAAATTGTGCTGCCTTATGTCCGTACCACGCAATCCATCATTGGTTCATTCTTTGGTTCATTTATTTCGGCACAGCCGTAGTACGGGAGTACCGGTTCTATCTGTTCTTAAACCGGCCCCTCAAGGCGTTTTTTGGCTTGAATGACGGAGCGGTAGCTGCAAGAATATAACAATAGCAACTCGTTCTTTGGCCACGCACGGTGCTTCGGAGGCTTTGGGCCAAAGGATTGGCACACATGCGTTTTAGCGGCCCGAAGCGCGGGTGAGATGCAGCGTATTTCTTAAAAACTCCGGCAATGGAGGCCAAATGGCAGGTCCAGTAATTGAAACCAGCGAAGGGGCGGATCGCCGGCGCGCGCGCCGTTATGATCTATCGTTGCCGATCGTCGTCCAGATATCCACGAAAAGCGATCCGTTGCAGCGCAATGGACAGACCCGCGATATTTCCACTCGCGGCGTTTATTTCACCATGGAAGAGGAGCTTGCTCCCGGTTCGGAGTTTGATATCACGCTGACTCTCCCGTCGGAAGTCACCAAGGGCAGCGACGTTTTTATTCGTGCGCGCGGCCGCGTCGTGAGGATTGATCGGCGCCCCGGAGCAAATTCGGAACGCATCGGCGTCGCCGCCGTGATGGAAAACTACGACATCGTCCGCGCGGATTCCAAGGGTTTTTGAGGGCGGCTTTGCTTCGATAATGTTCGAACGCAGGTTGAAAATCCAATAGCAGTAAACGAGTTGTTCGTCAGATTTCGTTATAATTTAACCTCGACTGCCGCGGACCTAAACCAGGCCCTCCCCGACTAATGCAAGAATAATAAAGCCTTCTCGCTTACCGGAAGATACTTGCTGGTGACTGCGCAAGGCCCTCCGCCGCAACTGCGCTGGATCGGAGCGCGGATTTCGCAACCTATTCTGTTGGGACGGCTTTGAAGGCTATCACGTGGCCCACAGGCGGAAATGATACTCCCACGAGGACTCCCTTATCATTAATCCCAGTGAGACCAGTCCCGTTGTTTTCGGATAGTTCACCGTAGTGAATTGGCCACCGCGATAGACAAACCCCAGTATTTGGGTGCTTGGAAGTTCGTAATAGCCGGCAATCGTCCCTTTATTGTTGATCGCGCTGGCATGCGTGGCAAATCCTCGGGGAAAGTTGGGCCGACGTGCCAAACTCGCGGGCACCGGCCATCGAATATCAGTTGCGTCCGGCCGCGCGGCGTCTTAGGATTGCGTCATGCCGGTTTCAGGAGACTGCCATGAAGGTTTCTGACCTGATTGCCTCGCGTACGGAAATCTATTCACTGGCCGAAGATGCCACGGTTCATGACGCCGCGCGCTATTTGCGCGAACGCGAGATTCGTTCGGCGGCGGTGAGGAACGCCGCGGGCGCGCTGGTAGGCGTGATCTCGCAGGCCGATATTTCGGACAAAGTCGCGGCGGAAAATAAATGTCCGGCGTGGATGCGCGTCTCCGAAGTGATGACGCGGGAGTTGGTCAGCGTGCCGCTCGATACCCCGCTCGATACCTGCATGCGGCTGATGGAGCAACACGCCATCTATCATCTATTGGTGGTGGAGGAAGACGGCCGCTACCACGGCATGCTTTCGATCAGCGACTTGCTGAAATTGGTGGCCTCGGACGAAAAGGCCCGCGCGGACCTGCTGGAAGATTTAATGTTCCCCAAGCGTTGACTCGACCCGGCGTTGCGCGAGCGCCGCGATAAACTTCCCAACCCTTAATCTTTTCCGTAGCCTTCCGGATTTTTCTGCTTCCATTCCCAGGCAGTGCGGACAATCGTTTCCAAATCCGAGTATTTCGGCTTCCAGCCGGATTCACGCTGGAATTTTTGCCAGCTTGCCACCAGCACGGCGGGATCGCCGGGCCGTCGCGGTCCGATTTTTACGGGGACTTTGCGGCCCGTCACACGCTCGACGGTTTCCACCAATTCCTTCACCGAACAGCCCTGGCTGGTGCTGAGATTGAAAGCCTGCCCGGAGAAGCGTTCGATATTTTGCAGCGCCACGATGTGCGCTTCGGCCAAATCCAGCACATGAACGTAATCGCGGATGCATGTGCCGTCGGGAGTGGGATAATCTCCGCCGTGAATTTCAAATTGCGGACGCAGTCCCAGCGCCGCTTCAAATATCAGCGGAATCACGTGCGTTTCGTGGCGATGATGCTCGCCGCGCTCCGCCGAGGCTCCCGCCACGTTGAAGTAGCGCAGGCAAACGTAATTTAAGCCGGTCCACTCGCGATATTCCGCGAGGATGCGTTCGGCCAGCAGCTTCGAACGCCCATAAGGATTGATCGGCGCGGTGAGATGGTCTTCGTGGATCGGAGTGCTTTTCGGCTCGCCATAGGTGGCGGCGGTGGAAGAGAGAACGAAATTCTTCACGCCGTGGCGCGTCATCGCGTCGAGAAGCAGAATCACGTAGGCCACGTTCATGCGGTAATACTTGCTGGGATTTTGGACGGATTCGCCCACCAGCGCCGCCGCGGCGAAATGCATCACGGCGTCAATCGGCTCGGAGTCGAAAACTTTGTCGAGCGCCGCGGAATCTTTCAAGTCGCATTCGAAGAACTTTACTTCCTTGGGGACGGCCGCGCGATGACCCTCGGTGAGATTGTCGAGGCCGATCACGGTGTAGCCCGACTTCACCAGCAGTTCGGCGCAGATGCTGGCGATGTAGCCGGCCACTCCTGTTACCAGTACGGTCATTTTTTCGAGCCTTTCGTTCACTTTTTCGAGATTTCCGGCGGCCGTTTTCGTCAGCGGCGGCTTCCGGGTGCATAGGCTGGCACATTGATTTTAGCCGGAATCGCGCGCACAAGAAAGCGGATGTCGCTTTAGCGGAAAAATGTGCGGCAAGGAGGGAAAATGCGGCGAAGGGCCGGCTGCTTTAGTGGCGTGATCGGGAAGCGGTCCGCAAGAGCGCGCAGAACCGGAATCCGGGGGTCAGGGCACCTCAGAAATGAGGATGTTAAAGTATTAGTTTAACTATTGATTGCACCAAGATAGGGCATTTTGAGAACATGCGATTTTGTCCCACCTTGAAAAGTGTGATGTGATTGATTTCAAGCGAGTTGCGGGAATTTCTACTCGTTCGCGTGTCCCGGGTAAAAACTCTTTTGTCCCGGCTGGAAATCGTGGAATGCGGTCCTCTTTTTTGTGCTTCAAGTGTCACTTTAGATTCTTCCGTGACCGGCTGAAATGCCGTCATATTTTCGGCGATTGTGGCGGCTCGCTCGCAGAATTGGACGGCTGCCCAGGCGAATTGGCGAGCTGCGGCAAGCCGCGCCGACTGCTCCACGCGAAGCTCTTTTGTTTGCCGGCGGACCGGCCTCTTATAGTCGCAGTTGGAACCCATAGCCACAACTTATGGTAGCCCGCAAAATAAAAATTGCAACCGCTGCTGATGTGAATATGAGCGAATGCGCCTCGGCCGAAAGGATTCTCGATATGGCGGAAGAAACGGCAATTATCCCTTGTGAACAAGGAATGGCCCTAAATAGGTTAGCGACGCCCTACGACTCGAAGCTGATATGCCTCAGAAAATCAATGAAATGTAGGCACGCTACTCCGAGTTGCTTGCACACAAACGGAATCTTGATTTGTGAAGCTGAGCCATTATTCTCATACGTCACCACTGTTAAATTGTGAGCCATTCCTAGAGCCACTACGAACGAATCCGCACGATTTTTTGTGGAATTTACGGGAATCCAGTGCGGGAATTGCCTAACTACCTTAGCATTGCATTGTTGTTGGCCATCGTCATCGGGAACAAAAAAACCAGCCTTGGACCTAACGTATTTTAGAAGTTCATCATCCTTTTCCTCGAGCTCTGTTTTGACCATACCGCAGGCGACTATTTCATGCCCGTCAATCAATTCGTCGATCTTTTTCCACATGGACTTGAAAATATCGCGTGGCTGATGGCGTCTCCACGGGTCAATGAATGCACTGGTATCAAATCCATATGTTGGCAAGAAGTCTCCTCTTGTCACACCGTACGTTCAAGAACTGCTAGGTGTTTAGCCTTCAAATCCAAGTATTCACACGCTCGCGAGGCAGTAATTTGATCACTTTGCAACGCGTTTAATACGAGGGATACATAATTCGTGCCTTGCGTGCGGATTACCTTCTGAGGAGAAGTTTCTCTAGGGCCGTCTCCCTTCTTCCTTGTCACATGCCTATAGGGATGGCTTTCTCGCCATTCCGTCAAAAATTTGTTGGTCGCCTTCCCCGTCTCTATCAGCCTGAGAATTATCATCTCGTGGCTAACCATAAAGGCATTTGCAAGCTCTGTTAGCTCAAGTTCTTCCCAATGATCTGGATCATTGTGATTTATGAACACATCAAAGTCGGAAAGAGAATCCTCTGGAACCAAGGCGGAAGCCGCAGAGTGGTTGCAAAACTCTTCTATCGCCTTCGATTGTGGCGTATTTTGGTAATTTTTCATTTCGGAAACATCGCATAACCCCGATAACCCCAGGAGGATATGACATAACTCATGAAGCAAAGTAAAGATTCTTCTTCTTACGGGGTCTTTTCTATTCAGCGCAATAGCAGGGTATTGGGGGTAGGCGAGTGAAAACCCACTCATTTCGTTAACCGACACTTTGGTTATCTGAAAAGTCAAGATTCCGTTGGACTCGACTGCCCTTCTCCAATAATTAAAGGCCTCATATTCGTTGGTCCATTTTTGGCTTTCGACTCCAAGAAAAGACCTAATCTCGTAACCTGCATTACCGTTTTTCTTTAGGGAATCATTAAGTAAACCGACAAAATGCCAATCAAACTCACCGCCTGCAGAAAGAGCAACCGCTGTCTTTTGCTTTTCAGAGACTGCACGAATCTGCTGAAGTGCTTCTGGGGAAAGAGGATGTCTTTCTGATTGAGGGAGCCTGCGAAAATCAGGAACAGGTTCAGGAGACTTTGGAATATCTTGAAGGTAAAAGGCGGCGACGGGCCTTTTGTACAAGTTGGCAACCCGCCTAAGCATCGGGAAGGTAATTTTTTCAAGGCCGGATTCAATGTTCTCCAAACGCCCACTTTCTATTTTCAAGCGTTTGGCCGCAACGGCGGGGTCCATGCCCGCAGATCGCCGTGCCCATTTAAGAATTCTGTGGTTTATGCTTGTGTAAACCTTCGGCATTTGAAGTGCTCCCCCAACCGCTGCACTTGTGATGCGTTATGAACGGTAGAGGTCGATCGCTCCCAATGTAGCGCATTTGGGGCATACTTTTTCCCACAATTTGGTTCGTAGGAGAGAGACGGACGTGATTACGTGCCGTCTCTTCCTGGAAAGCCTTGTATCACAGAGCTTTTATGAAAGCAACGCGACTTCCCAAAGAGAAAGAACCCAAGTGATTTAGCCGCAAGGATTTTCACGACCTACTCCGCAAGGCGATTAGAAAGGTGCGCCTGGGGGTTACACGCCGGGGTTTTGGCGCTGGTAGCAGAGGAGGATCAAGTCGGCGCGGCGCTGGACGCTGTACTTGGCGAGAAGATTGGAGACGTGGAATTTCACGGTGCGCTCGGAGATATTCATCTTGCCGGCGATTTCCTTGTTGGCCAGATTTTCGAGGAGGAAGTCGAGCGTTTGCTGCTCGCGAGGGCTTAAGTCGCGCGTCCCGGAAAGCCGTAGCCGCTGGCCCTGCTTGGATTGCAGAATGCTCTCGAGAAATCCGGACAGGATGGTGCGCGGCACCCAGAAGCCTCCGCCGGCGACCATGAGGATGGCGCGCGCGAACTGCTCCTGCGCGTCATTGTAGGCGAGGAGGCCTTTCACTCCCAGCCGCAGCAGCGCAAAGCTGAACTGTTTCGAGAAATGCTCAGCCACCACGATGATGCGCGCATCGGAAAAACGCAGCACAATGCCGGCGAGCAATGCTTCGAGCGCGGGGCCGGGCAGATTGGCGTCGCAAACGTACAAAGGAACGCGCGGCAAAGGGTGCGTGCGCAGCCCGGAAGCGAGCGTCGTTTCCAGCGGCACGGCGCGAATGTCGAATGCCTTTTCGCCCAGCGTCTTCTGAAATCCCTGCAGGACCAGCGGATGGCTGGAAATAAGACACACTTTCGGGCGGCGCTTGGGGTTGGTTGCCCTCACATGGCACGTTACCGCGCGGGAGCGAGGCAAACAATGCGCCGCGATGGCAACATAGACACGGCGCTGCCAATGTTACGCATCAGATAATACCGCCTGATCCGCCAGGGGGGTGGCTCGGGCGGTTCACCTTGCAAATCGATGCGCACGGCGCCTTCAAGATTCGAAAATCACTTCGGCCATGGCCAGATTGCCGCTGTGCGTGATGGTGAGCTGGATGTTTTTCACGCCGAGGCGCGCGGCGAATTCCTGCGCCACTCCGGCAAGCCGCAGAGTGGGCTTGCCGCCGGGGAGGCGAATCACTTCGATATCGCGCCAGCGGACGCCGTGACGCCAGCCGGTGCCCAGAGCTTTCATGGCGGCTTCCTTGGCGGCAAAGCGGCCCGCAAATCGCTCGGCGGCGTCTCGAAACTTTCGGCAATAATCCGCCTCGGCGGACGTGAAGACGCGTTCGATGAACGCGGTAGGATGCCGCGCGATTGCCGCTTCGATGCGGTCAATTTCGGCGATGTCCAATCCCAGCCCCACGATCAAATTGATTTCTCCTCGGCGGCAGCCCGCTCGCCTTCGCTGAATTATACCCACGTATAATGGAATTGGGCGCCATTCTGTTGCGCCGAACCCCATGCCCAAGCTGACTGCGGCCAAAATTGCGAATCGCGCCAAGTCGCGTGCGCCACGCTCCGAGGAGCAGTGGCGGCTGCGGCGCGCCGGAAAACTTACTGTTGTGGAATGCGCCGCGTTGGATTTTCCGTGGCTGATTCACGGCTTCAGTACGCGGCTCGGCGGCGCAAGCCGACTGGAACGTTGGCATGGCGGACGGCATACGGCGGAGACAGTCCTGAATCTGGGTTTCACGGACTGGGATTCGCGCGAAAGTGTGCTGGAAAATCGCCGCCGCTGGAGGAAAGCGCTCCATGCAAGCGATTTTGATTTGATCGCGCTGAAGCAGTTTCATTCCGACGCGATTCGCACTGTGAGTGTGGTCAGCAAGCCATCAAATGCGGCACCTTGGCAGGGCGACGCGTTGATTTCAGGCGTGCCGCGCCGCCTGCTTTCCGTGCAGACGGCTGATTGCATTCCCATCCTGCTGGCGGATTCGGAGAGCCGCGCCGTGGGGGCCGTCCATGCGGGTTGGCGCGGGACGGTGAAGCGAATTGCGGCGAAGACAGTGGGAAAAATGCGGATGGAATTCGGGGCGCGTCCAGAAAATCTGGTCGCCGCGCTTGGTCCCGGTATCGGCGCGTGCTGTTACGAAGTCGGTCCCGACGTGGTGAAGGAATTTGCCAGCCAGTTTGCGGACGCAAAAGATTGGTTCGACGATATTTTCGAACAGTTGGCGTATGACGACAATCCCAATCCGCTACCGTGGCTCTCGATGATGCCGCCGGGACATGAACGCCCGCTGCGGACGCACCTCGATTTGCACGCAGCCAACCGCGCGATACTGCTTGCCGCGGGCTTGCGGCCCGAGAACATCTTCAGTTGCCCATACTGCGTTTCCTGCCAACCGGAACTTTTTTTCAGCTATCGCCGCGAACGTCCCACCGGACGATTGATGGCTTCCATCGCTCTCCGCTGAACGCGCCGTTTGCTTTTTATTCGAGGGCGATTATGAGGTTCGGGAGGTCTTTAAGGTTTGCGGGGCGGCAAAATCAATTTCTTTGCGGAGACAAGTTGGGCATAAACAGCCAGTGTCTTGAACCGGCATTGGTATAGGAGGAAGGGCTGTGCACCAGCAGTCGTCAGCCAGTGTGCAAGTCATGGCGCTTCCACAGCGAGGGCAGCAGGTATCCATATAAGGTTGCCATCACACAACGCCGCCGAATCGGAAATTCGAGAGCGGTTTGTCGTCGTTAGTTTCGCCACCGTTACCGCGCAATTCACATCCGAACTCCAATGACCCCCATGTTACGGAGCGACGGCGAAGACCGTGCCGCAGCCCGTGACAAGAGTGAATGTGCAGGGCCCGTTTCCGCCGTAGGGAGTGGTCCCATAAAGCAAACCCGCCTTGCCGAAGACCAGGTTGGTGGAGGGATATGTTGCTCCGTTGTTTTTGCTGGAGAAATTGTTAAGAATTACCTCCGTCCATGCGCCGCCTTTCACGGCCGGTGGCACAATCTTGAATGCAGTGCCTTGGTAGGTCGTGCCGCCATTCTGGCTGGTGCCGAAAAGGTTTCCCGCGCTGTCAAAAATCACGCCAGCGTAAGAGTAGCCTGCATCGAATTGATATTGCGGGAAAGCGTAAAGCACACTTTCCACCCAGCTTTGGCCTTGTTCGGCCGGCGGTGAAAGCTCGAATACCGTTCCCTCCGAAGCCCCTTGGCCTCCCTGACCTTCCATGGTCGTGCCGTAGAGGTTGCTGGCCTGGTCGAAAATCAGCGAATCAACCGGATTAGCGCCGTCAGTCCCCCTGAATTGATGAATGACGGCGTAGGCCCACGCGCCGCCCTGCGTGACTGGCGGGGATGCCTCAAAAACTATGCCGCATCCGTCCTCGCAGTAGGAACTGAGGTAACCGCCGTATTCCGTCGTGCCGTAAAGATTTCCGGCCGAGTCGATCACTACGCCCGCATCCGGAAAGAAGCCGTCATCCCCACCGCCGAAACTGTGAAGAATTGTTTCCGTCCACTCCCCGCCTCGCTGTGCCGGAGGAGAAACTTCATACAATATGCCAAGCTCGTACTGGCCGCCAAGAAATGTTGTGCCGTAAATGTTTCCTTTCGCGTCGAATGCCAGGCCGCCCTGTGGAGCGGTCCCATCATCGCCTTGGCCAAAGCTATGAAGCACGTTTTCAGTCCACGCCCCACCTCTCACGGCTGGCCGCTTTAGCTGGAAAACGACGCCTCCCGAAGCTCGATTCGCGTACTGGCCGCCGCAGACGCCGGTCCCGTATAGGTTGCCGTCCGGGCCAAGAATTATATTGCCATGAGGGAATCCTCCTCCGAGGCCGCAGTCGAACGAATAGAGGCCTGAAAAGCTCCAGGCGCCGCTTTTTTCCGCGGGCGGCGAAAGCTCAAACACATTGCCGCACAATTCCGAACATGGGTATCCGACGGCGTCTTGCGTGACCCCATAAAGATTGCCGTCTTTGTCCACGGCCAGGCTGCCGGAGGGTACCGCGCTGTCGCTCCCATTTTGAAATTGATAGAGGATTTTTTCGCGCTGGCCCGCACCCGACGCACCGCAGGGAAACACCGTACTGCAAAGAATCAGGGCTGCCATGAGGCCGATGCTCAGAATGGTCAGTGGAAATCTTGCTTTAGTGTGAAGCGGCGAATGGTGCAACGCGAGTTATCTCCTGTGGATCGTGCCCATTGAAGCTGCCCGAACTGGGAACTTCGTGGTTTGTTGGGCTTGTCTCTGCGGGTCATTCTACACCCAACAGCGTTCTGTCCGGAACTAATGCTACGGGGATTCGGGTGCGAAAGCGCTTGGCGCGGGGCGAATGTTTTCCAGCAGCGCGAGCTGGCCGCATGCGGCCATGACATCCCGGCCGCGCGAATAGCGTACGAAAGCGCCGAAATTCTTTTCCGTGAGGATACGGCGAAATTCCTCGGTGCTCGCCGGCTCCGGCGCGCAATAGGGGAGCTCTCCGGGATTCCAGGGAATCAAGTTCACTTTGCAACGCAGTCCGGCGAGGAGACGCGCCAGCCGTCGCGCGTCGTCGGGAGAATCGTTGGCGCCGCCCATGAGCACGTATTCAAACGTGAGATGCTCCCAGGAGCGCAGCGGATAGCGGCGGCAGGCGTCGAGCAGCATCTTGATGGGATATCTGCGGTTGATGGGCATCAGCGCGTCGCGTTGCGCATCGCCGGAAGCATTCAGGGAGACGGCCAGCTTCGGCCGGACTGCTTCCTGCGCCAAGCGCTCAATGCCGGGGACGATGCCGCTGGTGGAAAGAGTGGCGTGGCGCGGCGAAATCCCCACGCCCGCCGGGTCCAACATGATTCGCAGCGCGGCCATCACCGCGTCATAGTTGAGCAAGGGCTCGCCCTGGCCCATCAGTACAACATTTGTTCGCGGGCGCAGGACCTCACGATTTTCTTCCAGCAGCAACAGAACCTGGCCCACCATTTCGGCGGCGGTGAGGTTGCGCGTCAAGCCCAGCGTTGCAGTGAGGCAAAAATGGCAATCCACCGCGCAGCCGGCCTGCGTGGAGATGCAAATGGTTTGGCGTTCGCGCTCCGGCATGAAAACGGCTTCCACGCTGGCGACAGGCTTCAATCCCGATTTCGCGTTTCCAGCCGCGCTTTCCGGCGCATGCCATGCCAGCACGTAGCGCACGGTGCCATCCGCTGAATCGTATCGCCGAATGATGCGTGGCAGGCTGAGGCGCGTTTCGCGTTCCAGGCGCTCTCGCAACGGCAACGGAAGATTGGTCATTGCGCCGACACTCGCGCGGCGCTCCACGTAGAGCGCGTGATAAATTTGCGCGGCGCGATAAGCCGGCTCGCCCAAACGCGCCATCAATACGTGCAATTCATCGCCGGATTTGCCAAGCAGCTCTTGAGCTTCTTCAGTATGCTGAAATTCCGGCGCGACGGGGGGCATGGCCACTCCTGTTTTTATCTTAGCATGCGCATGATGCGGGGGTGCGCATCCGCCCCGCTGGGATTATAATGAGTGCCCATATGGGCGCATGGAGGGTTTCGCATGGCTCTGCAATTTGCGATTGAAGACTGGGTTCAGCGGCTGACGGGGATTCCCAAGGATGATTTCACGGTTTCAGGCGTGCACGAATTCCTGCTGAAAAACGCCGTCGACGTGGCGTCGCTCGATCCTTATCTTTACTACTCGAAAGCGCACTACACGCGCAACCTGATCTACAAGTGCGACCTCTTCGAAGTGATGGCAATTTGCTGGGACTCCGGCCAGTTCAGCGCAATCCACAATCATCGCGGGCAGAACTGCTGGATGGCCACGCCCATCGGGCGGCTACGCGTGCAGAATTATCGCCTTGAAGGCCGCGACGAGGCTCATTCCCAGTGCCATCTGGTGCCTACGGATTTTTACGACATGGACGCGAACCGTCCCGGCGTGGTGGACCCCAAGGAGCCGGTGCATTCCGTCACCAATCTGCCTGAATTCGGCGCGCGCGCAGTCAGCGTCCATATTTATTCCTACCCCTACGCCGAGTGCGAAATATATTCGCTGGAAAAGGGGACGTACATGGACGTGCCGCTGCATTACACCAGTGAATACGGCCGGCTGTCTCCTGACGAGAAACTTGTCTAGCGGCTAGGGTTTGGCGCCGGTGACGAGCAGGGCGCCGATGGCGCGGAAAGCGGCAAGCTGTGCCGCGTCGCGAAACCAACGGCCAGTGTAGACGTCGGGATTGGGAGTAGGATCGGGAATATTCGCGTGCGAGACGGCGGAAAATCCCGCGCGGCGGAACAATTCTTCCCATTCAGCGGCGGAAAGCAGATGCGTAATGACCGGTAGCTCTTTTCCCCACTGATGGCAATCGGGATTATCGCGATAATAATTTATGAGGGTCCACGCAGAGCCGCCATCTCGAAGGACGCGAAAGATTTCGCGGAGACCGGCGGCGGGATCGGGCCAGTAGTAGGAGGATTCGACGGAAACGGCGCGGGAGAAAAATTGCGACTCCCAGGGAATTTCGTCCACTCCGCCGACGGCGAAAACCAGGTTAGGGAATTCAGTGCTCGCGGCACGCGCGCGGCGAATCATTTCATCAGAAACATCCATGCCGACGACGCGTCCCTGGGGAACACGCCGGGCGAGAATTCGTGACAACCAACCCGAGCCGCACCCCACATCCATGACGTTTTCTTCCGGCTGCAAATCCATGCGATCGAGCATGGGCTTGGTGATGGGCCAATGGTCGTGCTCCATCTCCTCGCCACGGCCGTCTTCGGCCCAGCGGTTGAATTCATCGCGAACGGCCTGATTGGGTTCAGCGTCGTCGGGTTTTGCTTGCTGCGATGGCATTCGTCTCCAGCCTCCTCGAAGCGGTTTATTTGCGGCTGGGGAATCCAGCAGCGTACATTTGCGTTCGTCGGACGTCAAGATGGGGGCTAGAGACCATCCACGAGCGTCGTGATGGCCCGTTGGAAATCAACCTTGCCGTCCAAATACGGTTGCCAGTAAGCGCGCAGCAGTTTTTCGTAGCTCTGCCAGTCGGGCTCGTATAGAGCATTGCGCTGCGCATAGGGGATATATGCGGGCACGCCGCCTCCACCGCTTATGGGAGGCCCAGTGCTCTCCAGTGCCTGCTGCACCAGCACGCCCGTGGTGTAGAAAATCAGCGCATGCCACAGGTCGCGCGGGATCGGCTTTTTCTGCTGGTTACATTCGCGGGCGATTTGCTCCTGCACTTTCCCGGCCAGAAGGTGAGAAGCTTCGTGGAACAGCACTTCGAGGCCCGGCAGTTCATCGTTGCGCGGATCTTCGCTTGAAACGGTGATTCGCGCGGGGTCGAGCGTGGTATAAGCGCCCAAAGGTCCGGCATATCCGGCCACGTCCACGCGGATGGGAGCGGAAGGCCAGTCGGATTCGTAAACCCTCGAAATTTTCTTGGAAAGAGTGGGGCTGAGATCACGGACCAACGGCGCAACGTTGGCCACCCAGAGGCGGTTATGCCGGTCCTGCTCCGGCCATTCACGGCTGTGATAAACAGGCGCGGCAGCTTCCAACGCGGCCAGCAATTCCGGCTGAAGTCCTGAAACGCAATGGGGACCGGCTCGATCGGAAAGGTCGGGACAATCCTCCAACAGCGCCAGCTTGTCGGTAATAGCCGGAAGCGTATTGTCGAAGAGCAGATCGCGGTGGGCCAGGGTGGCCGCGTAGTAATTTACGGCGGCATCCCACTGTTTCCGCTCGGCGGGATTGGAGGGCGGAGCTATCGGCGGCGCTGGCGTGGCGGCTCCTCCTCCCAGCGTTACCGCCAAGCCGTCGCGCCGGCGCGCTTCTTCGTAGAGGCGCAGATGAAGGTTCAGCCAGAAACTACTGTGAAATTCAAATCGCGCATCGTGCTGCGGAGCTTGTTCCACCATGGCCGTCGGCGCGGCTGTACCGACGATGGGCTGTGGAACTTGGCCATGCGCAACCGCGGACACAGTCAACGCGGTGAAGAAAACGACGGCCATGAGGCGCCTCGGCAGGATGCCGCATGGTCGCGCTCTGCCCGCCGCCGCGAAATGAATGGATTTGTGCCTCATGGACGGGAAAAATAAAATGTCGGACCGCCAGCCGAGGGGGACTCAGCGAATCGCGACGTCAGGCCTTCGCCGGGCGCGCCAATTCCAATCCGCGCAGCGCCGCCAATAACAGTGCCAACTTCACGACTTCGCCGGGCAAAAATGGAAGCAATCCTGCCTCGAGCGCACCGCTAAAACTGAAATGGAATAGCAACGCCAGCCAGGCGCAGCCTCCCGCGAAAATCAGCGCTTCGCCGCATAGCAATGGTGCAATCCACTGTGCTGTGCGGGCTTTTAGTCCGGCCGCGTAGGAGCGAGCCGACGCGCGCTCGATCAGCCAGCCGGTTGCGAAGGCGGCCACCGGAAACGCAAGGAGATAGCCGGCAGTGGGGCCGAAAAAGCGCATTGCCCCAGGCGCGCCGAACGGCTGGAAGACCGGCAATCCCACCGCACCTTCCAGGAGATACAGCACCATGGTCAGCGAACCGCGCCGCGCACCGAAAAGCGCGGCTACCACGAGCACTCCAAAAGTCTGCCCGGTCACCGGCACGGGCGTTCCCGGCAGCGGAAGGGCAATCCACGCGCATAACACCATCAGCAGGTTAGCGCTGGCGATTCGCGCGATTTCCGACGCGAATCCCTGCCCCGAAATAAAGCGGTCGGCCAGTGGCCGCGCCGCGATGTGCATTGTGGACATTTCTTCCCGCCTTGAGCGCGATTAAATCCCGCGGTCGCGCCGCGCCAATGATTTCGCCCGCGGCGTCAACCGCGCCGATTATACCCGTGACGAATCCTCAACGCCACTCAACATTACGGCGTGGTTGCTGCCGACGGCGTGCCTTCGGCCGGACTGATTTCAATATGCGAGGCCAGGCCCTTGGCTTTGCCGGTTTTTATCAGCCATTCCTGGAGCGCCGACGCAAGGCGTTCTGGTGAGACCCGCAGACCCGCTTCGAGCTGCCCGGCGGCGGTGGGCAATGTGTCGTCAAATTCCGCCGTACCTGTGAAGTTGCGCATGAAGAATTTATCCAGCCAATCCAGGGGGCAGGGCTGCCGTTCGCCATTTATTACCAAATCCACACGCCATTTTTTGGCAAACATGCACGCAGTATAGCATCGCCGCGCACCGGCATCTGCCGGTGAGAATGTTGCAATTCATTCGGGCGTGACCTAAACTTTTCGCGTTGCGACTGGCACGCGACACACGCGCAAGAATTCGCGGCCCTTATGGCGCATCGCGCGTTTCTTGAAGTGATTGCCGTGGAGGGAGAAGTGCCCACAGCCCTGGAGAGCTGGGTTGAGGAGGTTTCGCACCTCACCAAGCCGGAACGCATCGTATGGTGCGACGGCTCTCAGCAAGAGTATGAGCGGCTGATTCCGGAGATGCTGCGCATCGGGACGTTCCAGGCGCTGAACGAGAGCACCTATCCTAACTCCTACCTGCATCGCAGCGATCCCTACGACGTGGCACGCACCGAGCAAGTGACGTTCATCTGCACGGCGCGGAAGGAGGACGCCGGCCCCACCAACAATTGGATGGCTCCGGCAGCCGGGAAAGCCAAGCTTCGGCCGCTTTTCGAATCCGCGATGCGCGGCCGCACGATGTATGTGGTTCCCTACATCATGGGCCCGGTGAATTCTCCGTACAGCAGAATCGGCGTGGAAATTACAGACAGCCCCTACGTTGTGGCCAGCATGCGTATTATGTCGCGCATGGGCCAAGTGGCTTTGGACCGCCTGGGTGAGTCCGATAATTTTGTGCCCGGGCTTCATTCGCTGGGCGATTTGAATCCCGACCGGCGTTTCATTCTTCATTTTCCCGAAGAAAAATTGATTTGGAGCATTGGATCGGGGTATGGCGGCAACGCGCTGCTGGGCAAGAAGTGTTTTGCGCTGCGCATCGCGAGTTGGATGGCGCGCGATCAGGGCTGGATGGCGGAACATATGCTGATTCTGGGCCTCGAGGATCCCTCCGGGAAACTGACATACATGGCCGCAGCCTTTCCCAGCGCGTGCGGCAAGACCAATCTGGCGATGATGGTCTCGGCGCTGGAAAACCAGGGTTATCGCGTGTGGACGGTGGGCGATGACATTGCCTGGTTGGTTCCTGGAGAGGACGGCTACCTGCACGCCATTAATCCAGAGGCTGGATTTTTCGGAGTGGCGCCGGGCACCAATGAAAAAACCAATCCTAATGTGATGGAGGCGTTGCGGAAAAATTCCATTTTCACGAACGTGGCGATCACGCCGGATCGTGAACCCTGGTGGGAGGGCATGACGGCCTCGCCACCGTCGGGAATGATTGACTGGCTGGGGAAGCCGTGGCAGGCAGGTTCGCCGGCGGCGCAGCCGAATTCGCGCTACACCGTTCCGGCGCAGCAAGCGCCCTGCATTTCGCCGCGTTGGCAGGATCCCGCGGGAGTGCCGATTTCGGCGTTTATTTTTGGCGGGCGGCGCGCGCATTTGGCTCCGCTGGTATATGAGGCGCGCGATTGGGAGCACGGCGTTTTCGTCGGCGCTGGAATGGCATCGGAAACGACGGCGGCGGCAACCGGCGCCGTGGGAGTGACGCGGCGCGATCCCATGGCGATGCTTCCCTTCTGCGGTTATAACATGGCCGACTATTTCCGCCACTGGATCGAAATGGGGCGGAAGCTGAAGCATCCACCTCGAATTTTTCACGTGAACTGGTTTCGCAAGGGCGCGGACGGAAAATTTCTATGGCCCGGATACGGGGAAAACGTTCGGGTGCTGAAGTGGATGCTCGAACGAATCGAAGGCAAGGTAAATGCGGTGGACACGCAGATTGGACTGGTTCCGGAGCCGAACGGAATTACTCTCGACGGGCTTCAGGTTTCAAAAGATACGATGGGGGAGTTGCTGCGCGTGGATGCGGCGGAATGGTCCACTGAAGCTGACGCCATCGAGCAATTTTTCGTGAAGTTCGGCTATCGCCTGCCCTCCGAGTTGTGGGACCAGCACTCCGCGCTTACGAAACGATTGGGTCAAGCCGTCGCGACTTCGGCACGCTGAAGGCGGCCAAGGCGATTCCCTAGCCTGACCAGCGAAAATTGCAACACATGCCCGCTCTCTCATTCGCATTGAAATCATATTTTGAACTTGCCAAGCAGAACGGCGACGGAAATGAGTGGCCGTGCTTGATAGACCCTGTTCGAGAGATGCTCATTAAGCTGGAAATTCCTTACATAGCTGACCGTCGCAGCGTCGGCTCACGTCACGGCTTCGACGTTTCTTGGAGCCGAAGAGGCGCAACTGAAAAAGCTAGCCAGAAAGGATGCGAATGAATCAGGCAGACAGAAAATATAATCGCGGAACTGATATGGGAATGCGGGGTTGGCTGGGGCTAACGTTGGCCATTGCGGGAGTGTTGGCGTTTGCGGGCGTGCTTGCGTGTGTTGCCGCGGAAGCCAGAACGTGGGCGCAGGCGGCACCAGTTTCCCCAGCGGCGTCGCCGACGCAAAAGTCAGGTGGAAAGATAAAGCCACAGGTGGCGACAGACTTGGCCAAGCGGCTGGCGCGCTACCGGCGGGTGGATATGCCGTTCCAGTCAAAAGGATTGACGGCGCGCGAGCAGCAAATGGTGAAGACGTTGGTGGACGCCGCCGGCTGTCTCGAAGATATTTACTGGCGGCAGGTGGATCCGAAGGCATTAGTGCTGTATAAGTCGCTGGCGGGCAGCCAGAATCCTACCGACGTGATGTTGCGGCGCTTACTTTTCATTAACGGCAGCCGCTTCGACCTGATTGACGACAATCATCCATTTGTGGGCACGGAGCCGATGTCGCCCGGGCGCGGCTTTTATCCCGCGGGCCTGACGCGCGCACAGGTGGAAGCGTTTGTGAAGGCGCATCCCGATCAGAAGAGCGCGATCTACAGCCCGTTCACGATGATTCAGGGCTCGCCCGATGATCTGCGCGCCGTGCCTTATCATGTGGCGTTCCGCGAATTCCTCGAGCCGGCCGCGCAAGACCTGCGCAAAGCGGCCCAGCTCAGTGACGATGCAGCGTTCGCACATTTTTTGCAATTGCGCGCCGATGCGCTGCTTTCCGACGATTATTACGCGAGCGACCTGGCGTGGCTGGACCTTAAGAGTCCAAGAGTGGATGTGATTTTCGCGCCGTATGAAGTTTATGACGACGGGCTGCTGGGGGTGAAGACTTCCTACGGCGCGGCGGTGCTGCTGCGCAATGAGGAAGAAAGCGCCAAGCTGGAAATCTATCAGAAATACATTGCGCAGCTGCAAAAGGCTCTGCCGATTTATCCGATTGACCTGCCCTCCAAGGAGGGGCACACATTTCCGATGGAGGTGATGGACGCGCCCTATCGCGCGGGCGATCTGCTGCACGGATACCAGGCGGTGGCCGACAATCTGCCGAATGATCCGCGCGTGCAGGCGGAAAAAGGGACCAAGAAAATTTTCTTCAAGAACTTCATGGATGCGCGCGTGAACTATATTATTTTGCCCGTGGCGAAGCGGCTGATGGATCCGAAACAGGCCGCGCTGGCCAGCGGAGACGGCTACCTGGCGGCTACATTGATGCACGAAATATCGCACGGGCTCGGGCCCACCTACGCCCGCGTGAACGGCAAGAATGTGGACATTCGCGAGGCGATCGGGCCGCGGTATTCCGCGCTGGAGGAGGCCAAGGCAGACGTGGTGGGCATGTTTTGCCTGAAATGGCTGGCGGATCATGGCGCGGTGCCGAAGGAAAATCTGCCGGGCTATTACGCGTCCTACGTGGCGGGAATCCTGCGGAGCGCGCGCTTCGGAGTGGGCGAGTCGCACGGCGCGGCTGAAATGATGGAGTTTAATTTTTTGTCGGAGAAGGGCGGAATCAAGTTCGATAAAACGACTTCGCGCTACATGATCCAGGATCAGATGATGTCGGACAGCATCGGACAACTCGCGCACGAGTTACTGGCCATGGAAGCCACGGGCGACCGCAGCTACGCTGAAGGTTGGTTCGCAAACTTCGGAGTTATGAAACCGGAGCTGGCCGCGCAGTTGAAGAAAGTCCAGGATATTCCGGTGGATATTGAGCCGGTGTTCGCGCTTGCGCCTCCATTGCGCTGAACGCATTATAACCAAATATAATTGGATGACCGGCAGTCGGTGGCATCCTATGAACAGCGGCCACTACCATTCCATGAATCGTAATTGGTTTCGTGTTCTTGTGAGCATCCTTGTACTTTTATTTCTGATAATTTTGCTGACGAATAAATCCAAAACTATCCCGTTCGGCGACGCAGCTAACCGGGCGCTTGCGCAATCACTTCTCACTTTGCCGGGCAGTCCCGCATTTCATTTGAAGGTGGTTGTTTCCGAGCCTAAGGAACCTTATTCCGACTACAAAGCAGAGATAGAAGAATATTGGGTATCTCCTGAAAAGTGGCGACGGGTAATTCATTCCTCGGACTACTCCCAAACGGTCGTCGTCAATGGAGACAAAGCCTTTGTCCAGGATGATGACGATTACTTCCCCGTCTGGCTTCAGAACGTGATTACCGCCCTGTTTAATCCCATCCCCAATCTTCAGGAATTGAAGCAAAGGAATTTGAAAGTGCCGCTCCCGGGTTTATGGGAAAGCTTATTACCATGCGTGAACGTAAGGGCAAAAATTGGTGTTCCTCCGGTGCAGGCCCCGGCATTTAGCGTGGTCTGTTTTAGGGAGCCGGCAGGCCTGCTTGATGATATCGTTACACCAGAGTATTCCGCTGAATTCAGCGATTATCAGAATTTCTTAGGTAAGCAGGTGCCGCATCGAATGACCTTCGATCCCGAACCCGGTCGGACCATCGAAGCCCGCATTGCGGAATTAACTCCCCTCGAGAAGGGCTCTCCGAGCCTTTTTGAAGTGAGCGAATCTACTCCGGGGAAAGACATCCTTCCTGGCATCTTTGTGAAGCAGGCTGAGCTGATGGCCCTTTCTGTCCGGACGCCTGCGGTTGCATGGCCCACGACGCGGAAAAAACCTGCTTCCGGGGTGATCGCGATTTTTGTCTCAATTGACCGCGAAGGTCATGTTCAGGAAACTTATCCACTGTATTCCGATAATTCGGACATGGCGGAGGCTGCCCAGCGACAGGTGGCAAAATGGCGATTCAAGCCGGTCATTGCGGGAGGGATTCCTGTACAGGCGAAATCTTTGCTGGCTTTATCGTTCAACACCAAGATCGAAAATCCCGTGACCGTCCTATCTGACGCGGAAATGCGCAAGCTGGCAATAAAGATAGTCGAGCCCACTGCGCAGCAGTGTTTGGCTCCATCGGGAGCAACCTACACTCTGACTGTCTCATTGGGAAGGCAAGGAGAACTGCTCGGCTACATCGTGCCGGCTGGTCTTTCGCCGAGGCTACAGATTGCTACACATCGGATAATCGAAGCATGGCAATTCAAGCCCTATATGCGTGATGGCTCGCCCGATGTTGTGAACGGCAACATTACATTTCATATTCCCGCCCCGCAGGGCATTCGCTATGCTGTTTGTGAAGTTGTCGACCATTTGACTCCCCCCTATGACGTTCGCCCGGGTTCCGGATATATCGTGAGCGAGTAAGCGAACAACACTCGCTGAAGGAGAACGAAAGACTACAAAAGGGATTCGATTTCGGCGTCCAGCGTGACGTGGGTTTGGGGGAAGCCGTTGATGAGGAGGACGGGAAACTTTTCCGCTTCGCGATTCTGGAAATGGAGAAAGCGGCTGATCTGGTAATCCTCGTCCAGCTCAGAGAAAACCGTTTCGGCGTTGACGCGCGGAAGGCCAAAATCGGAGAGGGATACAGCGGCCCCGAAGCCCCCCGCCAAGTCCCGGTATTTTTTCACCACGTCACTTAGGCTCATTTTCGTCGCCCGTTAGATCCAGACGTATGCTCCCGCCTCGCCGTAAGGGAAATTCATATAGAAGAGATTAACCTCGGGAATTTTTTCGAGCGCGGAGCAGAAGCGGGCCGCGCCATGCAGTGCGCACAGATTTTCTCCGGGCGCGGCGCGGACATCATCGAAACTATCGAGGCTGGCTACCTGATCGCGAGGGACATAGAGCCACGTGGCGGAGCGGCGGCACTCTTCACAAGATATTTCGGGACGGGCCAAACGCTCCTCGATGGCGGCGGAGAGGTCCGGCTCGAGGCCGGAGGCTTCAAAATCCGGCGTGGCGACGAAGAAATATTGAGTAACGGCATCGGGATCAGGCTCAAAGGCGACGATATTGCCGTCATAAGCCGCCAAGGCGGGTTCGAGGATGCGCAACAAGCAGTCGCGACAGAGGGAGACGTCGGGCGCTACGCGCTGCTGCTGCGGAACGGCTTTGCCCCGCACGTAAAGAATATGCGGCACCAATGTGGCCATCCAGCCCGTCTGATGCTCGAGGTGGACGCATTCGGCGGGCGCGCCGGAGAACCTCGCCCACCATCCGCGTGACTTGGGGCGAAACGCCAGCGTGGGATAGGCGTCTTCGATGGGAATGCGCCGCATAATTTTCCAGGACCGCCGGCGCGCGTGATGCCGCGGGGCCGGACCATGTGCCGATTCTATCGCACTGAGGAGACGACGCGCTCGATGAGCGCCAGACCATTGGGCACGCGGGCGGGAAATATAGCCAGCCGAAGACAAATTGGAGACAAAAAGAGGGTTTTTTTTTATCTGAAGAGCAGATGAAAAATACAGGAAGGAGTGTATACTTTGGGAAGTCAACCGCTAGTGAGACAGAAGCCCGGTTCATGCAAATCTAGCGCTTGGGACGAATCGGGAGCCGTTGCGTTAATCCGCGGGTATTTTAATGGGGAGATTCACATGCGACTAATTTCCAAATCTTTGATGGCCGTTCTGCTATTTGGCATCGCTTTCGCGGGGAATGCGTGGGGACAGTGTCCTGACCGGCCAAATACCGGCTCGAATGTTGTAGACCCTCTGACACTCTACAGCCAAAACGGGACGCTGCAGGTGGCACTGACCCTGAATGAATCCACGGACGATTTTGGATATGTGCATTACTGCTATATCTACAATAACAATGGCACGATGGTGGAAGCGCCGTCTCTTCACCTGGATCCGGGAGACACGCTCATTATGGATATCACCAACGCGCTCAGCCCGGATGCCTCGACGCAAGATCTTGCGCCGGCGATTGACGGCATGGACATGACGACTCACAAGCCCGCTGGTAGTCCCCCGAGCGACTGCAACGGCGGCACCGTCACCGACCATACAACGAACGTCCATTTTCACGGCCTGAACGTTCCGCCAACCTGCCATCAGGACGACGTGATATACACATTGATTCAGCCGGGCGATCCCGCATTTGAGTACAAAATTCAAATTCCGCCTAATGATCCTCCGGGAATGTACTGGTATCACCCTCATCCACACGGCTTCGCCACGATCCAGGTGAACGGAGGGGCTTCCGGCGCGATCATCATTGGAGGAACGAATGGGTTGAACCCGGACGTGGAGGGATTGAAGGCGCGCCAAATTATTATGCGTCAGCAATTTCTCACCGGTCCGTGGCTCGCCGGGCCCAATCAGTTGACCATCAATTTCCAGGTATCGGCGCCGCCGAACTTTCTCGCTCCTGTTATTTTAATGAACTCCGGGCAAAACCAATTCTGGCGGGTGGTGAATGCTTCCTCGCAGGGATTTCTGGCGCTGCAGGTTTGGTATGGGTCAACCCCTCAACCGCTTGAGCTGATTTCCGTTGATGGAGTGCCACTGAAGGAAAAGAGGATTCTCACTACCATCCACATGTTTCCGGCCGGCCGCGACGAATTCATTGTGAAGGCGCCGCCTGCGGGCGTTATTGCCACTCTGCAAACCGTGAGCTTCCAGACCGGGCCTATCGGCAACCCGACCATCCCGCAGAAAATTGCAGATATCAACCTGACGCAGGACAACCTGAAAGGCCTGGCGGTGATGCCGTCTGTTTCCAAACCGGCGCTCAGCTATGATACCGATGAGCTCGCTCGATTGAAGCCCACAACCCAACGTAACCTTTATTTCTCCGAATCCGCGGGTGGAGTAAACGGGCCGAATAACTACTACATTACGGTGGACGGACAGCGACCTCACCAGTTTCAGGTGAATGAGCCGCCAGCCATTAAGACGACAGTCGGTGCCGTCGAGGATTGGACCATCGAAAACCGCGCGCTGGAGGATCATGCCTTCCATATTCACCAGGTGCATTTTCTAATTATGGCCATTGACGGCAAACCGGTGGCGGAGCCGTTCTATGCGGACACATTTTTCGTGCATGCCTGGAGCGGATTTGGTGCCTACCACAGCATTACCGTGCGAATGGATTTCCGGCATCCGGGGATTGCCGGCACGTTCGTCTATCACTGCCACGTTCTGGAACATGAAGACCTAGGCATGATGGCAAAAATTGAGGTGGACCCGAAATGACCCGTCGTGCCAACAACCAGGAGAATAGAATGCTGACCGGTGTGAAATGGGGATGGATGCTGATCGCGGCTTTGCTGGTGGTGTTTGCCGGAAGTTCGTCGGCCGGCACCAAACATTATGTAGTGACAAACGACGACAGTACCTCGGGGAACACGATCACTGTGTTCCTGCTGAATCCTTCCAATGGAACGCTCAAGGCGGTAAAGTCGGTTTCCACGGGAGGCACGGGGCTGGGCGGCGGCTATTCGGCGATCCCGCTGGTTTCCATCGATAGTAGCGACAAATGCGTTTTTGCCACCGATGCGACGACTCAGCTGAACAACGTGGCGACCGGCGACGTGGCAGCATTTACTACCCCATCGTTTACGTTAGTTGGCGATTACAGCGATGCGTCGCTGAACGGAACGGTGAACGGAATCGGGTTGGCGCTGAGTCCGACCGGGCAGTATCTCTACGCAGCGTACAGCGGGTCGAGTAACATTGCTGTCTGGCAGATCAATACTGATTGCTCGTTGACCCTGCTCAACACTTACCCTACTCCCGCTCCGATTTCCGCAATGGTGGTGAGGCAGCAGGGATCATTTCAATACCTGATGGTTACCTATCCCGACGGTAATGCAATTGACCTATTCACCATCGGCGGCAACGGCACTACGCTCACGGAGCAGCCTTCCGGGCCTGTGACGCCGAACCATACACCAAGTGGACTGGACATTACTCAGGACGGGAACGTCGCACTGATTGGCGACATCACCAATCCGGTGCAGGTGGAAACCTATTGGGTGAGCAACGATGCGACGCAGTGCTCGCCCGGGGCCGCTCCTTGTCTCACTGGACATCAGAACTTCATTAACTTGGGAGACGCGAATGGCGCGGCTACGCTGTGGCTGAGTCCGCAGGCGTGGTCGACGGGAAGCGGCTGCCTTTATATAGCCAATGGCGGCACGTTCACGGTGACTCCGGCGAATTTCACGGAAGGCTCGGCGGCAGGCAAAGTTACGCTGACCAACGGCAAAGCTGTCCGCCTCCCTCTGCGCAAAGGCGTTTTGTTCCTCGGCGAAGTGCAGACTGTCACGCCCGTCGGCGCCGGTGGAGGAGTTTACGTCGCGGAGTATCCGAGCCTGATTGGAACGATGAAAGCCAATGCCGATTGCTCCCTGGTGACCGGCAAGTCGAATCTAAATCCGACACCCGGCGCGAGCGTAACTTCCATCACAGCCTGGCCGCCGCGATAGGTCGAATCACGCAGAGAGAGTCAGCATGCACGTGGCTGGTGTGACAGTGGCCGCTTGAATTCAGACTGCGCGAAGGCTTTCTTCATCGCTCGATAATCGGCGTGTGAGTTGCGGTATAGAACGCTGCAACTCACAACATTGCACCTTCAATCGCGATTATTCGGCGCTCATGCCGGGAAATTTTATTTTACTGCCTGCGTACCGTTGAAGGATTCTTTCAGTGCCGTCAACACCTGGTTTACGGCATATTCCCGCGCCGTCACGCCGCGATCCTCGACATACGCGGGACGGATTCCGGAGTCTCCATCGAGATAGACCTTCTGAGCGTCGGGTTGGTGTTCCGCCAATGCCGAGGTTTTCAGACGCATGACACGGTTCGCATAGCCATCCACAGCCTGCGTGCGGAACTTCCAGCGGGCAACGGCCGCCTGCCAGTGCTGTTTATGCGCGGTGTCGTTCTGCAGCAGGTAGCTTAAATTCTCCTTGTCCTGCGCGTACATGGCCTTCAGTTGTACGAGCAATTCGGCATTGCCCTCGAAATAGGCTGCCAATTGGTCATGCAGCGCATCAGTTTTCGGTTTCACGGCGGGATGCTGGTCATTCCATTGATCGCGCAAGAGGGATGCAAGATTTTCCATCTCCGGACTGTTCTTTGCGACCGGGGTCTGGGTGCTGGCATTCGGATCGACGCTGAAAATGAATTGCTCCAGCACATCGCGCGCGTAACACTTCTTCAGAGCAGCCGAGCTGTAGCAGACCGAATTCGCGTTGTGAGTCCATTCCCGCGCCTGCGCGATGAGCGCCAGTCCAAATATTGCACATAAAACAATGGGCAACTTTCTTCGCACGCCGATCCTCCTTGCAGTCATTTGCCTTCTGTGTGCTTCGCTAAAATCCTGTCGCTTTGAAATCATCACTTTAGACAACGCTGTCATGCATTTTTCTCTAACAAGGATACGCTATCTTTCCGTCGGCATGAGTTGGAATTTGTCCGCTGGCTGTCTACCGGCTTTTTCGGCTGGTGGAAAAATGGTGCGACAAATTGCGACTGTTTTCGCGTGTCCCAACGCTTTCGTGCCTGACAGGAGGAGCCATAGCTAAGATTATGACATGAAAAATAGATGAAAATATCAGGAACGGAGTATACTGTGGGCAGCACAGCCGCTCGTGGGGAATCCCAGTTCTTGCGCGCGCTATCCCGCTTCGGGAGCAATAGAGATCCAGGGCATAATTCGGGACATATCTATATCGGGAGATTACATATGCGCATACCTTTTCAGTCCTTGATCGCCATTCCATTATTTTTGGGCTGCGCTCTTGCCGGGAGTGCGCTCGCGCAGACACCTTCGCAGCCCTGCCCGGTGCGACCTCTGCCCGGCACGGTAGTTCAGAATCCGCCGAGCCTTAGCAGCCAGAATGGAGTCCTGCAAGCGGCGTTCGCGTTGCGAAAATTCCTGGACGGCCGAGGATACGAACACTATTGCTACGACTATGTCGGCACCGAACTGCCCGGTTTTGTTGAGTCTCCCACCCTTCGCCTGACCCCTGGCGATCAGCTTATTTTGGACTTGAAGAATGACCTGCCCAAGCTGACGGACAAAGAAATGGCGGCAGAGATGCCGGGCATGGATGTGCCGCCGCCCGCGGGCGGAAGCCCTGATTGCCAGGGCGGGAAAATGACCGAGTCTTCCACCAATATGCATTTCCATGGCCTGAATATCCCGCCAACATGCCACCAGGACGACGTGATTAACACGCTTATTCAGCCGGGAGACCCGCCATTCCGATTTCAGTTCACTGTTCCGCCGAATGATCCGCCGGGCCTCTACTGGTATCATCCGCACCCGCATGGATATACGACTAACCAGGTGAACGGTGGAGCAGCGGGTGCCCTGATCATTGAGGGTATGGAAAAGCTTAGGCCGGAAGTGAGCGGACTGAAGGAACGTGTGCTGGTGATTCGCGAGCAGGTGTTGAATCCGAATGCGTGGATACCGGGCCCCTACGAAATGAGCATCAACTATCAACTGGCGGTCACGCCGGCGGCTAAACCCCCGATCATCGAGATCAAACCGCATGAAAAGCAGTTTTGGCGCGTTGCCAACGCCTCGACGCAGCTTTTCCTGGCGCTGCAATTGCAATACAGCACGATCCCTCAAAAGATGCTGCTGATCGCGGTGGATGGCGTACCGCTGAAAACACCGCAGTCTATAACCACGATTCGGCTGGCGCCTGCCGGGCGTGTCGAATTCGTCATGGAAGGCCCGGACTCGGGCCAGGATGCGCAGTTCGATACATTGGCGGTGAATACCGGGCCGGTGGGAAATCCCAATGTAGCGCAGGTGATCGCCGACATTGCAACCACCGACAATCCTCAGGACAATCTGCCGACCATGCCGGCGGTGGCGGGAACCACCGGGCCGCAGCGGTTTGCGGAACTGCTGGAGCAGCCGGTGACAACGGAACGGAGGCTGTATTTTTCCGAGACAGCCGGAGGGACCAACGGTCCGACCAAATACATGGTAACCGTGGAAGGGCAGAAGCCGCACGTATACGAGGGAAGCGATCCGCCCGCCATCAAGACGCAGATTGGAGCGGTGGAAGACTGGACGATCGAAAACCACGCGCAAGAAGAGCACGCTTTCCATATCCACCAGATTCACTTCATGGTGATGGAGATCAACGGCAAGCCGTTGGCTAATCCATACTTGTCGGACACGGTTGAGGTTCCATTTTGGAGCGGGTCAGGGCCGTTTCCGAGCGTGAAAGTACGCATGGATTTTCGAGATCCGAACATTGCGGGGACGTTCGTTTATCACTGCCACGTTCTGGACCATGAAGATGGCGGCATGATGGCAAAAATCGAAGTCGATCCGGCGAATTGAGCACAGGGAAAGGAGAACCACAATGAAGAATTGGTCGAAGATATTTCCGATGCTGCTTTTCGCCGCGATAGTCGTCCCGGTATGCGTCAGCAATGCGTCAGCGGCGACAAAGCATTACGTAATAACCAATGATGACGTTGCGGGGCCGAATACGGCAACCGTTGCGGAACTGGATTCCGCTACCGGATCGCTGAAAGTCGTGAAAGTGCTCAATACGAATGGGTTCGGCGCCGGCGGAGGTTATTTCGGCCTTTCCCGCGGAGCGGCCAGCACCGCAAATTGCCTTTTTATCTCCAACGCCGGCACCACCATCGGCGGCCAGCAAGTTGGGGACATTGCGGCATTTACGGCTCCCGGTTTCGTGCTGGTGGGAAATTACAGCAACCCAAGCTTGAGCGGCTTGGCAAACGGGATTGGGTTGGTGGTGAACCCCAATAATCAATACCTTTATGCGGCATACACTACGGCGAGCAATATTGGGGTCTGGCAAATTGGTTCCGATTGTTCGCTGACTCTTGCGAGCACAACCGCTTCCGGCGGCGCGATTGGAGGCATGGCTTTGGCGCAGCAGGCAGGAGGCGGACAGTATCTGGCGGTCTCCTATCCGAAGTATCCGAACAAGAGCTATGTGGACCTGTTCATTATTTCGAATGGCGGATCCACGGTGACCGAGGAAGCGTCGGGCCCTCAGATAGCGTTCAGCATGCCGATTGGAGTGGACATTCCGAAGGACGGCAATGTGGCAGTCTTCGGGGACACGAGCAATCCCGAGGAAATCGAAACCTGGTGGATCAGCACAACGCCGGGGACTTGCTTCCCCACAACCGCGGCGCCGCCATGCTTGAGCGCACACCAGAATTTCTCAAAGCTCAGTACCGGAGACAATTCGAGCAATCTTTGGCTGAGTCCGGCGGCGTGGTCGAATCCCACCACGGGCGGATGTCTCTACGTGAGCAGCAACACCAGCATTAAGGTAGCGACCGCTAAGTTTGTGGAAGGCACAACGCCGGGCACGGTGAGCATCACGCCTACATCGAGAACTCCCTACACAATCGCTCAGGGGGCCGGCACGAACTATACCGTGGCCATTCAGACAGTAACTGACACAGGAACAGGCGGCGGAATCTACGTGGTGGAATGGCCGAATTACATCGCCACGGTGGACGTGAATACAGACTGCTCTCTGGGAGCGAGTAAAGCGATTCCAGATCCGAGTCCTGCGGCTGCGCTGCTATCGATCACGGCGTGGCCGCCGCGGTAGGCCAAGCTACGCGAATATTCTGGGAAAAAAGGCGCCTGGCGGGTCAAGGGCGCTTTTTTTGCGCCTGCTTTTGCATGCACCGATTTGTTCCTTGCGAGATGCTTGGTTATGATTGTTGTTCGCGCTTAGGGCGCGGAGACTTCAACTTAGTTTTATCTAACGGCTCAGGAATGAGTCCCAATTGAGGGAGGAATCAAAATGTCTATTTCCGTGGGCGCGGCGGCGCCGGAATTTACGCTGAAGGATCAGAGCCAGAAGGAAGTACATCTCAGCGATTTCCGCGGGAAAAAGAACGTGGTGATTGTGTTTTATCCGCTCGATTGGAGTCCCGTCTGCACGAACGAGCATGCCTGCCTGGTGAACGACATGAAGAAGTTCGAGCAGCTCGATGCGCAAGTGCTGGGATTGAGCGTGGATTCGGCCTGGTCGCATAAGGCCTATGCGGAGAAGATGAAGATCGAGTATCCGCTGCTGGCGGATTTCCAGCCGCGCGGCGCGGTGGCGGCGCAGTTCGGCGTGTTTCTGGCCGACAAGGGAATTACGGGACGAGCGATTGTCATCGTTGATAAAAAGGGCAACGTGGCATGGTCGAAGAATTATGATATTCCCGTGGTGCCGGACTTGAAGGAAGTGGCCGAAGCGCTGGCACAAGTGAAATAAGGCGGACTGCGCGAAAAAGCGTGGTTATCAAAGGGCCCTCCGCTGAACCACGCGGACGGGCCTTTTTTTGTGCGTGGCCTACAAATACAGTTGCGGGAATTCCGGTCGTGGACAAGAATCACGCGCCGTGCAGGAAAATTGAGCCGAGCAGCCAGAAGTTCATTCCCAAAATTACAGCGGCGCAGGTCCACGCGAGGACGTTAGTGATAGGGCGGTTGGCATGCGTGCCCATCACGTCGCGACGCCGCGTGAGGATCAGCAGCGGAATCACAGCGAAGGGAAGGCAGAAACTGAGGATAGCCTGGCTGAGGACGAGAGTTTTCATGGCGTCCAGGCCACAGGCGATAACGAGAATAGCGGGAATCATGGTGACCAGGCGGCGCAGAAAAATGCTGATGCGAACGTTCAGGAATCCTTGAAGGATGACTTGCCCGGCCAGGGTGCCGACCGTCGAAGAAGAAAGACCCGAGCACAGCAGCGCAACACCGAAAGCCACGGCGGCGAAGCGCCCCAGCAGCGGCGTCAGCGTGTGAAAAGCAGCTTCGATATAATTGCCGGAAAGACCGCGGCCGAAAAATGTAGCGGCGGCCATGATGAGCATGGCGGAATTGATCAGCCAAGCGCCGTTCATGGCCAGCAAGACGTCGAGCAACTCCATGCGGCGGTGATGGTGTTCGTGGCGGTCTTGCACCTCGCGCCGCGGCAAAACCAGCGCCGAATGCAAATAAATCACGTGGGGCATCACCGTTGCGCCGAGCATGGCTACGGCGATATAGACCGAGGCGGAGTCGGCGCGAGGAACCAGGGTGCCGAAAAGAATGGGCTTCCATGCAGGCCGGCTGGCGAACGTTTCCCATGCGTAGGCGATGCCGATAAGGGCGACGAAAGCCATAATGATGCGCTCCAGCCACTGAAATCCCGCCTGCTCCGCCATCAGGATTCCCATCACGACAACACCGGTAAGTAGTGCGGCGGGCAACATGGGAATGCCGAAGAGTAAGTAAAATCCGAGCGCAGCGCCCAGAAATTCAGCCAGATCCGTGGCGATGGCCGCGATTTCGGCGGAGAACCACAGGATTAGTGTCCAACGACGCGAAAAAAGAGCGCGACAATTTTCCGGCAGCGTGCGGCCCGTGGCGATACCCAGCTTGGCGGCCAGATACTGCACCAGAATGGCCATGGCATTGGACCAGAGCAATACCCAAAGCAAGCGATAGCCGAACCGCGCGCCGCCCTCGATATTGGTGGCGAAATTTCCCGGATCCATGTACGCCACGGAAGCAACGAACGCCGGGCCGACAAACCACCAGGCTTCACGAGGACGCGAGGACGGCCGGGCAAGAGGAGCCGCGAGGACCACAGCTTCACCGGAACCGCGGGAGAAAAAACTCACGAAACCATCCGTTGGCGTAAGATCGCGGAGCTGTTAATGCCGATAAACATACTTTATAAACTACACTTAACTTGCAGCGGCGTCAATTTCATTTTGCGAGAATGTACAGCAAAACGCGTGCGAGCCGACGCCGTGCCTCTGCTACACTGAAAGGGAGAAGAAATCCAAAGGAGAAAAGCCATGGCCGAAGAGGCGCCGAAAGAAACCCCGAAACAAAATGTTCAAATCAAGGCCGACGAGAAGGAATTGCTGGGACAGTACACAAATCTCGTGATGGTTCATAATACGCCGGAAGAATTCATTTTGAATTTTATCTATTTATTTCCGACGAGACAACAGGGAAAGCTGGTATCGAGCCTGATTTTTAGTCCGGGCCATGCCAAGCGGCTGCTGGCGGCGCTGGCTGAAAATATCAAAGGATATGAAGCGCAGTACGGGCCGATACAAGAGAAGAAACCGGAGCCGACTCCCGAGGTAGGCTTTATCCAATAGAAGAGATGCGGCGACGAATCAGCGGCGGGGGAGCACGGCTCGGAATTACCGCACTCGTATTGATGCCGGCGTGGGTGGTGGCCGGCGCGGTTCCGATGCTATCGGCGCAGGACGTAGCGTCACAGCCGGGCAGCGAATCGAAGCAGCCCGCGCCCGCGCTTGAAGTCGCTCAGCCATCTGTTTCACCCACCACCAGAATTCAATCGCCGGGGAGCACCACAAATCCCGCAGCTCCGAGCGGTGGCGAGGCAGCGCCGGGTTTGCCTGGATCATGGCCGAAGTGCGAAAAAACCCACGCGACCGCAACCGCTGTACCACCCGGGGAGATGCAAACGTTGCCCGTGGGCACGCACATCACGGTGGTGCTTGATACGCCGATAAGCACGCGCATCTCGAAAGTTGGACAAGTTGTCGAGTTCAAGGTCGCTTCGCCATATCTGGTGGAGGGTCACGAGGTAATTGCCATCGGAACGGAATTTAACGGGCGCGTGATTGGAGTGCAAAGACCGGGAAGCTTCAGCCGCAATGGGGAGATCCGCGTAGTGTTGGAAGGCGTGACACTGCCCGGTGGCGCACAAGTTTTGAGGGCCGATTTGCAGCCGGCAGACCCGAAGGCATCATTTTCGGCGAAATCCGACTCTCCGAAGACTTTGAGCGCAGTGAAAAAAGCGGCTGTCGTTGGACAGGGTGCATTGGTTGGAGCGCAGATCGGCGGAGGGCAAGGGGCGCTAATTGGGGCGGCCGCTGGTGGGACAGTGCTTCTGATTATAGGACTCAGCAAGCATGGGCGGGACGTGTACCTGGAACCGGGCACGCCGTTTGACGTAGTGCTGCGGTCGCCGTTGGCGGTCAGCTTATCCGACACGACATTGGCGGACTGCAAGGAGCCGCTGGGAGCATCAGAAGCAAGAGCAGCGAATGGTAATCAGTACGACGATGCATCAGCGAACGGTAACCGTGCAGAGGATTCGGCTGAAATTCCGAACGGGGCGGAGGATGACAATGCCGGCGACACGCCGTCTGGAAAATCGGGAAAAATAGAAATAACGCCGCGATCAGTTCCTCAGCCACCACTTTAATTTACGCCTGGCGTCTGAAATTAGCGGCAACTTTCGAAACGCTTCCAACTCCTTAGTCAGAGCCTTGTAGGTCAGTTCCCGCCAGCATTTCTCCATGGGGATGTATAGGCTGAATTTCAGACTCTTTGTCAGCAAGATTTTCCTTGCGCGATTGGCGAAATTTAGTTTGGTAGAGTCCCGCGTCGGCAAAACTGAAGAGCTCTTCGACGGAATTTCCATTGACAGGATAAATGGCGAAACCAATGCTTGCGGTGACGGGGGGATGATGCGGCTCCTGCGCTAGATTTTGGCAAATACGGAGAGTCACCAAGCGAGCGGGTTCCTCTTCAGTCTCCGGCAGGACGAGGGCGAATTCGTCGCCACCATAGCGGGCCGGCGTATCGCCGGAACGGCAAGTGGAACGTATGATTTGAGCGAGGTGCTTCAATGCGTCATTGCCGGCGGAATGACCGAATTTGTCATTAATGGGCTTCAGTCCATCCATGTCGAGAAGCAGCAGGGCGAACGTGCGGTGAGTGCGACGCGAACGCTGGATTTCGGCTTCCATGACGTCAATCAACTGGCGATAGTTCGCAAGCCCGGTAAGAGGATCGGAAGCGGCGAGATAGCTGGCGTCATGGATTAACCTGGCGTTATCGAGCAGTGACCCGCCCAGCAAGAGCGCGTAACTGGCGCCTTGCAAGACGTGGGCGCATATCGAAGGGGCGTCGAAGAATGATACCGACTGGCTCATGGCCAACTCGGCTACAACGCTGCAGGAAGCCGCGGCCCACAAGGCATAATCCAGAGGATAGCTCACAGGCCGCAGACGTTTCCAATAGCTGAGCGCGGCGGCTAGAAAGAGAAGTGCAAGAACAAATTCCCAAGGCTGGGGGACCAATGCGGGCGCTCTGGGATGTGCTGTGAACGGCAACACACACACGATGGAAATGAAGAATACGGCAGCGATGAGCAGGAGCGAAGCCAGCAGCTCTCGGAACGGATTGCTAAAAATGTCTGAATGACGCTCCCATTGCAAAGCAACCAGAAAAAGAAGGGCGAGCGCGAATCGCGGTACCAGCCAGGCGAGGGGAAGCAGAGCCAGGGAATTGCCCCTATAAATGGCTACAGCCGCGGCGCTTTGGAACAGGCCGTACATCAGGATGCCAATCGCCAGAATGAAGGGGATGCGGCAGGGATTGCCTCGGAACCGCAACAGGGCGTCACTGGCGAAGACGATAGACAAGATCGCTGTGATGATGGCCCCGTAGGTGTACAAGACCGAAGTACCCGTAAACCCGGACTGACGCAGGCGCCAAAAAAAGAAATACAGGGCCGCTAAGGTAACGGCCAGCAGGGTGGCGGCTGCGATTCGGCCTAAAAGCCGGCGGAGGGATGGCGGAGGATGTATATTGTCCATATTATCCGAAGAATTAACGATGCAAACGGGATGCCGTTCACGCACTTGAAGCCAAGTGCTGGGTTCAGGGTAATCGCCAGAAAATGAGTTACTTATGGACACGTTGCGGCCCGACACGGATGGAAACATATTGACCGAGCTGATGCTGAGCCGGAATGAGGCTATTTTGGGGAAAACGTTCCCCATTTTGGGACAGTGCAGGGACGGAATGGCTTCCGCGATGAGGCAGAAGCCAAGTTTGACGGCGGCACCGCCCCCAAGGGACATATCATGCAGCGCGGCGTGTTGACATCCCAGGAAGCGCCGCTTACGCTATTTTTGATGGTGATTCCATGTGGTATGTGAATGCGGCCTTTGATGCCGCGGTGATCGAGTCGCTCCCGAAGCTGAATTTTCAGGTTCAGAGCTCTGGCGGAGTGATGCGCGTGGAGAAGTATGAGTGCGGTGCGGAACTGCGGCGTATGCCGGAGGGGAAATACCGCATGACCGAATTGCCCGCGCCAATGGCCGAGGGCCAGTTTGCGCGGCTGTGGGACGCGGGATATCAAAAATTCCTGTTAATGAGAGACGGAAGAAAACTTCCTGCCCGCACGCGACAACTGGCGAATCTGCGGCGGTTCAACGAAGAATTGCGCACGGCGCTGGGAGTGCCCACGTACTACAACGAGGCGCTGGGATCAACGTGCCAGGTTACTGTTTACGATCGCGTGAAAGGCCGCCCGGGAGATATACCGGACAAATCAGTGGGCGCGACGATGAAAAACGAGCACTGAAGCCTTGCGCTAAGCCTCTGTATTTAACCTTCAGCTAGACTTCATCAGGACAGCAAAATATTCTTCGATATCGATGACTCTTCGTGTGCAACCGGTATTAGTGCTTCAAAAGTTGGGCCAACGATTGGTGTAGTTGGGTGGAATCCACTTGGTGGCGGGCGATTTCACGAGTTCCCAGAAACAGGACGGGAACATCATCGGTGAACTGCCGAAGCAGCGACGCGTCCTCGTCTATATTCACTTCGCGAAGTGATAGGCCGAATTCCCGAAGGAGAGGTGCGATGGCGCGTTGGGCTTCCGCGCAAAGATGGCAGCCGGGCCGGGAAAGCAAAGTGAGCTGCTTGGGACCGGCAATCGCCAGGCGGCCTGACTCAGTGAGGGAATAGAAGTCGCCTCCGCGTTCGTGAAGCAGGCCCTGGCGCGTGAGATCGGTGACGGCGTCCAACACAGCTTCGCGCCGGGCGGGCAGATTGCCGCCCGCGATCTCAAACAGGGAGTGCAAGTCTAAAATTTCGCGCTGTAATTCGCCGAATGTGCGCAGAATTTTGTCCGCCAATGCGTCCATGGATTCTCCAATGTTGGCGACAGCCATCATAACGCCGGCAGCCGCGAGTGCGCGCGAAAATTGCTAAGATTAAGATCAGCACAGTGCGCGTCTGACAATGTGCGGGTGCGTTGCAAATTGGGAGGACGGATTGGCTTACATTGCAGCTCTGGTGGAGGACTTGCTGTTCCGGTCGCGAATTGCGGAAACGGCGCGGCTTACGAATGCGGTGGTGCGCATAGTAGGAACGGCGGAGGCGTTGGGGAAAGAGGTTTCGCGCGAAGAGCCGTCACTGGTGATTGTGGATTTGAATGCCGGACCCGGTGCGCTGGGCGCGATTCGGGAACTCCGGGCGGCACATCCGGCGCTGCGCATCATAGGGTATGTGTCGCATGTGCAGACGGAGTTGGCGGCGGAAGGCCGCGCCGCGGGCTGCGACGAGGTGATGCCGCGGTCGAAATTCACACAGGAATTAGCTAGCCTACTGCTGGGCAGAACATCTTGATGTCTCGGATTATGCGGTTCGCGTGTTCGATCTTTGCCGCTATTCTTTTGTTCACATCTTTTTCGCGAGCCAGGGATACAAGTTTCGCTACGAGCGATTAACGCCATGAATTCAAGCGCCATCAGAAACAAACTGTTGATAGGCAGCGTAGCCATTTCACTTGCATTCTGTCATGCGGCGCGCGGCCAGAACGGGAAGGAAACGGATCCGGGAGCGGCGTTGCAGGCGATGTTGACAGCAGCGTGCCGGCAGGACGAAACCGCGTTTGGAAATTATCTGACGCGGGCAAATGCCGCGGCCTATGCAAAACTGCCCGTTGAAGAAAGACTCACCGTACTGAAGCGCATTTCGCTGCTGGAGCAGCCGGGTCGGGCGCTTTTTTCCACCGATGCGCAGAAGCGCCGAGTGCTGGCGTGCGAAGGGCAGGCAGCCTCGACGGAATTTCACTTCCGTGACGAGCGCACCGAGGAAAATCTGGCATTCATTGCAGTGGAGACTGGAGCACAAAGCACGCAATTCGGCATGGTGCGGGAAGGCGGCGGCTGGCGGCTGCTGTCGTTGGGTCTGCTGGTCTTCGACATTCCCGCATTGGAGCAGCAGTGGGCAGAGCAGGACCTGGCGGCGCGCGAAGACGCCGTGGTGAAAACGCTCAATGCGCTTGCCGACGCCGTCGCGCAATACCAGCGGGCATTCGCGCAGCTTCCGGATTCGCTGGCGCAACTGGGACCGGCTCCGCCGGAGGGCGCGTCGCCGGATGCAGCGGACTTGGTTGCGGGCGATTTGGCGAAGGGAAGCCGCGAGGGCTATCAGTATCGGTATCGCGTCCTTCCTTCCGGCGAGAATGGCGAAATGCACTTTGCGCTGGAGGCTGCGCCGGAACAGTACGGAAAAACCGGCAGGCGCTCCTTCTTTTTGGACGGCGAAGGGAAAATCCACGCCGCCGACAAACAAGGGAAGTCGGCAACGGCAGCCGATCCACTACTCAATCCGGCGGAGCAACCTTCGATTCCAGCGGCGCAAGCAACGAGGGGAACGGCTTAACTTTTAGAAGTCTCGGGCGAATTTTTTACGTTTGGTGGGTACGCAATTGCTAGCAGACGGCAAAGTCGCTCGGTTTTTGGGATTCGAGCTTCATAGTTTTTCGCTGGAGGAGTTCGCGGATTTTAGGAAGGGCGGCAAACGCAACACGTTTCCTGGCGCAACCATCTGGGGCACCTTGGCAAAATCATCTCAGAGAATCTGATGAACTTCGGGCTCAATGAGCAAATCCACGTATTTGAGGTTTGAGGCATGAAGCTGGAAATTCGGAAGGTCGCCGTGCTGGGTGCGGGCACGATGGGCGCGCGCATCGCGGCACATTTGGCGAACGCCGGTTTGCCGTGTTTTTTGCTGGACATGGCGCCAGCAGAAATTTTGCCCGCCGAAGCGAAGCATGGATTGACGCTGGAAAGTCCGGAAGTGCGCAACCGGCTGGCGCGCGGCGGATTGGATGCTGCCATGAAGGCGCGTCCGACCGCATTTTTCACTCCGGAGACTTCGCGGTTAATCACCATCGGAAATTTCGACGACAACCTGGCGTGGTGCAGGCAAGCGGATTGGATTATCGAGGCGGTTGCGGAAAATCTGGAAATTAAGCAGAAATTATTGGCGCGGGTGGAAGCACATCGCCGACCGGGCGCGATCGTCACCACCAACACGTCGGGGCTATCGGTGGCGCGCATCGCGGAGCGCCAATCCACCGAATTTCAGCAGCATTGGGCGGGCGCGCATTTCTTCAATCCTCCGCGCTATTTGAAGCTGGTGGAGTTGATCCGAGGTCCGCTCACCAAGCCTGAAGTTGCCACCGCATTGGAAGAATTCTGTGATCGCCGGCTGGGCAAAGGAGTGGTGTCAGCGAAAGACACGCCGAACTTCATCGCCAACCGCATCGGCACATTTTCGTTTTTGACCGCGCTGCGCCGCATGGCGGAATTGGGAATGAGCATCGAGGAAGCGGATGCCTGCACTGGTCCGGCCATCGGGCGGCCGAAATCGGCGACGTTTCGCACGGCGGACATCGTGGGACTGGACGTGCTGGCCAGCGTGGTGCGAAATCTGCATGAAAACGCGGCGAGTGACGAATCACGCGAGATGTTCCGGCTTCCGGAAGCAGTTGTCAAAATAACTGAGCGAGGGTGGCTGGGAGAAAAATCGGGGCGAGGATTTTATCAGCGCGTGAAGAAGGAAGGTGACGCGGAGATTCTGGCGCTCAATTTGAACTCACTGGAATACCACCCTGTGCAAAAGGCACGGTTTGGGTCCATTGAAACGGGCCGAGCAATCGGAGACACGCGGGAGCGGCTGCGTGCACTGGTGACTCCCGCCATGCGGGGAGGCGGTGACAAAGCGTCGCAATTTCTGTGGGGCTGCATTTCGGATACATGCCTCTATGCCGCGCGGCGAATTCCGGAAATCGCGGACAACATCGTGGACGTGGACCATGCCATGCGTTGGGGATTCGGCTGGGAGCTGGGGCCGTTTGAAGTCTGGGACGCGCTGGGCGTGGAGGCCATGGCGAAAGCGCTGGAACGAGACGGAAGTGCGCTGCCATCGCTGGTGACTACGCTGCTGGGTTCGGGGGCGGGCGCATTCTACGAGCCAGGATCAGGAGCGAGCGAGGGAACGACGCAATACTTCGATCTCGCCAGCGGTTCGCGCAAGGCATTGCCGGAGCCGCCCGGAATTATCGTGCTGAAATCGTTGCACGAACGGGACCGCGTGGTGGAATTGAATTCCGGCGCGAGCCTTGTGGATTTGGGCGACGGTGTAGTCTGCTGCGAATTTCATACCAAGATGAACGTGATCGGCGAAGACATCGCCGCGATGATTCACGCGGGACTGCGGCTGCTGGCTGAGAATTTCGAGGCCATGGTGATCGCCAATCAGGCTACAAATTTTTCCGTGGGCGCGAATCTGATGCTGTTGCTGCTGACCGCGCAGGACGAAGAGTGGGACGAGATCGAAATGGCCGTGCGGCGGTTTCAGGAACTCAACATGGCCATCAAACGGTCGCCGCGGCCGGTAGTTGTGGCGCCACAGGGCTTGGCGTTGGGCGGGGGATGCGAAATCATGTTGCATGCGCCGCGCGTGCATGCGGCGGCCGAGGCTTATATCGGTCTGGTGGAGACCGGCGTGGGATTGATTCCCGCGGGCGGCGGAACGAAGGAGATGCTCATACGTGCTAACGAACGCGCAGCAACCAAGAATGATCTAGATTTGTCTCATGCACTCGCGGCAGTTTTTGAGACCATGGCGATGGCGAAAGTTTCCACCAGCGCGGAAGAGGCGCGCGAACTCGGATTTCTCCGCGCCGCCGACGCGGTCAGCATGAATCGCGATCGGCTGGTGGCGGACGCGAAGGAAACAGCGCTGGCGATGGTGCGAGCGGGATATCATGCGCCGGCTCCAGCTCCTGTTCGCGTGCTCGGGGAGCCGCTGATTGCGCTGGCCAAGCTGGCTCTGCATCAGAAACTACGCGGCGGATACATCAGCGAGTTCGATGCACTGGTGGCCCGCAAGCTGGCGAGCGTGCTGGCCGGCGGCAGTCTTTCCGCGCCTCAGTTTGTTTCCGAGGAATATGTTCTGGATTTGGAGCGCGAGGCATTTGTAAGTCTCTGCGGCGAGCGTAAAACGCAGGAGCGCATCGCGCACACGCTGCAAACGGGCAAGCCTCTGCGAAATTAAAGTTACGCGAAAACTTAACCAACGAAGAGAAAAATGATGACGGAAGCGGTGATTGTGAGCGCGGTGCGGACGGCGGTGGGAAGAGCGCCGAAGGGAGCGTTGCGCACAACGCGGCCGGACGATCTGGCTGCGATTGTGATTCGGCGAGCGATTGCCGATGTGCCGGGGCTGGATGCGAAAGAAATTGACGATGTGATTCTGGGCTGCGCCATGCCCGAAGCGGAGCAAGGGATGAATATGGCGCGAATTGCGTCGCTGCGCGCGGGATTGCCACACGAAATTTCGGCCATGACCATCAACCGGTTTTGTGCGTCCGGATTGCAAGCTATCGCGCTGGCGGCGGAACGCATCGCCAGCGGGCAGAGTGACGTGATTGTCGCGGGAGGCGCCGAATCCATGAGCCTAGTGCCGATGGGCGGCAACAAGATTTCGCCAAATCCATGGCTGATGGAGCAGTATCCCGACGCCTATATCAGCATGGGACTGGGGACCGAAAATATCGCGCGAAAGTTCGGCATCACGCGGGAGCAGGCTGACCAGTTTTCGTTGGAGAGCCACCGGAAAGCCGTGGCCGCCATTGCCGCGGGAAAATTCAGAGATGAGATTGCGCCGGTGGAAGTGAAGATCACGGCGTTGCAGGAATCAGGGCGAGAACCCGGCGAAAATGGGCGAAGCGGTTCGCCGCATGAATCGTCACATAGCTCACGGGGCGCGGGGCGGACGAAAACCGCCACGAGTATATTTGACATGGATGAAGGACCGCGAGCAGATACTTCGCTCGAGGCGTTGGCGAGACTGAAGCCCGCTTTTCACGTGGCGGGATGCGTGACGGCGGGAAACAGCTCGCAGATGAGCGACGGAGCGGCGGCGGCGCTGGTGATGAGCGTGGAGCGGGCGAAGGCGCTGTGCGCAAAGCCGTTGGCGCGCCTGGTGGCGTACGCAACGGCGGGTGTTGCTCCGGAAGATTTCGGCATCGGGCCGGTGTACGCCATCCCGAAGGCCCTGAAAATCGCCGGCTTGAGACTTGATCAAATGGACGTGATTGAACTGAACGAGGCGTTTGCGGCACAGTCGCTGGCAGTGATGCGAATGACGGAAATGGATGCCGCGCGCGTGAATCCGAGCGGTGGAGCGATCGCACTGGGACATCCGCTGGGCTGCACTGGCGCGAAGCTAGTCGCGAGTCTAATACGGGAGTTGCAGCGGCGGCAGGGGCGCTACGGCATGATGACGATGTGCGTGGGCGGAGGAATGGGAGCGGCCGGAATTATCGAGCGGCTTGCCTGAGCCGTGTTTCATTCGGTCGAGTCCGGCACGGTCAGGCTTTCGGCTTCCAGAGGCCGATGGTATTACCCTCGGGATCTGCGAGCCAGGCGAAGTGGCCGGCATTCTGAACGGCGGTAGTGGGAATAATCGTTTTGCCTCCCAGCGATTCGGCCTTCTTGAGACAGGCGTCCAGGTCATCCACATGAACGTAGAAGATCGTGTAATGATGTGGTTCGTGGCCCAGCGAGTTGATGTGGCCCTGGATGCCCGCGTCCGAGCCGGTGGCGACCATAGCAGCCGGTCCCATGGGCTGTGTGGTCCAGTTGAAGAGCTTCGTGTAGAACTCCTGCGCTTTCGCTGAATCCGCGCAGCCGATTTCAAAATGTACAACGGGGTTTCCCATGCTCATCCTCCCAAGTCTGTATTGCTGCCGCGCTTTGCCGCGGTACCTCAGCGCGCGGGGAAAACGCGAGTTTACACGGATGAGCGCGCCGATGCCAACACTTCCTCCGGCCATAGCGCAGTTATCCAAGCCAAGCCCTGCGGCGTATTCGATTCGCGGCTGGAGTAAACTGGAATTACCGGCTGACCGGGACGCAGAGTTCCATAATGATTCGAAAAAGGTGATTGAGTGATGTCCAGCACAACCATTTCACGCACGGTAAAGCGCGGCGGAAGTTTTTTGATCGAAAGCACGGAGCCGGATGAGATTTTCAGTCCTGCGGAACTAACCGACGATCAGCGGCTAATTGGGCAGACGGCGGAGGAATTCGTCGCCAAGGAAGTGGTGCCGCACATTGCGGAACTGGAGCAGCACAAGGAAGGGTTGATGCCGCAACTGCTGAAGCGCGCCGGCGAAGTGGGATTGCTTGGCGGGGGCGTTCCGGAAGAATATGGCGGGACGGGGCTAGACAAGGTGTCAACGACGGTGCTTTCGGAAAAGATTTCGGCGTACGCGTCTTTCGGCGTGACGCACGGCGGCCACGCGGGCATCGGAACCGTCCCCATCGTGTATTTCGGCACCGAGGAACAGAAGAAAAAGTACCTGCCGAAAATCGCCACGGGCGAATGGATTTCCTGCTATTGCCTGTCGGAGCCGCAAGCGGGCTCGGACGCCTTAAATTCCCGGACGCGCGCGGTGCTCTCACCCGACGGGAAGCATTGGCTGCTGAACGGGCAGAAAATGTGGATTACCAACGGCGGCTTCGCGGATGTGTTCGTGGTGTTCGCAAAAGTGGATGGAGAAAAGTTCTCCTGCTTCATCGTGGAGCGAAGCTATCTGGGATTTTCCGTGGGCGCGGAAGAAAGGAAAATGGGCATCAAGGGCAGCTCGACGGTGCCGATATTTTTCGAGAATTGCAGAGTGCCGCGGGAGAATCTGCTGCATGAAATCGGGCGCGGACACATTGTGGCGTTCAATACCCTGAACGCAGGGCGCTTCACGCTGGGCGCGGCATGCCTGGGCGGAGCGAAGAAGGTGTTGGAGATTGCGTCGAAATATACGAAGGAACGCACGGCATTTGGAAAGAGGTTGTGTGAGTTCGGCCTGATGCAGGAGAAATTGGGGGAAATGGCAATTCGCCTGATGGCGATGGAGTCCATGATTTACCGCACGGCCGGAACGATTGAATCGGCCCTGGAAGGCGCGGAGCACGCGGACAAAACGAAGCGAGCGATGCAGGTGCTGGAGGAATTTGCGATTGAAAGTTCGATCGCCAAGGTGATGTGCAGTGAAGCGGTGGCCTACGTGACCGATGAGGCAGTGCAGATTTTTGGAGGCTATGGCTATCACGAGGATTATCCCGTGGCGCGGGCGTATCGCGACAGCCGAATCAACCGTATCTTTGAAGGCACGAACGAAATCAATCGCATGCTCATCGTCCAGATGCTGATGAAGCGCGCAATGACCGGAGGACTGCCGCTGATTCCGGCGGCGCTGAAGCTGCAATCGGAATTGACCACCATGCCGGCACTTGGTACGGCGGAAACCGGGCCGGCGGCGGAAGAAATTCGCTGCGTGGAGCAGGCGAAGAAAGCATTTCTGCTGGGTGCGGGAACGGCGGTGCAGAAGTTCGGCGAAAAGCTCGGTGAGCAGCAGGAAGTGATGGCGGCGCTGGCGAACGTGGTGATGGACGTCTATGCCATGGAAAGTTGCGTGTTGCGATCGCGAAAGGCGGCCGCGCGTGAGGGCAGCGGAGCGAGTGCCATAACCAGCGCCCTCGCGGATGCCACGCGCATTTTTGTGCATGACGCCATGGACCGCGTCGAGAAAAACACACGCACGGCGCTGGCCGGGACGGCGGAAGGCGATACATTGCGCACATTACTGGCGGCCCTGCGTCGATTTGCCAAGCATGAACCACTGAATACGATTGCCCTTCGGCGGCGCGTGGCGACGGCAGTGCTGGCCGGTGATCGCTATCCGTTTGAAGGCCGCTGAAACGGATTGCGTCCACCCGGTACGGCCAGCGAGGCAGCATAGGAATGCGTCCTCAATCGGAAATTCCTCTGGCAGCAGGCGATAAGATTCTCCACGATTCGACCTCGATCATTCTGAAATAGGCAGGAAACTTTCATCAAGAAAAGAGTGCCAGGCAGCTACGTGTCGTGTTACGCTTTTTGTTCGCCTAGAACAGGCTTTGCAGCGGCGAGATTTGAAAAACGGGCGAGAAGAGGAACCATGAAGCGCGACGCGATACAGAAGTGGATGGGGTGGATAGTGGCTGTCGTCCTGGCTGTGCAATTTTATTTTGTGAAGGAGATGTTCGCGGCGGAATTGATGTTCGCAATCGGCTTTGTGGCGCTGACGGTGGGGTTCGCCATTTTTTATGTGTTGAGTGCCGTAGGTGGGCAGCTCGTCCGCGCGATGGAATTGCTGGGCCGGCATACCGCGGGAGGGGCGCAATCCGCAATGCAGTTCTTCGACACAATCAGTAGAAAGCCATTCCGCCATCCACATTCACAGTCTGTCCGGTGATGGCGCTGGCCTGATCGGAAACCAGAAAAAGCGCGACGGCGGCGATTTCGCCAGTGGTTTGCGCACGGCCCTGGAGAACGCTTTTCAATGCTGTTTCCATTACCTGCTCGGGAGTGGAACCAAAACGCGCGGCAAGAGATTTTCCCAATTCCTGTGACAGCAACGTTTCCGGCACTGGCCCTGGGCTAATAGCGTTCACGCGGATGCCATGCACGGCGGCTTCAGCCGCCAAAGTGCGCGTGAATCCGGCAAGCGCAGCCTTGGAAGCAGCGTAGGGTGCGTTCAAGCCGAACGCAGCTTTCCCGGCGATGCTGGTAACGTTTAGGATGCAGCCTTTTTTCGCGGCATACATTTGCGGGATCACCAATTTGCTCATCTGAAACGCACCCCGCAGGTTGACGGCGAGAACTTCGTCCCATTCATGCGCGGAGATATCCTGGACGGGACGAACAGGGCCGAGAATGCCGGCATTGTTCACCAAAATGGTGATATTACCGAATGTTTCTTGCACGGCATGTACGAGCGCGTGGCAATCAGCTTCGCGGGAAACATCCGCGGGGACGGCGATGGCGCGGCCACCCGCGGCATGAATCTCCGCGGCTGTTTTGTCCAGTTCAGCGCGGGTACGCGCTGACACGGCAACGCTGGCACCTTCGGCGGCAAACCGGAGCGCGATGGCGCGGCCGATGCCGCGTCCTCCGCCGGTGACGATGGCTACTTCATTTTGCAAGAGCATTGATCCTTTCCTCTTTTCCAGTCCATCTGCCATCAGCTCGCGAATTTCCGGAGTCTATACGTGCGGAATTTGCGAGGTGGTCCAGCCGCCGCCGAGGGCCTTGACCAGCAAGACGCTGGCTTCCAGGCGGCGAGTAAGAATCTCGACGGCAGTGACCTGATCGCCGAGCGCGGTGCTCTGCGCGGTAGTTACCAGGAGGTAATTGGCAAGGCCGCCGCGATAGAGAGTTGTGGAAAGACTCAGGGAGTGCTGGGCGGCAGCAACCGCGGCGTCTTCCGTGGCAGCTTCCTGCTCGAGAATACGCAGCGCGGCCAAGTTATCCTCAACATCCTGAAAAGCACTGAGGACGGACTGGCGATAATTGGCCACGGATTGATCATAATCGGCGCGCGCTTCTTGGGAGAGGCCGCGGCGGTGTCCGAAATCCAAGAGTGTTCCGGTGGCAGCCGCGCCGAGCGACCAGAATATGCTCGGACCTTGAATCAGAGTGCTGATGGCGGTGCTTTCGAGTCCCGCCGCCGGTGAAAACATGATGAGCGGAAAATAAGCGGCGCGAGCCACGCCGACGTTCGCATTGGCTTCCTGCATGCGGCGTTCCGCGGCGGAGATATCCGGACGGCGTTCGAGCAAATCCGACGGCAGTCCCGGAGGGATGACTGGGGGAGGAGACATCAGCGGCGATTCGATAAAAGTGAAATCAGCGGGAGGTTTGCCAATCAGAACGGCAATGGCGTGTTCATACTGCGAGCGCTGGACTTCGACGTCCTGAGCCTGAGCGCGAGTATTTTCAAGCTGTGCCTGTGCCTGGGCCACATCCAGCGCGGAGGCAATGCCGCCGTGGAAGCGGGATTGTGTAAGATTCAGAGCTTTTTCGTAGGCGGCCACGGTGGTATTCAGAAGCTGCTCCTGAGCGTCGAGGCCGCGCAATCGAAAATAATCGAGGGCCAATTCGGCATGCAGACTGAGGCTGACGTTGGCGAGATCGGCGGCGGAGGCCTGCGCTTCGGAGCGGCTGGCCTCGACGGTGCGGCGCACGCGGCCCCAAACGTCGGCCTCGTAAGAAGCGTCCACCGAGAGGACGTAGTCAGTGTAATAACCGTTTTCGCCCGTCTGGGTGAGCGGGCGATTGGCTGAAAGCTGGGTGGGCGTGGCGGACAAACCGGCGGAAATCGTGGGAAATAGTGCGGAACGGGAAACGCCAACCGCGGCGCGTGCATGCAGGAATTGATCCTCAGATGCCTTCAGAGTTTGGTTGGAAACATTGATCTGAGCTTCCAGAGCATTCAAATCCGGTTGCTGATAAACCTCCCACCAATTTCCTTTCGATAGGGCGTCGGCAGGCTGGGCTTGCTTCCAATTGCCGGATTCCTTATAGGCGGGCGGAACTTCGGCGGGAGGACGGACGTATTTGGGGCCCACGGTGCACCCAGCAAGGGAAAGAAGGATCAGGCCCAGCGCAAAACCGGCAACCAAACGAGGACGAGTGGCTTCGGCGACCATACTCCGCGAACCTTGGGGCGACGCGGAAATCACTGCGACTTGCCTCCTTGTGCGCTGCTCGATTGAGGGCTTTGCCCTTGTTGCGAAGCGATTCTGACTTCCTCGCCGGGAACAAGAGAGTCAGGAGGATTGTTAATGACGTTTTCATCGCCGTTCAAACCGGAGGCAATTTCCACCGAGCTTCCATAATCGCGACCGATGGTTACGGATTGCAGCAAGGCGTGATTGTTGGAATCCACTTCGGCGATCTGCATCCCCGGAGATTGGAAGATCAAGGTGGTAACCGGCAAGATGTAGGCTGGGATGGGCTGGGGCAGCTTGAAATAAACCTGGGTATAGGCGCCGGGAAGAAGTTCGCCTGTGGGATTGTCGACATCTACTTCCACCAGCAGAGTGCGGGATGCCAAATCAATGGAATTAGCCGTGCGCACAAGAGTCCCATGGAAACGCCTCCCCGGAAACTGGGTGAGCGTGAGGTCGGCGGGAAGTCCCACTTTGGCTGCGGCGGAATCGGGCTGCGGCACATTCACGAAAACGCGCAGCTTGTTGATGGCGACCATGTGGAAAAGTTCCTGGGCGGACCCGCCATTGCCGGAGTTGATGAGATAGCCCACATCGGTATTGCGGGCGGTAATGACTCCGTCGAAAGGCGCATACACTTTTTCGAAAGACTGTAACTGAACGAGGCGTTCAACGTTGTGCTGGGAGGAATCCACCATAGCTTTTTTTGCCGCGTAATCGCCGAGAGCATTGTCCACGTCCTGCTGGGAGACCGAATCGCTGCTCTTTAAGTCTTCGAATCGTTGCGCCGTGATTTGGGAAAGCTTTTCATTGGCAATAGCCGTGTCCAAGTCAGCGCGCGCTTGTCCTAGTTGCTGATCTACTTCGGGAGTTTCAATATCGGCCAACAGTTCCCCGGATTTCACGTGCGAACCGATATCGTGATACCACTTTTTCAAGTAGCCATCCGTGCGGGCATAGATGGGAGAATCCACAAAGGCCTGCATGGTGCCGGGGAGGACAATTTCCTGCTGCGGTGCGCCGCGCTTGGGATGGATCACGGCGACTGTAGGGATCGCAAGATTATAAGTTTCCTTTCTTAGTGCGTTCTTGGCCCTCTCGCGAGGAATGATTCCCGCAGCGACCACACCGACAATGATGACCACAACGATGACGGCAATCAGCAGGCCATGGCCGCGGCCGGCAGGGGCCGTAGCGTGCTCCGAGGGGCTGGACGCCCCGAGTGGCGCCGGCTCGGTCATACGATCCTTTCACCATTAATAGGCCGCGTCATGGATTGCATGAGCATTATGGGCGCTCCTTCTGAGGTTCCGCCGCAAGTAGTTCCGGGTTTTGCTCTCCCTTGCGGCCATGAACAATGCTTATAAAAACGGGTACGAAAAAAAGAGTTGCCACCGTGGCGAACAATAGGCCGCCGATCACGGCGCGGCCCAGAGGCGCGTTCTGCTCACCGCCTTCGCCCAACCCGAGGGACATGGGGAACATGCCGATGATCATGGCGAGGGCAGTCATCAGAACGGGACGAAAGCGAGTGAAACCGGAAGAAAGCGCGGCATCGGCGGCGCTCATACCCTCTTCCATTTTTTCCTTGGCGAAGCTGACGACCAGAATGCTATTGGCGGTGGCCACGCCCATGCACATGATGGTGCCAGTGAGCGCGGGGACGCTGACGGTGGTGCCGGTGACAAACAAAAACCACACGATTCCCGACAAGGCGGCGGGAAGGGCCATCAGGATGATGAAAGGATCGAGCCAAGACTGGAAATTCACGACGATGAGCAGGTAGACAAGAACGATGGAAAAAAACAGTCCGGCCAGGAGGCCGTTGAAGGAAGAGCGCATGGTCAAAATCTGGCCGCGCACGATGATTTGCGAGCCACGCGGCAATTTCGATTTAGCCTGCTTGAGAATGGGATCAATTTCGCGCGCCACGCCGCCGAGATCGCGGCCCTGAACGGAACCAAAGATGTCAATCACAGGCTGCACATCGTAATGAGAAACAACGGACATTTCCGAGCCGCGACTGATATCCGCGATATTGCCCAAAATTGCAGGAGGGGAAGATTGGGTCCCGCCGGCACCCGCGACCACCGGGGTAACCGCAATGGGAGACGGGGAACTCGCGCTGGCCAAGGGGACGTTGGCGGCGAGGGCGGAAGAAGTGGCAGGAGGAGTGCCGCCGGCGAGCGGAATGTTGTCGATATCCTGTAAAGATTGAATCTGGTATTGGGGCGTTTGCGTGGCAATCTGGTAACTAACCCCGGTCTTGGGATTAAGCCAGAAAGAAGGCGACGTTTGAAAGCTGCCGCTGAGCGAAACAAGCAAGTTGTCCGCCACTTCAGATTGTGAATATCCGATTTGGCTGGCCCGGGTGCGGTCCACGTCAAGGTGCAACTTGGGATAATTGAATGTCTGCTGAATTCTCAGATCGGCCGTGCCGGGAATGAATTTGAGACGGTTCAGGAGTTGGCTGGCAAAGTCTCGGTCGCCGGCGAGATCAGGGCCCACGACTTGGATATCGATGGGCGCCGGCAATCCGAAGTTCAAAATTTGGCTGACCATATCCACGGGCAACTCAAAAAAAGTGACACCGGGAAAATCGCGTCCCAGCACAGGCCGTAAATCGTGAACAATCTGCGCTGTGTGATGGTGATTACCTTTGAGGGCCACCTGAATATCGGCATCGGAAGGGCCGGTAGGGGCTGAATTACTGTAGGAAAGATTGATGGAGCTATAAGGCAGGCCGATGTTGTCGATGATGGTATCCAGCTCCGCGGGCGAAATGTGGCGGCGGATATCCTGTTCGACGCGATCACAGATGGCGGCGGTATCCTCGATGCGCGTGCCCGTGGGAGCGCGCAAGTGCAGCTTGAATTCGCCGCTATCCACGGCGGGGAAAAAATCCTGGCCGAGCCAGGGCAGAAGCAAGAACGAAAGCCCGCAAGCGGCGAAAAAGCCGATGACGAAAAGCTTGCGGTGACGGATGCAGGCACCCAGCGCATTGTGGTAGCCGTGGCGAAAACGTTCAAAGGCATTTTCAAACTTGAGTTGCACGCGCACGAATGGATTGCGGGATTTCTCGGCTTCGGCGCGGGCTTCCTCTTCCGTCTGGGCCTTGAGCAGGTAGCGGGCCATGGTGGGGACAAGCGTGCGCGATAGCAGATAGGAGGCCATCATGGCGAAGACGACTGCTTCGGCCAGCGGCACAAAGAGATAACGCGCCACACCGGCGAGAAAAAACATGGGCACGAAAACGATACAGATGGCCAGCGTAGAAACGAACGCGGGAACGGCAATCTGCTGGGCGCCGTCGAGGATGGCTTGAATAATTTCCTTGCCCTGGCCGAGGTTTCGATTGATGTTTTCGATTTCCACGGTGGCGTCGTCCACCAGAATCCCCACCGCGAGAGCCAGGCCGCCCAGCGTCATAATGTTGATAGTTTCACCCAGCGCGCTCATCACAATGATGGAAGTGAGAATCGCAAGCGGAATGGAAACGGCAATGATGAGCGTGCTGCGCCAGCTCCCCAGGAATACCAAAATCATAAAAGCCGTGAGGCAGGCGGCGATGAGAGCTTCACGAACCACACCGCCGATGGCGGCGCGAACGAAAATCGATTGATCGGAGAAGGGCCGTATCTGCAACTGCGGAGGCAGGGTAGTCTGGATCTGAGGAAGTTTATTCTTAATATTGGAAATGATGTCCAGAGTGGAAACGTCTCCCGATTTGAGGATGGTCATCAAAGTGGAGCGCTGGCCGTTCACGCGCACAATATTAGTTTGCGGCGGATATCCATCGCGTACGTGGGCGACGTCGCGGATGTATATAGTAGAGCCGTTGACCGTTTTGATCGGAAGATTATTGAGCTCTTCAATTTTTTCGGGAGCGGCGTTTAGCTCCACTTGATATTCATAGGTACCGATTTTGACGGTGCCGGCGGGAATAATCAGGTTTTGATTGGCGATGGCGCTGACCACATCGGTGGGCGAGAGTCCCTTGGCTTGCAGCGCCTCGGTATTCAAGTCCACTTGCACCTGACGCTGCTTCCCGCCGTAGGGATAAGGAATAGCGACTCCGGGCACGGTGACAAGTTGCGTACGAAGGAAATTGATACCTATATCGCCCAATTGCTGCTCGGACAATCCCTGGCCGGAGAGGCCGAGTTGAAGAATGGGCACGCTGGAGGCGTTATATTGGATCACCAGTGGAGGCAAAGTGCCCGGGGGCATGGAACGAATAACAGTCTGAGAAATTGCCGTAACCTGGGCGACCGCGTTGCCGAGTTGCACGCCCGGCTGAAAAAATATCTTTACCACGCCGATGCCGGTTAGGGACTGGGACTCAATATGCTCAATGTCATTTACAGTGGTGGTCAGCGAGCGTTCGTAGCCGTAGATGATGCGGCCGGAAAGCTGCTCGGGGTCCATTCCGGTGTAATTCCAGAGCACGCTGACGACCGGAATATTGATGTTGGGGAAAATGTCCGTCGGGGTGCGGATAATGGCAATCGGGCCAAGTATCAGAAGGAGAATGGAGGCGACCACAAACGTATATGGCCGGCGCAGCGCAAGTCGAACTATCCACATCGGTGATCTTCGTCCATTTCAAGAAATCGGCGATGCGGGCGATCTTTCCATGCCGCGCCCGGCCGGTGACGCGCAAGAATCCGATTGTTCAGCGAGAATCCTCTCGTTTAAGAGCAAGCGACATGTTCTTAGACGCGGGCAAGCCTCGCGGGGATTCGCGCGGGCTATCGCTAACATATCCAACATGAACGTCAGCGAGCGGCGGCTTTGCGCATAATCCGCAACCCGCCCCGGAATCGAACCTCGCATTCCGGCAGAAATTGACATTCGAGGTCCCTGGCGGCGAAACATGATTCAATTCTGGATTTCCAAGAGCATTACATGAGAACCTATAAGCTCGGATTCGGGTGCCGGTCTGGTGAAAGTTCTCGACTTTCCGTTATGGCTCCGCGCGGCGCATTTTTTTAATTTTCTGCTGCTTTCGCTTCTCGTTCGCAGCGGCCTCGAAATCCTGAGCGCGCATCCCCGGCTTTACTGGAATGATCACTGCACGCCGGGAAGTGAATGGCTCAAGTTCACCAGGAAACAACGGCCCACAGACAGACTCTGGACGGCAAGCGACGAGGAAACTTCATTTCCCTCGGGGATCGCCCTGCCGGGCCATGAAAATCTGGGCCTGGGACGGCACTGGCACTTTCTCGCTGATTTCGGGTGGCTGCTGACAGGTTTGTCATACGTGGCGCTGCTCTTTGTCACCCCGGAATGGCGGCGGCTGATTCCCACTTCCCTTCAGATATTCCCGGACGCCTGGCACGCCATGCTCAGCTACCTAACATTCCACGTTGTGGAAACGCCGGGAGCCTATAATGCACTACAGCAGTTGAGCTATGCCGGCGTCGTATTCCTGTTGGCACCGTTCAGCATTGCGACGGGATTGGCAATGTCGCCCGCCATTGCCGCTCGTTTCCCGTGGTATATAAGAATATTTCACGGACGACAAAGCGCGCGAAGCTTGCATTTTCTGGCCCTTTGCACGTTCATCCTGTTCTTCATCGTCCATATCGCCGTCGTGGCACTGCATGGTTTTCGGACAGAACTGGCGATGATTGTTTTGGGAGAAACGCGAAATCCGCATCTGGCGCGCGCGTTGCTGATCTGGCTGTGCGGGCTGACCGGCGTGGTGACCATCCATGTGGTGATGACCCTGTGTTCACGCCGCCGACCCCGCTTCGTTCAAAGGCGCACCGAGTCAATCACCAACCCGCTCCGCACCCTGCTCTTCGGTCACGAAGTTTCCGCTCAGCACTATTCCTCCGCTGATATCTCGCCGTACTTCTGGGTGAACGGCAGACCGCCCGTCGAGGACACCTATTCGGCGATGGCACGCGATAACTTTGCAGGTTATGTTCTGGAGGTCGGCGGATTGGTCAAGAGAGAGTTGCATCTGACACTGAGGGACCTCCGTGCCATGCCCAAACAGATTCAGATTACCAAGCATTGCTGCATCCAGGGATGGTCAGGCGTTGCGGAATGGGGCGGAGTATCGCTGCGTCACATCGTTGAACTCTGCCGGCCGCTTCCTTCCGCCCGCTACATTCTTTTCCACGCGTTCGATAACAAATCCACATCCGAGCCGCATGCACAAGGCCCCGGATACTTCTACGGCACCATTCGCGTCGAGTTAGCGGCGGATCCGCAGACAATGCTGGCCTACGAGATGAACGGCCAGCCGTTGCCCATCTTGCACGGAGCGCCGCTTCGCCTTCGCGTGGAAACGCAGCTCGGTTTCACGATGGTGAAATTCATCCGCGCAATCGAGTTCATTGAGGATTACAAACCCATTGGGCTGGGCCAAGGCGGTTGGCGGGAAGATTACCAGTATTTCAGCCAGGAGGCGGGGATCTGATTTAACTGTCTTGCACCGAGGCAATGAGGAAACGAGTCAGCGTCTGGTCTGGCGGTATCCGAGACGTCGAGCGAAAAGTCGGAAAGCGGGGAATGAGATGATCAAACTGAAGCGAGCATTTGCGGGAACCAAATCATGAACGCTGCCGCGCCGTCACGGGCTTTCATGTGCCGGATGACAAACGAGAAGAAGTCGCCGAAGGTACCCTGGCATTCCACTTTGAAAAACCTGTCGGCTGGATGTTCAAGCCGGGGCAGTATATCGACATGACTTTGCTCGCGCCCTCCGAAACGGATGCCGAAGGCAATATCCGCAGCTTCTCGATAGCGAGCACTCCCAGGGAACCGACAATAATGATAACCCCGCGCATGCGAGACACGGCTTTCAAACGAGAACTGAAGAGGATGCCGCTGGGGAGCCTGGTCAAGATTGAGGGGCCGTTGGGTTCTTTTACTCTTCATAATAATTCATCGCGGCCAGCGGTTTTCCTGGCGGGGGGAATCGGAATTACACCTTTTCGCAGCATGATCGTCGATGCTGCCGGCAAAGCTCTCGCTCGTCGCATCATGCTCTTCTATTCGAATCGTCGCCCTGAAGATGCCGTCTTTTTTGAGGAGCTGCGGGAGATAGGGAGCGAGAAAAAAAGTTATCAGATCATCGGCGTCATGACGGAAATGGAAAAATCAAAACTCTCGTGGAACGGAGAGACCGATTACATTGACAATGCGATGCTCGCGCGGCTTATTCCGGATATGTCGGTGCCGATCTATTACACCGCCGGGCCCCCGGCAATGGTGGCCGCCATGCAAAAAACTCTGGTGAGCGCCAAGGTGAATGAGGATGATATTCGCTCCGAGGATTTTCCCGGCTACTGAATGAGTTCCAAGATACAGTCGAAATGTACTGTTATGACGATCGGGCATTCCACCCGCGCGTGGAAAGATTTCCTCGAGATTTTGCGGGTGCACCGCGTCAAGCGCGTCATAGACATACGCAGTATCCCGCGCTCGCGTCACAATCCGCAGTTCAATAAGGAGACTCTGCGAACAAAACTGCGGTCCGCGAGGATCGGCTACGTCCATTTGCGAAAGCTCGGCGGCTTGCGCCGAGCGCGGCGTGATTCTCCCAACATGGGCTGGCGCAATACATCATTTCGCGGATTTGCCGATTATATGCAGACTCCGGAATTCGACGCAGGCCTGGAAAGGCTGATCGGGCTGGCTCGGCAAAGGCGGAACGCATTGATGTGCGCCGAAGCGGTACCCTGGCGTTGCCACCGGTCACTGGTTGCGGATGCGCTGCTCATACGCGGAATTCGAGTTGAGCACATTATGAGCGCCACGGCCTTGCGGAAGCATTCGGTCACTTCCTTTGGCCGCGTACGTGGAAATAACATTACATACCCTACCAGCAAGGCCACCTCTGTTCGGTCGGCGAATCGTCGCGCGAAGCTTTCATCCGGCCATTGAGTTACGAGCATCAACCGTTGTATCAAATTGCATCGATAAGTTTCGACGGCGAGTTTTCTGTTTTTGGAGAGATCGAGGGAGAGAGGCACGGTCTTGGGAACAGACCTGCCGGGCTGCTTGACAATGCGGCGGCCCGCTGCGTACGCTCGCCTCGACCCGTTTCATGACTAAAACCGAATCTTATTTAGGCTGGCTGGCGCTTGGTATGACGCCGGGACTCGGCGCCCGTAATGCCGCCAAGCTACTGCGGGCGTTCGGCAGCCCCGAGGCGATCTTTCGGGCATCGCTTACAGAGCTTGAGGGCCAGCACTTGCAGGCGGCGGTCGCCCAAGCCATCCATTCCGGCGGGTCAATGTCGGCTGCCGCGAAGGAGTTGGCAGCAGTAGAGGCTGCCGGCATCCAACTGGTGACGTGGGACGAGCCAGCGTATCCGACGCTATTGCGGGAAATCTACGATCCTCCCCCGTTGCTCTATGTGCGCGGAAACATTGAGCTTCTGGTTCGCCACAGCGTTGCTATTGTAGGGACGCGTCGCCCAAGCCCTTATGCGAATCAAATGGCTGAGCGTTTGGGCCGAGATTTGGCCGAACGGGGTCTGGTTATTGTCAGCGGGCTGGCTCGCGGCGTGGACGCCAGCGCCCACTCTGGTGCTCTAGCAACACCCAACGGCGCAACCGCAGCCATACTCGGATGCGGGATTGAGGTTGTTTACCCGAAGGAAAATCGAAAGCTCTTCGGGAAGATAGCGGAACGCGGAGTGTTGGTAAGCGAATTTCCGATGGGTACCTTCCCTGCGCCGCAGAACTTTCCTGTGCGCAATCGACTAATTGCCGGTATGGCCCTGGGAGTTGTGGTGGTGGAGGGGGCGCAGTATTCTGGGTCGTTGATTACCGCAAGGCTGGCTATGGAGTTTTCCCGTGAGGTGTATGGTGTTCCGGGAAACGTCACGCAACCCGGGAGCTTCGGGCCGAATCATCTGATCAAGCAGGGTGCCAAGCTGGTGACATCCTGGGAAGACGTGGTTGACGAGTTTCCTACGGCGATTCGGGCTCAGTTGACACCCGTTGAGACGGCAAGCGCGGAGGAACGCGCTGTGATGCTTGAACAGTCGCTTACAGGCCAGGAGCGCTCACTGTATAGCTTGCTGACGGTCGAGGAGCCTCGGCACGTGGACGAAATCATGGACCTGGCAGGACTGACTTCCTCCGGAGTGCTGGCCCTTTTGTTTGATTTGGAGATGAAAGGCGCCATCCGGCAGCTGCCGGGGAAACGATTTGTGAAGGCGATGGTATGACGCTTATATCCGGCGCAAGGCGCCGGCGAAAAGCGTGAGGAAATAGACGAAGAGACTATGGGACGTTCACTCGTTATCGTGGAATCGCCGGCCAAGGCGAAAACCATCAATAAATATTTGGGACGCAATTATGCTGTCCGCGCGTCCCTGGGGCACGTGAAGGATTTGCCGAAGAAGGTGCTTGGCATTGATGTGGATAACAATTTTGAGCCTACCTACGAGGTTATTGCCGGCAAAGAGAAGGTTTTGAAGGAACTGAAGGGACTCGCAGCGGATGCCGACGCGGTTTACCTGGCCGCTGACCCGGATCGCGAGGGCGAAGCCATTTGTGCTCACCTGGCGGAAGTACTCAGCGACGGCGGAGGAAAGAAGCGCAAGGTCAAGACTACGGGCAAGACAAGAAAGAAGAAGGGGGTTGCGGAGATACTTCCGGAACCAGCCTCAAAGATTTTTCGCGTGATGTTCCATGAAATCACGCCCAAAGCGATTGCCGCTGCATTCGAGCATCCAGGCAAGATCAATACGAACCTAGTGGACGCGCAGCAGGCCCGGCGCGTGCTGGACCGCCTCGTGGGCTACAAAATTTCTCCGCTGCTGTGGGACAAGGTTCGCCGGGGACTTTCCGCGGGCCGCGTGCAGACCGTGGCTCTGCGCCTGATCGCGGAACGCGAGCGCGAGATTCGCGCCTTCGTAGCCCGTGAATACTGGAGCATTCATGCCATGCTGGCGGGCGCGGAGCCGCCAGCTTTTGAAGCCAAGCTAACCAGGCGAGCCGGCGAAGAAGTCGAGATTCCCAATCAGGAAACCGCCGACAAGATCCTTGCGGAACTGGACGGCGTGCGGTGGCTAGTGAGCGGCATCCAGCAGAAGGAAAAACGGCGTTATGCTGCGCCGCCGTTCACTACCTCCAAGCTGCAACAAGAGGCTTACAACAAGCTGCGTTTTTCGGCCAAGCGAACCATGATGCTGGCACAGCGGCTCTATGAGGGCGTGGAGCTCGGCGAGGAAGGCTCCGTCGCTCTTATCACCTATATGCGTACGGACTCGGTGCGCGTTTCGCAGGAGGCGCTAGGCCAGGTTCGCGGTTTTATCGGTGAGAATTTCGGCGCGGGTTATCTCCCGGTGCAGCCCAATGCGTATAAGTCGAAAAAGGAAGCGCAAGAGGCCCATGAGGCCGTGCGGCCCACGGATGTCGCGCGGTCTCCCGAGGACCTGAAGCGCTATCTGGAAGACGATGTTTATAAGTTGTACCGCCTCATTTGGCAGCGCTTCGTCGCTTCGCAAATGGTTCCTGCGATTTTCGACCAGACGACTATCGACGTTACCGCCGGCGAATATCTCTTCCGCGCTTCGGGTTCGGTCCTGAAATTTGACGGATTCCTGGCCGTTTATCAGGAAGCGCGAGAAGAAAAAGACGAAGAGGCCTCCGAAGAGGGCCGATCTTTACCGCGCGTTACCGCGGGCGAAGCACTGCGCCTGGAAAAATTGCGCCCGGATCAACATTTCACCGAGCCGCCTCCCCGCTATACGGAAGCCACGCTGGTGAAGGAGCTGGAAGAGAAAGGCATCGGCCGCCCTTCCACGTATGCGTCCATTATCTCCACGATTGTCGAACGCGAATATGTGACCAAGGATCAGGGCCGCTTCGCTCCCACCATGCTGGGCGAAAAAGTGAGCGATCTGCTGGTGAAAAGCTTTGAGGATATTTTCGATGTGGGCTTTACGGCGCGCATGGAGGATGAGCTCGACGAAATCGAAGAGGGCAAGCTTCCCTGGCGCACTTCGGTGAAGGAATTCTATGGACGGTTCGAGGAAGACCTCGAGCAAGCCCACGGAGAAATGGCCTCGTACAAAGCCGGAATTCCCACCGACCAGAAATGCGAGAAGTGCGGCCAGGGGATGCTGCTCGAGCGCATCAGCCGTCACGGATTTTTTCTGGGATGCTCCCGTTATCCCGAATGCGATTTCACGCAGGATCTTTCGGAAACTTCCGGCGAAGTGGTCGAAGGCGAAAACGTCACTCAGTATTGCGATAACTGCGGCAAGGAGATGACCATTAAGCGTGGACGCTTCGGCACTTTTCTGGCTTGTACCGGGTATCCCGATTGCAAGACCACACGGCGCTTGGTCACCGGCACGCGCAAGGCAGGGGCGCCGGATGTTCCGCTGGATGAAAAATGCCCCACCTGCGGCGAGCAACTGCTTAAGCGGCATGGGCGCTTTGGTGAATTCATCGGCTGCTCGAAATATCCCAAGTGCAAATACACACGGCCTATCACGCTGGGCATCGCCTGCCCGGAATGCGCCAAGGGCGAATTGGTACGGCGGGGCACGTCGCGCGGCCGCGGCGCAGGCCGCATCTTTTACGGATGTGAGCGCTATCCGGAATGCAGATTCACGACGCCGTATGAGCCTGTTGCGCAACCCTGCCCTCGGTGCGGAGCGCCCTTCATCGTGGAAAAGCGCACAAAGAAGGGCAATTTCCGCGCTTGCCTGAAAGAGGGCTGCGATTGGGAAGAGTCTATCCCGGAAACAACTCCGGTCGAGCTTGTAGCGGAAGCCGTTTCGACTCCTGTTCCAGCCAGGCCTTGAAATGGCCAAGAAGCCGCCGACGCGCCAGTCTTCGTCCCGCGAGCTGCCGGCATCTGATCCTGTAAGCAATTCGGGTTCCATGGCAGCAAGGGCGACGAGGGTTGGTAAGTCCGGTCCGCAGTTGGTTAAATCGGCCATAATTGCCGCGCCACGACCCCATCCCGATACCGAGAGGTTTCTGCGTTACCTTGAGTTTGCGCGCAACGCCTCGCCGCATACTATCCGCAATTACCGCATGGACCTGAATGAGTTCATCGGCTACCTCACGCCGCCGGGCCAGGAAACGCTGCCTCTCAGCGCCGTGGACCATCGAGTGGTGCGCGAATTCGTCGGGCATCTCCACCAGCGCCGAATGCAGAAGAGTTCGATTGCGCGCAAGCTGGCAGCGCTGCGCACATTCTTCAAATTTTGCGTGCGCGAAAAACTGGTGCGCCAGAACCCCGCGAAACTGGTAGCTACGCCTAAGCTTCCCAAGCGCATTCCTGCCGTGCAGCCCGCGGAAGAACTGAGCCGCTTCCTGGATTCTCTCCCACGGCTCCATGAATTGCAGGAGCAGCACAGAAATGAGACGTTGACTCCCTTGCAAAAAGCGAAGGAGGAATTTCGCTGTCAGCGCGACCGCGCCATCATCGAGTTGTTGTACGCAGCGGGCATCCGCGTCAGTGAGTTGACCGGACTGAATCTCGACCGCATCGATCGGGGAGAACAAATGTTGCGCGTCCTGGGAAAAGGCCGTAAGGAGCGCATAATTCCGTATGGCGCAAAAGCCCAAGCCGCACTGGAAGTTTATTGGCCACAGCGCGAGCGCGTGGCGGGCGGTGCGCGCAACCCGCGCGATCCGCTGGCGGTTTTCATCAGCCCCACGGGACGCAGATTATCTCCGCGCGAGATTGAGGGAATCCTCAACCGTTATGCGCGCCTCGCCGGCTTGAATTGGCATTTGCATCCCCACGCCCTGCGCCATGCCTTTGCCACCCACCTGCTCGCCGATGGCGCCGACCTTCGGGTCATTCAGGAACTGCTCGGCCATGCTTCGCTCACTTCCACCCAGCGCTACACCCACGCCACCATCAATCAATTGATCACGGTTTACGACAAATCCCACCCCCGCGCCTGACTCGTCAAGGCCACGCCCAAGCCTCCCTTCGTCGATGTTCCGGAGCAGCGGGCCTCCGTTTCCGGCGCATTGATGGCACCATTCTTGCGTCGGTCATCAATGTAGTGGAAAATTAAGTCCATGATCACGCGGTATACACGACCTGGAATGGGGCAAGTCTGGAGCGATCAAAACCGCTTCGAGAAGTGGCTGGAAGTGGAGCTGGCTGCCACGGACGCTCTGGCGGAAGCCGGCACCGTTCCGCGCGAAGCCGCGGCCAAGTTGCGCGAGAAAGCGCGCGTGGACGCGCAGCGCATCAATGAAATCGAAAAGCGCGTCCGGCATGACGTGATTGCTTTCACGATGGCCGTCGGCGAATCCGTCGGCGACCCGGAAATCGCGCGCTGGCTACATTTCGGCCTTACCTCCAACGACGTGGTGGATACCGCGCAAGCGCTGCTTCTGCGGGACGCCTCACGCTTGATTGCGCGCGAACTCGAACGTTTCGTGGCCATCCTGGAACGCCGCGCGTGGGAATTCAAGGACACGCCGCAAATGGGCCGCACGCATGGAGTCCATGCCGAGCCCATCACATTTGGCCTGAAAATTGCCAACTGGTACGAGGAAAATCTTCGCAATCTTGGGCGCTTCCGCGAGGCGGCCACGCAACTCGAAGTAGGAAATATTTCCGGGGCGGTGGGAAATTGCTCGCATCTGGGGCCGGACATGGAGGAGAAAATTTGCCGCCGGTTGGGACTGGCCACGGCTCCCATCACGAGCCAGGTGCTGGGGCGGGATCGCCACGCGCAATACATGTCGACACTCGCGCTGATGGCTTCTTCCCTGGAAAGAATCGCGCTGGAAATTCGCCACTTGCAACGCACCGAGGTGCGCGAAGCCGAGGAGCCTTTCGGCGGCGAGCAGCGCGGCAGCTCCGCCATGCCGCACAAGCGCAATCCGGTAAATTGCGAGCAGATTTGCGGCTTGGCGCGCGTGGTACGGGCCAACGCGCAACCGGCGCTGGAAAACGTCGCCCTCTGGCACGAGCGCGACATTTCGCATAGCTCTGTCGAGCGCGTGATTCTGCCGGATTCCTCCATCCTGATGGATTACCTGCTGGTGCGCACGGCCGGCGTGGTGGACGAGATGCGCGTTTTCCCCGAACGCATGCTGCGAAATATCGAGATGACGCAGGGATTAGTGTTTTCCGGCCAGCTTTTGCAGGATTTGGTGGAACATGGGGCACCCCGCGACGGCGCTTATAAGTGGATCCAGAGTCACGCCATGGCCGCGTGGGAAACGGATTCGAGTTTTCGCGGACGAGTGGCTGCCGACGCAAATATTCGGAATTATCTGGATGAGGCCGCTTTGGCGCAAGCCTTTAATTTGCAGCGCCACCTACGTTACGTGGATGCAATTTTCGCGCGAGTCTTCGGAAGCCGTCGAGCCTAGAAAAGAAACAAGCGCACTCAGTTAAGGTAAGGGATGTTTATTCCGGCGGCCCTCAGCGCCCAAGCCGTAGGGCCGTGGCTAAGCCGGAGTTATGAAATGCGCTGGATGTAGCGGGCCTCGGAGGTGTCCACTTTCACTTTGTCGCCGTTGCCGACGAAGGGTGGAACGTTGATGACGAGGCCAGTTTCCAGCTTGGCAGGCTTCATTACAGCGCTGGCAGTGGCTTTCTGAATGCTCGGCTCGGTATCCACCACCAGGAGGTCGACGGTATCGGGCAGCAGAACACCCATAGGCTTTCCTTCGTAGAATTCCACCTTCACGGGAAGATTGGGGATCAGGTATTCGGCGGCATCGCCCAGGACGTCGTCCCGTTGCAGCGTAAGCTGTTCGTAGGTCTTGGTGTTCATGAAGTGGAAACCGTCTCCATCGTTGTAAAGGAATTCGAATTCCACTTCATCAAGGACGGCGCGCTCGATAAACTCCTCGGCGCGGAAGCGGTAGTCCACAATGGAGCCGCTGCGCAGGTTGCGCATGCGCGTGGCCATCGAACCGCGCTTGTTGCCGGGCGTGCGATGGTCCACGCTAAAAATTGAGTAAAGATCGCCTTCATGACGGATAATCATGCCGATGCGAAGTTGTGTGGCCTTCACCATGGATAACTCCTATGCTTTTCTCGGAAAAGAGAACCGCAGGCGATTCGTCCGGCTAGCGGTGTTCGCCGAAGCGTTGCACCCATATTATAAGAGGCGACCGCGGGATGGGTCAACGGAGAGGCGTGCATGATCCCACATCATCGGCCATATCTGTTAACAACGGCATTGCTGGCGCTAGCCGTTGTTCCGGCGTTCGCTCAGGAGCAACGGCTGGGGGAGCCTCGCTATGACAAAGCCGATACGCAAGTTCCACAATACGTCCTTTCGACTTGTACAGCGCTCGCTCCGGCGATAACCGAAATAGTTCTTCCCGGAACGGGGATGGCGGTCTCCCCAGACGGGCAATTCCGCGTCACCTGGGTGCACACGCCCGGCGGCGCAGAACTTACGCTGCTGAATCGCGACACGCAGGACCAGCACCACATCGCGCTGCCCGCGCCGGTTCTCTCGCCAGGCGTGGCCTGGCGCGTGCTGGAAGCGCGGTTTTCTCGCGACAGCCACCTGCTGGCGATTCGCAGTGTGGGACAAATATGGGTGGCAGATGCGGCGGCAGCCACGCTTCTCTACTCCATCAGTGTGGATAAGGACAAGCAGCTCTGGCCGGGATCATTCACCTGGTCGGATAAATTCCTGGGCGTTACGTTCTGGCCACCGGAATCCGTGCTGGCCGATGCGCCGGTGAAAACGCCTGTGATATTTGACATGTACGAAGCTACAAGCGGTGCGGGAACGCACGCGCTGCCGCTCGATCTGGCGTCTTCGGATGCATGGCTGGAACCAGCCCTCTCTCCTGATGCCTCTCAGATCGCCGTGCTGGAACGGGCGCGTACCTGGCCTGGGAGCGCGCGACTGCTGCTACTGGACGTGGCTACGGGAAAAGTAAAGTGGGAGAAGAAAATTTCCGCCGAAGACATCGCCTGGTCCGCGGACGGCTCGCAAATTTTGGCGTTGGGCAGCCGGTTGATGTGGTTATCGTCGAAAGACGGCCGGAAGATGCGCGAATCGGCCAGCGATGCGGGATCGAGCGAATACCAGCGCATAAAGTTTAACGAGCAGGCTGGAATTGCAGTGGCGTCTTTTTCGCTCTACAGCTCCTTTCATCGGCTGTTCAGCAAGCATCCCCAGGCACAGCCGTTAATTGTGTTGTGGAATTTGAAGTCCGGCGAGGAACTCTGCCGGAAAGCGCCCGAGGCCTCGTCATCGTTCGATCCGTGGGTGACGACGCGCGGGGAGATCGTGGCCCTTGAAGAAACCTATAGCGTGCGGCCACCATTGCGCTTGCTGGAATCCGCGCGCATCGTGACGTACAAAATTGTGCTTCCGGGAGGAAAACAAGCAACACCGGTGAATTCACAGCCCCCAGCACCCGCGCCGACGTCCACTTCTCCGGAGAACGCGGAGCCCGCACCAGCAGTACAGCCGCCACCGGCGCAATCTGCACAGCCGCAGCAACAAACGCCAGCCGAGACGCCAAATCCTCCACCGGAACCAGCGATTTCGCCTCCAGCGCAACCGCCAAATACAGCTCCGGTTCCGCCTCCTCGCGCTTAGCCACAGTAGAAGAGATCCAGCGAAACATGCAGTCAGTGGGAGGCAATGGGTCTACGATTTCACGTTCTATTGCGGTAAAGTATGCACTTCGCTCCTGATGGTCAAATTGTGAAGAAACTGATTGTTGGCGAAAAGTGGAAACGTCATCTAAAAGCGCGTTCACGATATGAAGAGAAGGCGAGGAAACGCTTCCGGTCTCACAGAGAGGAACGACGCGTTTTAGCCTTACGCTCCACGTTCGGGGAGCCATTTCGCAAGACCGTGCGCTTGGAAGCCCCACAGGTTTTTTCTCTTATCGGCAATCCTGACGAGACAATCGGTTTTCTGAACAACATTATATCCACAGCGCGGCATCACAAAAATGTGAGCGTTGACCTTTCAGCTGTTGAGACCATTACACCTGATGCCGTTGCTGCGCTTCTGGCAACCATTGATTGGAGAAACATGGGCCGTGCTCAAGTATCAGGAAATGTCCCTCGACAGGAAGCGGCCAAGGAATTTCTCGAAAATTCAGATTTCAGGCGCTCCGTCCACAGTGTGGGAGGCTATATTCGTAAGCGACAGATGGGCAAAATAATCAAGAGTACCAGCGGACGCGAGACGATAAATAGCCGGTTTCATCAGGAGTTTGCGCAGCAGTTGATTGAGTTCGCAACCTCAACCCTGACAGCCAATAAGCGCCGTTTTCACCCCCCGAGCTACAGTGTGCTCGGTGAAGCAATGTTGAATACCTTCAATCACGCGGCCGGCCCGAATGAATCTCGAAGGCCCTGGTATGCGTCTGTGTATTTAGACTTGGCGCGGCGCCGAGCATGCTTCACATTTATTGATCAAGGGGTGGGAATTTTTAAGAGCCATGATTTTGCGGCAAGGTGGAGAATGCGGTTTAAATTGGGTAGTCTGCTGTCATTGCCGAACAACGCAAATCTTCTCCAGCGGCTTTTCCATGGTGAAATGCCATCAAGAGTGAAAGAGCCAGGAAGGGGAAATGGCATACCGGGGATGTACGAGCACTGTGTTGCCAAACGGATACGCAACTTTTCGGTAATTGCTAATGATGCACTCGGTCAAGCAGAAATCGAGCAATACAGGCTCCTTGCCAAACCCTTCGGAGGAACCATATTATATTGGGAGGTTGAATATGAAGGCGACGCAGAAGCTTGAATTGAATATTGCGCTAGAATTTACTCGGACCCCAGGACCGCGCAAACGGTCTGAAGGAAAGTACTCAGGTGAGGAATTTCTTGACACCCTGCTGCGGCCCAAGTTTCTTTCCGCCACAAGCATAGGGACGATTCTGCATGTAAATCTCGACGGTGCCGCGGGCTACCCCACGTCCTTTTTGGAAGAGGCGTTCGGTGGTTTGGCCCGTGAATTTGGGCCCTCAGAGGTTGATCGGGCAATTGAGCTGACCTGCGAAGATGAGCCGTATTTGGTTGACCAGATTCGTAGATACATACGAGAGGCTAAAATCATTAAGTGAAAGGATTTTTGCTTGGCCTTGTTTTTCTCGCCGGTGTCCTGATCGGTTATCTAATTCCCGTATTTCCCCACTTGTTCGTGAATCCTTCTGTGGATTTTGGAGAAGTGCTGAATGCGATTGTTTTATTGCTAGTGGCAATCGGGATCAATTATGTATATACGGAACAATCGGGGGCCAAGCGGTCCGATACGGAACTACTTCTATACACAGTGCGCGACGCGAGGTCGGCATTCGACGCTTTAAGGCTTGCCGCTCTTGCGTGCGAACGGAACCAGGGACTCACAAATGAAGAACAATTGGAAATCGTGGTCGCTAAACGGGAGCTATTCAACTCCATCGAGTCGATCGAACAGGGTCTAATGCAGTGCCGAATAAAGTCGCAAGATATGGGCTTCCAAAGGCTCAAAGATGCGTGTCTGCTTCTGATGGATGCGCTTACTGACTCTCCCTACCCTGGCCCATATGACAATGCAAGCCTCTCAGCCATTGGTCGGTATTCAAAGTTAGTTCGAAACGAGCTTAACCGCGTGGCCTTTGCAATCAACCACCGTTAAATTTCGAGGGCCGATGCCTCCAGCCACGAAGCCGTGTTAGACTCAGCGGCGTGAGTGCAGCGGAGACTTCCTCGCCCACACCCCCCAACCCTACACTATTTGGTGTTGATCTACGCGTCCACATTGGAGCCGTGGAGTTGGCCAATCCCGTCATGGCGGCCAGCGGAACATTCGGCTACGGCGTCGAGTTTGCGCACCTTGTTGACTTGAATCAACTGGGCGGCATCGTGGTGAAAGGGCTTTCTCTGGAGCCCATCGCGGGCGCTCCCGCGCCTCGCCTATGCCCTACTCCCTCGGGAATGATGAACGCCGTCGGCCTGCAAAACATCGGCGCGCGGGCGTTTGTGACGCAGAAACTGCCCCAGCTCCGCCAATATCACACGGCTATTATCGCCAACGTGTTTGGCCGAACGCAGGCGGAATATGGCGAAGTGATTCGCATCCTAAATGACGCTGAAGGACTGGCCGCCTATGAACTCAACATTTCCTGCCCGAACGTAGAGAAGGGCGGGTCCGAGTTCAGCTACAGCCCGGAAACGGCAGCCTCCCTTGTGGCGTCAGCGCGGCAGATAGTCCGTCGGCCGCTGTGGGTCAAGCTGGCTCCTTCGGTGGGGCGGATTGTGGAATTCGCGCAAGCCGTTGAATCCGCCGGGGCGGATGCACTGACAATTGCCAATACCTACCCGGCTCTGTCCATCGATGTTCGCACGCGAAAACCACGACTGGGGAATGGTACCGGGGGGCTTTCAGGACCTGCGATCCGGCCAATTACTGTCCGGTTAGTATGGGAGGCCTGCCAGAAGGTCAAAATCCCCATCATTGGGCTGGGAGGAATAGAAAAAGTGGAGGATGCCCTCGAATATCTGCTCGCCGGAGCGGCCGCAGTGCAGGTGGGGACGGCGCACTTTATTGACCCAAATGCGTCGGTGAAGCTCGTGGGCGGGCTGGCAAAATTTTGCTTATCACATAACAGTAGTAATATCAGCGGTTTACGAGGATAGTTTACTGATTTTTCGCTTGCCTGTGGAGGCGCCCAACACGTATAATTCGTTGACTCCAAAACGCTGTCCTCGCAATGCAATATTCCAAAACATTAACGGTTACCTCGCGCTTGGCCATTGCTGGGGCGTTTCTCTTATGTATGCAACCCCTGCACGCGCCAGCAAGCTCGGTTCCCAGCCAGCCCCTGGCGTTTGAGATCAAAGGCCTCTCTAATTTGGCCCATCCCACCCTGGCCAAACCCAATCCCAAACTCACCCCCGAACCGCTCCAGACCTGGGAATGTATTGCCGGATGGTATGGCATCCCCTTTGACGGCCAAATGGCTGCCGATGGGAAGGTCTTTGATATGCACGGCTTCACGGCGGCGCATCCGACGCTTCCCTTGGGTTCCCTGGTACGCGTGATTGACCTGCGGACCAAGTTGAGCCAAATAGTGCGCATTACCGATCGTGGACCATTTGTGGAAGGGCGCGGACTCGACGTATCCTATGAAGTCGCGCGGCGTCTCGGCTTCGACCAGCGAGGGCTTGCGCGAGTTCGCCTGGAATTGCTCGAGGTGCCGAAACGCCACACGGACGCCGTCCCAATCGACTGATACTTGCTCTGGACGTAGACGATTCCCGCACGGGGATTCGCCTTGCCCGCCTTTTCCATCAAAAAATCCAGATATTGAAAGTGGGCAGCAGGCTTTTTACGGCTGCCGGGCCCGCCCTGCTGGAGAAATTGACGCGATATATTCCGGAAATTTTCCTGGACCTGAAGTTTCATGACATTCCAAATACCGTGGCTGGCGCCGTGCGCGCGGCATCTGAACTGCCGGGAATAAAAATGCTTACGCTGCATGCCAGTGGTGGTGCCGCCATGATGCTCGCGGCTCGGCAAGCCATCGGCAGCCATCGCAACAGGCCCAAGTTGCTTGCCGTAACGGTGTTGACCAGCCTGAACGCTGCCGATTTGCAGCGCGTGGGGGTAAGCCGCTCTCCCTCTGAGCAGGTGCTCCGCTTGGCCGAGCTGGCGCAATCGTCGGGAATGGACGGAGTGGTTGCTTCTCCGCTGGAAGTGGCCGCCATCCGAAAATTAGCGGGACCGGATTTTCTAATTGTTGTGCCGGGGATTCGACCAACGAGTGCTTCGGATTCGCTAGCAACAAAAAACCACACTGACGATCAGCGGCGAGTGGCTATGCCCGCCGCTGCGCTGCAAGCTGGTGCGGATTATCTGGTGGTTGGGCGTCCCATTCTCGAAGCCCTTGATCCCCTCGCCGCGGCTGAGGCCATCCTCTGCGAAATGTCCGCCGTCTGATCACAAGGGGTGTCAGTGCAAGGAGCGGATGTCGTATTGCCCGGAAAAAACGTAGCTAGGAAAGGCGCCGCCAAACAGACCCTAGGATTCGTGATTAGAAAGTTTCCCCTCTATCGTTCGTAGCGGCCCATGAGTTCGGCCTTGCCCAGGACATGCCCTCGCATGGCGCGCTCGACGTCTTGTTTCAGTGCGCCGGGCATTAGTCCCAGCCGTTGATCGAGGGCGTAGAGCCGGAAGAAATAGCGGTGCTCCTTATTTTTCGGCGGACAGGGGCCGGAGTAGCCGAAGTGATGGTAATCATTCATGCCCTGGCGTGCTCCAGTCTGCATTTCGGGAACGGGAGGCAGATTATCAGGAAGGCCACTGGTCAAAGCCGGGATGTCGAAGATCACCCAGTGGACCCAGTCGCCGCGAGGCGCGTCGGGGTCGTCCATGATGAGCGCGAAGGACTGCGTTCCCGACGGAGGCTCGGTCCAGGCCAAAAGGGGCGAAAAATTCGAGCCGTCGCAGGTGAACCGTCGGGGGATTGCCTCGCCATTATTAAATGCCGTGGATGTGATTACGAATGCCGGCGTCTGGGCAGTACCGGGCGTCTGGCCGGCAGTTTGCCGCGGGGTGGAAGTATTGTCTTGCGCGCGCACGGCTTGAATGGCGCAAAAAAAGAACAGCTCTATGCATACAGCCGTCGCTACACGAAACTGCTTTCGCCAAAACCAACTTTTGCCGAACATGGCCCTATGCTAAACATGCTGGGCCACGATTGCAAGATGGTAAATTCCGGTATCCTGACCGTCCCAGGCTGATTGGCCGGGGCTTCTGCCGATTCTGCGTGATAGACTGTTTTTGCCGGTCGAGGCTTGCGGTGCTTTAGAGCATGCTTATCAGAAGTATTTGAGAAAAATTTGAAGCGTTGCACTTCAAGGAGAAATGCACAATGCACAAATCATGCCGTTACCTGGGATCGCTCCTGCTGGGAGCGATTCTGGTTTTCCCGCTGACAATGACAGCCGCCCCACAAACCAAAACAACGAAGCAGCCATCCAACACAGCTCAAACTCCTCACCAGTGGAATCACAATGAGGAGCAGTCGTACAAAGCGTATCGGCACGACAATCACCTGGGCGATAAAGCCTACAACAAGCTGAGTCCGGACGAGCAAACCAAGTATTGGAATTGGCGGGCAAACCACCCGGAAAATCTGGGGCACCCCGATTCGTTAGTCGGCCGGCAGAACCCGAATAAGCAAGCGCCTCCACCGACTCCCGCGCCCAGCGCGCCCAGTTCGAATCCACCGCAACACAACTAATAACCATACGCCGGAGCGGGTGTCCGTTGCGTGTGGCACCGCGCTCCGGCGTATGCAGCCCTCAGTTGCCATCATTTGCAATTTTCTTTTTTCCCCGCACAATAGACGTGCCATGGCCAAGCGTATAGGGATCCTGCTGAGCGGGCGCGGTTCCAATTTTGAGGCACTCGCCGACGCCGCTTCCGAAGACCGCATCCCCGATGCTGAAATAACCGTGGTTATCAGCAATCGCGAAGATGCGCCCGGCCTGGAAAAAGCGCGCGAGCGAGGTATACACGCTTTGAGTTTGCCGTCGAAAGGGCTACAGCGGGAGGAATATGACCGCCGAGTTGTTGCCGTGCTGCGCGATCACGATGTGGATCTGGTCTGCCTCGCCGGATACATGCGCCTCCTTTCACGGTATTTCGTCGAATCGTTTCCTGGGCGCATACTTAACATTCATCCATCGTTGCTGCCGGCGTTTCCCGGATTGGAAGCACAGAAGCAAGCTTGGGAACACGGCGTAAAGTTTACAGGCTGCACCGTGCATTTCGTGGACGAAAGCCTGGACGCCGGGCCGATTGTGATTCAGTCCGCTGTGCCTGTCCGCGACGATGATACGCCGGAATCCCTAGCCTTGCGCATTCTGGCCGAAGAGCACCGCATTTATCCGGAAGCTGTCCGACTGGTGCTGGAAGGCCGTCTGCGGATCGAGGGCCGCCGCGTACTGCAAAGTGAAGAGGCATGACCATCCCTCCTCGTCAATTCTCCGTCGAAGAACAGTTCGATTATCTGAGCAAAGGCGCCGCGGAAATCATTCGCGAAGATGAGTTTCGCGCGAAGCTGGAAAGCTCCGCCAAGACGGGCCAACCGCTGCGCGTGAAGCTCGGCGTGGACCCTACGGCACCGGATTTGCACCTGGGGCATACGGTTGTCTTGCGCAAGTTGAAACATTTTCAGGATATGGGCCATACCGCCATTTTCCTGATTGGCGATTTCACCGCCATGATTGGCGATCCTTCCGGACAATCCGAGACGCGTCCCACACTAACCGGCGAACAGGTGCAGGCCAACTTGAAGACGTATCTCGAACAGGTTTATAAAATATTAGATCCCGCGCTTACCCAAATCCGGTACAACAGCGAATGGCTGGGAAAGCTCACCAGCCTGGAGGTTATTCAGTTGTGTGCTCGCTATCGGCTGGCCCGGATGCTCGAGCGGGAAGATTTCCGCTCGCGTTTGGAGGCTAATCAGCCCATCGCCATTCATGAACTGCTGTATCCGCTGACGGTGGCCTACGATTCCGTCGTGCTGAAGGCCGACGTGGAGCTGGGCGCCACGGAGCAAAAGTTCAATCTGCTGATGGGCCGCGAAATCCAGCGTGAATACGGCCAGCCGCCGCAAGTTGCCTTCACCATGCCGATCCTTGTGGGACTCGACGGTGAACGAAAAATGTCGAAAAGTCTGGGCAACTATGTGGGTATTACCGAGGCGCCTTCGCAGATGTTTGGGAAGCTGATGTCCATCGGCGACGACTTGATGTGGTCATACCACGAACTTCTGACGGACTTCGCGCCAGCGGAGATTGAAGATCTACGCAATGCGGTTCGCAACGGCCAACAGCATCCCATGGACGTCAAGGCGGGTTTGGCCGAGCGCATCGTTGCAGATTTCCATGGCGCCGACGCGGCCAGGGAAGCAGCCGAGGAATTTCGACGCGTGTTCCGCGAGCGCAAGGCGCCTGGACAGGCCCCCCGCATCAGCGTTCCCCGAGGGTCGAACAAAAAATTGGCGGCATTGTTGGTCGAGCTGCAGCTCGCGCCGTCGCGCAGTGAAGCGGAGCGCCTGATTCGGCAAGGAGCGGTGGAAATAGATGGCCAGCGCATTGAGGACGTTCGCGCTGAGGTGGCAGTTGACGCGCCCCGCGAATTCATGTTGCGCGCGGGCAAGAGGAAATTCGTCTGCGTGTCAGTCGAGTAAGGGGCCGATTGGCCGGCAATCCAGCAAACGGAGAATCGCGCCGGACCACGCGCTACTCCTGCTGAATTTTGGACGTACAGGAAATAGCAATACCGCACAAGAAAAATGGGGAACGAGCCTCCCCCTCAGAAGACTCCTTCCCCGTACTACATTCCGGGTCGGTTTCGGCGCGGAGAACCGACCCTTTTTTGTTTAGACCACGCTTCCTTATAGAGCAAGTGTCGTGCCATACCTGCTGGGTGCGCGCACGCGCGGTTGGCTATCAATTTGCAGGAATTAGGGACGGCGCAGAGTTTTTGAGAAAGGAGAGCCGAGAGCTTTCTCCACAAATTGATATATGAAATATGCGAGCGTGACGGTTCCTGCCCCTTAGGCCTTGCGCGGCGGCTGCATCCACAGCAAAATCCACGAACCACTCAGGCGCCGATCGCCTTGCGTATCGCATCGGCAATGGTGGACGTCCAGTGGCGGACGTCTTCCTGATACTGGGCCTCGACCATCACCCGCGCCAGTGGCTCTGTGCCGGAATATCGCAGCACGACGCGTCCACTGTTGCCCAGAGCCTGTTCAGCACGCCATAGTTCCTCTGCCACTCCCGGCAGCGAGTCGAGCGGCGGCTTCGACAGCACGTGGATGTTTACAATCGCTTGCGGGTAAACCTCGAGCCCGGCCACGGCTTCATCAAGGGTTCCTGCGAGGGCGACAATAGACGCAATCTTCACGGCCGTCAGCATCCCGTCTCCCGTGGTGGCGTCGTCGAGAAAAATGATATGCCCCGATTGCTCGCCGCCGAGGTTGGCGCCTGTCCGTTGCATCTCCTCCAGAACATAGCGGTCACCCACCGGCACGCGATCCAGCCGCAGTCCTTCGGCGGCCAGTGCGCGCTCAAGGCCCAGATTAGACATCGTCGTGCCTACGACAGCATTCCTGTGAAGGCTGCCGCCTGCTCTCAGGTATCGCGCGGCAGCCAAAAGCACGCCGTCGCCGTTCACCACTTTTCCCGTGCTGCTGGAAAAAATTGCGCGATCAGCATCGCCATCGAATGCTGCTCCTAAGGCAGCGCCTGTCTCAATAACTCTGGCTTGCAGAGTTTCAGGATGCAGGGAGCCGCAGCCATCGTTGATATTCCCACCATTCGGCTGATCGTGGATTGCTATCACCTCGGCAGACAAAGAGCGAAACAGCGCAGGAGCCAAGCGGCTGGCGGCACCATTGGCGCAATCCAGCACGATGCGCATTCCCGCCAAGTCGGCGCCGGGAAGTTGTGCATGGCGAAGCGCGTTGAGATAGTCCGTGGCCAATTCCTCGTGCAGAGGCATCTCCAGTGGCAAAACAACCGCGCCTGAGGCGTGCCCGCCCATGCGACGTTCGATTTCAGCTTCCACCGCGTCGGAGAACTTTGTCCCCTGCGAGGAAACAAGTTTGACGCCGTTGTCGCGCCATGGATTGTGCGACGCGGAAATGACGACGCCGGCGCCAAATCCTTGATTGCGTGTCAGCCATGCCACCCCTGGGGTGGTGATTACTCCCGCGCAAACCGGCTCACAACCCGCCGCAACCAATCCTCCCGCTACCTGGGCTGCAATATGCGGGCCGGATTCGCGCGTGTCCATCCCCAACAGCACGCGTGAGGAAGTTGGTGCTGTTTCCAGTATGAATTCCCCAAGCGCCCGGCCAAGGCTGCCCAGCGTCGCATCGTCCAATGGGAATTGGCCGGGCACGCCGCGCATACCGTCCGTTCCGAAGAGTTGTTTCACAGTTCGCGCCGCCTCAGTAAAATTGGATAAAGCCACTTATTACATGCGTATGATACGATGCCCGTTGCTGGCCAGCACATTTCATGGAAACTGACGAGAGAAAATACCACGTAGCAAGCACTCCCAGCCAGCGCGTTCTGGCCATCGGAGTCGTGCTCGCCTTCTGTTACTTTGGAGCCAGCATTGTCGTCACGATTCTAGTATCCATCCTGTTGGCGTACTTTCTCGATCCGGTCGTACACTTTTTGGGGCGTATGCGAATTCCTCGAGCTTTAGGATCGCTCTTGGCGCTGCTGGTGACGTTCACTTGTCTTGTGGGACTGGCGTGGGTTTTGGTGGATCGCGCGGATGAATTTAGCCGCGACTGGCCTGTCTATCGCGCCCCATTGCGTAAAATAGTGGGCAATATCGAAGGCCGACTCGAGAACTTTGAGGCCGATGTCTCCGACATTGCTCCGCCCTCAAAGCAGGACCGTCATGTCCTTGAGGTTGCTCAGTCTCATCCCGTGCGGGAAGTCCTCTTCGAGCGGCTGCAATCACTTTACACGGTAGTCCTGGGCGTGAGCTTTATTCCATTTTTGGTGTTCTTCATGCTGGCAACCCAGCGCCAGTTATGGCATGCCACAATGCAGCTTTTTCCGCCCGGTCAGCGCACGGACGTGAAAGCAGCTCTCGAAGAACTTGGCGGGATGTTACGAGGCTATATTGTGGGCATTCTATTAGTGGGATTGGTGCTGGTATTGGCGAGCTGGGCATTCTTTTGGTACATCGGGCTGGATTTCCCGTTTCTCACCGCCCTCATCTCCGGCATGATCAATCTAATTCCGTATATTGGCGCATTACTAGCCTGGATTCCACCTTTGCTAATCGGGCTCCGCGAGTTCAAGACCGTATCCGCCTTCGTCGGGATCGTCGCAATGCTGACGGTTTTTCATATGATTGCCGCCAATCTATTGTTTCCCGCCATCGTGGGCCGCCGCCTGCGGCTCAATGCCGTTGCCGTTACCGTTTCGATGCTTTTCTGGGGAGCCATGTGGGGCGCCATCGGCCTACTGCTGGCAATTCCTATTGCCGCCACGATTAAGGTGGTCTGTGACCACGTCGAGGAATGGCGCCCTATCGGGCGCTGGATGAGCGCGTAATGCTGTTTTTGTAACTTGCCGTCAATTTGTTTGCCGCAGCCTGCGAATTAATTCCGGCAGGTTATACGCCTGCTGAAAGAGCCGCGTGGCCGCAATTCCTGCCGCGCCGGCGTGAGCGCAATCATGGACATTCATTTCATTGACTCCGCCAATGGCCAGCACAGGCAGGTGGGTACTGCGGCATGCATCCGTCAACTTTACGAGGCCTTGTGGCGGACCGAAACGTGCCTTTGAAGGCGTCAAGAAGACCGGCCCGAAAAAAACGTAGCCCGCTCCGTCACATTCTGCCTGCCGAATATCTTCCAACCCATGACAGGAAACACCAATCTGAAAACTTGCCGGATTGCGTCCGGCGCGTCGCCAACCCGCTACATCCCCGGCGCGAAGAGATTCTCCGCCAAGATGTACTCCATCCGCACCCGCGGCCGCTGCCACGTCCAACCGGTCGTTAACGAAGATGCGTCCTCGATTCGTAGCGCTGACAGCATCTCGTACTAAGCCGAGCAAATTCCTTGTCGCCATGGTCTTCTCGCGGATCTGAATCCAGTCAACGCGCGCCCCGGCAACCGCATGCATGACTTCACACAGGCCCATATCTTTGTGCGCAGATAGTGAGGCGCTGTCTGTGACGTAGCACAGAATGAATTTATTTTGAGTTTGCAAGGGCAGCCGGCTGTCGAAACGCTTCGATGGCCATCAGCGCATTCAGAATGCCAAGCCCGGAAATCGCGCCCCGTATGTAGGGATTCAGGACCAACAGAATCAGGGCCGGATAGCGATCCAGAAAGTAATTCACATCCCAAAAGCCGGACCAGGGCAGCAGCACCAGCAGCAATCCCAACTCAAGCCAGGCCAGCAGCAATAGTACGCGGAACAGCCGGTTCATCGTGGGTTACCGCCCTCCACGAGCGGCCAGCCGATAGAAAACATCAGAGTTGCCAATATTTGTTGCATTTGGCTCTTGAAATTCTCCAGCGCGGCTCCAGCCGTTGGCCCATGGCAATGCGTGAAAACTGGCGCGTCGCAACCAAATCCCACCACTGGCGTCCATTGGAACGCCCTGTTCATTCTATCCTTAAGCGGCCACATTCCCTCGGATGTAAGGCAGGCCCTTGGCCATCGGTTTGATAGTCTAAATTTTCATATGGTACGGCAGCAGATTGACATCAAGAAGTCTCTTCCAGCGGCAGCATTTCCTGAGTGGCTCCTGTAGCCCAGCACAATACTTCGCGTACGGGGGCGAACGATAGCCGATGAATCGGAGAAGGGCCATGTTGGCGCAGCGCGGCCAGATGCTCCACGGTGGAATATCCCTTATTGCGCGCCAGTCCGTACTGGGGGTACACATGGTCCCATTCGCGCATCATGCGGTCGCGGTGCACCTTTGCGATGATCGAGGCGGCGGCAATGGAAATCGAGCGTGCGTCGCCGTGAATCAGCGATTGCTGCTCCATCATTACACCCAACTTCATGGCGTCCACTAGCAGATAGTCAGGAGGCGGGTTCAACTGCGCCAAGGCCGCTTCCATGGCCTGCCGACTGGCTTGGTAAATATTCCAGGCGTCTATTCGGCTGGCCTCGATTTCCGCGACCGCCCAGGCGAGCGCGTGTTCCAGGATGCGCTCCGCCAGCTCTTCGCGGCGTTCCGGCAAAAGCTTCTTGGAATCGTCCAGACCGACGATTCGCCGCTTAGGATTCAAAATCACGGCGGCAGCCACGACCGGCCCAAAAAGCGAACCGCGCCCTACTTCGTCCAGTCCGGCGATGCGCTGCCATCCGCGCTGCCGGGCGGACCGCTCATAACGTGAACAGCAAAGGCGGGACATCGCCGCAAATTTTATCACACGGCACTGGCAGGCGCGGCGCTTTCGTTAGACACATCGCACTCTGGAATGGAAACACCTGAATAAATGCGCTTTTCTGCCCAGGTTAGTCCACGGATCGGTTCCGATACGACGAGCAGGGTGTAAAAATGACTATACCGGAGCGCCATGATCTAACCGACGCTCCGGCAAAATTCATCTCGTTGAGGGACTACCTCTTACTGCTGTTGGGCGCCGGACGTCTTGGGAGCGCCAGGTGTGCTGTCCTTCGGTTTGATGGAAAGCAATTCGACCTCAAAGGTCAAAGCCGCATTCGGTCCGATGACGCCGCCCGCGCCGCGTTCTCCGTAAGCCAAGTCGGAAGGAATATAGAGGTCCCATTTCGATCCGACGGGCATCAGTTGCAGAGCCTCGGTCCATCCCTTAATCACCTGCCCTACCGGAAACTCGGCAGGTTTGCCGCGCTTATAGGAGCTATCGAATTCCGTGCCGTCAAGAAGCGTTCCCTTGTAGTTGCAGACCACGGTATCAGCAGCAGTGGGCTTTGGCCCCGTGCCTGTGGTGATGATCTTGTATTGAAGGCCGCTCGGCAGAACAACGACCCCGGGTTTCGTCTTGTTGGCGGCAAGAAACGCATCGCCAGCCGTCTTGTTTACCACGCCTTCCTGTTTCACTTTTTCCTCTTGTTTTGTGCGCAATTCCGCTTGAAGCGCAACCATGGTGTCCTTCACTTCGTCATCCGTCAGAAGGGTTTTGCCGCCAGCAAGGGAGTCCGTCAGACCCTGCATGAAGACTTTTGTGTCAACATCAATCGAATTTTGGTGCAACCCGGTGCCCACGCTCATTCCGATGGCGTAGCTGCGCTGGTCCTTCGCTGTCTTAAAGTTGTCAGAGAGCTGCTTGGGCGGTGGCGCAGTTGTTTGCCCGAGCTGGCCGCCTGGAGCCTTCTGCGCATTGGCCGCTGGAGCCGGTTGAGTATTCGACGCCGACGGTTGCTGTGCTTGGGCCGTTCCCGGCACGATCCAGCACATAGTCAACAAAATTCCCAGGATTACTGCTACTCCATATGTTTTTCGCATACAAGTATTCTCACATTTGTCCGCGGAATTCGCAAGCGAAGCATGCCTTCCGTACGAAGCGCTGCAGTGCCGGGAACTTGGCCCCGCTTTTTAATAAGTACGATGCGTAGGGAACAAGAGGAAGGATTGCGACCCGAGTCTCATGTCTTTCACGACTGCGAAACTGATTTCGTCACGACTCCGGCTCAGTCTCCGCGGGTGCAATCCTCCTTCTGGTGGATCAGTTATTTACCGGAGGCTAGAATTCAAGAACGAGGCCAGCCTGATAGCGAAACGTGTTTTGACTGTTTGAATTTGAAAGGACTCCTTGGCTGAAATGAGTATAAAGATAGTCCACTTCCGCAGGGCGAACCGCTATTGCGTGCGTGATATGGATATCCAATCCTCCGCCGACCGTAAAGGCAAAAGCATTGCTACCCGGGGCCGTGAAGCCGCTACCGATCTGATTGTACAAATTTCCGAGCACACTGGAATGCGCTCCTCCCAAAAGGAATTCTCCAAAGGGTTCGATCCTGCCGTGCATTTTGATGACTGGGCCGGCCATATAAGTGACCAGATTGCCGTTGGCAAAGAAAGTTCCCCCGGATGGTACGGCGGGATTGCCGGGAGCGATCAGGAATTTGTCCGTGGAAGTAGAATAGCCCTCAACTTCCCCTTTAATACCTAAATCGTGCGTGAAGAAGTACGACAGAGAACCACCGCCGCCATTGAACGAAACTTTATCGGAGCTATACGACGGCGTGAAATTCGCGTATGAGTAGTTGACGGACGCTTCAACTTTCGGACTGTCCTGGGCGAAAGCGCTTGTTCCAACCAGCAGCAATGCGCCTAATATGATTGATGCCTTGAACTTCATTCGTATCTCCTTTTTTTCACAACGTCTGCGCTCTGTTATGCAACTGGCCCCGGACTAAAATTGATTCCCGTAATGCCCCATAGCCTCATGACTGCGATAGCACCAGCATTCCCACTTCAGATGCAAGTCTAACAGGAGCTGTTGCACACAACTTCGTTATAGAGGAAAGTGGTGCGAAATCACCTTGCCGAGTTGCCGCACGTTTAGCAGGAAAATGCAGGGCATGAAAAGTACAAATAAAAAGAGGCATCCCGCTAGCCGGGATGCCTTATGAAAAAATGCAGACCGTTCTATAAATTATTAGGGAACGAATGGGCTGAGCGAAGGTTCATTCGTCGGCTCATTTAGGGCCAGCGCCGCGCCGATACCGGCCGCAGCCCCGATGATCAGCAGTCCTGCCACTAGTTTCTTGCGCTTCGACGTCCCACTATTCGCCGTGGTGCCTGCCGGCGCATCAGGAGCCAACGCTACGTTTAATGCCATGCCTTCGGGTACGGTCGTGGATGCAGCGTCGCCAGCCGTAGTCACAACCAAACTCCCCTTTTCGGCGGAAATAAGGGCAGAATCCGATCCGGTAATCTTAATGGCGCCGACAGCGTTTCCATTCGCGGCTCGAATAGTCGCATCCCCCAGCATCGCAACGATGGGAGCGGTACTCGAACTGCGGAATTTCGCGAAACCGTCTTGCATATCGATCTGGACGGGGCTCTTGGCCGTGGTTTGCGTTACCTGGGCGCGGCTGTTCTGCAGCAAAACCAACTCTGAGCTGCCTCCGAAGGAAATCTGTGTGCTACCTTCGGATCCAACCTGCACAACATCCCCGCTGTACAGCGTGGTTCCGGGAACTAGATTGATGCCCCGCACCTGCGAATCCGTGCTGCCCTGCACGACCCCAATAGCCACGGGAGAGCCGTAACCGGGAAATGCCATTGCGGCAATCAGCAAGAGCAGCAGACTTTTGCGGGCTAGCATCTTTCAGTCTCCTTCGACCATGTTCCAGCCGCGGCGCGACACAACACAGCCGCAAAACTACGACCTGTCGAGAATGCTAGCACCTCATATTCATATGTCAAGTGGCGTTAACGACAAAAGGTTGCGAGTGTGAAACAGCAGGATTTCCATCACGCAAGCACTGACCGCAACCCCTCCTCCAGCGTGGCCTGACGGAAACGATATCCGGCTCGAGACAGCCGCTCCGGCAGAACGCGCTGGCTGGCCAGCAATAGCGCGTCCGCCATTTCGCCAAGGGCCACTCGCAAAACAAATCCGGGCACCGGAAATATAGTTGGCCGATGCATCAAGCGCCCTAAAGTAGCCGTGAATTCCGAATTTCGCACTGGGGCGGGCGCCACGGCGTTGACAATTCCCGACAATTCTTCATGCACCAGCGCATATTGAACCAATGCCACAACATCATCGAGCGTGATCCAGGACATCCATTGTCGCCCCGAGCCTAACCTGCCACCCACGCCGAGCCGAAACGGAACAAGCATTCGAGGCAGCGCTCCGCCCATCTTTGAAAGAATCACACCGAAGCGCAGAATTACTGTCCGCAGGGGTGCGCGTTCGGCCTCTCGCTCGGCGGCTTCCCATTCACGAACGACATTGGCGAGGAAATTGGTGCCGGGCGCGCTGGATTCCGTCAAAATTTCTTCGCCGCGACTGCCGTAATAACCAATTGCCGAAGCAGCGATGAACACATGGGGTTTTCGCTTCAGATTTGCCAATGCCCTCACCAACCCTCGAGTGGCATCCACGCGGCTACTCCATAGAAGCGCCTTCCGCTCCTTTGTCCATCGTCCGTCCGCAATAGAGGCTCCCGCCAAATGCACCATGGCGTCCGCGCCTTCAGCCGCTGCCGAATCGAGTTCTCCAGAAATCGGATTCCAATAGACATCGCCGGTGCGGATGGTGCCAGTTGACCGGCTTAGACGTACCACTGCGTGACCTGCACTAGTGAGGCTGGAAGCAAGCGCCGTCCCCACAAGTCCCGATGCTCCTGACATTAGAATTCGCATTGTCAGATACCTCCGATTTCACTCTAAGAATATCAGGCGCCCGTCACGAGCAGCATCTTAATTATTAGTTTTCAGCGCCCGTCCCTGCGAAGTTGCGGTAAAATCACTCGCTCTCGTTTGTGGATCGCGAAGAGCAAATTCAACGGGAGTATTTCAGTTATGGCGAAGCGACCAACTCTATTCCGGCCAGCCGCGTTGATCGCGCTGCTTGGAATCTTTTGCACTGGAGCACCCGGGTATGGAGACTCCGACGCGATCCGCGGCTTTTTCACCGAGCATGTCGGCTCCGAACGCGCGGCCGAGCAGAAACTGCTCCAAATCCCCGACGCCGCAAACGCTGAAGCAAACCTTCGCCAATTAACCGCAGAGCCGCACATGGCCGGAACGGAAGCAAGCCATCGCGTGGCTCAATGGCTGCTCGCGCAGTATCAATCGTATGGCTTCGATGCCGCAATCGAATCCTATTCTGTTTATCTTCCAAGCCCCAAAGAGCGCGAGCTTGAACTCGTCGAACCGGAGAAGCAGACGCTGGCTACCCCCGAGCAGCCGTATGAGTGGGACAAGGACACCTACGATGCGCGCGCCGTTCCCGCTTTCAACGCCTATTCCGCATCGGGCGAAGCCACCGCGCAGGTTGTTTATGTTAATTACGGCATGGTGGATGACTACCGGCGCCTCGATGACCTCGGCGTTCGCGTCGACGGCAAAATCGTCATCGCGCGTTATGGCCAGGGCTTTCGCGGCATCAAGGCGCAGCTTGCCGAAGAACATAAGGCCGCCGCACTGCTTATCTACTCGGATCCGGCCGATGATGGATTTTTCGCCGGCGATCCTTATCCGCGCGGGCCGTGGCGTCCGGCGAGCGGCATTCAGCGCGGCTCGATTCTTTACACATCAAAATATCCTGGCGATCCGCTCACACCTGGCGTTGCGGCCACGGCCGACGCCAAGCGTCTTTCGCCCGCGGATGCCAAGAGTTTGCCTCACATTCCGGTACTGCCGATTAACGCGCGGGATGCCGCGGTGATTTTGTCCCACATGGGGGGACAAAATGTTCCGCACGGCTGGCAGGGCACGCTGCCCTTTACATACCATCTTGGTCCGGGGGAAGCCGTCGTTCACCTGAAGCTGCAAATGGATTATCAGCAGCGCAACATCTACGACGTGATCGCCCGCATCCACGGCGAGGATGACAATTCCTGGGTGCTCTTCGGCAACCATCACGACGCATGGGTTTTTGGAGCCGTAGATCCCAATAGCGGCACAGCTTCGATGCTGGAGGCCGCGCGCGCGCTTGGCCGCCTGGCACGCGATGGCTGGAAACCGAAGCGCACAATCATTTTCTGCGAATGGGACGCGGAAGAATTCGGGCTGATCGGTTCTACCGAATGGGTGGAAGCACATCAGGCGGAGTTGCAGCAGAAGGCCCTCACGTATGTGAATACTGACGTCGGCGTGGCCGGACCGGAGTTTGGAGCCTCCGCCGTGCCGTCGCTTAAGGAATTTGTGCGAGAAGTCACACAGTCCGTCAGCGATCCGGGTGCCGGGCGTAGTGTCTTTGACGTATGGAAGGAGCGCCTAGCCAAGCAGGCTGTAAATCCCACTGGCGTCGCGCGCAGCGAGCCTAAAGCTACCGGCGACGATCCGGTTCCACTTGGAGCACTCGGCGCAGGTTCGGATTTCTGTCCGTTTTTAGATCACGCGGGAATTCCCGCAGTAGATATGGGATTCGGCGGACCTTACGGCGTCTATCATTCGCTCTATGATGACTTCTATTGGATGAAGCATTTCGGAGATCCCAGCTTCGCTTACCATGCGGCAATGGGCCGCATCATCGGCACGATGGCGCTGCGGCTTTCCAATGCTGACGTGATGCCTTTCGATTATTCCGCCTATGCCAGGGAGATTTCCGGCATGGTGACGGAATTGCAGAAACGTGCAACAGAAGTCGGCACCGCGACCGCCGGAAACAATGCAGGAAAGGGTGCAGCCCCCTCGGTGGACATGAATCCCGCGGTGGATGCAGCGGCTCAACTGACCGCGTCCGCTCAACGCGCCCAGCAGGCCTTGAACGCGCTCGGCTCCGCCGGTATGGACGCTGGACAACTTGCGAAGGTGAATCACGAACTCGCCGTCATCGAGCAGGATTTTCTCGCCGCCCAGGGCCTTGCCGGTCGTCCGTGGTATCGCCACCAGATTTACGCCCCCGGCTCATATACCGGCTACGAGAGCGTGGTTATCCCCGGAGTGCGTGAGCCGCTGGATCGCAAGGATTACGCCGGGGCACAGGCTGCCGCTGCGGAGTTAGCCGAATCTCTCCGCCGCGCTGCCACGCAACTTGACGCGGTCGTCAAGCTGACGTCCTCTTCTCACTAATCGTTAGCCCTTACGCCGGTCAATTTAGCCCAGGGCAGGATTGGTGCGAGATTAGCGCATGGGATTTCGTATAGCGCGAGGGGGCGGCAGAGCCGCGGTACAATTAACCATGCGTGTGCGTGTTCTATTTTTCGGGCAGCTTCGCGAAATTGCGGGCGTGGCGGAGCATGAGGCGGATCTTCCGCCGGGCGCGCGCATGGAAGACGGCTTTGCTTATTTCAGCGCGCGTTTCCCGGCGCTTGCGCCCTTTCGCGGTATCGTCGTCGCGGCTCGCAATCAGGAATTCGCTCAATGGGATACATCGCTAGCCGAGGGAGACGAAATCGCATTTCTGCCGCCGGTGAGCGGAGGTTCGCGGACCGGCGATAATGCGGCTAGTGGTGAGTCAAAAATAGGCGCCGCCTTCGCGACCACGGACGAAATATGCAAACTGATTAGCGAAACAATTCCCGTTGCCGATTGGTTGGCGGCTGTAAAAACTCCCGAAGACGGCGCCGTGGCCGTCTTTGAAGGCATTGTGCGCAACCATTCGGACGGCCGCCCAACGCTGCATCTGGAATATGAAGCTTATGCTCCGATGGCGCTGGTGAAGATGCGCGAGATCACGGCGCAAGCGCGCGAGAAATTTCCGATTCGTCGCATAGCGATTGTTCACCGCCTCGGGCGCATGGAAATTGGCGAGACCAGCATCCTCATTGCTGTCAGCTCCGCGCACCGCGCCGCCGCGTTTGACGCTTGCCGATTTGCAATTGACACAGTGAAGCAGTTCGTCCCCATCTGGAAGAAAGAGTATTTTTTGGACGGCTCCTCCTGGGCGAAAGGGCACATTCCTGCAAGCGTCGCATCAACACAACCTGTGCTCCCGGGAAGCCCATCTAATGAGGCGCGATGAACGCGCGAAGGATAACAATAGCCGCGATCATATTTAGTCTGCTGTGTGCATTTGATGTTAGGGCGCAGCACCAGCAGTCGAATCCCATTCGCGCCGAGGTAAATCTGGTCACTCTTCTGGTGAGTGTTCTGGACCAGCATGGCAAGCCCGTGCTGGATTTGCCTCGCGACGCATTCCAAATTCTCGAGGAAGGCCAGCCGCAGGAGATTGCGCAATTTGAGCCGGAAACATCGCAGCCTTTGGACGTGGCGCTCATGGTGGATACAAGTCTGAGCGCCGTCCAGGAGCTAAAAACCGAAAGCGAGGCTGCGTCCCATTTTATCCGCCAGATTGTGAGACCCGGCGACCGTCTCTCCGTCTTCGAATTCGCGGACGATGTCACGCAGCTTTCCGGCTTTAGCGACAGAGTAGCGCAGTTGCAGCAGGCGGCGCGCCGCATAGTTCCGGGGACTGGCACTTCGCTTTACGACGCGATTGTGCTGGGCTCGCAGCAGTTGGCGATGCAACCTAATGACCGACGTCGAGCCATTGTCTTCGTCACTGATGCGGGAGAAACCACCAGCCGCACAAAATTTGAAGATGCGCGCAATGCCGCTATCGCTTCAAGCGTGCAGATTTACACCATTCTGGTGCGTTACAGCCCTTCGGAAAATCTCCGAAATACCGCGGGCGAACACGCGCTCGACACTATCACTGACACAACAGGCGGGGACATGATAGCCGTTGATTCTCCCGCGGATCTGGACCCAGCCTTCGATCGAGTAGACCGCGAGCTGCGTACCCAATATCGCCTGCGCTACTATCCGAATCCGCGGCCCCCGGCCGGAAGCCTTCGTCAAGTCGAAGTTCGCGTGAAAGGAAATTACATTTTGCACTACCCAAAAAATTATTTCGCGCCCCGGAGGCCTCATTGAATCCATTTCTGGAGACAGCCATACAAATGGCTCGCGAAGCTGGCGCAATTCTGCGGGAGGAGTTCGCCAAGCCGCCGGAAATCCGCTACAAGGGAGAAGTTGATATTGTGACGCAGGCGGATAAGCGCTCAGAAGCCGCCTTGGTCGCTCGCCTTCGCCGGGGGTTTCCAGAACATGCGATCGTGGCCGAAGAGAGCGGCTCCTGTGGGGCGGCTACGTCGGAATTCGTCTGGCACGTTGACCCTCTCGACGGCACCACGAATTTCGCCCACGGCTATCCCTGCTTTGCTGTTTCGTTGGGACTGCTGCAACACGGTGAGCCAATTGCCGGCGTCGTGTTCAACCCAGTACACAATGAGCTGTTCAGCGCCGCCCGCGGCGAAGGCGCTTTCCTTAACGGCAAACCCATCCACGTTTCCATCGTCGAGCGCCTTTCCGAAAGTCTGCTCTCCACCGGTTTCCCCGTGCAGCAGCGTGCGGCGAACCGAAATATTTATCACTATTGGCACTTTACGTTGAACTCGCATGGCGTGCGGCGAGATGGCGCGGCCGCCCTGGACCTCTGTTATGTGGCCTGCGGTCGCTTTGACGGATTCTGGGAATTTGGATTGAAGTCGTGGGACACGGCCGCAGGGATGCTGCTGGTAAGCGAGGCGGGTGGCCGCGTTAGCGACTTCGCCGGCCAACCCTTTCATCCTGGTGGTCCTGAAATTCTAGCTACCAACGGCCGAATCCACCACGAGATGCAGCGCGCCACCACTGAAATCGCCGAACGTGCAGCCCGCAATCCTCTTTGAGCGTGTTTCATCGGCCAGCGTAGCGCCCGCTACAAACGTTTGGCATGCGATGGAGTTATGAACAACCCTATGAATGGATATCTCAAGAAGCCGCAGCGTCTCCAAATGGGCCGCTGAATAGCGAGCGATTCCATTTGCCGCGAAACTTATGATCCTCACCGCCGATCGCCTAAGTCTCGTTCCATGGCGAGGGGACGAGTGGCGCGATCTCCTTCCACTTGCGACCGACCCGGAACACATGCGTTACATCAGCTGCGGGCAGCCGTGGTCCGTCGAACACGTGCAGGAGTTCGTGAACCGGCAAGTAGCCCACTATGCGAAATATGAATTTTGCTCGTGGCGCTTGTTACTCGGCGAGCATAAAACATTCGCCGGTTTTTGCAGACTTCAGCCGCTCGCAGGTACGGATGAAATCGAAATTGGCTGGTGGTTAGCCCGTGGTTATTGGGGGCAACGGTTAGCTACAGAAGCCGCAAGGGCGGCAATGCAGGACGGGTTCGCTCGTTGCGGCCTTGCGCGCATTATCGCGATCGCCATGCCTGCGAACCAGACTTCCATTGGCGTAATGAAGAAACTGTCAATGCGCTTTGAACGGGAGTACGTGCACAAAGGATTTCCGACTGTTCTTTATGCTATTTCGCGCGAAGAATATTCCGCAGCGAGTTTGGAATAGCCATATTATTGCGACCGCACATCTCTAAACATGAAAAGCACTTGAAAATAGGCCCTAGTATGGTTGCGGGAGGCCGGAGAGAGTGCGAGCAACTCCGCCGGTCTCCCGTTCCCAACCCCGGGTCAGGGGGCTCTGGGCCACTACGAGGAGCATTGGGCAGGACGCGTGGTGGCCACTAAAATCGTGCCGGTTGCGGAGTGCTGAATACGCGTGCAGCGCTCCGCAACCGGCGATCTCCTACGGCAGAACGTAGCGCAGGTCGAGGAAAAGCAAAATCGCGTGCGCGTTTTTCGGACCAGTGCCGGCATCCCACGGTGAACGCGTCAGGTAGCTGCCCTGGGTGATGAACTGCAACGCTCCGTAGTTCTCGCTCTTCCAGAATGACTGGACGAACCCGGTCGAAATTTCCTGAAGTGCCCGGTTCTGGGAGTTCGGAGAGCCCGGATAGCCGTAGCCCACCAGCGTGCCGGGCGTCTTGGCCGTGGGGTCCAGGCTGTAGTTCTTGCTGAAATAGTTGCCGCCGTAATAACTGAACCACTGGAACTTACTGGTGGCCTGCCACTCGAAGCCCGCCAGTCCTGCTCCCGCGTGTTCCAGAGAAGGAACGAAGTTCAAGCTCGTGGGGTTCTGTTCGACCACGAAGTTCGGCCCGGTGACATAGAGATAGCGCCCGCCGCCGTCGCTCCAGAACGAGTTGGCAATCAGGTGGAAATGTTGAGCGAGCTGCAGGTCAATATTGGCCGAAATGCCGCCACCCGTCTTGGATTGAGATGCGCCAGGGCCGCTGCTTGCCGATGTCGGTGTGTACAGCTTGGCATTGGTGATAAACCCGGCCGTTTCAAAGTGCCAGTTCTTCCCCGCCACTTCCTGATCGCGCGCCAGTTTTACAACGATATCGGGAAATGATCCCGGCGAACTGGTGGACGTGCCCTGGTCAAGTTGGTTTGTCTGGTTGGTGCAAGTGGAATTGGAGCTGCCGCTGCCGGCAAAACATGCAGGCAAAGTGAGGGCAGTTCCGGTGAATTGATCGGAGTCTTCCACCGAGGCACCCAATGTCCAGCGGTCGGTGGGATGAAACACCAGCCGGAACTGCGCCTGGCGCGCGCTTACCAGGCCCACGCTGTTGTTGGAATCCAGAAGCAGCGTCGAGAAAATACCCGCGGGTAGCGGATCAATGCCTTTGCGATTCGGCGTCAGCAAGGACCATTCCTGTCCGCCGAGGATTTCCCAGTCTCCGCGCGTGTAGTCCGCAAAGTAGAGCCGAAGGCGCAAAGTGTCCGAGTTGCGGGTCTCGTAGATGTTGTTAGGTGCGTTGCCGTTGAAGTCTGTTTCCAGATAGCCCAGCAGGTCTCCGCCTACAGCAGGAGTCGTAACCTTCAGGTTCAAACGCGAGCCCTGTGCGCTGATGCGATTTTCCGAAAGCCCGC